>Ga0335077_10011474_pt1 | contig 11078 bp, 6 predicted proteins | sample Lox_Sample_31_FD_207151 | JGI IMG/M metagenome (GOLD analysis project Ga0335077, IMG submission 207151) | Soil microbial communities from Loxahatchee National Wildlife Refuge, Florida, United States - Lox_Sample_3.1 | ecosystem: Environmental > Terrestrial > Soil > Wetlands | place: USA: Florida...
GCGACGGTGCGCATCGACACGCCCAAGGAAGTCGAGTACTACCGCCACGGCGGGATTCTGGAGTACGTCCTGCGGCAGCTGGCCTGAGGCGCGCCGCCTAGTCGCCCGGCGGCAGCAGCCTGTCGTTCTGTCCCGCTTTGACGCCGAATCCCACGCCGACGCCGAGGGCGACGGCCGTGAGCCCGGTGACGATGGGCAGCAGCGTGAACGGTGTCGCGACCAGGGCCGCCAGGCCCCCCGCGATCCAGGGCGCGGGCCGGGTGTGCACCATGTCCACGAAGCGGAGGCGCCGCCGGACGTAGCCCTTCGTCCAGCTGAAGCCGCCCACGAGCGCGGCGCCGCTCAGGATCAGGGTCGGAAGGATCATGGTCTCCTTACGTAGCCACGGGGACGGGGGATTCGCCACCCGCCGCCGGCCCGGGCCACTCGGCTAGTCGAGCCACACGGTGCGCTCCGCCGGATCGGAGCGCCTGCCGGGCCGAACCGCCTCGGCCGGGTAGCCGAGGCTGACGATGGCGACGATGCGGTGCGTCTCGGGCGCGCGGACCAGCTCGCGCACCGCGGGGTCGCGCATGATGCCGCCGGTGCGGACGTAGGTCCCGAGGCCTTCCGCCGTGGCGGCGACGAGGAGGTTCTCGGTCGCCATCATGGTGGCGGCGTAGTCCTCCTCCCGGCGCACGGGGTCCTCGGACTCGGCGCCCAGCACCACCACGAACGCCGGCGTACCCCGCGCCTCGCGGAAGGTCTTGTCGATGGCCTTCGCCGCCTCGGGCGCGGCCGGATCGGGGAAGCGCGTGGCGCGGTGGGCGCGCTTCCGCTCGGCGAAGCGCAGCGCCGAGGCGCCGGTCAGGACGGCGAACCGCCAGGGTTCGGTGAGCTTGTGGTTCGGTGCCCGCACGGCGGCCGCGAGGAGCCGCTCGATCACGGGGCGCGGAACCGGGTCGGGCTTGAACGCCCGGGTCGAGACCCGGGCGTTGATGGCGTCGTGCGCATCCATGACCGACAAGGTAGTCGCCGGGCCTTGTCGGCGGCATCCCGGGGCCGTACCCTTTCGGCCTCCCGCCCGAGGCAAGGGGATCGCGTCATGCCGCGCACCGAGTTCATCAGCACCGGGATGTACGTGCCGGAACGGGTCGTGAAGAACGACGAGTTCACCCAGTGGATGGACACGTCGGACGAGTGGATCCGCACCCGCACGGGCATCACGGAACGGCGGTGGGTCGCGGAGGGTCAGAGCGGGGCCGACATGGCGCTCGAGGCCACCCGGCGCGCCCTGGCGGACGCCGGCCTCAAGGCCACGGATCTCGACGCCATCATCTACTGCACCCTCTCGCCGGACTACTTCTTCCCGGGCACCGGCGTGTTCCTGCAGCGCAAGCTCGGCGTCGCCGAGATCCCGTGCCTCGACGTGCGCAACCAGTGCACCGGGTTCCTGTACGGCCTGTCGATCGCGGACGCGTGGATCCGGACGGGGCAGTACCGCCGCGTGCTGCTGGTCGGCTCCGAGGTGCATTCCACGGGCATGGACCTCACGACGCGCGGCCGGGACCTGGCGGTGCTGTTCGGCGACGGCGCGGGCGTCGCGATCCTGGGGCCCACCGAGGCCGACGGTCGCGGGGTGCTGTCCACGCACATCTTCGCCGACGGGCGCTACGCGGAGATGCTGTTCTGCGACGCGCCGGCCTCGGCCCGCCGCCCGCGGCTCTCGCAGGAGGACCTCGACTCGGCCCGCATCTACCCCCGGATGGAGGGCAAGGAGGTCTTCAAGCACGCCTCCACCCGGATGCCGGAGAGCGTGCAGCGCGCGCTCGGGGCCAACGGCCTCGCCGCGAAGGACATCAAGGTCCTGATCCCGCACCAGGCCAACCTGCGCATCTCGGAGATGGTCCGGCGCCAGCTCGACCTGCGGGACGACCAGGTCTACAACAACATCCAGCGCTACGGCAACACGACTGCCGGCTCGATCCCGATCGCGCTGGACGAGTGTGTGCGCGCGGGGCGGCTGGCGCGCGGCGACCTGCTGCTGCTCGCCGCCTTCGGATCGGGGTTCACGTGGGGAAGTGCTGCGATCCGATGGTAACGCCGTGAGAGGTGAGAAGTGAGACGTGCAGGTGAGAAGTGAGAGGCAAGAACGTGAGAGGTGAGAGGCAGTGAGAGGTGAGAGGCGCCGCCTCACCTCTCACTCCCCCTTCTCACCCCTCACCTCTCACTTCTCACCATCATCACGCTGTGCCTCGGCGCGGGCATCGGACTCTGCCGTACCGACCCCCAGATCTCCCGGTTCAGCACGTTCTCGTCGGCCATGTCGGGCCGCCGGAAGACGCGCGGGTCGAGACTCGAGTGGGCGCGCGGCGGGTTCACCTCCCCGAGCGGCCAGCGCGAGGGCAGGGCGGTCCACGCGGAGCTGTCGGCCTCGGTGGTGAAGGCGGGGTAGAGAGGCCCCGCGGCCGCGTCGTACTGGCTCATCGGGGAAAGCCCCAGGATCAGCTCGATGGTGCGCAGCACCGACGCGGTCGTGTAGAACGTGCTGTCCACCATGCCGCGCCGCGTCCACGGGCTCGCCACCAGCAGAGGTGAGCGGTGGGCATCCACGTGGTCGGGACCGTTCTGCGCGTCGTCCTCCAGCACGAACACCGCCGTCCGACTCCAGAACCGCGAGCGGGAGAGCGCCTCGACCAGGCGGCCGAGGGCCCGGTCGTTCTCGGCGACCATCGAGCGCGGCGTCGGCCGCCCCGGCTGCCGCCCGTAGGTGTGGTCCTGCGGGAGGTCCAGGATCATCAGCTGCGGCAGCGTGTCGCCGGCTTCGGCGGCCGCCAGCTCGCGCAGGAACTCGTCCACCCGGACGCTGTCGGGCACCGCCAGGTCCCATCCGACGTAGCGTGGGTCGGTCATCCGCTCCAGCCCCTTGTCGTCCGCGCGGGCGCGGCCGGCGGCACTGTCCCACTGGGTCATCTCGCCGTAGTTGCGCACCGTCACGCCCGCGCGGCGCGCGTCGTCCCACAGGTAGCCGGCCAGCGGGTCGAGCACGGGGAGCCCGGCGAGAAAGTCCCAGTCGCGGCGGCCGCTGTAGTTGGCGGGCCAGGTCTTCTCGACGTAGTCGCCCGCGTAGGCGGCGTCCGACCACATGTGGCCGTCGGCGCTCACGTCGCCGTTCACGTAGAAGTTGTCGAACAGCACGAACCGCCGCGCGAGGGCGTGGGCGTTGGGCGTCACGCTGTCGCCGAAGATGGCGAGGCGCGGGTCGCCGTCGCCGCGCGGATCGTCGCCCAGCACCTGGTCGTAGGTGCGGTTCTCGCGGATCACGTACACCACGTGGCGGATCGGCGTCGAGTCGCCCGCGGCCCCGGGGATGGGCGAGCGCGCCGGCCACGGTGAGCGGGCCAGGAGCGCGTCGCGGTAGGGCGAGTTGGCCAGGACCTGGCGCGTGTAGCGGCCCAGCGTGGCCGCGTCGGGCACCGGGACGCGCGATACGCTGCCCACCAGCAGCGCGGCGATGTACTGGCCGGGCCTGGAGCCCGGCGCGGTCGGCCCCTGCGGGTTCGGTCCCGCCCCGGTGCCCTTGCCGTTCGCGACGTACAGCGTGCGGCCGTTGGCCGCGACGGCGACCGCCGTCGGGTACCAGGCCGTCGGGATGAGGCCGACGACGCGGGCCCCGTCCTCGGTGAGGTCCACCACGGCGACGGCATTGTTGTCGCCGTTCGCCACGTACAGCCGGCGCCCGCCGGGGGCGAGCGCGAGGGCGTCGGGCCCGCTGCCGTGCGGCGCCCGCGCGGTGAGGCCCAGGGCGATGGTGGCCTCGACCCGTCCCTCGCGCAGGTCCACGACCGACACCTCGTCCGCGGCGGCGTGGGCGACGTACAGCGTCCGGCCGTCGCGGGAGATCGCGAGCGCCGACGGACGCGGCGGCACCGCGATCGCGGCGCGCGGCGTCAGCGTGCCGCCGGCGACGCCGTAGACGCTGACGGTGCTGTCGCCCCAGTTGGAGACGTAGGCCGTGCGGCCGTCGGGCGCGAACAGCGCGGTGTAGGGGTGGCTGCCGGTGCTCGCGGCGGCCGCCCGCTTGAGCGGCGCCGCGTCGAGCAGGTAGACCGAGTCGCTCAGGTTCCCCACCACGGCCAGCTGAGTGCCGTCCGGCGCCAGCGCCAGCCCCGCCGCGAACAGCGCGACGCCCGAGTCGGCGAGCACGACGCTGTCGGCGCGCGCCCATCGCCCGCCGCTCTCCGCCAGCCGCCACACCCGGTTGGTGGTGCCGCCCGAGACGAACGCGTCACCGCTGCGGCGGACGGCGAGCCCGAGCCAGGCCGCGCTCAGCGGGACCGAGTCGGTCACCACCCACCGGGCCGGGTCGATCACCACGAAGCGGTTCTCGCTGTAGCCGCTCGTGAGCGCGAGCACCCGGCCGTCGGGGTGGACGGCCAGGGCGAGCGGCAGGGTGCCCACGTCGAGCGCGCGGCCCGCGGGGCTGATGCGCCAGCCGTCGGCCAGCAGCGTGGTGCCGTCGGCCTGGCGGCCGGGCCGCAGCCGGCCCCGGGCGGCGAACGCGGCGGCGGCGACGGCGAGGAGGCATACGGCGAGGACGGCGAGGCGTGGACGCATGGGTTCGCATCGGGATGAAGGGAGCGTAAATTGATCAGGCATGACCCCTTCCGACAAGATGGGCACGCAGGATCTCGACCTGCTGTGCATCAACACCATCCGCACGCTCGCCATGGATGCGGTGCAGCAGGCCAACTCGGGACATCCCGGGACGCCGATGGCGCTCGCGCCGCTGGCCTACGTGCTGTACACCCGGCACCTCCGGCACAGCCCCGCGCACCCCGACTGGCCCGACCGCGACCGCTTCGTGCTCTCGTGCGGTCACGCGTCCATGCTGCTGTACGCGACGCTGCACCTCGCCGGGTACGACCTCTCGCTGCACGACCTGCAGCAGTTCCGCCAGTGGGGCAGCCGCACGCCGGGCCACCCGGAGCACGGGCTGGCGCCGGGCGTGGAGACGACGACGGGACCGCTGGGACAGGGGTTCGCGAACGGGGTCGGCCTGGCGATCGCCGCGGCGCACCTGGCGGCGCGCTTCAACCGCCCGGGTCACGAGATCGTGAACCACTGGACCTACGCGTTCGCGAGCGACGGCGACCTGATGGAGGGGATCTCGCACGAGGCGGCGTCGCTGGCCGGGCACCTGAAGCTCGGCAGGCTGATCTACTGCTACGACGACAACCACATCACCATCGAGGGCAAGACCGACCTCGCCTTCAGCGAGGACGTGGCGCAGCGGTTCGCGGGATACGGCTGGCACGTCCAGCGCGTGGCCGACGGCAACGATCTCGCGGCCCTCGACGCGGCCCTCGCGGCCGCCAGGGCGGAGCCCGCGCGCCCCTCGCTCGTCATCGTGCGCACCCACATCGCCTGGGGCAGTCCGCACAAGCAGGACACCGCGGAGGCGCACGGCGCGCCGCTGGGCGCCGAGGAGGTCGCGCTGACCAAGGCCGCCTACGGCTGGCCGGCCCAGCCGCCGTTCCTCGTGCCCGACGCGGCGAAAGCGCACGTCGGCCGCTGCGTCGAGCGGGGCGCGGCGCTGGAGCAGGAGTGGCGCGGGCGGCTGGCCGCGTACGAGCGCGCGTACCCGGACCTCGCGGCGCAGTACCGCACCGAGCTGGCCGGGGAGCTGGCCGCGGGCTGGGATCGCGCGCTGCCGTCGTTCACGGCGGCGGACGGCGCCCAGGCGACGCGCCAGTGGTCGTCGAAGGTGTTGAACGCGCTCGCCCCGGTGGTGCCGAGCCTGGTGGGCGGCGCGGCCGACCTGTCGCCGTCGACCAACACGGTGCTCAAGGACGCCGGCGACCTCGAGGCCGGCGGGTACGGCGCGCGGAACATGCACTTCGGGATCCGGGAGCACGCCATGGGCGGGATCCTGAACGGCATGGCGCTGCACGGCGGCGTCCGGCCCTACGGCGCCACGTTCCTGGTCTTCTCCGACTACATGCGCCCCGCGATCCGCCTCGCCGCGCTGATGGGGCTGCCGGTCGTCTACGTGTTCACCCACGACAGCGTGGGCCTGGGCGAGGACGGACCGACGCACCAGCCCGTCGAGCACCTGGCGGCGCTGCGCGCGATTCCGAACCTGACCGTGATCCGGCCCGCCGACGGCCCGGAGACGGCGCAGGCCTGGCGGGCGGCGCTGCTCCACCGCCACGGGCCCACCGCCCTCGTGCTCACCCGCCAGAAGGTGCCGGTGATCGACCGCGCGCGCTTCGCGCCGGCCGACGGCCTGCTGCGGGGCGCGTACGTGCTGGCGGAGGCGGGCGGCGGGACGCCGCGCGTGGTGCTCATCGCGAGCGGCTCGGAGGTGGGCCTGTGCCTCGCGGCCCGCGACCTGCTCGAGGCCGAGCGGGTGCCGACCCGGGTCGTGAGCGCGCCGAGCCTGGAGGCGTTCGCCCGTCAGGAGGCGGCGTACCGCGACGCCGTGCTGCCGCCCGCCGTGCGCGCGCGCGTGGCCGTCGAGGCCGCCTCGCCGTTCGGCTGGCACCGCTGGGTCGGAACCGACGGCGAGGTGCTGGGTATCGACCGCTTCGGCGCCTCGGCCCCCTTCGAGCGGATCTTCCAGGAGTTCGGCTTCACCGCGGCGCACGTCGCCGAGCGCGCCCGCGCCGCGGTGGCGCGCGCGGCCGGAGCGTGAAAGGGCGATGACCATGAACCCGATCCAGGCGCTCGAGCAGCTCGGGCAAAGCGTATGGCTGGACACGATCGACCGCGAGCTGCTCACGTCGGGCGGCCTGCGGCGGCTGATCGCGGACGAAGGGGTGCGGGGCGTCACGACCAACCCGACGATCTTCGAGCAGGCCATCGCGCACGGCACCGCGTACGACGGGGCCATCGCCGCGCTGGCCGCGGTGCGGCAGGACAGCGCGGCGCTGTTCGAATCGCTCGCGGTCGCCGACGTGGCCGAGGCGGCCGACCAGCTGCGGCCGGTGTACGACGCGGCGGGCGGCAACGACGGCTTCGTGTCCATCGAGGTCGCGCCGACCCGCGCGTTCGACACGGCCGCCACGATCGCGGAGGGGCGCCGGCTGTGGACCCGGGTGGACCGGCCGAACGTGATGGTGAAGGTGCCCGGGACGGTGGAGGGCCTGCCGGCCATCGAGCAGCTGATCGCCGACGGCGTGAACGTGAACATCACGCTGCTGTTCTCGGTGGACATGTACCGACGCGTCATCGACGCGTATTTCACGGGGCTCGAGCGCCGGGTGCAGGCCGGCGAGCGGCTGGCCCGGCTCCGCTCGGTGGCGAGCTTCTTCGTGAGCCGGGTCGACGGCGAGGCCGACAAGCGGCTGGCGGCGCTGGCCGCCGCGGCGAAGGATCCGGCGGAGCGGCGCCGGATCGAGGGGTTGCTGGGCCGGGCGGCGGTGGCGAACGCGAAGCTCGCCTACGAGGCCTTCCAGGCGTCGATCGCCTCGCCGCGGTTCCAGGCGCTCCGCGCGCGCGGCGCCGCGGTGCAGCGCCCCCTGTGGGCGAGCACCAGCACCAAGAACCCCGACTATCCCGACACGTTGTACGTGGACGACCTCATCGGGCCGGACACCGTCAACACGATGCCGCTCGTGACCCTGCGCGCGTTCGCCGATCACGGCCGGGCCGAGCGGACGGTGGATCGCGGGCTGGACGAAGCGCGCGCGGCGCTCGGGGCGATCGAAGCGAGCGGCGTCAAGCTGAAGGACGTGACCGACCTGCTGGTGGTGGACGGCGTGAAGAAGTTCGCCGATTCCTACCACGCCCTGCTCGGCTCGCTCGAAGCCAAGCGCGACGCGCTGCTCGCCAGCCGGCCGGTGCGCGCCTCGCGCCGGTTGGCCGCCTTCGACGACGACGTGGCGGGTCTGGTGAAGCGGGACGCCGCCGAGCGCACCCGGCGCCTGGTCGCCCGCGACCCGGGGCTGTGGTCGGACGAGCCCGCGGCGCGGCGCGAGATCGCGGAGCGGCTGGGCTGGCTCGACCTCCCGCGGGCGATGGCGGACTGCGTGAGCGATCTCGCGGAGTTCACGGCGGGCGTGCGGCGCGACGGCTTCACCCGCGTCGTGCTGCTCGGGATGGGCGGCTCGAGCCTCGCGCCGGAGACCTTCGGCCGCGTGTTCGGGGCGGCGGCCGGCCATCCGTCGCTGGCGGTGCTCGACTCGACCGACCCCGCGTACATCGCGCGGATCGAGCGGGCGGCGCCCCTGGAACGCACCTTCTTCCTGGTGTCCAGCAAGTCGGGCACCACGCTCGAGACCAGCGACCTGTTCGCCTGGTTCTGGGAGCGCACCGGCGCGCGGGGCGCCCAGTTCGCCGCCATCACCGATCCGGGGACGCCGCTCGCGGCGCTCGGGCGGGAGCGCAAGCTGCGGCGCGTGTTCGAGGCGCGGTCCGACGTCGGCGGCCGCTACAGCGCGTTGTCGCACTTCGGCCTCGTGCCGGCGTCGCTGCTCGGCGTCGACCTCGCGACGCTGCTCGCGCGCGCGGCGCGGATGGCGGACGCCTGCCTCGGCACGTCCGGCGCCGACCCCGGCCCGGGCGCTCGGCTCGGCGCGGCGCTGGCGGCGGCGTGGGAGGACGGGCGCGACAAGGTGACGATCGCGACCGGCGCGGGGCTCGAGGCGTTCGGCCCGTGGGTCGAGCAGCTCCTGGCCGAGAGCACCGGGAAGCACGGCAAGGGACTCGTCCCGGTGGTCGGGGAGCCGCTGGCGCCGCCGTCCGCCTACGGGCCCGACCGCCTGTTCGTCGCGCTCCAGCTCGCGGGCGCGCCGGAGCCTCGGCTGGCCCAGTCCCTCGCCGACCTCGAGGGCGCGGGCCATCCGGTGGTGCGGCTGTCGCTGGCGGACCGGCTCGACCTGGGTGCGGAGTTCTACCGCTGGGAGGTGGCCACCGCGCTGGCCGGCTCGTGGATGGGCATCAACGCGTTCGACCAGCCCAACGTGGCGGAGAGCAAGGACAACACCGGCCGCGTGCTCCAGCAGCTGGTCGCGGGCGCGACGCCGAGCGCACCGCCGCCCGCCGAGGACGCGCACCTGGGCGACGCGCTGGCCCGCTGGCTGGCCGGGATCGGGGGCAGCGACTACGCGGCGCTGCTGGCGTACCTGCCGCCCTCGGCCGAGCACGACGCGGACCTGACGGCGATGCGGGTCGCGATCCGCGACGCGCTGGGCGTGGCGACGACGGCGGCGTACGGGCCGCGCTACCTGCATTCCACCGGCCAGTTGCACAAGGGCGGGCCGTCGTCCGGCGCGTTCCTCGCGGTCGAGAGCGGCGACGGCCCCGAGCTGCGCGTTCCGGGGCGCAACTACGCGTTCGCGACGCTGGAGCTGGCCCAGGCCCTCGGGGATCTCGTGGCGCTCGAGCGGCGCGGGCGGCCGGTGGTCAGGATCCGGGTGGGTCCCGGCGGGTTGGGCGCGGTGCGGGCGGCGGTGGAGCGGGCGGCGCGCGCGGGGCGGTGACGCCGCTCACGCCACGGCGGCGCTCGCCTGCGGTCCCTCGATCGGGAGCTCGATCCAGAAGGTGCTGCCGCGGCCCGGCGTCGATTCCACGCCGATGACGCCGCCGTGCATCTCCACGAAGCGCTTCGACAGGGCGAGGCCGAGCCCGGTGCCCTCGAAGCGGCGGCTGAACGTCCCGTCCACCTGGCTGAACTCGGTGAACAGCCGGGGCAGGTCCTCCTTGGCGATGCCGATCCCGCTGTCGGTGACCGAGATCCAGACCGCCTCGCGCTCGACCTTCCGGCCGCCCGGCACCGGGAGCGTGGTCCGGCGCTGACCGGCGTGGACCGTCACGTGGCCGCCGGCCGCCGTGAACTTCACGGCGTTCGAGAGCAGGTTGAACAGGATCTGGCGCACCCGCATCTCGTCGGCGTTGACGAGCAGCGGGGCGTCCCCCAGCTCCAGCGTCACCTTGTGGCCCTTGGTCCGGATGAGGCTCTCCATCCCGGTGATCACGTCGCCGATGAGCGAGCGCACGTCGGCCTGCATGAGGTGCAGGTCCATCCGTCCGGCGTCCACCTTCGAGAGATCGAGCACGTCGTTCACCAGTCCGAGCAGGTGACGGCCGTTGCGGGCGACGGTCTCGAGGGCGTCGCGCTGCTGCTCCGAGAGCTGGCCCAGGGCGCCGATGAGCAGCATCTCCGAGAACCCGATCACCGAGTTGAGCGGCGTGCGGAGCTCGTGCGACATGTTGGCCAGGAACTGCGCCTTCATCCGGTTGGCGCGCTCGAGCTCGCCGATCTTGACCGCGAGCTCGCGGCTGGTCTCCTCGGTGGAGCGGTAGAGCCGCGCGTTGGAGACGGCCACCGCCAGCTCGGAGGCGACCTCCTGGACCAGGCCGACCTCCTCCGGCCGCCAGTGGCGCGCGATGCCGACCTGATGGAAGCCGGCCACGCCGATCGCCTCGCCGCGGAGCACGATCGGGGTCACCAGGAGCGCGAGCGGCGCGTCCGCGTCCGGGCCGGTGGCCGCGACGCCCTCGGCCGACCGCGCATCGGGCAGCGCGATGGAGCGGCGCTCCCGCATCGCGGTGATGAGGACCGGCTGGGTGAAGTCGGCGCGGGCTCCGGTGGAGGCCACCTCCGGCTCGTGCCACTCGCTGGCAGGCGGGAGCAGGTCGTTGCCGCGCCGCAGCCGCACGAAGCAGCGCGACGCGCCGAGGGCCGCGCCCATCTCGCGCACCGCCGCGTCGAGCGTGGTCTGCAGGTCGAGGGACTGCCGGATGCGGCTGTTCACGGCGTTGAGGAGCTCGGCCCGCCGCTCGCGGTCGGCGAGCTCGCCCACCGCCCGGATGCTCTCCAGCACCAGGCCGGTGTGGTCGGCCAGGTTGCGCAGCAGGTCGACGTCCTGCTCGCCGAGCACGCGGTCGTCGTGCGGGTTGTCCACGCCGAGCGCGCCGACGCACCGGCCGCGCACCAGGAGCGGCAGGGCGACCGCGCGCCGCAGCGTCACGCGCTCGTGCGGCGAGCGGAACCGGCGCTGGTCCGTGGCCGGGTCGTTCACCAGCAGCGTCTGGGCGTGCCCGACCACCCAGCCGGAGGTGGTCGCGTCCAGCGGAATGGCCGACCCCACCAG
>Ga0335077_10011475_pt1 | contig 11078 bp, 10 predicted proteins | sample Lox_Sample_31_FD_207151 | JGI IMG/M metagenome (GOLD analysis project Ga0335077, IMG submission 207151) | Soil microbial communities from Loxahatchee National Wildlife Refuge, Florida, United States - Lox_Sample_3.1 | ecosystem: Environmental > Terrestrial > Soil > Wetlands | place: USA...
TGAGGCGCGTCACCAGGAAGAAAACCATCTGCGCCACCGGCGGGTAGATCGTGTGCGCATAGTTGCTGCGGTTGATGTTGGGAAAGATCGCGTCGTCACGGAGATCCGCGAGATGCTCGTCGGTCGGCACGTAGCGATAAGGATTGATCCCGGCGCCCTGAACCCGCCCATCCCAGACGTAGCGATTGACGTCGTCGGAGAGATAAGGCGGCGCCGCAAGGACAGCGAGCCGCGCCGCCGCCGCCACGAGCAGGATGACGATGAGGGAACGGGGCGGCGGGTTGCGCCAGACGAGCCAGGCGGCAGCGAAATAGAGCGCGCCCTGGCCGAGAGCGAGCACCAGAAAGAGACTTCGGTGATCTGCGGCCTGAGCCGCAAGCCCAGCCGCGGTGATTGCGAGGAGGCCCGCGCCGAGCCCGGCGAGCGACAGGAGGCGCCGGCGCGGACTCATGGAGCACTCGCGCGCATCGGGCGCGCGGCGCGGATGGACTCGAGGCACTCTCTCGTATGAGGCGCGGAGAAGCCGCTCGCATATTCAGGCGCGGTCGCGCCTCCGAGCAGCTCCTGCGTCAGGAGCTCGAGCGTCTGCACGTCATCGACATCGTACCAGCGCGGCAAGACCTCGACCGGAAGGCCGAGCTCGCGCGAGCGCGCGAGTGTCTGATCGAAGACGCGCGCGCTTCCCCAATCGATGCCCTGAAACAGCCGCTTTTGCGCGCGGGTGAGTCCGATAAGGTAATAGCCGCCGTCGGCCGCGGGGCCCAGTACGACGCGCTCGCCCGGCAACCGAAGCCGCCGCACCGCCTCGACCAGGATCGCCGTCGGCAGGGTTGGACTGTCGGAATTGACGAGGCAGGCCGCGCCGTGACCCATGGCGATGAGCTGGTCGGCGGAATCGTGAAGGTGCTCGCCGAGCCCGTCGCCGCGCGGCGCGAGAAGATCGAATTTCGCGGGCAAGATGGCGCGGAGCGCCGCTGCGCCGTCCAAGGGCGTGTAGACGGCGTAGCCCGCGATATCCTCCTCGCGCCCGGCCGCCTCGATGTTGGCGGCTATGTCCCGGATGAAGGCGGCGGAGAGAGCCGCCGCCTCCTCGGGCTCGAGCGGTGGAACGAGCCGCGTCTTCGAGGCACCCGCCCGGGGCGCCTTGGCCATCACGCCGATGGCGCAGAAGGCGTTGACCCTGCGGCTCGCCGAGGCCACGCGCGGTCCTCGTCCCGCCCAATCAGGCGGCGTCGAGCGCCTGCGCGAGATCGGCGAGGATGTCGTCGTGATGCTCGATGCCCAGCGAGAGCCGGACGTAGCCGTCGGTGACGCCGGTCTGGGCCTGCTCCTCCGCCGTCAACTGCGAGTGCGTGGTGCTCGCGGGATGAATCGCGAGGCTCCGCGCGTCGCCGATATTGGCGACGTGGTAGAACATCTTGAGCGCATCGATGAAGCGCCGACCCGCAGCGCGTCCGCCCTTGAGCTCGAAGCCGAGCAACCCGCCGAGGCCGCCCGAGAGATAGGTGTCGGCCCGCCGCCTCGCTTCGCCGGTCATGACTCCGGGATAGATCACCTTCGTGACCTTGGAATGGCCCGAGAGGTACTTCGCGACGCGCGCCGCGTTCTCGCAATGCGCGCGCATCCTGAGCGGCAGGGTCTCCAGACCCTGTACGAACAGGAAGGCGTTGAAGGGGCTCATGGACGCGCCGATGTCGCGGAGCAGCGTCACGCGCATCTTTATGATGTATGCGATGGGACCCATCGGCTTCACCGCCTGCGTCCAGACAGCGCCGTGATAGCTGGGATCGGGCGTATTCAGCATCGGGAAACGCTTGGCGTGTTTTTCCCAATCGAAATTGCCGCCGTCGACGACGATGCCGCCGATGGAGGTGCCGTGGCCGCCGATGTATTTGGTCGTGGAGTGCAGCACGATCGCGGCGCCATGCTTTATCGGTTGGCAGAGCACCGGCGCCGCGGTGTTGTCCATGATGAGGGGGACGCCGAAGCTCCGGCCGATTGCCGCGACTTCGCCGATCGGAAATACCGCGAGCTTCGGATTGGGCAGGGTCTCGGCGTAGTAGCAGCGCGTGCGGTCGTCGGTGGCGCGACGAAAACTTTCGGGATCGGCGGGATCGACGAAACGCACCTCGATGCCCATCGTGGACATGGTGTTCTGGAAGAGGTTCCAGGTGCCGCCGTAGATGTCGGTCGAGCAGACGAAGTTGTCGCCGGCGTGGCAGATGTTCTGCACCGTCATCAGCGAGGCCGCCTGACCCGAGGAGAGCGCGAGGCCGGCGACGCCGCCCTCGAGCGCCGCGACCCGCTCCTCCAGCACGGCCGTGGTCGGGTTCATGATCCGCGTGTAGATATTGCCGAACTCCTGCAGGCCGAAGAGCTTTGCCGCATGCTCGGTATCGCGGAACTGGTAGCTGGTGGTCTGATAGATCGGCACCGCCACGGCCATGGTCGCGGGATCGAAGCGATAGCCGGCGTGCAGCACAAGGGTCTCGGGATGCGGACTATTGCTGGGCATCGGCGATCTCCTGGAATCGGGTGAGGGGTACCTACTCGGGTGACGAAGATAGCTCGGCGCGCGCTCTCCGCGAAGCCCGTGGTCGGTGCCCGGCGGAGAGCCCGATCATTCCGCTGTCTCGGCGGCGCGTGAGGAGCGCTCCGTCTGGGCGCTCTCGCGCCAGGCGCGCGCAGCCGTCTCGATCACGCGGAGCGAGGCAAGCACGCCATCGGCCTCCCCCTTCTCGAAATCGCCCTCGCTCACGGCCATTCGGTTGGTGACATGGGCGAAGCACAGGACGGAGCGCCTGCGCACCTCGGCGAAGGCGTAGAGCGCCGCCGCCTCCATTTCGACCGCGAGGATGCGCCGCGCACGGCAGGCGGCAATGGCGGCCTCGGTCTCGCGGAAGGGCGCGTCGGTGGTCCAGACGGCGCCTTGGCGGATCGGCAAATCCGTGTGCGCGAAGGCTCGCATCACGCACTCGATGAGCTCGGGCTCGGCGACCGCGAACTCCGCGGGCGGGAGATAGTGATAGCTGGTGCCCTCGTCGCGGAGCGCCCGATCGATGACCACAAAATAGGGTGGCGGCGTCTCCTCGAGAATCTGTCCTGCGGAGGTCACGCTAACGAGAAAGCGGCAGCCGCAGGCGAAGAGCTCCTCGGCGATCAGCACCGCGAAGGAGGCGCCGACGGCGCAGCCGATGATGCCGTAGCGCTCGCCTGCATGCTCGAACTCATAGAGATCGGTGTGGTAGCAGGGCCAGGTGGCGGAACGCCGCGCATGATCCTCCGCCCGGAGCCGGCGCAAGATGTCGCCGTCGGGATCGAGCAGACAGATCTCGGGCACGCTCGCAGCCGGCAGACCCTTCTGCCGGCGGGCCTCGCGTAGCAGGTTTCCGGGCTCGAAGACCGAGGGCGCCTCGAAATGCTTCCGCGCCAGGATCGGCGCCATGGTCTCCCGGTCCGTCTTTTCCATCCTGCGCCCGCCGTTCCAGCCCTGTCGCGCCATCATCGAATTGAACGGATTTCGGTGCAAGGGCGCTCACACGATTACGTGAACGAGATTTAATCTTGCCGCAAGCTTGGTGTCAGAGAGGCAAACCATTCTAAGAGAGCGGTGACGCCTCGATCCGCGAGGCCGCGGAGCAGTGATGCGTATTCTCGTGATCGAGGACGACGACGAAGCCGCGGCCTATCTCGCGCGGGGCCTCAGCGAGAGCGGCCATCAAGTGGACCTCGAAGTGGACGGCCGTTTCGGGCTCGAGCGCGCGGTGGGCGGCGGCTTCGACGCGCTGGTGATCGACCGCATGCTGCCGAGCCTCGACGGGCTTGCGATCGTCGCGGAACTCCGCCGGCGCAAGGACAGCACGCCGATCCTGATCCTGAGCGCGCTCGGCGACGTCGAGGATCGGGTCGAGGGATTGCGCGCGGGATGCGACGACTACCTCTCCAAGCCCTTCGCCTTCTCCGAGCTGCTCGCGCGGATCGAGGCGATCGAGCGCAGGAGCCACACCATCGGCGAGACCCGCCTCAAGCTCGCCGACCTCGAGATGGACCTGCTGAAGCGCACGGTGACGCGGGCGGGGCGGACGATCGATTTGCTCCCGCGAGAGTTCCGGCTCCTCGAGTACCTCCTGCGCAATGCCGGTCACGTGGTCACGCGGACGATGCTGCTGGAGAAGGTTTGGGATCATCACTTCGATCCCCAGACCAACGTGATCGACGTGCATGTGAGCCGGCTGCGCCAGAAGATCGACCGTGATTTCGCGCCGCTCCTGCACACCGTGCGAGGCGCGGGCTACGTGCTGCGCGAATAGGGTCTCCTAGGAGCCGGCCGCGGCCGCGCCCGCTTCCTCGAGCTCGAGGTTGAGGACCCGATCGTGAAATTGCGGCAGGGAAGCGCGATGCCCCACGCTGACGATCGTTGGATGCCAAGGCAGGCTCCGCAAACGCTTGTAGAGCGTCTCCTGTCCGGCCTCGTCGAGCGAGGCCGTCGCTTCGTCGAGGAAGAGGATCGCGGGCTTCGCCAGTAGCGCCCGCGCAATCGAGAGGCGCTGCTGCTCGCCGCCGGAAAGACGCTGCGCCCAGAGATCGATCGTATCGAGTTCGTGGGCGAAGCGGCCAAGACCGACCTCCTCCAGAACCTCTGCGAGCCGCTCCGGCGGCACGCCCTCGCCGGAATCGGGATAGAGCAGTGCCTGGCGCAGGCTGCCCAGCGGGATGTAAGGCTTTTGCGGGAGGAAGAGCTCGCGGCCTTCGCCCACGCGGATGCGGCCCTCGCCGAATGGCCAGAGCCCCGCGATTGCGCGGAGCAGGGTGCTTTTGCCGGTGCCGGTCGGGCCCCGGATCAGCAGCGCTTCTCCCGGCGCCACCTCGAAATCGACGCCCTTGCGCAGGACGCTGCCATCCGGCCGCTTCAGCGTGAGGTCGGAAACGGTGACGCCATCGCCCGCGCGCTCGATTGCGATCGGCTGCGGCTCGTGCATCGACGCCTTGATCTCGTCGACGCGATCGCGGAATGTCGCGAGCCGGTGCACCACCGCCGACCAGGTCGCGATGTCGTTGTAGGCGTTGATGATGTAGGCAAGCGAGCTCTGCAGTTGCAGGAACGCATCGGCGACTTGCTGGATGGTGCCGAGCGCGAGGCGCTCTCCGAAATAGCGGGGAGCTGCGATCAGATACGGGAAGACCACGGCCGCCTGGCCCGAGCCGTACTGCGCCATGCCGAGGATGCGGGTGCGCACCATGATCGCCCAGAAGTTTCCGAACACCCGGAGGAAGCGGCGCGAGAAGATGTCGAGCTCGCGCTCCTCGCCGCCATAGAACGCGATGCTCTCCGTGTTCTCGCGCAGGCGCACGAGGCTGAACCGGAAATCGGCCTCATAACGCTGCTGCTGGAAGGTGAGCCCGATGAGAGGCCGTCCGAGGTGAATGGCGAGCCAGGTCGCTAGGCCGGTATAGAGGACGACCGCCCAGAACATGTAGCCGGGGATTACGACACTCCCCCAACTCCCGAGCGGCACCGTGAGTGCGCCCGACAGGCTCCAGAGCACGACCGAGAACGAGACCGCCTGCACCGCGTTCGTCGCGAGGCCGAGCGTGAGGTTCAGCGTCTGCGCGGGGAACTGGTCGAGATCCTCCGATATGCGCTGGTCGGGGTTATCGGTGGAGTCGCCCGAGAGCTGCAGCCGGTAATAGGTCTTATCGGCGAGCCATTCCTTCAGGTAAACGTCGGTCATCCAACGGCGCCAGCGCAACCGCAGCATCTGCTGCAAATAGACGCCATAGACCAGCAGCAGGATGAAGATCCCCGCGAGCAGCGCGAAGATCGCGAGCTGATAGAAAAAGGCGCCCTCGTCGTAATTCTGGAGTGTGTCGTAGAAGTCGTTGCGCCATGAATTGAGGCGCACGTTGATCGCGACCTGGAGCAGGTTCATCACGACGATCGCCGCGAGCAGTCCCCGCGCCGCCCACCGATCCTCCGAGAACCAATAGGGGCGTGCGATACGCCACCCCTCGCGCAGCATGCTGCCGTTCGGCTTTGCCATGTCATCGTCTCCGGGATCGAGAAGCGGCTACAAGAGTGGCAGGTGGGAAGGAAGAAAGCGATTGCTCGTCGAGGTGCTTGCGCTCGCGCGGTCGCTGGGAAGTAATAGTTCGGAAGGGGTACCGGGCACGGCAAAGGCTCGGGCGTCTGAGGCCGCGATCACTTCGGGAGGTGGGTATGCAGTCCTTGAGCGGGAAAGTCGCCTGGGTCACCGGCGCGGGGAGCGGCATCGGCGCCGCGGCGGCGCTGGCACTCGCGGAGGCGGGAGCCGTCATCGTGCTCAGCGGGCGCCGGCGCGAGCCGCTGGAGAAGGTCGCGGCGGACATCCGTGCTCGCAGCGGCACCGCGCATGTGAAGCCCGGCGATCTCGGCAAAGCTGCCAGCGCCGCTGAGATCGCGGACTTCATCCGGGAGAAGCTCGGGCGCCTCGATATTCTCGTCAACAATGCCGGCCTCAATGTCGTCGAGCGCGAGTGGCGGCGGCTCACCTCCGCCGCGGCGGACGAGATCATCGCGGGCAATCTCTCGAGCGCCTTCCACTGCGTCACCGCCGCGCTGCCGATGATGCGCGCGCAGCAGGACGGCGTCCTCATCCACACGGCTTCCTGGGCTGGGCGCTGGGTCGGGCTCGTGAGCGGCGCCGCCTATATCGCGGCAAAGCACGGCGTCGTCGCCATGAGCCACAGCCTCAACATGGAGGAATGCGTCAACGGCATCCGCTCCTGCGTCATCTGTCCCGGCGAGGTCGCGACGCCCATTCTCGACAAGCGCCCGGTGCCCGTCAGCGCCGAGGAGCGCGCGAGGATGGTGCAGCCCGAGGATTGCGCCGACTTGATCCGCTACGTCGCCTGCCTGCCGAAGCACGTCTGCCTCAACGAGGTCGTGATCAGTCCGACATGGAATCGGGGGTATGTGGCGGCATTGCGGACAGCGGGGATGTACAAGGCTTAGAGTCGCTAGCCCCCTTTCGCCCCCTGCGTATTGACGTAAAGCGCGTATAGCGACTGGCTTCCGGCCATGAAGAGGCGGTTTCGCCTGAGGCCGCCGAAGCAGAGATTGGCGCAGCGCTCCGGCAGCACGATGCGGCCGATGGGTGCGCCCGCGGGCGAAAAGATCATGACGCCGTCATGGCCCTCGCCCATGCCCCAGCCCGCCCAGAGATTTCCATCGACGTCGCAGCGGAACCCGTCGGGCGTGCCGTGCGGGCCCGCATCGATGAAGATGCGGCCGTTCGCGAGCTTCGTCCCGTCGGCCGTCACGTCGTAGACCCAGATGTGCCGCGGCACCGTGCCGGATTCGACGATGTACATGCGGGACTCGTCGGGCGCGAAGCAGAGTCCGTTCGGACGATTGATTTCGCCGCAGACCACCGTCGCCTTCCCGGTCCGGCCGTCGACGCGATAGACGTTCGTCGGAAGCTCGACCTCCGCGACGTGACCCTCGTAGTTGCCGAGGATGCCGAAGGGCGGATCCGTGAACCAGATGCTGCCGTCGGATTTGACGACGACGTCGTTCGGGGAGTTGAGCGGTTTCCCCTCGAAGCGGTCGAGGATCACGGTGATGCTGCCGTCGTATTCAGTCCGCGTCACGCGGCGTGCGTCATGCTCGCAAGTGACGAGCCGGCCCTGCCGGTCGCGGGTGTTGCCGTTGGCGTTGTTGGAGGGTTTGCGGAAGATGCTCGCGGCGCCGGTCTCCTCGTCCCAGCGCATGATGCGGTTGTTGGGGATGTCGCTCCAGAGGAGATAGCGTCCGTCGCCGAACCAGACGGGCCCCTCGCACCAGCGGAAGCCCGTGGCGAGCCGCTCCACCGCCGCGAGATTGAGCCGGTACTTCGCGAAGCTCGGGTCGAGAATCTCGACCGCGGGATCGGGATAGCGCGACGACGGTTGCCACATGATCTCCTCCTGCCCTCAATCTTTCGCCCGCGCGATCGCCTCGACCTCCAGGAGGAACTCCTCCTTCACGAGGCCCTCGACCACGAGAAGCGTGTTGGGGGGATGGCGTCCGTCCGGAAAGAGTCTCGGAAAGAGTGCCGCTCGCGCGCGCATGAAAATCTCGATGTCCTCGGAGCGCGTGAGATAAGTCGTGAATTTCGCGATGTCGCCCCACCCGATCCCCATGCCTGAGAGCACCGCGCCCAGGTTCTCGAAGACCTGCTGGAATTGCCGCTCGAAATCGCCATTGCCGACCACCGCGCCGTCGCGTCCCACCGAGAGCTGCCCCGCGAGGAAAAGCAGAGTCCCCGCGGGTACGCGCGCCACATGCGAATAGAGGCCTTGTGCGGGGCCGGTGCCGGGCGGGTTGATGTAGTCGATCTTTCCGGTCATGGTCGCGGGGTCCGAAGGTCCAGATGAGGGGATGACACCATGGCCGGAGCGAAAGCCTCACGCAAGCTGCGCCTGCACGTAACGCACAGCGACACGATCGTCCCCTCGCAGCGCCTGACGCCGGAGCGGCTCAAGGCAGGTGCCAAAGCGTTTCCGGGCATCCTCGGGAAGGTCGAGATCAGCTATGGCGACGGGCCCGAGGCTCTCGACGCAATACTCGGCGACACCGAGGTGCTGCTGGTCGCGGGGAACGTGCCGCTGCCGGGCCTTGCCCGCCGAGCGCCGGAGCTGCGCTGGCTCCAGTCCTGCAGCGCGGGCGTCGAGAAGCTTCTCCCCTACGTTCCGCAGGGCGTCACCATCACCAATGCGAGCGGCGTCCATGGACCCCGCGGTGGCGAGTATGCGATGACCGCAATCCTCATGCTGAACAGCCGCGTCCCCGCTTTCGTCACCAATCAGCAACGCCGGAGCTGGGATCAGATGCAGACGACGCCGGTCGCCGGGAAGACTCTCGTCCTTCTGGGCGTGGGCGCCATCGGGAGCGTCGCCGCGAAGCTCGCGAAGCAGTTCGGCATGCGTGTCCTCGGCGTCACCCGGAGCGGGCGGCCGCAGCGCAATGTCGATCGCATGTACCGGCCGAAGGATCTCCCGAAGGTTCTTCCCAAAGCCGATTTCCTCATGGGGATTTTGCCGCTGACGCCGGAGACGGAGGGATTGATCGGTCGCGCCGAGCTCGATCTCCTGCCGCCCCACGCCGGCGTCGCCAATCTCGGCCGCGCGCGCGTCATGGATTACGACGCGCTCGCGGCAAAGCTCGAGCGCGGCGAGCTCTCGGGCGGCGTTCTCGACGTCTTCTACGAGGAGCCGCTCGCCGCGGACTCCCGGCTTTGGGGAGTGCCGAACCTCATCCTGAGCCCGCATTGCGCCGTCGACGACGAGAGCGTCTACGTTGCACGCTGCCTTGAGATCTTCTTCGGCAATCTCAAGCGCTACCTCGCGGGACGGAAGCTGGAGAACGTCGTCGATCCCAAGCTGGGCTATTGAGGCGCAGGCGCGCCGCCTGATAGAAGCAATGTCGCTGCAGGGGGCGGCGTTTCGGAGCACCTTTCGAAGGGGGCGGCATGTTTCCGGTTTTTGGGACCGTATTCACGGCATTCGGCATTCTCGCCCTGCCGATCGGCATCTATGGCCGGCGCAGGGCGAAGCGAGAGCAGACCTGGCCGAAGGTCAAGGCGGTCGTGCGCTCGGCGGCGATCGCGCCCGTCTCCGCGGAGCAGCGGCATCGCTACGTTCCGAAGCTCACCTACGAATATACCGTCGCCGGCAAGACCTTCAGGGGCGATCGGCTCGGCGTGAGCGGTTACAGCGATTTCAGCGAGTCCTACGCGCGGGACTACATCGCAAAGCGCGCCGTGGGCAGCGAGATCGAAGTGAACTACGATCCCGCCGATCCCGCCCGATCGGTCTTGGAGCCGGGGGCGGGAGGCTGCGGTCCGCTGCTTTTCTGCCTCGTCGGCGTCGTCTTCCTCGCGGTCGGGATCGGCTTCATGGTGGCGGGCACCTAGAACGCGGGTCATTCGGGGGCTGAGGTGATCGCACTTTTTTCGCTCGCGCTTTTCTGCTCCGCCGCGCTCCTCTTCTGGATTCAATTGCTGGTCTCGAAGCTGCTGCTGCCGGTGCTCGGCGGCAGTGCCGCGGTCTGGAACACTTGCATGGTCTTCTTCCAGACGGCGCTGCTCGCGGGCTACCTCTATTCCGACCTGACGACGCGCTGGCTCCAGCCGCGCATTCAGGCGCTGCTTCATCTCGCGCTCCTGGCGCTTGCGGCTCTCGTGCTGCCGGTCGCGCTGCGTGCAGGCGACGCGCCGCCGCCCGGCGAGAACCCCGTGCCCTGGCTCCTGGGAACGCTCGCGCTCATCGTGGGGCCGCCCTTCGTCGCGATCGCCGCGAGCGCACCGATGCTACAGGCCTGGTACGCGCGTTCGGGCGCGCGCGGCGCGAGCGATCCCTATTTCCTCTACGCCGCGAGCAATCTCGGAAGCCTGCTCTCGCTGCTCGCCTATCCGACCCTCATCGAGCCTCGGCTTCGCCTCGCGGAGCAGGGGGTGTGGTGGACCGCTGGCTATGTGGCGCTGATCGCGCTCACCGCGGGCGCGGCCGCCTTCTCGCTCTGGCGTGCGCGCCCGGCGCTGACCGCGCCGGCGGCTGTCGCGCCAAGGGCGGCAGCCGCAGTCGGCTGGGGTCTCCGCCTGCGCTGGGTGCTGCTGGCGCTGGTGCCGTCGAGCCTCCTCCTCGGCGTCACCAACTACCTCACCACCGACATCGCGGCGGCGCCGCTCTTCTGGGTGGTGCCGCTGGCGCTCTATCTCCTGAGCTACGTGCTGGCCTTCCAGCGCACGATTCCGATGCCCGTCTCAGGCCTCGCGGCGCTGCAGCCCTTCCTGCTGCTGCCGATGGCATTTCTCCTGCTCTGGGGCGAGCAGGGCGATGCCGCGCTCGTCTTCGGCATGCACCTCGCGGCCTTCTTCGTGACCGCGCTCCTATGCCATCGCGAGCTCGCGGCGGCACGGCCGGAGGCCGGAAGGCTCACGGAATACTATCTCCTGATCTCGCTCGGCGGCGCGCTCGGGGGCGTCTTCAATGCGCTGGTGGCGCCCGTCGTCTTCGACCGCGTGCTCGAATACCCGCTGGCGCTGCTGGCAGCCTGCCTG
>Ga0335077_10011476_pt1 | contig 11078 bp, 11 predicted proteins | sample Lox_Sample_31_FD_207151 | JGI IMG/M metagenome (GOLD analysis project Ga0335077, IMG submission 207151) | Soil microbial communities from Loxahatchee National Wildlife Refuge, Florida, United States - Lox_Sample_3.1 | ecosystem: Environmental > Terrestrial > Soil > Wetlands | place: USA...
AGAGCCGGCAGGACGTCCCCAACGCGATAGCCGCCGGGATAGCTCTCGCTGGCCTGGGCGGCGCGCCGGTTCCGTGACCCGAGACGCGCTGCTGGCCCGCGGAAGGGCCTGAGTACGGGACCTCAGCCGCTCAGCGTTACTGCCCGGAGTGTGTTGACCTGCTGCTGCACAAGGGGAGGAAGACGTCGTCGACGATCTCGGTGATGACGCGCTTGGAAGGCGGGGTACGCCGGATGAGCAGCTCATGGCGGAACAGGTCGGTGGGCAGTGAGCTGATCCTCGGGCTGACCCCTTGCCTGACCTCGCCGCGCTCGTCGGCGTGCTTGAGGATGGTGGCCATCACCCCGGCCCCGATGTGCAGCACCTGATCCTGGAACTCGGCTACTGACTCGGTGTCTGCGAACAAGTCGCCGATGATGCCGTAGAGAGTCTCCGGGCCGAGCTCGGTCAGGCGGGCCGACACCCGGGTCAGCAGCGCCAGGACGTCGCCGCGCAGGCTGCCGGTGTCGGGCACCTCGCCCGAGAGCATCGGCCGATGCCGGCGCATGGCGGTGATGACCATCTCGGCGCGGTTGCGCCACCGTCGGTAGAGAACGGCGCGGCTGGTGCCAGCCCGGTCCGCCACCGCCTCCATCGTGAGGCTGGCATACCCGACCTCCTGGAGCTGAGCCCACGCGGCGTCGAGGAGCGCCGCTTCGAGGGCCGCGCCCCGGCGCCGGGTCTTGCCGCTGCTGTGCTGCTGCTGCTGTCGCTCGGACTCTCTCGCCACGCCCACTCCTTTAGAGACATTGTATCGTAATCCATCATTAGATACATTGTCTCTTATCGACACGGAGAGGCAAGGCAATGCGATCCGACCCAGCGATCCCCAGCCCGACCGCCGCGCACCGATCCCGGCGGGCGGGCTGGTGGCCGCTCGTGGTGATCGCCTCGGCCCACCTCATGGCGATCCTCGACACGACCGTCATGTTCGTCGCCCTGCCCTCGGTGCAGAAGGGGCTCCACATGTCGGTAACGAGCCGCGAGTGGGTGGTGACCGCTTACACGCTGGCGCTCGCCGGTCTGCTACTCCTCGGCGGGCGCCTGGCCGACCGTTTCGGCGCCCGGCGCACTCTGCTCGTCGGCGTGTCCGGCTTCGCGCTGGCGTCGGCAATCGGGGGTGCGTCGGTCGACGCGGCCATGATCATCGCCGCTCGCGCCGTACAGGGGACGTTTGGCGCCGTCTTGATCTCCTCGACCAAGTCGCTTCTCGTCAGCGTCTACGCGGACGAGGACGAGCGGGCCATGGTGATGGGGGCGTTCACCGCGACCCTGACTGCCGGCGCGGCGGTCGGCCTCATCCTCGGCGGCGTGCTCACCAGCGAGCTCGGCTGGCGCTGGTGCCTGTACGTGAACGTCGCCCTCTCGCTCGTCGCGCTCATTGGCGCGCCCCGGGTGCTGCCAGACCTCCCCGGTCGCACGGCCGTGCAGATCGACGTCTGGAGCGTCGTGCTTGCCTCCGCGGGCATGGCGGCCCTCGTCTACGCGCTGGGTGAGGCCTCCTCGCTCGGGTGGGGATCCGCCCAGGTCGCCGGCTCCCTCGCTGCCGCCGTTGTCCTTCTCAGCGGCTTCGTGGCCCGTCAGGTCGGCCACTCCGACCGGCTCCTGCCGCTGCGCGTGGTGCTGGACCGCAGCCGCGGCTGGGCCATGGTCGGGCTGATCGTCAACGGGCTCAGCACCTTCGGCATGTTCCTGATCCTCACCTACCAGCTGCAGTCGGTCATGCGGCTCTCGGCGCTGCGGACCGCGCTCGCCCTCATTCCCTTCGCCCTCGCCGCCGCCCTCGGCTCCGCGCTCCTCGCTCGCTTGCTCATGGTCCGGGTGCCGCCGCGCTGGCTCATCACCGCGAGCATCGTGGCCGAAGCAGCCGGGCTGGTCCCCCTGCTCTGGCTCACCCCGCACAGCCACTACCTGCCACTCGTCCTGTCTGCAACGATCATCGAAGGTCTCGGCACCGGCGTCGCCGGACCCGCCACGCTCAACACCGCGCTCGGCGGCGTCCTCCCCTCCGACGCCGGCGCAGCCGGTGCCGGCACCAGCGCCGCCAGCCAGCTTGGCTCATCCATCGGCGCCGCCCTGCTCAACACCATCGCCGTCGCTGCGACGGCCGGCTACCTGGCCGCCCACCTCACGGCAGGCGTGGTCACGGCCACCGTCCACGGGTTCACCGTCGCCATGCTGTGGGGTGCGATCATCACGGTCGGTGCCGCGGTGCCCATTGCCATCTTCGTCAACGCCAGGACGCCATCGCGGTCACGCTGATGGGTCCTGGTTGTCGCCGTCGACCTCGCCCGGATCTCGGCCTGAGCGGACACCACTGGCCCGGCGCTCCACGCAGATCTTCCCGATCGGCGTACGCCGAAGCGTGAGTGCACTCCTGCCCGAGCCGGTAGACGGAGGGCTCGCGGCAGGTCGTGGGAGACGTTCTGCGATCTGGGACCCGGCGCGCTCCCTCAGTTGAGGGAGCGTAATCCCTCCTGTCAGTGATGAATGTGCTCGTACGGCTCGGCATGTTGGGAGTACGGCGGCCGCGGCCGCGGTCCGATGAGGAGGGTGTGGCAGATGATCACGGTGGCCCGAGCACGGCCCGCCTGGCGAGTTCGCAGGGCCTGGGCGGCGATGCATTCCCCTGCGCCGGGAGTTCCCCGGTGGGTGCGGGTGGCCGCGCAGGCTATCCCGTTCACGGTGCTGCCCTCCAGCGCGTGGAGGATCGCCGTTTGCACCTTTCACGCGCCTATTGCGCGCGGCGGCCTTAGTTCCGGCCTGACGTCGTCGGGGCTACCGGGCGTGCCCCTCGGGCTGTACGTGATTTTGCTGTCCATCGTGTCCGAGTTGCTCGCGTTTATCGCGATCGGGCTGGTTTCCGACTGGGGGGAGGTGTTCCCGCGATGGCTCCCTGTCCTGCGCGGGCGGCGGGTCCCGGTGTCTTTTGCCGTCGTTCCCGCGGCGCTGGGCGCGGGTGTGCTGACGCTGCTGTGGACATGGGCGGCGGTCAGCCTGTCTCTGGGATTGGGCGTCGATGGCCGGCCGCTTTCCCGGAACGCTCCGTTGTCCTTTGGTGACTGGCGGGGGCTAGTCGCGGTCGCCGCCTACGCGCCTCTGCTGTTGTGGGGCCCGCTGTTGGGCGGAGTAGCGATCAGCTACTGGAGGCGCCGCCGCCAACGCCGATCCTGGGAGTTCCGGCAGCTGCGTGCCTGCCCGCCGGGTTATCCGGCCTGCTCCAGGCAGGCTTGGCAGTCGGCTGTGCTGACCGTCAGCTTCGATGGCAGGGTGAGAGCGGTGAGGGTGCTACGGTCGGCGGCTGCGCTGCTGCTGGTGGCGGACAGCTACCTGCGGACGGTGTTCGTGCTGGTCGGCGCGGCGCTGGCGCTGGCGCTGGGGATTGTGGACTTCACCGTGCTGTCTCTGGTGGCTACGGCGGGAGTCCCGGCCTGGGCGACGGCGCTCATCGGGGTGGTGCTTGTCGGCGGCCCGCTGCTGGTGGGCGTGGTGCCGGCGGTGCGGCAGATCGAGGGTGTCGCGGCGCAGACCCTGCTGGCGGTTGAGTTCCGGGATGCCCCTCCCGGTGCTGCGACCGGCTGGCCGCAGCGCCGGCGAACGATGGCGTGGTTCCTTGTGCACTTGTTCACGGGTGCCCTTGTCGTCGGCGCTGTACTGGGGCTGATCGCGCTAGCAGGCAGTTGGTGGACGCTACCGGCAGTGGCGGCGACGTTGGCGGGCACGCTGCTGGCCGGCCGGCTCCTGGCCTACCTTGCCCCCGTCCTGCTGGGACCGTCCTACGCTGAGCGGCTCCAGCGCCTCGAGGCTGATGCCGCCCGAGCCACCGAGCGCAACCGGATCGCTCGCGAAATCCACGACAGCGTCGGGCACGCGCTGTCGGTAGTGACGGTGCAGGCCTCGGCCGCTCGCAGGCTCATCGGCCGCGATCCTGCCTTCGCTGAGGATGCTCTGGCGACCATCGAGGCGGCCTCGCGCCGGGCAGCCGCGGAGCTCGACGGCATGCTCGGGCTGCTGCGTGACGAGACGCAGCGCCCGGCGCCGATGCCCGCACCCGGCCTGGGCTCCCTCGACGGACTCCTCACCGTGGCCAGTTCTGCGGGGCTAACAGTCGACCTGATCGTCTCGGGCGATTTGTCCCGCCTGCCTTCAGTGGTCAGCCAGGAGGCCTATCGGATCGTGCAGGAGGGCCTGACCAACGCACTGAAGTACTCCGCGGACGGCACGGTGATGCTTGGTCTCTCGCTCGGCAGCGACGCGCTCGACATCCAGCTCACCAACCCCGCCAGTTACCGGCAGCCCGCGGCTGGGGGCCGCGGGCTGCGCGGCATCGACGAACGCGCCACCGCCCTCAAAGGCGCCACCACCGCTGGTGCGCACGACGGACTGTGGACGCTGTCCGTGTCCCTCCCCGCGCGGCCGGTTCACCGGTGACCGCGATCCGGGTGCTTCTGGTTGACGACGAACCGCTCGTCCGCAGTGGCCTGCGGGCGATCCTCGAGTCCGAGCCAGACCTCACCGTGGTCGGCGAGGCAGACGACGGCGCGGCAGCCATCACGCAGGCCCGGCGAACACGTCCCGACATCGTGCTGATGGACGTCCGGATGCCGCGTGTCGACGGCATCGCGGCCACCCGGCAACTTGCCCAGCTCGACGACGGCGGCCCAGCGGTCATCGTGGTTACCACGTTCGACAACGACGACTACGTCTACGACGCACTGCAGGCGGGGGCGCGCGGGTTCCTGCTCAAACGCTCTACCGCGGACGACTTCGTCAACGCGATCCGCACGGTACGCGACGGCGAGTCACTGCTCTATCCCGCCGCCATCCGCGAGCTCGTCACTCACCACGGCCGGCAGGAACGCCGCGGCCTCGCCAAGGCGAACCTCACCCAACGCGAGAACGAGGTCCTGCGGCTCGTCGCCCAGGGCCTGTCCAACTCGGAAATCGCGGCCGAACTGTTCCTCAGCGTCGAGACTGTGAAGACCCACGTCCGCAATGTCCTGGCGAAACTCGGCGCCAGGAGCCGCGTCCAGGCTGTCATCACCGCCTACGAGAGTGGCTTCATCCGCTGACGCCGCCGTCCAGTCTGCCAATCCGCTCATGGTCCCCGCCGTCGGAGACTTAGGACCGGCCCGGTGCGTCTTCGGCGGCTAGTCAGGTGCCCCGCAGCGATCACCCTTCCGAGTCGCCCCAGCGGCGCCGAATACCCGGGTACGAGCGGACAGATCCTCATCAAAATGCAGCTACCGGCCGCGCCATGACGGCGGATCTGGCACGACCGCTAGGCACCTTCCCGGAGTCACATTGGGTGAAGAGTCGAGCAGTCTCGGCGTGGTCGGGCGGGGCCTCACGCTCCCCGCTTCGGACGCCCGTTTCCGGGGCGTGAGCATTCTCGTTCATCCGGGTGCTCCGTGCCTGTGACCAGGCAGAACGCGTGAGGCGACTCGCGCGGAGTGGCCGGTAGCGGCTCATAACTGAGACCAGCAAATGAGACCACTGCCAGATCAGGACACGCTCTCGCGGCCGCCATCAGCGGCGTTATCACAGGTCAGTGGCGGTGGAGGCGTCGGGATGATGGTGCGGTGGCGGTGGAGGTGGGATTTGAACCCACGGAAGGGTTGCCCCTTCACACGCTTTCGAGGCGTGCGCCCTCGGCCACTAGGCGACTCCACCGCAGCAGAGCCTACCGGAGGCCAGGGGTCCGCAGGTTCAGCGCGCTGGCCCGGGCCGGCGCTGCGCGAAGAACTCGCTGAGCAGCACGCCGCACTCGTCCGCCAGGACGCCGCCGATCACCTCGACCGGCGGCCCAAGCCGGGGATCGTGCAGCACGTCCCAGACCGAGCCGGCCGCGCCCGCGCGCGGGTCCGCCGCCCCGTACACCAGCCTGCGCATCCTGGCCGCGAGCACGGCTCCGGCGCACATCGTGCACGGCTCGAGCGTCACGACGAGCGTGCAGTCGTCCAGCCGCCAGCTGCCACGATGTGTCCCGGCCGCCCTGATCGCCACGATCTCCGCATGCGCCGCCGGGTCGGCCCGCGCCTCGCGCTCGTTGCGACCGCGGCCGATCACCGCGCCGGCGTCGTCGACCACGACCGCGCCCACGGGAACGTCGGCCCCGGTGGCACCGGCCTCTGCCAGCGCTGCTCGCATGGCCGGCTCGAACCCGGCTCGGTATCCCGTCACCGCGTCACCCGCCAGGGCCGAGAGGTCGCGACCCGCCGTTCCCAGCCAAGGCGGAGTCAGGCGCCCAGGGCAAAGTCAAGGGCTCGCTCCAGCGCGGGCCCGAATCCGAGTCGCCTGGCGATGCTGGCCAGCACCTCATCGGGGAACAGGTCCAGATTGCCGGAAAGCGCCCCCAGGTCCATCTCGTCCAGTCCGAGGTCCGCGAAGATCGACATGTCCCCGGCGGGCAGTACCTGGTCGAGATCCTCATCCTCAGGTACGGGTATATCCAGGTAGTCGAGAACCTGACGGGCGAGCGGCCAGTCCACCGAGGCCGTGACGTCGGAGAGGAAGACCGACACCTGACTACCGACTACCCGAAGGGCGACAAAAAAGTCATCTCCGACAGCTGCCAGGGCGATGGCGCCGCCCCTGCTCGGCTGCTGCCTCATCGCCTGGATCAGGCCGTCGAGGTTGCCGGTCAGCGCGGCGGGAAGGACATCCACCTCCCAGACGTCATCTTCCCGGTAAACGACGACAGCGAAGTCGCTGGCGCTCATATCGGTCATCGACACTCCGCAGCCTCTGTTCCAGAAGGGAAATGGTGTCAGACTCTGGGTCCTCGCGCATGGTTCTGGGCGCAGAGCGGGTACGCACCCTACACGGACAAGCCTGCGCCTGCGAGCCCACCGCGCGCCGGCGCGCTAGCACGTTGCCGATCTTGTATGGTTGCTTGAGTTGTGGTCATTGGTCGGCAAAATGCCCTCGGCTATGCTGGGGTCAACGGCGGATGCGAACTGCTTGCTCACAGGCAGTAACGGCTACTGCGAGCGCACGTAGGAGGTGATCACGTGCTGAAGAAGGTCATTACGTGGGCGATTGTCATTTTCATCATCTATTACCTCGCCACTGACCCGAACGGTGCGGCAGGGTTCCTCAAGAGCGCGCTGCATGGTCTGCAGGATGCCGGCAACTCGATGTCGAAGTTCGTCAACAAGCTGTAGCAGCCAATGAAACCGCAGACGGCACCCGGTGGCCTGAGGGCGCCGATAGCAATCAACAAATACCTGCTCCCCCGCGAGGTTCAGGTCGCGACTGTCCGGCAGCACCCGGCGGTCCTCATCCCGGCTAGCGCGCAGGCGCTGGTCGGCCTCGTCATCGTCGGGATCCTGACGGCGACGATCGTAACCGGCCTGGTGGCCGGCATTCTCTGGATCGCATGGGCCGTGCTGCTCCTGCGGCTGATCTGGAAGATCCTCAACTGGGCCGTCGACTACTTCGTCGTCACGAGCGAGCGACTGCTCTACGTCACTGGCTTTCTCACGAGGAAAGCGGCGATGATGCCGATGAACAAGGTGACGGACATGAGCTTCCAGCGGTCGTTCCCCGGCCGGCTGATGGGCTATGGGGAGTTCATCATCGAGTCCGCCGGGCAGAACCAGGCCCTGGACAGGGTTCGATTTATTCCGTATCCCGAGCAGCTTTACCTGTTGGTATGTGGGATGCTCTTCAAAGACAGCGCTGCCGACGACTCGGACGAGTTGTAGGGCGGGCGCTGGGTCCCCTTCCCCGGGGTTCGTGCGGCTGGATGGCATCGCGATGGCGTCCGGCCGCACGAGCTTGTCCGGGCCCTGTTCACCCCCTCGTGCTCTCGGTCCTCGTGCTCTGGTGCTCTCGCGCTCTCACAGCGTCACGAGCACGATTCCCGCCGCCGCCAGCACCAGGCCAGCGCGCTGCGGGCCGCGCATCCGCTCGTGCAGCACGAACCGGGCGAGGACGACGGTAATACCCGGATAGAGCGAGGTCAGCACCACCGCAAGGCCGAAGAGCCCGGCTCTCGTCGCGACCACGTAGCAGATGTTCGCGGTGGCGTCTACGATGCCCGAGCCCGCGGTGGCGAGCAGGAGCCTCGTGCTGGCCCGCGCTAGCAGCGGCCTGGTGCCGGTGAGCGCCGCGGCGATCAGCACCACGCACAGCCCGGCCACGCGGGCGGCCGTGACGGGCCAGAACGCCCCCGACTGGCCGGCGTACCTGATGAACAGGAAGAACAAGCCGAACGCGGTGCCGGCACCCAGCCCGTAGGAGACCGCCCTGCCGTGGAATCTGGTCCGGCCGCGGGCGCCGGCGCGGGCGCCGGCCGGCGCCTCGGCGGAGCTGACCAGGACGATCGCCGCGAGGCAGAGGACGGCGCCTGCGTACTCGGGCCCGCTCAGCCGCTCCCCGCCGGCGAGCGCGACGCCGACCGGCACCACCGTCGACATCAGTGCCGACACCGGCGCCACCACGCTCATGGGGCCCGCGGCGAGCCCCGCGTAGAAGATGATCAGACCGACGCCGCCGGCGGCGCCGCCAGCGATGCCCCAGCCCAGTCCCGCCAGCCGGAACGGGTCGCCGGACAGCAGCGCGGCGGCGAGCATCACGACTGCGCCGGCTCCGGCCGACAGCGGGAGCACGGCAAGCACCCGCGCGTGCCGGGTCGCCAGGCCGCCCAGGAAGTCGGCAGAGCCGTACAGGAGCGCCGCCGTGAGCGCGAAGATGGTCACCATCAGAGCCAGGACTCCGGTCGGTTTATAGTTCTATGTAGTTCACTATACCGACCGGCGTGGGCGGCTCCGGAACCTGGAGCAGCGCGCACAGGGAGTAGCACCGCAGATGACAGCCAACCCGGACGTGACGGCCGCGGTTGCCCGTGCCGTGCAGGCACTGAGGACCGAGCGCGGCTGGTCGCTGGATCACCTCGCCGGCCGGTCCGGAGTCAGCAAGGGCGTCCTCGTCGCCATCGAGCAGGGCAGGTCCAACCCGAATCTCGCCACGCTGGCGCGGATCGGCGACGCGTTCGGCGTTCCCGTGACCCGGCTGGTGGAGACGCCGGGAGAGCCAGGGGTCACTGTCACCGGCGAGAGCGCCTTCCGCACCCTGTGGCGCGGCCAGTCCGGCGGAACGGGCGTCATCGTGGGCGCGACCGACGCCCCGTGGGCCGCCGAGCTGTGGACCTTCCGGCTCGAGCCCGGCGAGACCGTGGGCGGCGACCCGCACGCGGCGCAGACGAGGGAGATGATCTGGGTCCAGGCCGGCACGGTCACGGTGACGGTCGCGGGCCGCGCGCACCAGGTCGGCCCGCAGATGTGCGCGAAGTTCCCGGGCGGCATGCCGCACCGCTACGTGAACGCGGGCACCGAGACGGTCGAAATGATCATGATCGTCGTAGTCCCGCCGGCGGCCTGACCGCCGCATGCGGGCGGAAAGCTCGCAAAGGCTCCACAGTTGCCCTGCGTACAGGTTTGGTTGCGCTGAGTCGCGACACCGCCGGGCGCGAAGTCGTTACAGTGGCGTCACTCTGCATTTAGCCGATCAAGATCGGACATGGTCAGCATGAAAGCGACCGCGTTGCTCGCGATGATTGCCCTCATCCTGGTCGTCCTGCTCATGTACTGGCTGCCGAGCATCGTGGGGTACCGCCGGCACTCACCCGACATCGTCACCGTCGTGGTGACCAACGCGCTTCTCGGGTGGACGATCGTCGGCTGGCTGATCGCGATGTTCCTGGCCGCCCGCGGTCCCGCGCCCGCGACGGCGCTTCCGCGGCGTGCGGCCCGCTGAGCCGCCCGCCCACCCGTGCCGCTGACCCCTTTTTGGGCAACGTCGGGCGCACCGCGTCGGCCGGCCGCCACCCTGGCCCGGTACCCGACGGCGGTCCGCTGCGCGGCGAGGTCGGGCACGACGATCGCTGCCGCCATGGTCGGCAGTCAGCGTTCTACCGCGGCGCGCCTGACTGCCCGCTGCCGCGAGACCGCCCCGCAGCTCCGGCCGGCGGCGGGCAGCCTAGCGCCGCCAGCTCCCGCAGGCCCTCGCTCTCCCGGTCCCGGATGCAGATGAGGGTGCAGGCCCGCTCGAACCGGGCGCCGATTCTCTCCCACATCCGCACCGACCGCCGCAGGACAGCCGGGTCGCCGCTGAGCAGTCCGGCCACTCGGGTGGTGTGAGCAGCTACGAAGTCGTTCTCGGCGGCGAACCGTTCCGCCGCCGCCAGCTTCTCCTCCCGGTCGGGCGCCCGGGTGATCGCCGCGGCCTCGGCCACAACGGCCGCGGCGTACGGGGCGAACGGGGCGTATCCGCCGGCCACGCTGCTCACGGCCGTCGCCCGGATCATCTCGTGCTCCCCGGCATGAAGGGCGACCCGAAGATCGGAGTAGCGGGAGAATCCGCTGGCGGCCCGGCCGGCGGACACTGCCCTGGCATGTGCGTGCCAGGTCTCGTAGCGCTCCTGGTCGCGCCGCAGTCCGTAGACGAGCGCAGCCGCGTAATACGGCGGTCCCATCCACCCGGCCGCGGGCCGGCCGGCGCGCTCCCAGCCAGCCAGCATGATCTCGGCCTGCTCGGCCGCCGCATCGAACTCACCCTTGAGGGCCAGCACGATCACGAAGTTGTTGGCGGCGAAGTGCGCCAGCCCGTAGGTCGCCTCGTCATCTGCCTGGCGGCGGGCGATGTCCAGGGCCTCGTCCAGCTGCCCGGTGGCGATCGCCGCCTCGGCTGCCATGTGGTAGATGTCCGCAATCTCGCCGCCGACGCTGGGGTCGTGGCGGGCCATCCGGTCCAGCAGCCGTACCCGCTCGCCCGTCAGCCGGGCTGCCTCCCGGTGGCGGTGCTGGTCCGCGTAGGCTGCGGCCGCGGCGTCGAGGGCGATACTCATCAGCCGCGGGTCACCGGTCCGGCGCGCCAGTTCGACTGCCTTCGTGGCCGGGCCCAGCTGCGAGCTGGCAAATCCGCTGCTGGTCGACCACGCCGCCGCGATGGCGACGTGCGCCTCCACCTCGAGATCGTCACCGGGGCCGAGATCCCTGGCGCGGTCGACCAGCGCCACTGCCTCCGGCAGCTCG
>Ga0335077_10011478_pt1 | contig 11078 bp, 6 predicted proteins | sample Lox_Sample_31_FD_207151 | JGI IMG/M metagenome (GOLD analysis project Ga0335077, IMG submission 207151) | Soil microbial communities from Loxahatchee National Wildlife Refuge, Florida, United States - Lox_Sample_3.1 | ecosystem: Environmental > Terrestrial > Soil > Wetlands | place: USA: Florida...
GCGTGTACCACGGCCGCCCGCCGCGGGGGATGCGCTCCACCGGCTCGTGGTAAGAGTTCGGCCCGTGCTCCGCCCCTCCCCGCGACCGTGGCTCGTCCTCGCGACACTCCTCGCTCTGCTCCTTTCGATCGCCTGCCGTGGGACCGGCCGAGCGCCACCCGCCGAGCGCTGGCTCTCTGCCCGGTGCCTGGTCGCCCTTGTGGTCCCGAGCGTGGGGCGCGCCGCTCGCGAGCTCACCGTGCTCGAGGGGACCCTGTCGGGCTTCCCCGGGGTCGCCCGGCAGCTCGCCGGGCTGCGCAGCGCGCTCACTTCGCAGCTCGGGTTCGACCCCCTGGACGCGGAAGCCATCGCCCGAGCCGGGATCGAGCCGGCGGGCGGCATGGCCCTCGGGGCAGAGCCCCCGGCCGATGATGGAGGGCCCGCGACGCCGGTCGTGATCGTGCCCTTGCGGGACTCGAGCTCGTTCCTTTCGGTCGTCTCGAGAATCGCGCGCGACAGGCTCGGTGCGCCGGAGCGCTCCGAATCGGTTCGAGGCGCGATCCGTCTCGTCACCTTCCGCAGCGGGGCGGCAGGGGCCGCGGCCCTCTCCCTGGCCCTCTCCTCGAGCGAGCGCGTGGCGGCCCTCGCCCCCGGCCCGGCGGGGCCGGATGTGGTCGTGGCTGCCCTCTCGCGCCCCCTCGCGGAGAGCCTTGCCGAGGTCCCCGCCTGGCGGGAGCTGCGGGAGGCGCTCTTGGACCGAACCACCTTCCTCGCGGGCGCGGTCCCCCCTTCCCCCGGGCTTCCGAGCTTCGCGCCGGAGGGGCTCGCCCTGGGGAGCTCCGTCGCCCCGGGGGAGGTCCGGTTGGTCCTCGCCGCGCGCCTGGGCGTGCGGGCATCCTCGCTCCGCGCCCTCCGTGCCGCCGGCGACTCGCGCCCGGCCTTGCGTTCGCTCGCCCCCGACGCCGCCCTGGTCCTCCGCTGGGACGGCGACCCCGGCGAGCTCGGCAAGCACCTCCTCTCCCGGGTGCCCGCAAAGGACCGCGCCTGGCTCGAGGCCCACGGGTTCGATCTTCAGCGAGATCTCTTCGACCAGCTTGCGCCGGGTGCGGCGGCCGCGCTCTCGGTCTCGCCGCGGCTCGACCTCTCCGACCTCTCCGACGTCGCTCTCCGGGCGGACCCGCTGCGGCTCGTCCGGTTCGAGCTCGCGGGGGAGGTGAAGGATCCCTCCTCGGCCAAGGACGCTCTCGTCCGGTTGCCGGCCCTGCTCGCAGCGCTGGCTCGCCCGGTGAGTGGAGCGAGCCCGGGGCCACCTCTGGCCCCTCCCGGATCCGGCCGGTTCGCCACTCCTTCCGGCGAGATCTCCTGGCAGCTGGACGGCCGGCGCCTTTCCCTGGCCGGGGGTCCGCCGGGCTCTCTCGCCGCCCTCCTCGCGCGCGAGCATGGTGCTCCGGGCTACTCGGCGCCGACGGCGGCGGCGGCGGGCGCCCTCGAGGGCGGCCTCGGGGGCGCGGTCCTCGCCCCCCGTCGCCTCGCCGCCTCCCTCCGGGCGCTGCCGGAGGAGTCGTTCGGGACGGGACCGGCCGGGTTTCTGGTGCGGTCGTTCGTTCTGCGCTTCCTCGAGCCGGCGGACCGGGTGGCGGCGATCTCGCTCAAGGCCGACCTCGGCGAGAAGGCCCTCCTCGTGGAAGCGCGAATCGAGACCCCCTCCGCGGCCGGCAAGGGAGGGGCCCGGTGATCTCGCTGTCGGGCGTCGAAAAGAGCTTCAAGGACGGGGCGAGGGAGATCCCGGTGCTCCGGGGCGTCGACCTTTGCGTGGAAGAAGGGGAGATGGCCGCGATCCTGGGCCCGTCGGGCTCCGGGAAATCCACCCTCCTCCACGTGGCTGGGGGCCTCGACCGCGACTACCGCGGAGAAGTGTCCGTGGCCGGGAAACTGCTCGACCGGCTCGGGGCACGGGAGCTGGCTCGGCTGCGCAACGAGACGATCGGTTTCGTCTTTCAGTCGTTCAACCTCTTGCCCGGCCTCTCCGCGCTTGAGAACGTGATGCTCCCGGGCATGCTCCGCCTGGACTCGGAGCCTCCCGGCGCGATCCGCGTACGGGCGATGGAGGCGCTCGAGCGGGTCGGGCTCTTGCCCAAGGCTGCGGCCCGACCCGCGCGGCTCTCCGGGGGAGAGCGCCAGCGGGTCGCCATCGCACGAGCCCTGTTCGCCCGCCCGCGCGTGCTCCTCGCCGACGAGCCCACCGGCAACCTCGATGCGTCCACCGGCGACGAGATCACCCGTCTCTTCTCGGAGGTGGCCTCGGGCGGCATGGCGGTGCTCGTGGTGACGCACGAGGAGCGTGTTTCGCGCGCGGCCGGTCGCGTCCTGTACTTGAGGGAGGGGAGGCTCTCTTGAGCGCCCGTGGGCTCGTCTGGATCGCGAGAGCCCGCCTGCGCGCCGACCGGCGTGGGGCGCTCCTCGACGCCGCCGCGGCCTGCGTGGGGGGCGCGGCCTTGGTCCTCTTCCTCGCTCTCGGCCTGGGAGTTTCGGGCGCGGCGCGGCGGATGTTCCCCGCCGACGCTCGGCTCGTGGAGGTGATCCCGCCCCTGGTCTCGCTGCGAGGGGTCCTGGGAGGCGAGAAGCTCGACGATCGGGCCGTCGGCCGGCTCGCCGCGATCCCGGGGGTGTCCGCCGCCTGGCCGATGCTCATGCTGAAAGTGCCGGTGGCCGCACCGCAGGCACCGCCCGGGCTCGCCCAGAGCTGGCCGCCGGGAATGACCCTGCAGATTCCGGTCCTGGGGGTTCCGCAGGCGATGGTGGCGGACGACGTGGGGGGAGTTCGGTTCGAGGACCCGGGGCCGGGCGGCACCATCCCGGTGGTGCTCTCGCGCCGACTCCTCGAGGTCTATGAGAAGACCATCGCGCCGGCGTGGAACCTGCCCCGGATCCCGCCCGGAGTCTCGCTCGTCGGCCTGGAGATGCCCGTCCAGATCGGCCTCTCGATCGTGCCGGGGAAGGGGGAGCCGGAGGTCACACCGGCGCGGGTGAGGCTCATCGGCCTCTCCGACCGCGTGCCCATGTACGTCATGGCGGTTCCGCTCGGTACGGCGAGAAGGCTCCACGCGGAGTACGGCAAGGAGGGCACCTACACCAAAGTCGCCCTCCTCGCGAGCCGGCCCGACGACGTCCCGGCCGTGGCGGCCGCCGTCCGCCGGATGGGGTTCGACGTGGACGAGGGCGACCGAGCGGCGGCGGAGCGCGTGGGCGCGGTGGTGGCGGTCACCGCCGGCGCGCTCGTCTTCCTCTCGGTGGTGATGTGCGTCCTCGCCGCCCTGGCCATCGCGCGCTCGCTTTCGGCGAGCGTGGCGGGGCGCGCCCGGGAGATCGCCATCCTCCAGGCGCTCGGGGCCACCCCCTCCGACGTGCGCCGGGTGGTCCTGCTCGAGGGAGGGATGATCGGCCTTTCGGGCGGGGTGGCCGGGACCTTCCTCGCGTTGCTGATCTCGCTCGCCCTCGACGCCGCGGCGTTCTCGCTTCTCCCCGACTTCCCGTTCCGGCCCGAGACGTTCTTCGCCTTCCCGCCGTGGCTTCCCTTCCTGGGCACCGCGGTGCCGGTCCTCGCGGCGCTCGCCGGAGCCTTGGCCCCGGCCGCAGCGGCGGCCCGCGTCGAGCCGGCCCGGACGCTATCCTAGAGGAGGGGAGATCCTCGGGTCTGGACGGCCGAGGGGTCGCCTCCTCCTGCCGGGCAGCACTCAGCGGGGGGCGCCCGGCCGCTGCCCCCGCGCGGCGCGCGCCGCGGCCACCCGCTCGAGGACGTTGGCGGCAAGCGCAGTCCAGCCGGTCTGGTGGCTCGCGCCGAGCCCTCGACCGTCGTCGCCGTGGAAGTACTCGTGGAACAGGAGAAGATCCCGGAAGTGTGGGTCCTTGGTGTAGAGCGCACGGTCCCCATGGCACGGCCGGCGGCCGGTGGCGTCCTTCACGAAGAGCCTCGCCAGCCGCCGTTCCAGCTCCTCCGCCACCTCGAGGAGCGTGGCCATTCTCCCGGAGCCGGTGGGAAGCTCCACCTGCAGGGTGTCGCGGTAGAAATGGTGAAAGCGCTTCAACCCCTCGATGAGGAGGTAGTTCAGCGGGAACCAGATCGGTCCGCGCCAGTTCGAGTTCCCTCCGAAGAGACTCGAATCGGACTCGCCCGGCACGTAGCCCACGAGCAGCTCGTCGTGCGGCACGCGCAGGCGCGCCGGGTGCTCGAGGTGGTAACGGGAGAGGGAGCGCAGGCCGTATGGGGAGAGGAACTCGTTCTCGTCCAGCACGTACCGGAGCACGCGCAACAGCCGCTCCCGGGTGGGCACGGCGAGCAGCCGGTGCTCGTCTCTCGCGTCCGGGTGCATGCAGGCGATGTTGTGGGCGAGGTCGGGCCGGTTCTCGAGGAACCATTGCAGGCGGGAGCGGAAGAGGGGCAGGGAGGAGAGCTGCCGGGCCTCGAGCGTCTCGACCGCGAAGAGGGGGATGACCCCGACCATGGAACGAACGCGCAACGGGGTGACCGTCCCGTTGAAGAGCGCCTGGTCGTAGTAGAAACCGTCCTCCTCGTCCCACAGGCCGGTCCCGCCGAGCTCGTTCATGGCCCGGGCGATCCCCACGAAGTGCTCGAAGAACTTCGAGGCGATGTCGGCGTAGGCCGGGTCCTCGCGCGCCAGCTCGAGGGCGATGGCGAGCATGGTGGAGGAGTAGAAGGCCATCCAGGCGGTGGCGTCCGCCTGCTGCATCGAGTCCACCCCGTAGAGCGGCCTGGAACGGTCGAAGAATCCGATGTTGTCGAGGCCGAGGAAGCCGCCCGCGAACAGGTTGTTCCCCTCCAGGTCCTCGCGGTTCACCCACCAGGTGAAGTTCAGCATGCACTTCTGGAACACGCTCTCCAGAAAGAGCCGGTCCCTCCCCTCGCCCGGCCGCTGGGCGAGCTGGTACACCCGCCAGGCGGCCCAGGCATGCACCGGCGGGTTCACGTCCCCGAAGGCGAACTCGTAGGCGGGGAGCTGACCGTTCGGGTGCATGTACCATTCGCGGCAGAGCAGGACGAGCTGGCGCTTCGCGAAGGAGGGGTCGATCCGCGCCGCCGCCACGCACTGGAAGGCGAGGTCCCAGGCCGCGAACCAGGGGTACTCCCAGGCGTCGGGCACCCAGAGGACGTCTCGCGCGTACAGGTTCGAGAAGCCGCGGTTCCGCCCGTTGCGGCGTTCCCTGGGTGGGGGCGGCTGTCCGGGGTCCCCATCCAGCCACTGCTCCACGACGTAGCCGTAGTACTGCCGCGACCAGAGGAGCCCGGCGTCGGCCTGGCGAACGACAAGGCGCTCCTCGGGGGAGAGCGGAGAGTCGCGGCGGCGCGCGAAGTAGGCGTCCGCCTCCTCGATCCGCCGGCTCAGGACCCGATCGAAATCCGGCCCGAAGGCGTCCTCGGCGGCGGAGGTCTCGGGCCTTAGCCTTAGCCGAACCGACACCTCCCCGCCGCCCGGGATGGAGAGCGTGTACCAGGCCGCCGCCTTGGTCCCGCTGCGCCCGGGGTTCACCGCAGAGAGCTCGCCCTGGACGACCAGCCGGTGAAAGGCGTCCTTCACGTACGGGCCGACGTTCCTCGACCCGAAGAGGCGCTCGGAGTTGGTCTCGTTGTCGGTGAAGATGAGCCGGGGAAGGGTCCCCTCGAGAGGCTGGCACTCGAGCCGCTGGCGGCCCAGGGACGGGTGATCGGCGAGGAGCCCTGCGGCGGTGGCGGTGATCTGCCCCTTCGGCCAGTACCCCTCGCCCTCGCGTCCCCAGGACCAGGTGTTGCGCAGCCACAGGGTGGGGAGGAGGTGGAGAGTGGCCGGCTCCCCGCCCCGGTTCGCAGAGGTGATCCGGATGAGGATGTCGTCGGGGCTCGCCTTGGCATACTCGACGAGGACGTCATGGTAGCGGCGCGCGTCGAAGACGCCCGTGTCCTCGAGTTCGAACTCCAGCTCGTTGCGACCCCTCCGGTGGTTCTCCTCGAGGAGCCTCGCGTAGGGGAACTCCTCCTGGGGGTACTTGTAGAGGGCCTTCAGGTAGGACGAGGTCGGGGTGGCGTCCAGGTAGTAGTAGAGCTCCTTCACGTCCTCGCCATGGTTGCCCTCGTCTCCCGAGAGGCCGAAGAGCCTCTCCTTCAGGATGGGGTCCCGGCCGTTCCAGAGGGCGAGGGCGAAGCAGATCCGACACTCCCGGTCGGTGATGCCGAGGAGGCCGTCCTCTCCCCAGCGGTAAGCTCGGCTGCGGGCGTGGTCGTGGGGCAGGTACTGCCAGGACGACCCGTCGGGCGAGTAGTCCTCGCGCACGGTGCCCCACTGCCGTTCGGCGAGGTAGGGGCCCCATCGGGTCCAGTTCCGCTCCCGCCGCTCGTTCTCGTCGAGCCGCCGCTGTTCCGCGTCAGAGGGCGAGCCGGCCCCGGGGATGGGCATGGCCCGTTCCTAGCGGCCGGCTTGGGTCACCCGCCCGTCCCTTTGGCGGCGAGGTCTCCCTCGCCCTCGCGCCTCCCGCCCCTCCGCTTTGAGGCGAGCGCAGACGGGATGACCATTAGGCCGCATCGGCTACAAAGAGCTGGACCTGCGCCGTCTCGAGCAGATTTCCGAGGGCTGCGGGAACGGGCAGATCGGTGAAGAACCGGTCCACCTCCGAGAGATGGCCCAGTCGTACCATCGCGCTCCGGGCGAACTTCGAGTGGTCGGCCACCAGCCAGACCTCGCGCGACTGCGCGATGATCGCCTGGGCGACCCGAACCTCGCGGTAGTCGTAATCGAGCAACGTCCCGTCCACCTCGATGCTCGAGACGCCGATGACACCCACGTCGACCCTGAACTGCCTGATGAAGTCGAGCGTTGCTTCGCCGACGATCCCGCGGTCCCGCGTACGGACTAGCCCGCCAGCGATGAACACCTGGGCATGCTCGTTGGGCGCCAGGATGGCCGCAACGTTCAGGTTGTTTGTGACCACCCGGATCCCACGGTGTTGCGTGAGCGCGCGCGCCACCTCCTCGATGGTGGTGCCGATGTTCAGGATCAACGAGCGCCCCGCCTCGACTTGCTGCCCCACCAGGCGGGCGATGCGCCGTTTGGCATCGGCATTCATTACCTGGCGCTGCCCGTAGTCGATGTTCTCGACGTTGGAGGGGAGCCCGACACCGCCGTGGTACCGCGCCACCAGCCGCGCCTCTTCGAGGCTACGCACGTCGCGCCGGATGGTCTGGGTGGTGACCTGAAGCGCCCGCGCAAGCTCCTGGACCGACGTGTCACCATTTTGCCTGAGGAAGTCGACTACTTGCCGCTGTCTCGGGTTCATCGTGTATGCCCCAAGTGAGCCTAAGTGAACCATAGCGAACCAGATGCCCTTGACTCAAGCGTCGGAATTACACTAGAAACGAACCCTCGGGCTGCTCCATCCGTTTCGTTTCGAGTGCAATCTCGCTGCTCTGGCAGCCACAAATGAACTCTGCCGGATCCCCGTCTCTTCGCGCATCAAACCTCGCTCAGCTGTCGGGGTCTACGCTCGATGTTGCCATCCTTGGTGGCGGCATCAACGGTGCGGTCATCGCGGCAGCCCTGGCGGCGCGGGGGGCGCGGGTTGCTCTTCTGGAGCGGGGCGATTTCGGGTCGGCGACGTCGCAGCAGTCGTCCAATCTGGTCTGGGGCGGAATCAAGTACCTCGAGGGCAGCGAGTTCGGGCTGGTCCGCAAGCTCTGCCGTTCGCGCAACGAGCTCCTCAGGGCGTTCCCCTCGGCGGTCGAGGAGATCCGCTTCTTCACGACCCACTCCCGCGACCAGCGTCACCCGCGCTGGAAGCTGGTGGCGGGGACCTGGCTGTACTGGGCGCTCGGTGGGTTCCATACCCGGGCGCCCCGCCGCCTGTCCCGGGCGGCGATTGCGCGCGAGGAGCCGGTCATCGTCCTCGACGGCGTTGATGGCGGGGTCGAGTACTCCGACGCCTTCCTGCCCGATGGCGATGCTCGCTTCGTCTGGGGCTTCGTGCGCTCGGCACTCGACCGCGGGTGCCTGGCAGCTAACTACTTGGAAGCTCTCGGATCTCACAGAGATGGTGAGGTGTGGATCACCCGCGCTAGGGAGCGGGTCACCGGTCGCGAGCTCTCGGTCCGCTCACGGGTGCTGGTGAACGCGTGCGGCCCCTGGGCCGACGAGGTCAACGAGCGTGATGGCGTTTCCACCACCCACCGGCACGTCCTCTCCAAGGGGATTCACCTCCTCGTAGACCGGGTGACGCCACACGCGCGCGTCCTGACCTCTTTCGCCGACGACGGCCGCCTCTTCTTCGCCATCCCCATGGGGGGGCGCACCTGCATCGGGACCACCGACACGCCAGCCGAACGGCCGGACGAGGGCGTCACGGCGGCGGACCGCGCCTTCGTGCTGGACAACATCAATCGTCGGCTGCGGCTCCCGCGACCCCTCACCGAGCGCGACATCATCTCCGAGCGCTGCGGTGTGCGCCCCCTGGCGGTGGATGCCGGGTGGACGCGCGGCCACGACTGGGTGCAGCTCTCCCGCCGACACATCATCGAGACCAACCCCGAGGCACGCCACGTCACCGTCTTCGGTGGAAAGCTCACCGACTGTCTCAACATCGGCGATGCGCTGTGCGCCGAGGTGAAGCGGCTCGGCGTCCGCCTGCCCTGGCCCAGGCGCCCCTGGTACGGTGAGCCTCCGGCCGCCACCCGTAGCGAGTTCGAGCATCAGACGCGGCCCCTGGGGCTGAGCGAGCCGGCGGTGGCGCGACTCTGGCGAAGGCACGGGCACGAGAGCTTCGCTCTGCTCGACGCGATCCGGCGCGACCCGCGTGGCGCCGACGAGATCTTCCCGCCCTGCGGGCTGCTCCGCTGCGAGGTCGAGGCGGCGGCCCGTCGGGAGATGGTCGTTACCCTGGAGGACTTCTTGCGCCGGCGGACCGAACTGGCCCAGCTCATCCGGCGCGAGGAGCTGGAGGGGTCGCCGGAGTTGAGCGAGGTCACCCGGATCCTGTTCGGCGATGCCGCCTCGGACCGGATGGCGGAGTGGCGAGGTCAGCGTGGCGGGTCCCTCCACGCGGCCTCGGCCTGACCGGCCCTGCATCACCCTTTTTCAAGGAACTCATGACCCACGGCGCATTTCGAGAGATGAGAGAGGCTTCCGAGGGCAGGCAGTCCGAGCTGGCCGTCGAGATGATCGGAATCTCGAAGCGGTTCGGCGGCGTCCAGGCGCTCCGTGGGGTCGGCCTGTTGTTGCCCACCGGTAGCCTCCACGCGCGGATGGGGGAGAACCGGGCCGGGAGATCCACCCGGATGAAGATCCTCACGGGGGCGACGCTCTCCGATGCCGGTGGGCTTCGGCTCCACGGAAAGCGGTGGGTGCTGGGTGGGCCGAGCGATGCCCGAAAGCAGGCCATCTCGATGATCTTCCGGAGGGAGGTCGAGCTGCCCACCTTCACGGATCTCGCACTGAGCTCCGATCGGCGGATTGAGTCGTCCCGCCGTAGTGGTCGTCGTGAAGTTTCAGTCTTGGGATGTCCATCCATAGCAGGCGCAAGAGGTTAGGTATGGAGCTGCTTTGGGGCAGGCAATCGACGGGACACGAGCAGTCCTTCCGACGGATCGAAGATAAGCTCCGCCGCGGAACCATCGGGGCCGAGGACCTCCCGGAAGAGTTCGCCTTCTTCGCCCAAGTCTGCAATACCACCGACGAGATTCGGTACGAAATCGGCGAAGCGGCCTATACGTACCAGTTCAATATCGACGGCAACATCTTCACGATCAGTTTTGGAGGAAGAGGCTGCGAAAGTTGGAAGGGCGCCTCGTCCAAACCCACGGTGATTTTCACCATGAGCGCGGAGACGGTCCTGCGGGTGCTGAACGGGAAGATCTACTCCCTGGTGGCCCAGATGGGCGGCCTCATCACCTACACCGGGCCCAAACCCGAGGCCTTGGCCTTCCAGAACGTCTTCGAACTTTTTCTGGACCGGTTCCGGACGGACCGTCCGCCCACGCAGGCCCCCAGGGATCCCGAGGACAATCGGCTGCGCTTCGGCATCATCGGCGCGGGACAGGCCTTCCAGTTCCATAGCAACGGCGACCGGGGGTCAAAGTACCTGACCTTCACGGCGGTCTACGACACGGACTACAAGAAAGCGAGGAAGATGGCCCAGCGCTACACCGAGGGGACCCTCGTTCCGTACAAGACCCTGGACGAGATGCTGGCGGCGGACATCGACGCGGTGCTGGTGCTCGTTCCCCACGTTTACCACGACGATCTGGTCGTGGCGGCGGCCAAGGCGGGCAAGCACGTGCTCTGCGAGAAACCCATGGGCACCACCGTCGAAGGCTGCCGCCGCATGATCGCGGCGTGCAAGGACGCGGGGGTGAAGTTCATGGTCGCCGAGAACCACCGCTTCCTGCCCGCTCACGTGTGCGTACACGACATCGTGCAGAAGGGCCTGATCGGCGAGGTGCGGATGATCCGGGCCTACGAGGGCGTCAACGAAGTGGCCGGCCTTTCGACGAGCGGTTTCTGGAAGGGCGATCCCATCAAGGCCGGCGGCGGCGCCCTCATGGACATGGCGGCCCACAAGTTCGCGACCATCGAGTACATCATCGGCTCGAAAGTGAAGCGTATCACCGCCAACCTGTCGAAGCAGGCCATCAACCTGCCCGAAAAGGCCGAGGACAACGCCATAGCCATCGCCGAGTACGAAAACGGCGCCGTCGCGGACATCATGGTGAGCTTCACCCAGATGACCGTCCCCTACAACAGCCTGGAGATATTTGGCACCAGGGGCAGTGTCTTCGAAAACCACGCCTGGGAAAGACCCGTGCGGTTCTGCTCCTTCGACGAGCGCATGGGCGAGGATCAACAGAAGTGGGTGGAGCCCGAAGTCGAACACGCGCCCTTCCCGGAGTACTACACCATCTCCGCCAGGGAAGAGGATGAACACTTCGCCCGGAGCATCCTGGAAAATCGGGAACCCGAGTTCTCGCCGGTCCAAGCCATGAACGCCATCACGGCCATACTGGCGGGCTACCTGTCGGCCATCGAAGGCCGGCCCGTGGAGGTCGACGAAGTGAACGCACTCGC
>Ga0335077_10011479_pt1 | contig 11078 bp, 10 predicted proteins | sample Lox_Sample_31_FD_207151 | JGI IMG/M metagenome (GOLD analysis project Ga0335077, IMG submission 207151) | Soil microbial communities from Loxahatchee National Wildlife Refuge, Florida, United States - Lox_Sample_3.1 | ecosystem: Environmental > Terrestrial > Soil > Wetlands | place: USA...
TCGCTCGCTTCGCGAGCTTCGGCTGGGCAAGCCGCGCTCTGCCCTCTCTCGCGAATCGAGTGAAGGCTGTCCCGCCGAAGCCCTTTAGGGCGTAGGCGGACCTCGTAGACCACCTCCCCCGCCGCCGCATTCAGCCGATCGCGCAACGCGATCACCCCGCTGCGGATCGCCGCGAGGTCCCCCACGGAACAGGCGGACGCCGCGAGGATCGCCTGCGGCACCACGCGCGGCAATGTCGACGTGCGCTTGACGGTGGTCCGAGCTTTTTTGGTATCGCCCGTGCGGATTGCCGGACGGGCGAAGTGCCTTGCGGCTGCGTCAGGCGCTCAAGGCCTTGCAGCTTCCTATTTGCACGGCCGCGTCGGGGATGCTTAATGGCTTCAGTGCCCCCTTTGAGGCCAGACTGAGCCATGACCACCGAATTTCCTCCCGGCGCCATGAGCGGCCTGCGCGTGATCGACCTTTCGCGCGTGCTCGGCGGCCCCTACTGCACGCAGATCCTCGCCGACCACGGCGCCGACGTCGTGAAGGTCGAGCCGCCGGCTGGCGATGAGACGCGCGACTGGGGCCCGCCCTTCCATGAAGAGGATGCGGCCTACTTTGTCGGCATCAACCGCAACAAGCGGTCGATCGGACTCGACCTCGCCTCCGAGGGCGGGCGCGCGGTGCTGATGAAGCTGCTCGAAGGCGCCGACGTCCTGATCGAGAATTTCAAGCCGGGTACGCTCGAAAAATGGGGTATCGGCAACGACGTGCTGCGCGCAAAATTCCCGCGCCTGGTGCATTGCCGGATTTCGGGCTTCGGCGGCGACGGCCCGCGCGGCGGCAATCCGGGCTATGACGCGATCATCCAGGCCATGACCGGCATGATCGCCGCCACCGGATCGAAAGAGAGCGGACCGATGCGGATCGGCGTTCCCGTGGTCGACATCACCACCGGGCTCTACGCCACGATAGGCATCCTGATGGCGCTGGCGGAGCGGCAGAAATCCGGGCTTGGCCAGTTCCTGGAAACAACGCTCTACGAAACCGGGCTTGCGGTGATGCATCCGCACACCGCAAATTACTTCATGCACGGCAAGCCGCCCTCGCTCACCGGCAACGAGCATCCCAATCTCGTGCCTTACGCGATCTTTCCGACCCGGACCGACGATATCTTCATTGGCGTCGGCAATGACGGCACCTTCCGCAAACTGGCAAAAGAGATCGGCAAGGAGGAGCTTGGCTCGGATCCGCGCTTTGCCCGCAACAAGGACCGCATCGCCAACCGCGAAGCGCTGCGTGCGGAGCTTGCTGCGGTATTTGCGCAGCATGAGGCCGAGCCGCTGTGCAATCGGCTCCTCGCGGCGGGCCTGCCGGCGGGCCCCGTGCGAAAGATCGACCAGGCGCTCACCAATGAGCACACGCTTTACCGCGGCGATGTGATCGAAAAGGACTGGTACAAGGGCGTCGCCTCGCCGATCCGCATGCAGCGCAGCAAACCGAGCCTGCGCCGCACGCCGCCGAGATTCAGCCAGCACACCGTCGAGGTGCTGACCGAATACGGCTACGCCAAGAGCGAGATCGATGCCATGATCGCGAGCGGCGCGGTGTGCGGCTCGCAACGCAAGCGGTAGCGGACGTGCCCACGAGCGGGCGGCGATTTGCAAGCGATTTTCCCGCTTCCCTTGGGCTCGCCTTCCCCCGTACCATCCCCCGCTGACATTCGCACGTCATCGGGCGTTGTTATCGCGCAAGTAATCAGGTGGCGTCCAAGGGAGGGTTTGATGTTTCTTCGACAATTCGGTGCAGCCGCGGCGGTAACGCTGGCCTTAACTTCGTCGCCCGCGCATGCGGTGACGGAAATCCAGTGGTGGCACGCGATGACCGGCCCGAACAACGATGTCGTGGTCAAGCTCGCCAACGACTTCAACGCCTCGCAATCCGACTACAAGATCGTTCCGACGTTCAAAGGCAGCTATGCCGATACGCTGAACGCCGGCATTGCCGCATACCGCGCCGGCAACGCGCCCGGCATCATGCAGGTGTTCGAGGTCGGTACCGCGACCATGATGGCCGCGAAGGGCGCGGTGAAGCCGGTTTTCGAATTGATGAAGGAACAGGGTGAGGCCTTCGACCCCAACTCCTATCTGCCGGCGATCACCGGCTATTACTCGACCTCAAAGGGCGAGATGCTGTCGTTCCCATTCAATTCGTCCAGCATGGTGCTGTGGGTCAATCTTGATGCGCTGAAGGAAGCCGGCATCGCCGAACCACCCAAGACCTGGCCGGAGGTGTTTGCGGCCGCAAAGAAGTTGCACGCGACGCACCCGACCTGCGGTTTCTCCTCGTCCTGGATCACCTGGGGATTCATCGAGCAGTTTTCCGCCTGGCACAACGCGCCGATCGGCACCAAGGCCAATGGCCTCGACGGCTTCGACACGGTGCTCGAATTCAACACGCCGCTCGAGACGAAGCTTCTGGAAAATCTTGCCGAACTTCAGAAGGACAAAAGCTACGACTATTCGGGGCGGATCAACAGCGGCGAAGGCCGCTTTACGTCGGGTGAATGTCCGCTCTACATGACCTCGTCGGCGTTCTATCCGAGCGTCAAGGCCAACGCGAAATTTACCTACACCGCGGTGCCGATGCCCTATTTTCCGGACATCAGCGGCGCGCCGCAAAACTCCATCATCGGCGGCGCCTCGCTGTGGGTGATGGGCGGCAAGTCGGCTGACGAGTACAAAGGCATCGCGAAATTCTTCGCCTTCCTCTCGGACACCGACCGCCAGATCTATCTGCACCAGGTCTCCGGCTATCTTCCGATCACCAAGGCAGCTTATGAGAAGACCAAGTCGTCGGGCTTCTACGAGAAGAATCCGATCCTCGAAGTTCCCTTGAAGGAATTGACCAACAAGCCGCCGACCGAGAACTCCCGCGGCCTGCGTTTCGGCGGCATGGTGCAGATGCGCGACGTCTGGGCCGAAGAGATCGAGGCGGCGCTCGCCGGCAAGAAGTCCGCGAAGGAGGCGCTCGATACGGCAGTGTCGCGCGGCAACCAGATGCTGCGCCAGTTCGAGCGCACCGCCGTCAAGTAACGCAGGCTCCATGATCGCGGCCTCCTCGCATGATGCGGCCGCGATCGGGTGAGCGGGGGCTCTCATGGAAAACCGGGCGATCTTCTCGGGCAAGCTCCTGGCCTATCTGCTGGTCTTGCCGCAACTTGCAGTCTCGCTGCTGTTTTTCTACTGGCCGGCAGTCCAGGCGCTGTGGCAATCGTTCCTGGTCCAGGATGCGTTCGGGCTCTCGACCGAATTCGTCTGGTTCGAGAACTATGTCAGCCTGTTGAACACGCCGGAATATTACCACGCGATCGGCGTTACCTTCGTCTTCTCCGCGCTGGTCGTGTTCTTCTCGCTCACGATCGGCCTCTTGCTCGCGGTGATGGCCAACCGCAACATCAGGGGCGTGCAGATCTATCGCACGTTCCTGATCATTCCCTATGCGGTTGCACCGGCGGTTGCGAGCGTGCTGTTCATCTTCATGTTCCAGCCCGGGCTTGGCATGATCGCGCGCGCGTTGCAACGCGGAGGCATTGACTGGAATCCGGTGCTCAACGGCACCCATGCGATGATCCTGGTCGTCATCGTCGCGGTCTGGAACCAGATCAGCTACAATTTCCTGTTCTTCCTCGCCGGGCTGCAGGCGATTCCGAGGAGCGTGATCGAGGCGGCGGCAATCGACGGCGCACGACCGATGCGGCGCTTCTGGACCATCGTGTTTCCACTGTTGTCGCCGACCACATTCTTCCTGATCGTCGTCAACATCACCTACGTATTCTTCAACACACTCGGCATCATCGACACGGCAACCGGCGGCGGGCCCAATGGCGCGACGCAGACGCTGGTCTACAAGGTGTTTCAGGACGGCAAGGTCGGCGCCGATCTCGGCGGCTCGGCGGCGCAATCGGTGATCCTGATGGTGATCGTGGTCATCCTGACCGCCTTCCAGTTCCGCTACGTCGAAAAGAAGGTCCACTACTAGAGCCGCCATGATCGAACATCGCCGCTTCGGAAACCTCCTGCCCCATCTCGTGCTGCTCGCCGGCGTCGCGGTCGTGGCTTTTCCGGTCTATCTCGCAGTGATCGCATCGACCCAGGACAACGCGGTGATCGCCAACGGCCAGATGCCGCTCTACCCGGGCAGCCACGCGCTGGAGACCTATTGGAACACCATCGTCTCCGGCACCGGCAAGACGACGCGTCAGCCGGTCGGCGGCATGATGGTGGCGAGCCTCATCATGGCCGTCGGCATCGCGCTCGGCAAAATCGCGATCTCGATCATCTCGGCCTACGCGATCGTGTTCTTTGCCTTCCCGTTCCGGATGACCGCGTTCTGGGCCATCTTCATCACGCTGATGCTGCCGGTCGAGGTGCGCATTTATCCGACCTACAAGATCACCAGCGACATGCACCTGCTGGATTCCTATTCGGGGCTGATTTTGCCCCTGATCGCGTCCGCGACCGCGACGCTCCTGTTCCGCCAGTTCTTCATGACGGTGCCGAAGGAACTGGTCGAGGCGTCGAAGATAGACGGCGCCGGCCCGATCCGGTTCTTCTTCGATACGCTGCTGCCGCTGTCGGCGACCAATATCGCAGCGCTGTTCGTGATCCTCTTTATCTACGGCTGGAACCAGTATCTCTGGCCATTGCTGATCACGACGCGCGACGACATGCAGACGATCGTCATCGGCATCAAGAAGATCATCGACGTGCACGATGCGCTGACGGAGTGGTCCGTTGCGATGGCAACGGCTGTGCTCGCGATGCTGCCGCCGGTCGCCGTTGTCGTGCTGATGCAACGGCTTTTCGTCAAGGGCCTGATCGAGACGGAGAAGTAGAATGGTGATTGGCGAATGGCGAATAGCGAACAGCGGGTCGAGCGAAGCTCGCTTGGCGCCCTTCCCTGTTCGCTACTCCCTATTCGCTATTCGCCCTGCCGGAGGCATCGATGGCTAACGTCACCCTCCGCAACATCAGCAAGGCCTATCCAAACGGTTTCGAGGCGATCAAGGGCGTCGATGTCGATGTCGCCGACGGCCAATTCTGCGTGCTGGTCGGCCCCTCCGGCTGCGGCAAGTCCACGCTGCTTCGGATGGTCGCGGGCCTCGAGACAATCACGGCAGGCGAGATCGACATCGGCGGCCGCGTGGTCAACCAGATCGAACCGGCCGATCGCGACATTGCGATGGTGTTCCAGAATTACGCGCTCTACCCGCACATGAGCGTCTACAACAACATGGCTTACGGCCTGCGCAACCGCGGCATGCCGAGGGACGAAATAGAGACCCGCGTTCGGGAGGCCGCGCGCATCCTCGAACTGTCGGCACTGCTGGACCGCAAGCCCGGGCAGCTCTCCGGCGGCCAGCGCCAGCGCGTCGCGATGGGCCGCGCCATCGTGCGTCAGCCAAAGGTCTTCCTGTTCGACGAGCCGCTGTCGAACCTTGACGCAAAGCTCCGCATCGCGATGCGTGTCGAGATCCGGAAGCTGCAGCGGCGGCTCGGCACCACCTCGATCTACGTAACCCATGATCAGCTTGAGGCGATGACCCTGGCCGACGTCCTGGTCGTGATGAATGGCGGCCAGGTCGAGCAGATCGGCAACCCGCTCGAGGTTTACCAGCGGCCGGCGACGACCTTTGTCGCGGCCTTCATCGGCGCGCCGCCGATGAATCTGCTGCCGCTGCGCGAGTTCGACGCCAAACTGCCGGGCGTACCCGACGGTGCAGGCATCCTCGGCATTCGGCCCGAGGATTTGCAGCTCTCGAATGGCGGAGCGCCGGCTGGCGGCGTCGGGCTTGATCTCACCGTGGAGGCGATCGAGCGGGTCGGCGCCGAAACCTATATCTACGGCCTGCGCGCGCAGGAAAATGCCCAGCGCCCGCTCAGCGCCAAGCCGGGCGATCTGCCGCCGGGCGAGATTCTGGTGCGGATTCCCGGACAATCCGGCCCCGCCATCGGCGAGCGGATCAAGGCTGTGGCTGTCCGCGAAAAGTTGCATCTGTTCAGCGCGGACGGACGCAAACGAGTGAATCTTTAACTCTGTTGTTGGGTTCCGGTGGTTTTCGGAGACGCTTGAACAGACCTGCGAACATGCCCATATTGTTTGCCAAGGGGTGCCGCATCGGGCCCTGAAACGTCAAAGTCGCTTCGAGAGGACTTTGTAAACTATGTCTCGTGTTCCCTCGCTTTCCAGTCCGTTTCTCTTGGGCTTCGACGAGATCGAGCGCGTGCTCGATCGGGTCGTCAAAGGGGCTGACGGTTACCCTCCCTATAATATCGAGAGGTGCGACCGGGCCAACGGACAGCCCGAGCGGCTGCGAATCACGCTGGCGGTGGCGGGATTTACCCGCGACCAACTCGATGTAACGATTGAGGAAAACCAGCTCGTGATCCGGGGCCGCCAGCAGGACGACAAGACCAGGCAATACATCCATCGCGGCATTGCCGCGCGCCACTTCCAGCGCACCTTTGTGCTGGCGGAAGGGATGCAGGTGCTGGGTGCGGATCTGAAGAACGGGTTGCTGTCTATCGACCTTGCCCGGCCCGAGCCGGAGAGGATCGTTAAGACAATTGCTATCAATGAACACGAATAATGGAACGAGTAGCGGACTCGACCGCTTAAGCTCAGAAGGAGTCGAGACCATGAACGAAGGTAATGTGACGGCGGAGCCCCGCGTCTCGCTGGAGGCGCTGGCGACCCTGGGCGAGGGCCACATCGCCTATGTGAAGCAAATCCGCTCGGAGGACGTGCCGGGCCTGTTTCCCCAGGCGCCGAAGATCGCGCCGGGCCTGAAACTGTTCGCACTGCATGCGGCCGACGGCACGCCGATCATGCTCACCGATAGCCGCGAGGCCGCGGTCGCCAACGCCTGGAGCAACGAGCTCGAGGCTGTCAGCGTGCACTGAGGTTCGCTTCGACCCACGTGAACGCGAAAAAAAGAATCCGCAAGAGCGCGGGTCGTTGCTCTCGGTCGACCGAGAACCACGCCCGCGCCTTTCATTTGTGGACAGGCTTTACGCAACGAAATTGGATTGGCTATGCCGCGCTCGCCGGCGGCAGCGCCAGCACCGAATAGATCGCCTGGGCGTCGCGCGAGGCGCGCAGCTTCTTGGCGACGTCCTGGTCGCGCAACAGTCGAGCGATCCTGGCCAACGCCTTCAGGTGGTCGGCGCCCGCACCTTCTGGGGCAAGCAGCAGAAAGACGAGGTCGACCGGCTGGCCGTCCATCGCCTCGAAATCGATCGGACGCTCCAGCCGCGCGAACAGCCCGAACAGCTTTTCCAGCTTGGGCAACTTGCCGTGCGGGATGGCGACGCCGTAGCCCACCGCGGTGGTGCCAAGCTTCTCGCGCTGCAACAGCACCTCGAACACGGCACGTTCGTTCTGTCCAGTCAACTCCGCTGCCTTTGCGGAGAGTTCCTGCAGTGCCTGCTTCTTGCTGTTGACTTTCAACGCCGGGAGTATCGCCTCAGGCGCGACCAGATCGGTAATCGTCATAGGGCATTCCGCGTTGAACCGTCAGGTTGCGAGATAGGCGTCGGTAGGCCTGCGTCAAGGAGATGAGGCGGGAGGCGGGTTTGTCCCCGGGTCCGGATTCGGGGGCTTCTACTCCAACACAAGGGCGGTGCCAACACCCGCAAGCGCGTTCCTGCTCCCTAACCTTAAAAACGGTGCACCGCCGTAAAACCACGGGAAACCCATCAAAAATGCCGACGCCGGTCACGGTTTGACGGCCGGCGGGTCGACCCAGCCGATATTGCCGTCCGAGCGGCGGTAAATAATGTTAACCCGGCCGCTTGAGCCGTGCTGGAACACCAGACAGGCCGCACCGGTCAGGTCGAGCTCCATGACTGCCTCCGATACCGACAATCGTTTGAGCGACGTTGTGGCTTCCGCGATGATGACCGGGTTGTAGCCGGTGACCTCGTCCTCGCTCTCGGCCGGCGCCTCGATCACATAGCTTGGGGCGTCCAGCGTCGGGGCCACCAGCTCGGCCAGCGCGGCCGAGGCCGCATGGGCCTTGCGCGCGGAGCGATCCTTGAGCCGGCTCTTGTAGCGGCGCAGCCGCTTTTCGATCATCAACAGCGCCGCGTCGGCGCTCGCATAGGCATCGCCGGCGTTCGATTCGGCTTCCAGCGTGATCCCCGAATCCAGATGCAGCGCGCAATCCGTCTTGAAGCCAAAGCCGTCCTTGGACAGCGTGATGTGGCCGGAATAATTGCCGTCGAAATATTTCCGCAGGACCTCTTCGGTGCGCTCGCTGACGCGGCCACGCAGCGCCTCACTGAGGCTGATGCTTTTTCCCGAGATCCTGAGAGTCATGGGATGCCTCGATGGGATAATCTGGGATTGCCGAGACCAGTGGCGGGCTTGACATTCGCTTCAGTGCCGCCGCGCGCAAGCCTGCTCGCCGCTCAACGATACGAATGTCAGGACCGGGACATTAGCGCGAATTGACGCTGACGCAATCTCGCCACCCGGCGTCCGGGCGTCGCAGGGCGCCGGTCAGACAACGCCCGTACTCGTGTCCGGAGTTTGGGGCAAAACGCGGCCCACTTGTCCATTTTACTGAAAAGCGGAATGTGGGCGGCGCCTTTTCGAATTGATGCACCCTATGCGCTCTCGCCGGAGCATTCAGGAGCGTCAAATCGGCAGCGCCAGCGCGCTCTGCTTGTCGCGGCGACGCTGCACGGAAGACGGGATCCGCATCGCCTCGCGGTATTTCGCGACGGTGCGGCGTGCGATGTCAATGCCGGATTCGCGCAATCGTTCCACGATGGTGTCGTCGGAGAGGATTGCGGACGAGTCTTCCGAATCGATCAATTGCTTGATGTGGTGGCGGACGGCCTCCGCCGAATGCGCCTCGCCGCCGTCTGCGGAGGCAATCGACGCGGTGAAGAAATATTTCAGCTCGAATGTGCCGCGGTTGGTGGCCATATATTTGTTGGCGGTCACCCGCGACACCGTCGATTCATGCATTTGAATGGCGTCGGCCACGGCTTTCAGATTGAGCGGACGCAGATGCGCGACGCCATGGGTAAAGAAGCCGTCCTGCTGACGCACGATCTCGGTTGCGACCTTCAGGATCGTGCGCGCGCGCTGGTCGAGCGCGCGCACCAGCCAGGTCGCGTTTTGCAGGCAATCGGTGAAGTAGGATTTGTCGCCGTCCTTGCGGATCGTTTTCGACAGTTCGGTGTAATAGGTCTGGTTGACCAGCACGCGCGGCAAGGTGTCGCTGTTGAGCTCGACATGCCAGCCGCCGTCCGGGCCGGGCCGCACATAGACGTCGGGCACCATGGTCTGCATGCGCGAGGTGCCGAACTTCAGCCCGGGCTTGGGATCGAGGCGGCGAATCTCGCCGATCATGTCGGCGATATCCTCGTCATCGACCCCGCAGAATTTTCGCAACGAGACGATGTCGCGCTTGGCCAGGAGATCGAGATGCTCGACCAGCGCCTGCATCGCCGGATCGTAACGGTTCAGCTCGCGCAACTGGATCGCCAGGCATTCGCTCAGGTTGCGCGCACAGACGCCGGGGGGATCGAACTTTTGCAGCACCGCCAGCACAGCCTCGACCTCCTCCTGCGAGGCGCCGAGCTTGTCGGCGGCCTGGCCGAGGTCGGCTGGCAGATAGCCAGCCTCGTCGACGAGGTCGATCAAGTATTGGCCGATCATGCGCTGGGCCGGCTCGATCAGGGCCACCGCCATCTGCTCGGCCAGATGGTCGGCAAGAGTGATCTCGGCCGCGACAAAGGCCTCGAGATTATAATCCTCGTCGCTCGAGGCGCCCCCACCCCATTCGGTGTAGGTGGTCGGCGCCGCGTCCTTGGCGTTGCGGGCGGCTGCTTCCGCTGGCTCCTCGGAGAACACATTGTCGAGGCCGGTGTCGAGCCTTTGCTCGATCTCGCTGCGGCTGCCGAGATCGCGGCTGAGCCAGTCCTCAGCCGCCGGCTCAAAGCCCTCCACCGCACCGCTGACCGTTTCGGGATGGCCCGCGAGAGGCCCATCGCCACGGAGGGCTCCTCCCTCGTCGGAATCGCCAAATTCCCCGCGGTCCGCGCTCGGCTCGCCGGCGACGGGCGGCTCATTGTTGTCGCTGGCCCGCTCAAGCAGCGGATTGCGCTCCAGTTCCTCCTCCACAAACGCCGACAGATCGAGATTGGACAGCTGCAGCAGCTTGATCGCCTGCATCAACTGCGGCGTCATCACCAGCGACTGGGATTGGCGGAACTCTAATCTCTGGGTCAGCGCCATGGAGGCAAGAACGATCCGTGAAAGTTGGTCCGATTCTTGCTTATCCTAGTCCGGAGCCGATGTACACGGCTTGACGGATTGGAAAAATTGACTAGAGGCGAAATTCCTCGCCAAGGTAAAGCCGGCGTACATCCGGGTCATTGACGATCTCTTCCGGGCTGCCTTCGGTCAAAATCTCCCCCGCATAGACGATATAGGCGCGGTCGGTCAGCCCAAGCGTTTCGCGAACATTGTGGTCGGTAATCAGGACGCCGATGCCGCGGTTTGTCAGGTGTCGGACAAGGTCCTGGATGTCGCCGACGGCGATCGGATCGATGCCGGCGAAGGGCTCGTCGAGCAGCATGTAGTTGGGACGGGTGGCAAGGGCGCGCGCGATCTCGACGCGTCGCCGCTCACCGCCGGACAGCGCGATTGACGGCGTCTTGCGCAGCCGCGTGATATTGAATTCGTCGAGCAGCGAGTTGAGTTCGGCCTCCCGCTTCTTTCGCGATGGCTCGACGACTTCGAGCACGGCGCGGATGTTCTGCTCCACCGTGAGGCCGCGGAAGATCGAGGCTTCCTGCGGTAGATAGCCGATACCGAGGCGTGCGCGCTGATACATCGGCAGCTGGGTGACATCGTGACCATCGAGTTCGATCGCGCCGCGGTCGGCCTTGATCAGGCCGGTGATCATGTAGAAAACGGTAGTCTTGCCGGCACCGTTCGGACCGAGGAGGCCGACAGCCTCGCCGCGGCGGACATAGATGCTGACGCCGCGCACGACCTGCCGGGAACCAAAACTT
>Ga0335077_10011480_pt1 | contig 11077 bp, 11 predicted proteins | sample Lox_Sample_31_FD_207151 | JGI IMG/M metagenome (GOLD analysis project Ga0335077, IMG submission 207151) | Soil microbial communities from Loxahatchee National Wildlife Refuge, Florida, United States - Lox_Sample_3.1 | ecosystem: Environmental > Terrestrial > Soil > Wetlands | place: USA...
GCGTGAGCTGCCCGGCGGGACGTTCGGCGAGAACATCACCACCGGCGGGCTCGAGGTCACCGGTGCCCTGATCGGGGAGGTGTGGCGGCTCGGCTCGGCCGTGGTCCAGGTCACCGGGCCCCGGATCCCGTGCGCGGTCTTCGCCGGCTGGATGGGCGAGGGTCAGTGGGTCAGGCGGTTCGCCGACGCCGGGCGGACCGGTGCCTACCTGCGCGTGCTGGCCGAGGGGCAGGTCGGCGCCGGCGACGCGGTCGAGGTGCTGGTGCGCCCGGCCGTCCGGGTGACGATCGCCGAGTCGGCGCGCGCCTACTACGGCGACGCGGAGCTGATGCGGCGGCTGCTCCTGGTCGACGGGCGCGGCAGCAAGTGGGACGAGATCGCGGTGTCGGTGCTCGGCCGGGCCGCCACCGCGACGGGCACGCCCGGTGGCTGAGCCGGCCCGCTGACGTGCCCGGCACGCTCCCGGCCGGCGAGCCGGTCCCCGCCGATGGCGCCCTGCCCGCGAGCGCGGCAGCGGGCCTGGGGCAGCGGCCGTTCGGCATCTATGTGCATGTGCCCTTCTGCCGGACCCGCTGCGGCTACTGCGACTTCAACACCTACACCGCGGCCGAGCTCGGGCCCGGGGCCAGCCGGGACTCCTACGCCGCCCTGGCGGTCGCCGAGGTCCGGCTGGCCCGGCGGGTGCTGGGCGCCGCCAGCCTGCCGGTGACCAGTGTGTTCTTCGGCGGTGGGACTCCGACCCTGCTGCCGCCCCCCGCGCTGGCCGGGATCTTGCGGGCCATCGACGGCGAGTTCGGGCTGGCCGCCGGCGCCGAGGTGACGGTGGAGGCCAACCCGGAGACCGTGGACGGGCCGGTGCTCGCCGGGCTGCGGGCCGGCGGCATGACCCGCGTCTCGCTGGGCATGCAGAGCGCCGCTCCGCACGTGCTGGCCGTGCTGGACCGGGCGCACGAGCCCGGCCGGCCCGCCCGCTGCGTGCGCTGGGCGCATGAGGCCGGGTTCGCCCACGTCAGCCTGGACCTGATCTACGGCACCCCCGGCGAGAGCGACGCCGACTGGCGGGAGTCGCTGGCGGCGGCCCTGGCGGCGGGCCCCGACCACATCTCCGCCTACGCGCTGACCGTGGAGGAGGGCACCGCCCTGGCGGCGCGGATCGGCCGGGGCCAGGTCGCGCCCCCCGACGACGACGCGATGGCCGACCGCTACCTGATCGCCGACGAGGTGCTCGGCGGCCACGGCCTGGCCTGGTATGAGATCTCCAACTGGGCCGCCCGCGATGCGGCCCGGTGCCGGCACAACCTGCTCTACTGGACCGGCGGGGACTGGTGGGGGATCGGCCCGGGCGCGCACAGCCACGTCGGCGGCACCCGGTGGTGGAACGTCAAGCACCCGGCCGCCTACGCCGCGCGCGTCGCCGCCGGGCGGAGCCCGGCCCAGGCCCGGGAGGTGCTGGCCGGGCCGGAGCGGCGGCTGGAGCGGATCCTGCTGCTGACCCGGCTGGCCACCGGCTGCCCGCTGGCCGAGCTGGAACCGGCCGGCCGGGCGGCGGCGGCGGACGCGGTCGCCGCCGGGCTGGCCTCCGCGGCGGCCTACGCGTCGGGCCGGGTCGTCCTCACCCGCCGCGGCCGCCTGCTCGCCGACGCGATCGTCCGCGACCTGACGCCGTAGCGGGCCGCGCTAGCGCACCATCGGCGTGCACAGCCAGCGGGGGAAGGTGTACGCCTGGCCGCGGCGCGCCGCCACCGCCGCGCGCACCAGGAACGCCAGCGCGGCCAGCCACAGCGCGGCGACCAGCGGCACCACGGCGGCCAGCGCGACCCGCGGCGAGTCGAGCACCAGCATCGCGCCGATGATCACGGCGGACAGCTCGTACAGGAGCACGGTGAGCCAGACGTTGACCGCCTGGGCCGCGTGCGCCCGGAGCCAGCGTGACCGGCGCAGGGACGTCAGGTAGATGCCCAGCGGCACCAGCAAGCCGAGGAACGGCACCGTGAGGTAGCCGGCCATGGCCCAGCCGGTGCCGCGCGGGACGGGCGCCGCATCGGGCGCCGCGCCGGGCGTGGCGGCCGGCGTGGCCGGGCCGGCCGGCCCGGGACCGGGGTGAAGGTACTCCTCGTGGGCGACCGTGGCGGCCGCGAGGGCCCAGCCGCCGTCGGCCGGCGGGAGCTCCACCACCTGGGACCCGGCTGCCGGGTAGCCGCCCGGCGGCTGGCCCGCCCCCGGATACGCCTCGGGCGGGTGGCCGTTGGCCGGGTGGGCGCCCGGGTAGCCGTGGGGTGGATAGCCGGCCGGCTCGTAGCCGGGCGCGGGCGGGTAGTCCGGCGTGGGCGGGTAGTCCGGCGTGGGCGGGTAGCCCGAGAAGTAGGTGTCCCGCGGGGAGTAGGTGTCCTGTGGGTAGTCGGGCGGGTCCGGCGCGGGCCGGCGGCCGGTCTCCGGCGGGTAGCCGTCCGGCGGCGGGGGCGGCTCACCGGCCGGGTAGGCGGCCGCCCGGTGGCCGTTGCCCGGCCGGTCCCCCCGGTACCGCGGGCGCCCGGCAGGCCATTCCTCCGGGGCTCCCGGCCGCTGCCCACGGCCGGCCGGCCGTTCCTCCGGGGCAGGCGGCGGCCAGGGCGCGGGCGGCTCGGGCGGGTAGCTGGTCATGGCTTCTCTGCGGGCCTTCGATCGTCAAACGCCCCGGCCGGACCGCTGGTTCCAGCCGCGGTGACGAAGTCGATCAGTTCCTCGACCCGGCCCAGCAGGGCCGGCTCGAGGTCGGCGTAGCTGGCCGCGGCGCCGAGCACCCTCCGCCATCCGCCGGCGGTGTCCCCGCCCCAGCCCAGGGCCCGCATCACCCCTTCCTTCCAGGGCGTCCCCCGCGGGACGGCGGGCCAGGCGGCGATGCCGAGGCTGGCCGGCTTGACCGCCTGCCAGACGTCGACGAAAGGGTGGCCCACCACCAGCACATGCGGCGAGCTGACCTGGGCGGCGATCCGGCTTTCCTTGCTGCCGGCGACCAGGTGGTCGACCAGGACCCCGAGCCTGCGCGCGGGACCGGGCGCGAATCCGGCCACGAGCGGGGGCAGGTGGTCCACCCCGGCCAGGTACTCGACCACCACCCCCACCTCACGCAGGTCGTCTCCCCAGATCTTCTCGACCAGGTCGGCGTCCTGGCGGCCCTCCACGTAGATCCGGCTCGCCCTGGCCACCCGGGCCCGGGTGGCCGTTCCCGCGGCCGGCCTCGGCGCCGCGATCGACCCCGATGCCGTCCGGGCGGCGGCCGGGGGCCCGGGCCGGCCGGGCTGGCCCGGCCTGACCAGCGTGACCGGCCTGCCCTCCAGCAGGAACCCGCCCCGCGTGAGCGGGAACACCCGCTGCCGGCCCGCCCGGTCCTCCAGGGTCACGACCTGCTTCTCACAGCCCACCACGGCCCCGCAGAAGCCCCCGCCGGCCTCCTCCACCACCAGCCCGTGTTCGGCGGGCACCTGCGGAAACTCCGCGCGCCGGCGGCGCCCAGCGCCTTCCGCGAGCACGTCAGGGCCGTAGTCCCGCCTCATCCCGCTCCACCATCGGTCAGCCCGGCGGCGGCGCTCGGCCCGCCGGGGCACAGATCTCGAACCTACCGGATCAGCGGCGGCCCGCTGGGCCACCTCAGTCAGAGTGGCACCATGCGGCCCAGCTCAGCGCGGCCCGCCATGCCGCCAGTGTGGGCGGAACGATGCCAGGACGCCCAGGCCGCCATAGACTTGGCACTCGGGAGGATCGAGTGCCAGAGAGGGGTTTCGTGCTCGACGACAGGAAGCTCGCGGTGCTGCGCGCCATCGTCCAGGACTACGTGTCCACCATGGAACCGGTGGGCTCGAAGTCGCTGGTGGACCGGCATCACCTGGATGTGTCGCCCGCGACCATCCGCAACGATATGGCCGTCCTCGAGGAGGAGGGCTACATCGCGCAACCGCACACCAGCGCGGGCCGGATCCCCACCGACAAGGGATACCGGCTGTTCGTCGACCGGCTGTCCGGGGTCAAGCCGCTGTCTGCCGCCGAGCGGCGGGCGATCGAGACGTTCCTGGCCGGCGCCTACGACCTGGACGACGTGGTCACGCGCACCGTGCGCCTGCTGGCCCAGCTGACCCGGCAGGTGGCCGTGGTCCAGTATCCCTCCCTCACCAGGTCGTCGGTCCGGCACGTGGAGCTGGTGCCGCTCGCGGCCAAGCGGCTGCTGCTGGTGATGATCACCGACACCGGCCGGGTGCAGCAGCGGACGGTGGAGCTGCCGGCGCCGATCGAGGAGGACGCCGTCACCCAGCTGCGGGCGGTTCTCAACGCCTGCCTCGACGGGCGGATGCTGACCGAGGTAGCCTCGGTGGTCGCCGATCTTCCGGAGCGGGTCCCGCCCAGCGAGCGGCCGAACGCCGCCGCGGTTTTCTCGGTGATCCTGGAGAGCCTGGTCGAGCGGAACGAGGAGAGGGTCGTGGTCGGCGGCGCGTCGAACCTCACCCCCGCCGATTTCTCCCAGGGCCTGCACGAGGTGCTCGAATCGCTTGAAGAGCAGGTGGTGCTCATGCGGCTGCTGGGTGAGTCGGTGGACCAGTCGTCGGTGACCGTCCGGATCGGGGCCGAGAACCCGGTGGCCGTGCTCCGCAGCACCTCCCTGGTGGCGGCCGGCTACGGGCGCGGCGACCAGGCGGTGGCCCGGCTCGGCGTGCTCGGGCCCACCCGGATGGACTACCCGACGGCGATGGGAGCGGTGCGCGCGGTGGCACGGTACGTGGGTCAGATCCTGGCGGGAACCTGATCGTGAACGACTACTACGGGATACTCGGTGTCCGCCGCGACGCGGGCCCCGACGAGATCAAGAAGGCGTACCGCCGGCTGGCCAGGGAACTGCACCCGGACGTCAACCCGGACCCGCAGACCCAGGAGCGGTTCAAGGAGATCACGCAGGCCTACGAGGTGCTTTCCGACCCGGAAAAGCGCCAGATGTACGACCTCGGGGCCGACCCGTTCGCCCGGCCGGGGGCGGCCGGGCCGGGCGGGCCGGGCGGGTTCGGCGCCGGGTTCCCGTTCAGCGACATCATGGACGCGTTCTTCGGCACCGGCTCGGGTCCGCGGGGGCCGCGCAGCCGCGCCCGCCGGGGCCGCAACGCCACCATCCGGGTCGACCTCGACCTCTCCGAATGCGCGTTCGGGGCGACCAGGGAGCTGGTGGTGGACACCGCCGTGGTCTGCCCGACCTGCTCGGGCGAGGGCACCGCACCCGGGACCCATCCCGAGACCTGCGACGTGTGCGCCGGCCGGGGGGAGGTAAGCCAGGTCGCCCGGTCCTTCCTCGGCCAGGTGATGACCTCCCGGCCGTGCCCCGCCTGCGGTGGCTACGGCACCATCATCCGGCGGCCGTGCCCCGAATGCGACGCGGACGGCCGGGTGCGCACCCGCCGCACCATCAAGGTCCGGATCCCGGCGGGCGTCGAGGACGGGACGCACATCCAGCTCGCGGGCGAGGGGGAGATCGGCCCCGGCGGCGGGCCGCCCGGCGACCTGTTCCTCGAGATCGTCCAGCGGCCGCACGCGATCTTCGAGCGCCAGGGCGACGACCTCCACTGCACGGTCACGATCCCGATGGTGTCCGCCGCCCTCGGGGCGACCCTGTCGGTGGAGACGCTGGACGGCGCCAGGGAGCTGGACATCCGCCCGGGCACGCAGTCCGGCCAGGTCATCCCGCTCTACGGGCTGGGGGTGCGCCACCTGAACGATTCCGGGCGCGGTGACCTGGTCATCCACGTGACGGTGGAGACGCCGGCCAAGCTCGACGAGGAGCAGGAGGCGCTGCTCAAGCAGCTGGCCAAGCTCCGGGGTGAGGAGGCCCCGCCGGGCCGGTTCGCGCCCGGCCAGCAGGGGTTCTTCTCCCGGCTGCGGGACGCGTTCAACGGCCGCTGACCGGGCAGCCTCCCAGGGCTGCGAGACACCAGGCCGGCGGGCACCCGGCCGGGAAGCACCGGAGGGGGGCGGGCCGGGCCGGGACGCGCGGCCGCCGGTCTTCCTCGCCCCGGCCGGCGAACTCGCCGGCGATGTGATCGTCCTGTCCGGCCCGGAGGGGCGCCACGGCGCCACGGTCCGCCGCCTCGCCCCGGGGGAGCGGGCGGACGTGACCGACGGGGCGGGCCACCTGGCCGAGTGCGTGGTCACGCAGGCCGGGGACGGCGTCCTGCATCTCGCCGTCCGGTCGCGCCGGGCCGAGCCGCCCGCCGATCCCGCGGTGGTGGTGGTGCAGGCGCTGCCCAAGGGGGACCGTGGCCCGCTGGCGGTGGAACTGATGACCGAGGGGGGAGTGGACGTGATCGTGCCCTGGGCGGCGCGGCGCTGTGTCACCCAGTGGCAGGGTGAGCGCGGGGAGCGGGCGCTGGCCCGCTGGCGGGCGGCCGCCAGGGAGGCGGCCAAGCAGGCGCGGCGGGCCAGGTTCCCGGAGGTGGCCGCGCTCGCGTCCACGCCGGACGTGATCCGCGCCGTGGCACCGGCGGCGCTGGCCGTGCTGCTCGATCCCGGCGCCGCCACCGCGCTGAGCACGATGCCGCTGCCGGCCTCGGGCGACATAGTGGTGATCGTCGGCCCGGAGGGCGGGCTGAGCCCGGCCGAGACGGCGGCGCTGGCCGGGGCCGGTGCCGTTGCCGCTCACCTGGGCCCCACGGTGCTGCGGACCTCCACCGCCGGGCTGGTCGCCGCGTCCGTCATCCTCAGCCGGGCCGGCCGGTGGTGACGCCGCGGCGCGCCTGACCCGGCCGGTCGGTTACGAGCTCTGGGACGGGCTGGCCGACCGGCAGCGGGCGGGCGCGACGACTGCCACGGTGTGGACGCCCGAGCCGCCGAGCGATACCGCGCTGGTCGATGGGGTGTCGCTCGGGGTGTCGGTCGGCGTGTCGGTCGGGGCGGGGTCGGTCGGCGTGTCGGTCGGCGTGTCGGTGGGGGTGGGATTGTCGGTCGGAGAGCTGGTCGGCGCGGCCTGGGCCTTGGGGGAACTCGAGCAGCTGGCCTTCGGCGACGGCTTGGCCGACCCGCTCCGGCCGCCGCTGGGCACGACACCGGTCGGCGCGCTCTGCCCGTTCAGGGTGGGCCCTTGGCCCCCGCCGCCCGAGCTGCCGGGGCCGTTGCTGGCCGGGCTGCCGCTGGGGAAGAGCTCGAGCACCAGGTTGTCCCGCACCTGGGCGAGGCCGTAGACGCCCGCGACGACGATCACCACCGCGCCCGTCACCGCCAGGGCGGGCCGCAGCCAGCCCAGGTTGGAGCCCGCGCGGGTGCCCCGGTGCGTGCTGGGGCGCGGCGCCGGCCTGAACAGGGCGACGATGCTGGCCACCGTCGAGCTGAGCAGGCCGGCGATCGCCTCCCACGGCCCGCCACGCTCGCTGATCGCGCTGCGCAGCCCGGTGAACGCCGGCTCGAGCCGGATCCAGATCAGCTGGGCCAGGTCCACGCACTCGGTCAGCATCAGCGACGTCTGCCGCACCAGCCACGGCGCATGCGTCCGCTGGCGGATCCGCTCGAGACCGCCTTCGGCAGGCTCGATGAACTCCACCGCGGCGTGCAATTCACGCCGGAGCATCTGGTCGAATTCCCCATTGACTGGTGTCATGCGTATCGCTCCAGGCCGTCCCCGGCCCCCGCGGCCCTTCTCATGTCTCCATCTCCAGCACGGCCCGCAAGGACGCGATGGCCCGGGCCGTGTGACTCTTGACCGCTCCCCGGCTGATCCCCATGGCGCTGGCGATCTGTGCCTCGGACAGGTCCCCGTAGTAGCGCAGCACCAGCGCTTCGCGCTGGCGCGGCGGCAGCGAGCGCAGGGCCGAGACCACGGCCGTGCGCTCCAGCAGGGTCAGCGCCCCCTGCTCGGCGCTGGGCATGTCGGGTGCGGGCTTGGGGGCGTTGCGGTCGACCACCACCCGGTGCCGCAGGACCGACCGTGACCGGTTCACCACCGACTGGCGCAGGTAGGACAGTGCCTTGTCGTTGTCCCGCAGCCGCCGCCAGGCGCCGTGCATGGCCAGGAACGAGTCCTGCACCACCTCCTCAGCGGTGGCGACATCGCGTACCAGCAGGGCGGCCAGGCGCACCAGCGAGCGGTAGTGCTCGCTGTACATCACGGTGACAGCCTGCTCCGCATCCCATTCAGCGGGCACCGAACCAAACGTAGCGTCGGCCACTAGGGTTTCGGTCACGTGAATGGGACGCGCTGGACCCGCGTCAGGTTCACCTGCGGCCATGTCAAACTTGGGCACCGCGCCCATGTCGGCAGCCTGATCTCACCGAACCCACCCCCAGAACTCATCCATCCAGGCATCGTGCCTGTGACGTATACCGATCCGGGCGACGCATCCGTTGCGCGGGGAGAAGCCTGTCTGCCTGGTCCATGCGCAGTGGGGGCGTGCGCCGAGGATTCGCAACCATGCCACCATATATGTCGGCGGCCTGTTCGGGGGGTTACAAGCTAAGATCGCTGCGTGGCGGACTGCCTTTTCTGTGCGATCGTAGCGGGGGATGTCCCGGCCCAGCGCGTGGCCGAGACGGCTCGCGCCCTTGCCTTCCGGGACATCAACCCGCAGGCGCCCACCCACGTGCTTGTCGTGCCGAAGGAGCATCACCCCGATCTGGCCGCACTTGCCGCCGCCGGCGATGGCCTGCTGGACGAGGTGGCGTCCCTGGCGCACAAGGTCGCCGGGGACGAAGGGGTGAGCGAGACCGGGTACCGGATGGTCTTCAACACCGGGCCGCAGGCCGGGCAGACGGTGTTCCACGCCCACGCCCACGTCCTCGGCGGCCGGCCGCTCGGCTGGCCACCTGGCTGAGCCGCGTGGATAGCATGAGGACCATGCGAGCGCGGGCCCGCGGGCGCGGGCCCGCGCCTTGCGCCCCTTCGGAGACAACGAGTTGACAGATACGCCCGGCGATCCCCGGAACCGCACCCGCGGGGAAACCCCGGCCGGCCCACCGGCTGGCGAGCCTGCCCAGGTCAAGGTCGTCATCCCCGATGAGCATTCGATGGTCGCCCTGCTGGGGTCCGGCGACGAGCTGCTGCGGGTGATCGAGGACTCGTTCGACGCCGACATCCACGTCCGCGGCAACGAGATCACGATCTCCGGCGCGCCGGCCGAGACGGCACTGGTAGCTGAGCTGTTCGAGGAGCTCACCGCCCTGCTGGCCGGCGGCGCTGAGCTCACGGCCGGCGCGGTGGAGCGGGTCGTGCCGATGCTCCGCCGCAAGTCGGGGGTGCGCCCGGCGGAGGTGCTGACCCTCGACATCCTGTCCGCCCGCGGCCGGACGATCCGCCCCAAGACGCTCAACCAGAAGCGGTATGTGGACGCCATCGACCAGCACACGATCGTGTTCTGCATCGGGCCGGCCGGGACCGGGAAGACCTACCTGGCGATGGCCAAGGCGGTCAAGGCGCTGCAGGCCAAGGAAGTGACCCGGATCATCCTCACCCGGCCGGCGGTGGAGGCGGGGGAGCGCCTCGGCTTCCTGCCCGGCACCCTGTACGAGAAGATCGACCCCTACCTGCGGCCCCTGTACGACGCGCTGCACGACATGATCGACCCGGAGTCGATCCCCCGGCTGATGGCGGCCGGCACGATCGAGGTGGCGCCGCTGGCCTACATGCGCGGGCGGACGCTCAACGACTCGTTCATCATCCTGGACGAGGCGCAGAACACCTCGCCCGAGCAGATGAAGATGTTCCTCACCCGGCTCGGCTTCGGCGCCAGGATGGTGGTGACCGGCGACATCACCCAGGTGGACCTGCCGGCCAACCAGGCCGGCGGCCTGCAGGTCGTCCAGGAGATCCTCGACGGCGTCGAGGACATTTACTTCGCCCGGCTGAACAGCCACGACGTGGTCCGGCACCGGCTGGTCAGCGACATCGTCAACGCCTACGAGGCCTACGACGCACGTGCCCGCGGGGGCTCGGGGCGGGCGCAGCGGGTGCCGGGCAACGGGCGCCGGGACGGGATGCGCGACCGCGCGCAGCGCGAGGGCCGGGGAGCGCCGGGCGTTTCGCGTGACGTCGGCCCCCGTGCCCAGTGAGCGGCGGCGCCCGGTGAGACGGCCGGGCACGGTGCGACGGCCGGGCGCTGCGAGACGGCCGGGCGCAGCGAACGGGGCCAGCGCGTGAGCATCGAGGTCGCCAACGAGTCGGGTATCACGGTGGACGAGCCCGGCCTGGCCGCGCTGGCCCGGTATGTGCTCGACGCCATGCACATGCACCCGCTCGCGGAGCTGTCCGTTTTGCTGGTGGATGCCAGCACCATGGCCGACCTGCACCAGCGCTGGCTGGGCGAGCCCGGGCCGACCGACGTCCTGGCCTTTCCCATGGACGAGCTGAGGCCGCCGCCGCCCGGGAGCGACCGCGCCGACCGGGCCGATGAGCCGGGCACGGCGCCGGGCCTGCTCGGTGACGTCGTGCTGTGCCCCGAGGTCGCCGCCGAGCAGGCCCGGGAGGCGCAGCACCCGGTGGCCGATGAGCTGGAGATGCTGTGCACGCACGGAATCTTGCACCTGCTCGGGTTCGATCACGCCGACCCGGACGAGCATGCCACGATGTTCGGGCTGCAGGACCGGCTGCTGGACGCCTGGCGGGCCGGCCGCGCGGCGGGCCGGGAGCGCGCGGCGCAGGACGAATCCGGGTGATGCGATGGCATGGCTGGTTGCCGCCGCCCTGGTGCTCGTGCTGCTGGCCGGGCTCTGCGTCGCCACCGAGGTCGCCTTCATCCGCATCTCCCGCGCGGGCGCCCGGGAGCTGACCCGGGGCCGGAAGGGCCGCGGGACCGCGCGGCTCCCGGCCGTGCTGGCCGACGCGCCGGTCTACCTGAGCGTGCTGCTGCTGGTCCAGATCTGCTGTGAGACGGGCGCGACGGTCCTGGTGACGGCCGCGCTGCTGCACTGGCTGGGCTCGGACTGGCGGACCTTCCTCATCGCGGTGGCCGTGATGGCCGCGGTGCTGTACCTGGTGGCCGGGATCGCTCCCCGGATGCTGGGACCGCAGCACGAGGGGCGGCTGGCGGCCGCGGCCGCCGGCGTCCTCTACCCCGTCGTGCGGGTGCTCGGCCCGCTGCCG
>Ga0335077_10011481_pt1 | contig 11077 bp, 7 predicted proteins | sample Lox_Sample_31_FD_207151 | JGI IMG/M metagenome (GOLD analysis project Ga0335077, IMG submission 207151) | Soil microbial communities from Loxahatchee National Wildlife Refuge, Florida, United States - Lox_Sample_3.1 | ecosystem: Environmental > Terrestrial > Soil > Wetlands | place: USA: Florida...
GCTGGGGGACGGGCGGCAGCGTGACGGAGCTCCAGATCTCCCGCCTGTACGGCGGCCAGTTCGTCTCGCAGTTCTTCCCGTTCGTGGTCGGCGGCGGCAGCTATGCGGGACGCCTCTCGGGCTTCGACACGCATGGCTCGGACCTGATCTACCTGGCCACCGACGCGCTGCCGTTCCTCCTCAGCATCGTGATGGGGGTGCCGCTCTTGAAGGCGTGCGCGCGCCCCGGCCGCGCGGCGCTGCTGGGCCCAGCGGTGGTTCTGGCCATGGCGCCGTTCTACTCGCTTCCCGGCGACTACTACGAGATGGGGTCGATCATCACGACCCGCGCCCTGGCGGTGCTGAGCGGCACCGGGAGCCCGCCGCCGTTCGCCTCGCTCCGCTCCGACGACCTCGTCAAGCTGGTTGGCGATGTGATCGCCCGGCCCACCGCGTTCCACGTGAGGACGAGGCTCGACGCGGTCGAGGCGGCGCTCGTGATCGCCGTGGCGACGGGCGTGGGCGTCGTGCTGGCCTTCGCGACGTACGCCGCGGGCGCGCGGCTCCTGGGCCGGGCGAGGCGATGATTTCAGTACCACCCTTGCCGACCCGCTGCGTAACCGCTATCCTCGGCGTCATCCGCGCGAGCGCCAAGGCGCCGCGCCCCCTGAGTGGAGGTGCACCATGAGCGACACATCCCGGCAGAGGGTTACTGAAGAGAGCCGATTGCTGGATCTGGCCGCGCAGCGCTTGCCCGGCGGCGTGCTGGGGTCAGCGCGCTTCCCCGATGACCTGGCCTTCGTGGTCAAGCGCGGGCGCGGGTCCAAGATCTGGGACGTGAGCGGGCGCGAGTACATCGACTACCTGCTCGGCTCGGGCCCCATGATTCTCGGTCACGCCCATCCCGCCGTGGTGGCGGCCGTCCGTGATCAGCTCGAGAATGGCACGACGTACTTCATGGTCAACGAGCCGATCATCATGCTGGCGGACGAGCTGTGCCGGGCCGTCCCGTGCGCGGAGCAAGTGCGCTTCACGTCCACAGGGTCGGAGGCGACCTTCTTCGCGCTGCGCGCCGCGCGCGCCTGGCGCAAGCGCGACAAGGTGATGAAGTTCGAGGGCGGCTATCACGGCAGCCACGACTACGCGCTGATGAGCTCGTCACCGCGCTGGCCGAAGGCGTTTCCGGCCGCGACGATCGATTCGGCGGGCATCCCGCACGTCCTCGAGGGCGAGGTGCTGATCGCGCCGTACAACGACCTACCCACGGTCGAGGCGCTGCTGGCCGTGCATGCCGACGCGCTCGCCGCCGTCATCGTCGAGCCCTTCCAGCGTCTCCTCGCGCCCCAGCCCGGCTTCCTCGCCGGGCTGCGGCAGCTCACCACGCGCTACCAGATCCCGCTGATCTTCGACGAGGTGGTGACGGGCTTCCGCTTCGCCTACGGCGGCGCCCAGGAGTACTACGGGGTCGTCCCCGATCTGGCGGCGCTCGGCAAGATCATCGGCGGCGGCTTCCCGCTGGCTGCGGTCTGCGGCCGGGAAGACATCATGAAGGCGTTCGACCCGCGGATGGACGGGACGCCGGACTACGTGGCGCAGGTGGGCACGCTCAACGGCAACCCCATAGCGGCGGTGGCCGGCCTCGCGACGCTCGCCGAGCTGCGCAAGCCCGGCGCATACGCGCGTCTTCATGGAACCGGTCGCGCGCTCAAGGACGGGCTCGCCGCGCTGGTGGCGCGATCTGGACTGCCGGCTCAGGTCATCGGCGAGACGACGGTCTTCGATCTCGTCTTCTCCGACCGGCCCCTCAACGATTATCGCGGCATGCTGACCGCGGACCGCTCGATGCTGACCGTGTTCAATACGGAGTGCCTCGCGCATGGAGTCGTGAAAGGGCGCGAGAAGCTCTATGTCTCGCTGGCGCACACGGACGAGGACGTGGCGAAGACGCTCGGGGTGTTCGAGGCGGCCCTCGGGGCGTGCAAGCGATCGCGCAAGTGACGTGATCGCGCGTCGAACGGGTGACGCTGGGAGCCGCGCCCGGCGGCACGACCCGTTCATCCCGCGTGTGATCCTCTACGAGGAATCCGGTCTGGACCAGCGGAGACCATCGCGCGGTGCCGGACGGTGACCTCGAGCGGCGGCTGCTCGAGTACCTGCGGTCGCGGCTGGGTCAGCCGGCGCTCGAGTACTCCGAACCGCCGACCTCAGTCGGCGGCGGATTCGACACGCGGATCTTCGCATTCCGCTTAGGCGGCGGTCCGCCGGCCTTCGCAGGCCCGCTCATCCTGCGGCTGTTCGGCCCGCTCGACCACCCCGCGCGCATCCTGCGTGAGGCCGTCACGCAGAACGCGGTTGCCGATCTCGGCTATCCGACGGCGCGCTCGCTCCTGGCCGTCACCGACCTCGCGCCGCTCGGCGGGGGATTCCTCGTCATGGAGCGCCTTTCGGGCAAGCCCTTGATGGAGTCCGGAATGCTCCGGATGCCGCAAGTCCTCCTCGACATGCAGCTCCAACTCCACGCCCTGGACGCGAACGTCCTGCTGCGAGCCCTCGAGCGCGAAGACCTGGCCTCGATGGCTGCGGGCGGCCCCGCGCTCGAGCGAGAGACGATGATGCTCGGAGGGTACCTGGCCCAGCTCGAACGGCGCATCGCCCGCGGTGGACTCGACGGTCTCCGGGCGGCGATGGCGTGGCTCGTCGAGCACCGTCCGCCCGAGCCGGCGCGCCCCGTGATCTGTCACGGCGACTTTCACCCGGGCAACATCCTGGTCTCCGGGACGGTCGTGACCGGCGTGCTCGACTGGCCGAATACGCTCGTGGCCGACGCGGCGTACGACGTCGCGTCCACGCTGACGATCCTGGGCCGGGTGCCGCTCGAGCTCCTGGCGGTGTCCGAGGCCATCCGGTGGCTCATTCGTGGACTGCGCCCGGTCATGGTCCGGCGCTACCTGACGAGCTATCGGCGTCGCCGCCCTCTGGACCCGAGAGCGCTCGCTTACTACGAGGCGCTCTCCTGCATGCGCCAGCTTGTCCGGACGTACGAGAATCGGCGTCGCGCCGGCGCGGGTCCCCTCAACCCGCTCGACGCGTCGTCGTTCGGCGAGGTTCTCGCCGCCCGCTTCTCTCGCCTCACGGGGCTCTCACCAGGACTGCCGGCAGCGATTTGATGTCCCAGCGCCCGGGCCATCGACAAGAAGGCGGAACCTCTGGCCCGTGGCGTTCGCGGCGTCAGCAATCCTCGAGCGCGCTGGCCTCGGCGACGATGATCTTGGTCCCGTCCGCCTTCTCGCAGAACACGGTGACGTCGGCGCGCGTCCGGCCAGCCTCATGGCGGCGTCCGGTGACGATCCCGCGCGTGGTGAACGGTTCGTTGGGCCAGAGCACGTTGGTGAATTTCGCGTCGAGGCGTCCGCCCTCGTAGAACCCGCGGCCGAAGTGCCGCGTCAGCAGCTCGGTGACGCACGAGAGCGTCATGCGGCCGCCGATGACCGTGTCCCGGAAGCCGAGCTCCCGCGAGGCCTCCCTGTCGTTGTGGTAGTTGCGGCTCTTGTAGAAGAAGTCGTCGCACATGGCCTCGGTGAACGTCTTCCGCAGCTCCACGGACAACGGCGCGCCCGCCGGCTCGGCGTGCCGCCGCGTGCCCTCCTTGGTCGCGGGATCACGGAGCGCGACCTCGCCGCTCGTCTGCGCAGCCAGGAAGCTCTGGTGGTGCACGCTGCGCGCGACGAGCTGCCCGGCCGCGTCCCGCACCCACATCTCCATCGCGACCACCTCGCGATCGCGCCTCCGGTAGCGCTCCGCCACCCGCGCCGTGCAGGAGAGCGTTTGCCCGACGCGCGTCGGCGCGAAGATCTCCCACTCCTGGCGCCGCCACAGGTTCCCGAAGAGATTGTCGAGGTACCAGCCCTTGAACTGGCTGTCGGTGTCCTGATACACGATCACGGGGGCGACCGGCCCGCCGAAGGGCGACGCCGCCGTGTACCAGGCATTCGGCTCCCCGAGCCCGGTGACGTAGTGCTGGACCATCTCGTCGGTGACCGTGACCTCGAGCGTCCCCAGGTCCTTGCCGGCGTACACATCCGTCGTCATGAGCGCGTCCCCCTTATCTCGGCGCGGGCCCCGCGTGTGCGGGGCCGACTCGTCTCGGTGTCCTCCTGATACCGCAATCGTCTGGCGTCGGCAAGCCGGCGGCCTGCCGAGCGATCGCCGGGCCTCACCGCCCGACCATGCTGTTCCCTGAAACCGTGATACCGTCGGGACCAGCGAGCTGGAGGAGCATCGCCCAATGCCCTGGCGGATCGGCGTCGACATCGGCGGCACTTTCACCGACGTGGTGCTGGTCGACGAGTCCAACGGTGGGATCTCCGTAGTCAAGGTGCCCACGACGCCGCGCGACTTCTGCCGCGGTGTCGTGGACGCGCTGAGCGCGGCGATGGGGGAGTCCAGGCTCGAGCCCGCCGCGGTCACCTGGCTCGCGCACGCCACCACCGTCGTCACCAATGCCCTCCTCGAGGGCAAGGGGGCGCGCACCGCATTGATCACCACGCGCGGCATGCGTGACGTCCTCGAGCTTCGGCGATCGGCCCGCGCGAGCCTGTACGATCTCTTCCAGGACGGGCCCGCGGTCCTGGTGCCGCGTCATCTCCGCCTCGAGGTCACCGAGCGCGTGGACGCGCAGGGCGCGGTGGTCGAGCCGCTGCGCCTCGACGACGTGGACGACGCCATCGACTTCATCAAGCGTCACGACGTCGAAGCTGTGGCCGTGTGTCTGCTCTACGCATTTCTCAACGACGGGCACGAGCGGCAGATCGGCGCGCGGCTGCGGGCGGCGCGGCCCGACCTGCCGGTCTTTCTCTCGAGCGAGGTGCTGCCCGAGATCCGCGAGTTCGAGCGCGCGAGCACGACGGCCGTCTGCGCATACGTGGCGCCCACTCTGGCCTCGTATCTCGGTCGGCTAGAATCCGCCGTCACCGCCATGGGCTTGCCGGCGCCCCGCATCATGGGCTCGAGCGGGGGCGTGTTCTCCGTCGCGGAGGGTCTGCGCATGCCGGCCATGGCGGTGGAATCGGGGCCGGCCGCAGGCGTCATCGCTGCGGCGCTCGTGGGCCGCCACCTGGGCCTCGCGAACCTCATCTCGTTCGACATGGGCGGGACGACGGCCAAGGCGAGCCTGATCGAGGGCGGCGTCGTCCAGACCACCGCCGAGTACGAGGTGGGCAGCGGGGGCCACGTGCGCCGCTGGCTGCACGGCACCGGCCATCCCATCCGCGTGCCCGTGATCGACCTGGCGGAGGTGAGCGCGGGCGGCGGCAGCATCGCGTGGTTCGATCCCGGCGGAGCGCTGCGGGTCGGACCCGAGAGCGCGGGCGCCGAGCCGGGTCCGGTCTGCTATGGCCAGGGCGGGACGCGCCCGACCGTCACCGACGCCGATCTCGTCCTCGGCTACCTCAATCCGCAGGCGCTGCTGGGTGGTGCCCTGCCGGTCGACCTCGATCGCGCGCGGGCAGTTCTCGAGACGTCGATCGCGACGCCGCTCGGGATGAGCGCGCTCGATGCGGCGGCTGGCATCGTGGACGTCGTCAACGCCGGCATGGCGGCGGCGCTTCGCATCGTGTCCGTCGAGCGCGGCCACGACGCGCGGGAGTTCACCCTGATCGCATTCGGCGGCGCCGGCCCCGTTCACGCGGCTCGCCTCGCGCAGGAGCTGTCCATCCCGCGCGTCGTCGTACCGCCCATTCCCGGCGGCTTCTCCGCGCTCGGGCTCGTGGCGAGCGACATCCGACGCGATTACGTGAAGACCTTCTACGCGCGGCTCGACGCCGCGGACCCTGCGCGCATGGAGGCGGTGTACCGCGCGATGGAGGACGAGGCGCGCGTGATGCTCGCCGCGGCCGGCGTGCCCGAATCGCGCTGGGAGATCGCGCGCGCGGCCGATTGCCGTTACGGCCGGCAGGCCTACGAGCTGACGGTGCCGGTCGCGAGCGGGCCGGCCACGCGCGGCATCGTCGATCGCCTCGCCGCCGACTTCCACGACAGGCATCGGGTCACGTATGGCCACGCCAGCCCGGACGAGCCCGTCCAGCTCGTGAACCTGCGCGTCTCCGCGCTCGGACGGCTCGGCGGGCTCGATCTCGGACGCGTGACCGGCGCGACGGAGCGCGCGCATGCTGGGCCTGCGAGAGCGCGCGAGGCGTACTTCAAGGAAACCGGGCTCGTCCGCTGCGACGTGCTACCGCGCGACGGGCTCCCGCCCGGCTTCGAGCGCCCGGGACCGCTGATCATCGAGGCGATGGACACGACCATCGTGGTCCCCCCCGGCTGGCGCTGCCGCGGGGACGCGGGCGGATTTGTCACACTGGAGGCGATGTCATGAGCGAGCTTGATCCGGCGACCTTCGAGGTCGTCAAGAACGCCCTCTACGCCGCTGCCGAGGAAATGAAGGTGGTGCTGGCCAAGACGGCCTACTCACCGCTCCTGAAGGTGGCGGGTGACTACTCCTGCGGACTCTTCGACGTGCGGGGCGAGATGGTCGCGCAGGGGCCGGACCTGCCCATCCATCTGGGCTCCATGCCGCTGGCCGTGAAGGCCGTCATCCGTGCCTTCCCCCACGTCGAGTCAGGGGACATCTTCATTCACAACGACCCGTACTTCGGAGGGAGTCACCTGCCGGACGTGAACGTGGTCACGCCCGCGTTTCACGAGGGCGCTCTGCTGGGCTTCGCGTGCGTGCGCGCGCACTGGCCGGACATCGGGAGCGCGACGCCGGGGAGCTACGGTGCGACGACGGAGATCTACGGCGAGGGACTCCGCCTGCCGCCCGTGCGCCTCTACGCGGCCGGCGTCCTGAACAAGGACGTGGAGCAAATCATCTTCACCAACGTCCGGACGCCCGAGGAACGCCGCGGCGACCTGCGCGCGCAGATCGCGGCCAATCTTCGCGGCACGACCCGGCTCGGCGAGCTGGCGCGAAAGTACGGGGCGCGGCGCCTCTCCGCGATCATGCAGGAGGTGATGGATTATTCGGAGCGGATGATGCGGGCCGCCCTTCGGGCGCTGCCCGACGGCACGGCCCACTTCGAGGATTTCTGCGACGGCGACGGGATCCTCGAGGAGGGCGAGAAGGAGGACGCCGTCTTCCACATCCGGATGCAGGTCACGAAGCGCGGTGATCGGCTCACCGTGGACTTCGCCGGCACGGACCGCCAGGTACCGGGGCCGATGAACGCGCCGCTGGCCGTGACGGCGTCCGGGATCTACACGGCGATCAAGATGATCGCCGATCCCCGCGACCTCGTGCCGCCCAACTCCGGCTGCTGGCGGCCGGTGGAGCTCCGCGCCGAGCGGGGCACCGTCGTGAACGCGGAGCTGCCCGCGCCCGTGGTGTACGCGAACCACGAGATCTCGCATCGCGTCGCGGACATGCTCTTCGGCGCGATGGCCCAGCTCGCGCCCACGCGCGTGATGGCCTGCTCGCAGGGCACGTCGGCCATCCTCACGCTCGGCGGCGTCGATCACCGGAGCGGCGACCGCTACGTGAGCTACGAGACGATCAAGGGCGGCTTCGGCGCGCGGCCGGCCAAGGACGGGATCACCGGTGTGGCGGCCGGGATCTCGAACACGATGAACACGCCGATCGAGATCCTCGAGATGAGCTTCCCGGTGCGGGTCGAGCGCTACGAGATCGTGCCCGACAGCGGCGGCGCGGGCCGGTACCGCGGCGGGTGCGGCGTGGAGCGCGTGTGGCGGATCCTCGGCAATCCCTCGCAGGTCAGCGTGTGCCTGGAGCGGACGAAGTCCGCGCCGTTCGGACTCGCCGGTGGGGGCGCTGGCGGCACGGGCCGCATCGCGGTGATCGGGCCAGACGGCAACGAGCGGGAGCTCTGCAGCAAGGGCGCCTTCACGGCCCCGGCCGGCGCCCAGATCTGCCTGCGCGCGCCCGGCGCTGGCGGCTACGGCGAGGCCTCGGATCGCAATCGTGACCGGCTGCGCGACGACGTGGTCAACGGCTACGTGTCGCTGGAGTCGGCGGTCGCGGACTACGGCGACGCCGACCGGCACGCGCTGGAGTGCCCGGCCTGCCGGCGGAGGCCGGACTAGGAATCCGGCTGAGCCGGGGAACGAGGTTCAGGGCCGATACACATCCCCGCGATCCATCCGGCCCATCGCGTCGTACGCCGCGTACTTGTACAGGTCGGAGAGGCTCGGATAGTTGAAGCAGGTGTCGATGAAAGTGGAGCAGGTCGCCCCGAGCGTCATCGCCACCAGGCCGGCCGCGATCAGCTCGCAGGCGTTGTCGCCGATGACGTGAACGCCGAGCAGCTTCTCCTCCGGCAAGGAGAAGAGCAGCTTGAGCAGCCCCCATTGCTCGCCGATGAGCATGCCGCGGGGATTGGCGTCGTACCGCCAGCGCCCCACCACGTGAGCCACGCCCTTCGCGCGCAAACCCTGCTCCGTCTCGCCCACCATCGAGATCTCCGGAATCGTCCAGATCCCGATCGGCAGGAAGGGGCCGACACCTGACTTGTACTTGAGATCGAAGGCGTGGCCCATCGCCATCCGCCCCTCCTCCATCGCCGTCGACGCCAGGGCGTGTCCGCCGATGACGTCGCCGGCCGCGTAGATGTGCGGGACGTTGGTCTGGAAGTGCTCGTTCACCGGGATCAGGCCGTGCTCGTCGAGGCGCACGCCGGCATTCTCGAGGCTCAGGGCGGCGACGTTGCCGCGCCGGCCCAGCGCCACGAGGACCGCGTCGGCCTCGAGGCGTGTGCCGGAGCGGAGGTCGAGCGTCAACGGCGGGCCCGCCTTGACGCGCTCGACGGAGTCCGGCGTGTGGAAGAGGACGCCGAGGGCGGCCATGGCCTCGCGCAGCAAGCTGCTGATTTCCTCGTCGGCGAACGGCAGGATCCGCTGACCGGAGTTGATGATCCATACCTCGTCCAGGCCGAGCACCTTGAAGAGGCACGCATATTCGCAGCCGATGGTGCCGCCGCCGGCGATCGCGAGCGATCGGGGCAGGCGCTCCATGCGCTGGATCGTGTCCGAGTCGTACACGTTCGGCTCGCCGAACGGGATGGTCGGCGGGCGGTTGGGAGTGGAGCCAGTGGCGATGAGGATGACAGCGCCTTCGAGCAGCCTCGACCCCGTCGCGCCTTCGACGCTGATCGTGTGGGCGTCGACGAAGGTGGCCCGGCCGTGATGAACGTCGACGTGATGGCGATCGAGGTTGGCGCCGATCCATTGATCGAGGGCCTGGCGCACCGTGCGACCGCGGTGCATGAACCGGTCGACGGTCAGGCTGCCGTCGTAGGACAAGGTGAGACCGTGAAGGTCGCGCTGCAGGAATCCGGACAGGTAGAGCGCGGTCTCTCGCATGGCCTTGCCGGGGACTCCGGTGCTCGCCACCGCTCCGCCGTAGCCGGAAGCCTCTTCGACGAGCGCAACCTTCTTCCCGAAGTACGCCGCCTTCGCGGCGCCCTTTTCCCCGGCCGGACCCGAGCCGATCACGATCAGGTCGTACGTGGCGCCTTCCACAGCTCTCCTCGCGGTGCCGCGACTCTTCGAACCGAGCGCAGCGAGTCTATCAACGCGAATCGGAGACGGCAAGGAGCCGGCATCGCGCGGCACGCTCAGGCTGGAAGGCAGCGATGGTATCGTGGGCGATGCGATGCCGCTCCAGAACAGGGTGACGCCGTTCGGCGATCTCATCGCCACCGAGGGGCGCGGACTCCTCATGGGCAATCGCGGCTGCCTGCACGATGAAGGCCGGCGTGTCGTGCGCTATGCGCAGGGCCGGCGATGGATTGCCTGTGTCACCAGCTTCCGCGGCCGCCGGCGCACCGTCATGAGCCCGGGCTCGTACACCGAGCGGTTCTTCCTGGACGAGGCGGTCGCGCTTGCGGCCGGCCATCGTCCGTGCGCCGAGTGTCGTCACGAGGACTATCGTCGGTTCCAGGCCGCCTGGGCCCGCGCGGGAATGGGCGCGGTCTCGGCCGACGATATGGATCGGCGTCTGCACGCGGACCGACTGACGGGTCCGCGCGCCCGGAGAACGTACGGCGAGGAGATGCACGCGCTGCCGGATGGAGCCTATGCGGAGATCGACGGTGGAGCATGGCTCGTCTGGGGCGGCGCGATGCATGCCTGGTCTCCAGCAGGCTACACGGATCGACGGGAGATCGGCGGCGGCGCGGTCGCGGTCATCACCCCGCGGTGTCTCATCGACGTGCTTCGCACCGGCTACCGCCCGATCGTCCATCCGAGTGTCGGATAGCCCAGCGCAGAAGAACTCGGGCAGGAGGGCTCGATGAGCAAGACCTTGACGGCGGCGGTGGTGGCGCTGCTCTTCATCGCGACGGCTCCCGCGCACGGTCAGACGCCGAAGCGCGGCGGAGTCTTCCGCGTGCCTGCCCCGGAGGCCCCGACGCTCGATCCGCACCTGAACGCGGGCTTCGTGACGCAGGTCTATGCGAGCCTGATCTACAACGGTCTGGTGCGCCTTCCGGCTGGCCCCGAGATGCGCGACGCCGGCGATCATCGCATCCTGCCCGACCTCGCCGAGAAGTGGGAGTGGACGAACCCGACCACGGTGGTGTTCACCCTGCGCCGTGGCGTCCGCTTTCACCAGAAGCCTCCCGTGAACGGACGGGAAGTCACCGCCGAGGACGTCAAGTACTCGCTCGAGCGCTTCCGCGCGCGCTCGGCGATTGGCGTCCGTCTCGAGCCGGTGCAGTCGATCGATGTGCTCGATCGTCATACGGTCCGGATCGTTTTGAAGGAACCGTACGCGCCACTGCTCAACCATCTCGCCAACCCCGCCTACTGCGCGATCCTGCCTCGGGAAGCCGAGGAGCGGTTCAAGGACTTCAACCACCCGGAGGCGGCGATCGGCACCGGGCCGTTCGTGCTGAAGTCGTACGAGCGCGGGGTGCGGGCCGTGTACGAGAGGAATCCCCAGTTTCACCTCTCGGGATTGCCCTACCTCGACGGCGTGGTCGTGGAAGTGGTCCCGGACAACGCCACCCGGCTGTCCATGCTGCGCGCCGGCAAGCTCGAGCTGGGGCACTGGTGGGGCTGGCTCACGCCCGAGGAAGGCCGATCC
>Ga0335077_10011483_pt1 | contig 11074 bp, 11 predicted proteins | sample Lox_Sample_31_FD_207151 | JGI IMG/M metagenome (GOLD analysis project Ga0335077, IMG submission 207151) | Soil microbial communities from Loxahatchee National Wildlife Refuge, Florida, United States - Lox_Sample_3.1 | ecosystem: Environmental > Terrestrial > Soil > Wetlands | place: USA...
ACCACACCTATTCCGCCTATGCCCGCGGACTGGACGGACTCTGGGGCATGTACCAGTGGCTCGACCGGGCCCCCAGGGGACGCAACGAGTCGGGCCTCTGGTGGCGCCGCCACGACGAGTACGACAAGCGCTGAGCGGCGCCGTGAGAGCAGCCCACCGGCGCGGACCTGCGCGCCTGCCCGACTTGCTCGGGACGCCGCTCGGACGACGCGTCGCGTGAAGGGGCTTCAGTGAAGCACGCCGTGCGCAGGCCGTCCAAAGGTATTACTGCCCGAGCTACGGCGACACTACCCGAACGTGGAAAGCTGCCCGGTGGCCTGGGTGCCGATCCCGGCGCCCTGAGGCAGTCTCGAACGTGGCGATGCCTTCTCCCAGAGAGGCGAGAATCCGATCTCATCGACGAACGCGGCCGACAATTCACCTTTGGGCGCCGGGCCGAGGGATTGCCAAACTCGGGAGGTGGGCCAATGGAGGAATAGGACTGCTCCGTTGCGCCCCATGGCCAGGACCATGGTCTCGCCCCTCGGGGAGGTGAGGGCAGTGAGCGAGCCCGCCATTCCCTTGCCGATCGCCTTCCATTTGCCCGTGCCCAGCGTGCCGTGCATCACGCGGTGGTCGTGATCCAGGGCGAACAGCTCGACGCGGTCTTGCCCAACGGTAGTTCGGGGCCAGCATCGACGGCGTACGTGACCGTTCCTCAGACGGTCGCGTCGCCAGTGGCCCAGGCGATTTGGGTAGTCCCGCCAGGCATCAGAGCGAAGGCTGACACGACGATGGGATTCGGTGTGGCCGAGAGGAGAGGGAGTATATCCGGGACCTCCAATCAGGGCGCTGAGTGAGTAGGCGACGACCTCCTCCGAGAGATGCGAGTGACGTGCCACGTTCCACGTGACGAGAGCACGCCCGTTGTTCCGATCACCGGCTATCTTGGCCGACCGGTCGTGGCTACTCGGCTCGTCCGGGACCCGGGGCGGTGACGGCCGGGTTCACTGTTGGGTTCGACGTCGATCGGGGACGACGGTACAGGACGAGCGTGAAACGATTGAGGATGGTGAGGCCGATCATGTCCTCCACCGTCACATAGCCTGCCGCGGCATGGCTGGCGGCAGCAATCCGGTTGAATCGGGAAGCGTGGCCAAAGATGAGCGTGCCGCCGCGCCGAGCCACTTCTGTCATCGCCATGCGGCTGAGCACCCGTCCGAGCCCTCGCGCGCGCTGCTGGCGCAGCAATGCGAGGCCGTAGTTGTACCACTCACCGGGGCCCGGGCGGACTTTGATCGGAAAATACGATGGGCGGAGTGGACGGGTAGTCAGCCAGGTGCAGCCGACGATCTGATCGCCCCGCTCGGCGACCAGCACGTGATCGCCGCGCGCAAACCGCCAGGACAGCGACTCTCGACCTGTGATCAATGGCATGAGAGCCGCGCCGTCATTGAGCGAGCCCAGCCTAACCGACACTCCCGGTGGAACTGACGGGTCGCAGCGAGTCGCCGGCACCAGGGCCACGTTCTTCACGAACCATTGAAGCCGAATCAGTGAACCGGTCGCACCGATGATGCGCCGGACCCACCTCCGACCATGGTCGGAGAATGACATCGCGCCCCTTGGATTCACCGGAGACCCGTTGGCCACCACGGCCCGTTCGGGTAGTGTCTCAGTATGCCCCGATCGACTCACCCGTGAGCCGGGCGGGACCTGTCGCCGCCACCCGCCCGGTTTCCCGCGCGTCGCTCGGGGCATACTTAGACACTACCCCCGTTCGAGAAGAATCGACAACCCGCCGGTCGCGACCACGGCTTCCGTCGACAGCGCCGTGCCATAGATCCAGACCAGGTGCGGAATGCCCTCGCTCAGCCGGTTGATCCGCGCAGTTCTTTCCCAGTTTAGCAGAGTGATCTCGGGACGGTCATCTTGGTGGACGACCTGGGATACGCTGAGCGATGTTCGCCGGGAGATGTTCACCTGCCGGTGGCCTCGCTCTCTCCGATCGCTCGATCCATCGCGGGTGAATGGCGGCCTCACGCGGTTCAAGAGTAGGGCCGAGATGACGCGTATCGGGCCGAGAGCTGGGCACGGCGCGGCGGGGGCTAGCGGAGCAGGGAAAAGTAGAGCGCGACCTGGTGGCACAGCGCAGCGAGCAGCGTGCAGACATGGAAGAACTCGTGGTGGCCGAACGTCTTCGGCCACGGGTTTGGTCGGCGCAGCGTGTAGAACACCGCGCCCACGGTGTAGAGCATGCCGCCCGCGAGCAACAGGCCGAGTGCCGCCGGACCGCCGCCACGCGCGATCTCTGGCAGCACGAAAATGGCCACCCAGCCGAGCGCGACGTAGACGGGCGCGGACAGCCACCGAGGCGCATTCGGCGCGATGAGCTTCGTGCCAACGCCGAGGATCGCGCCGCCCCAGACGATCGACAGGATGACGATCGCCGTCGTATGCGGGAGCAACAGCACGGAGAACGGCGTGTACGTGCCGGCGATGAATACGAAGATCATGGAGTGGTCGAGGCGTCGCATCACCTGATAGCCGCGCGGCGACCACACCCGGCGGTGGTAGAGCGCACTCGTCCCGAAGAGCCCGCACACGGCGAGACTGTAGATCGCGCAGCTGACCGCCGCGCGCATGCCGCCGATCGTTGTGGCCAGCGTGACGAGCACGATGCCGGCGGCGATTGCGATGAAGAACGCGTAGACGTGCAGCCAGCCACGCATGCGAGGCTTGCCGATGTCGACCGGTTTCAGTCGGGTCGCGACCCGGGAGGTGTTGCTCACGCACCAAAGATTACGACACTGTAAGTTACTCGTCAGTAGCGAGTCTCCTCAACGCGGGTTCTCGGCCCAGAAGGCGATCCTCGACCGCGCGACCCTGCCATCCTGCGCCGGCTCCGGGATCAGTCGCCGAGGAAGTCCTTGTCGGAAAATCCGGAACGACCAGGAGAAACACTCCCTCTGCGCGTACGGAGTTGAGTCGGCCAGGTAGTTTTCGCCGTCGGGGTGCACGCCGTGCATGACGAAGACTACCAGCGTGCCGGACTGGGCGGCAGGCGGGACGAAACACCAGACGGTCACCTCGTGCCCGGCCTGCGTGAAGGCTTGAAGTGTCAGCCCCGCCGCGGGTGGCGCGGGAGGGCAGTTGCCCGAAAGATGCTCCTCAGCGGGAGCTGGCCGCAGTCTGCGCCAGCCAATCCAGCGAGGCCCCGCCCATAGCTTGGAAGAGCTGAACGGTGTCGAGGTAGCGCTGGCCCTTCGCCCTGGCGTAGCCGAGCACAGCCTGGGAGAAGAGCCGCTGCGAGTCGAGCACCTGCAACAGGCTGCCGCGCCCCGCCGCATAGGCCTCCTGGGAGAGCGCGAGCGACGCCTCCGAGGTAGTGACGGCGCGGCGCTGGGCCTCGAGAAGCTCGGCGTCGTGTTCGAGGGCCCTCAGGGTGTCGGCAATCTGGCCGAAGGCCACCAGCACCACCTGCCGGTAGGAATTGAACTGGACTTCGAAGGCATCGATAGCCGCGCGGCGCTGGGATAGCAGGGCGTCTCCGTGAAAGAGCGGCTGGGTGATCCCGCCTGCCAGGCTCAGAAGGATGCCCGGGGAGAACGGGCCGTTCGATGCGACGGCCTGGAACATCGTGGAGGCCGACACGTTGACGCTCGGGTAGAGCTGGGCGGTGGCGATGCCGATGGCCGCGCTCGCGGCGTGGAGCTGGCCCTCGGCGGCCAGGATGTCCGGGCGGTCGTGGATCAGCTGCGAAGGAACCGTCACCGGAAGGTCGATGGGGAGGGTCAGCGTGTCCAGCTCGAAATCGGGAGGAGACCACTGCGCGGGAGTCACGCCCACCAGCACGGACAGCGCGTGACGAGCCACGCTCAACTGCTGACGCAGCGGCGGCAACAGGGTCTCATCACCCGCGAGCTGGCTTTCGGCGGTGAGCACGTCGGTGCGGGCGATGCTGCCTGCCTCGAACTCGATACGGACGAGCTCGAGGTTGTGAACGTCGACGGCCACGATCTCCTCGGCGGCCTTGATCTGGGCCAGGATCGAGGCGATCGTGACAGCCTGCGCCACCGTGCCCGCCGTGAGGGACAGGTAGGCCGCCGCCAGCTGGTAGCGCTCGTTGTCGGCGAGCGCGATTTGCTGTTCGACGGTGCGCCGGGTGTGTCCGAAGAAGTCGGGGCTGTAGGTGAGCAGCGGCCCGAAGCTGAAGATGTTGGTCGCGAAGCTCGATCCGTTACCGTTGTTCGAGATGTTGAGGCCGGATCCGACCGAGGACGACCCGAGCTTCACGACGTGCTGCCGGCTCGCGTTCGCGCCGAGGTCGAGCTGCGGATAGTAGGCGGCCTTGGCCTGAACGACCGCCTCCTGGGCCTGGGCGAGGGTGGCGATGGCGCCGGCGAGGGGCGGGCTCCCCGAAAGGGCGAGGACGATGATGTCGTTGAGCGGTGGCGACTGCAACAGCTCCCACCATCGCTTCACGATCTCGGCTCCGATGACGAGCCGCTGCTGCGGGTCGAGATCGCCGGCTTGGGGCAGGCTCACCTCGTTCGCGTCGTAGCTCGTGACGTCGGGGGCACGCGACGGCCTGAAGTTCGGGCCCACGGTGCAACCGGGCACGAGCCCGGCGACGACCCCGAGGAGGGCCGCGCCAAGGAATGGTCGGAGGACGCGCACGGGACGACTATTCGTACCGGAGCGCCTCGATCGGGTCAAGGAGCGCGGCCTTGCGCGCTGGATAGTATCCGAAGAAGATCCCGACCGCGGCTGAGAACAGGAACCCTCCCAGGACCGCTGCGGGTGAGACCAGCGTCGGCCACTCCGCGACCGAGGAGATGATCTGCGAGATGATGACCCCGATCAGGATGCCCGCCGCGCCGCCCGCCGCGCTCAGGAGCACGGCCTCGGCGAGGAACTGCAGCAGGACGTGCACCCGCCGGGCCCCGATGGCCATACGAATGCCGATCTCGCGGGTGCGTTCGGTGACGGACACGAGCAGGATGTTCATGATGCCGATGCCGCCCACGAGCAGCGAGATCGACGCGACCGCGGCGAGCAACAGGGCCATGATGCGGCTGCTCCCCTCGCGTGCCTGCGCGATCTGGCTCAGGTTGCGGACGTCGAAGTCGTTCACCGTTCCCGGCTGGATCCGATGGCGGGTCTGCAGCACGTCGGTCACCTGCTCGACGGCGGCCGATACGAAGTCGGCGCCCCGTGCCTGCACATAGATGGAGTTGACCTTGCCGGCGAGCCGGGGTGACATCCCGAACGGATTGATGGCCGCGGGGAAGAGCGGGTTGCTCGCCGTCTGCGACTGGCTCGGGGCGGCCACTCCCAGGATCTTGTTCTCCGCCGTGGAGAAGGGAATCATCACGAGATCGTCCTGATCCTGCCCCCAACCGCTCTGCCCCTTCGAGGCGAGGATCCCGATGACGCGTAGCGCGAATCCCTTCACGAGGATGGTTGCCCCCACCGGATCCTCGTGGGCGCCGAAGATCTGGTGGTATACGGTATTGCCGAGCACGACCACGAGGGCCTGGCCGTCCTCGTCTCCCGCCTCCAGCCCGCGGCCTTCGCTGATTCGCCAGTTGGCGATGGGCAAGTAGTCCGGCGTGACTCCCTGGATGTTCGTGGTCCAGTTCTGGCCGGAGTACTCGACCTGTCCGAGTTGCCGGAGCATGTAGCTGACCTTCGCCACCGCCGGGGCGTCGCGCGGTATCGCCCGGGCATCTTCGACGGTGAGGGTGGAGGCGCTGCCGTGGCCGCCGCGGACGCCGTTCGAAGTCGTCGCGCCCGGGAGGACGACCAGCAGATTGGTCCCCAGACCCTCGATTTCCTTCTCCACGGCGGCGTTGGCGCCCTGGCCGACCGCGACCATCGCGATGAGCGCCGCCACACCGATGAAGACGCCGAGCATGGTGAGGATGGAGCGGAGCTTGTTGCGCATGACCGCCTGGGCGGCGGCCGCCAGGATCATGAGAGCGAACGCTCCGGAGGCCCCGAACCGACGCGAGCCCGTCGACTCCAGGGAGCGTGACGGGTGGACGCTGCGCGGGAGCGCCGCCACCGTGGATCCGGTGCGGGATGGCACGCGTTCGTGGTCAGGGACGGGCTCGTCGGAGACGATCAGTCCGTCCCGCATCATCACGATGCGATCCGTCCAGGCCGCGATGTTGTGGTCGTGGGTGACGACGACGATGGTGACGCCCTGCTCGTGATTCAGCGAGCGCAGCACCTCCATGATCTCGTTGGAGGTGCGCGAATCGAGATTGCCCGTCGGCTCGTCGGCCAGGATCATGCTGGGGCCGTTGATGAGCGCCCGCGCGATGGCGACCCGCTGCTGCTGGCCGCCCGACAGCTGGCTCGGCGTGTTCTGCTCCCTATCTTCGAGCCGCAAGGCGTGAAGGGTGTCACGCGCGCGGGCCCGGCGTTGCGACCGGCGGGAGGGTCCGGTGTCGGCATAGAAGAGCGGCAGGGCAACGTTCTCGAGCGCGCTCGTGCGGGCGAGGAGGTTGAAGCTCTGAAAGACGAAGCCGATGCGCTCGCTGCGGATGCGGGCCAGGTCCGGCTCCGAGAGCTCCGAGACGTTGACACCGTCGAACAGATAGTGGCCGGCGGTCGGACGGTCGAGGCAGCCGAGGATGTTCATCATCGTCGACTTGCCGGAGCCGGAGGCGCCCATGAGGGCGACGAACTCCCCGGCCTCGATCGTGAGATCGACACCAGCGAGGGCATGCACATCGACATCTCCGACGTGGTAGACGCGCGTGATGCCCTTCAGGTCGATGACGGTTCTGGCCATGGCTTCAGCGACCCCGGAAGAACTGCGGCGCTCGTTGTTGCGCGCCACCCGGCCGGGCCTCGGCTCCCGCTTCGGCCACGATCACTTGCTGACCAACCTTCAGGTCGCCCTCGACCACTTCGACGGCGTTGCCGTCGTCGAGCCCGGTGGTCACCGGGATGGGGGTGGGCTTGTTGTCGGCGAGCACCCACACGCGTCCGTGCGAAGTGTCATGGGCCGGCCCGCCGGCGGTCACCGGACGCGGGGCGCCCAGGGTGCGGCCTTTTTCGCCTTCCTTTTCGGGTCCACCGCCTTTCTCGGCCAAGGCGTTCTTCTCGGCGCCAGCGCCCTTGTCAGCCCCGCCGCCCTTCCTGGCCCAAGCGCCTCTCTCGCTGTCACCGCCCTTCTCGGTCGAGGCGCCCTTGTCAGCCCCGCCGCCCTTCCTGGCCCAAGCGCTTCTCTCGCTGCCGGCGCCCTTCTCGGTCGAGGCGCTCTTCTCGGCGCCGCCGCCCTTCTCGGGTCCGCCGTCCTTTCCGGCCAAGGCGACCTTCTCGCCTCCGCCCCCCTTTTCCGGCTCGCCGCCTTTCTCGGCCAAGCCCCTGCCGCCCCTCTTACCGGAGCCGTCGGGCCGGAAGCGCAGGGCCTGAGCTGGGACCGTCAGGACGTTGTCATGCTCCTGCTTGATGATGCGCGTCGTCGCCGTCATGCCGGGTTTCAGCAAGCCCGCGTGGTTGTCCACGTCCACCACCACGTCGTAGGTGACCACGTTCTGCACGGTGACGGGTGCCTGGCGCACCTGGCGGACTCGACCTTCGAAGGGCCGGTTGGGAAAGGCCTGCACCGTGAAGGTCGCGCGATCGCCGACCTTGACGCCCCCAATGTCCGACTCGCTGACGCTCGTGTCCACTTGCATCTTGGTCAGATCTGTCGCGATGAGGAACAGGATAGGGGTCTGGAAACTCGCGGCCACCGTCTGGCCGATCTCGATGTTTCGCGAGACCACCGTCCCGTCTACAGGAGAGATGATCTTCGTGTATCCCAGGTTGACCTCGGCGGCGTTCAGCTCAGCTTGTTTTTCCTGGATGCCGGATTCGTCGAAGGTGATCTGGGCTACCGCTTGGTCGTAGGTGCTCTTGTCGGCATCGAGAGTGGCCTGGGAGACGATTCCGCGCTGTACCAGCCGGGCGTCGCGCTCGTAGGTAACCTTGGCGAGCGCCAGGTTGGCCTGGTCCTTGGACAGCTGGGCGCGAGCCACCGCCAGGTTGGCCCTGGCCTGGTCCGCGACCATTTGAAACGGGCGAGGGTCGATCTGAGCGCAGAGCTGGCCGGTCTTTACCGGGGCATTGTAGTCACAGAACCAGCGCTCGATCGGACCTGAGACGTAGGTGCCGACCTCGACGACGGTGACCGGGTTCACGGTGCCGGTCGCCGTCAGGGACACGGTTATTGCGCCCCGTGTCACCTGGGCGGTGACGTACCGGACAGGAACGGCCCGAGGCCACTTCCAGTACGTCACGGCGCCCGCCACGGCCACGAGAAGGAACAGGACCAGCCATCGACGCCATCGGCGGCGCCGTTTGCGGGGGCGTCCGGGGCGCTCCGCGTCCGGTCCGTGGCCGTCCGTGGCAGGGCCGCCTTGGGGGACGGCCAGGACTGAAATGGGAGCGGTCTCCGGAAGATCCAAGCATTCCTCCTTCAGCCTCGGCCCCCGGAGCCCGGTGATACAGCGTCGGGCCGTGAGGAGCAGTTGGTCTACCTCATAAAGACGGTCGGCGTCGGCCCTGAGTTGACTTTTTCAGAGCGGAGCAGCAGTTTTGTAGTGCGGTGTCGACCATGGGCAAGCTCGACGGGCAGGTGGCGATCGTGACGGGAGCGGCGAGGGGTCTGGGGCGCGCCGACGCGCTCCGGCTTGCCGGGCTCGGGGCCAAGGTTGCGGTCATCGACAAGGACCTCACGTCCTATACCGAGTTCGCCGCCGAGCAGCGCCAGATGACGGCGCCAACCACGGCCGACGAGATCGCGAAGCTTGGCGTGGACAGCCTCGGTCTCGAGGCGGACGTCGGAGATTTCGAGGCCATCCAGGCGGCCGTGCGTCAGGTCGACGACCGACGGGGTCGCGTGGACGTCCTGGTGTGCAATGCCGGTGATGGCCTCTACGGACGCTATCGCGCCCAGGAACTCGGGCCACTCGGTATCACCGCCAACTGCATCGCCCCGGGCTATATCGGGACCGGCCGGCTCATGGGGCGCTTCGAGCAGGCGGGCGTCGACGAGATCGTCTCGCGCGTGGCGCTTCGCCGGCTCGGCACGGTGGAGGACTGCGCCAGGGTGGTCGAGTTCCTGGCCACCGACCTGTCGGACTACGTCACCGGCCCGGTCGTCCCGATCGACGGAGGCTCCACGCGCTGGCCGAGCTAGCGGGGGGCAAGGAGGAGCCGTCATGGCACGACTGACACCACTGGATCTTCACGAGGTCGACGACGACATCCGGGCGATCTGTCTCGAGAGCGAGCGCAGCAGCGGCACCTCGGGAACGACGCGCACGCTGGCCCACCACCCGCCGGTCGCCAAGGCCGTAGCCGCGATGCGCAAGGCGATCGCGAAGGAGAGCGTGCTCGACCCGACACTGGTCGAGCTGGTGCGGTTGACGGTCGCCAGACGCAACGCGTGCCAGTACTGAATGACCGTGCGCTATGCCGGGGCCCGGCAAGCCGGACTGACCGAAACGAAGATCGCAGCGCTCGATGACCTGACATCCGACGCCTTCACCCCTCGTGAACGTGCCGCGCTTGCGTTCGCTGACCTCATGGCGACGGATCACCTGAAGATCGACGATGCGGCGTTCGCGGAGCTGAGACGCCATTTCTCCGACGCGCAGATCGTCGAGCTCGGGGTCTCCACGTCGCTCTTCGTCGGGCTTGGCCGCCTCAACGCGGTGCTCGGCATCGAGCCCGCGTAACGACGACACGATGATCGACTCGGCATTCGCGCTCCACGGGAAGACCGCGATCGTCTTGGGCGCTGACGAGCGGGTTGTCACGTCATCCCCGTCATGAGCAGCGCCAGCGGCGACGTGGTGATCGTGGGCGGCGGCATCGTGGGCATGGTCACCGCCTATTACCTGGCCAAGGCCGGTGTTGCCAGCGTGGTCGTCGAGCGCGACGCCATCGGCAGTCACGCGTCCGGTTACGCCTATGGCGGCCTGAGCCCGGTGAGTGGCTTCGGAATCCCCGGCCCGCTCGCGGAGGTTGCCCAGGACGGCATGCGCCTTCACCGCGAGCTGGCCGAGAGCGTCGTCGATGAGACGGGCATCGGCATCGACTTTCGCGTGCGGCCCTCGCTCGGGCTGGCCCTCACCGAGGCCGACGTGAAGAGGCTCCGCGCGGCCCTGCCGTGGCAGCAGCAGCAGCCAGGTTACTCGGTGCGCTGGCTGGACTCGTCAGAGGCCCGCCGCGTGGAACCGCGCATCTCGTCCGAGACCCTCGGCGCCGTGTTGATGGACGGCACCGCCGACGTCGAGCCCTACAAGTTGGTGCTGGCCCTTACGCGGGCGTCCGAGGCCATGGGCGTGACTGTCCGACACGGGCGGGTGACCGGTCTTCGCAGTGCGGGAAGCCAGGTGAGCGCGGTGCTGCTCGAGCGTGGCGAGATCACGTGCTCCACGGTAGTGCTGGCCCTCGGTCCGTGGAGCGGCGAGACATCGGCGTGGCTCCGCGTGCCGATCGACGTGCGTCCTCTCAAGGGACAGATCCTGAGGCTGCGGGCTCCAGGACCGCCGGTACCCTGCTCGGTCGGCTGGGGGCACAACTACGCCACGACCAAGCCCGACGGCCTGCTGTGGGCAGGCACGACCGAGGAGGAGGCGGGCTTCGACGAGGAGACGACTCCCGCGGCGCGCGACGAGATCGGCGCCGCACTGGTGAGGATGCTCCCCGCGATGGCGGACGCGCAGCTCGTCTACCAGACCGCGTGCCTGCGCCCGCTGGCCTCCGACGGCCTGCTCCTCCTCGGCCGCGTCCCCGGGTTCGACCAGGTCTACATGGCGACGGGCGCCGGCCGGAAGGGTATCCTGCTCGGTCCGTCCATGGGGCGCGCCATCGCCGACCTCATCGTGACCGGGAGCACGAAGATCGCGCTCGACGCCTTCGCGCCAGGCCGCTTCGCGCGGTAGCGACCTGGCTCATGGATCCCGCGACTCGGCTTCAGGCCCCGGGGCCGTCCCTGCGCGTGATCAGCCCGGACGCTGGACCAGGTGCATGAGGATCCCGCCGAGGGCTCTCGGGTGCGGGAATCCGATGAGCGCGCGACGCG
>Ga0335077_10011484_pt1 | contig 11074 bp, 12 predicted proteins | sample Lox_Sample_31_FD_207151 | JGI IMG/M metagenome (GOLD analysis project Ga0335077, IMG submission 207151) | Soil microbial communities from Loxahatchee National Wildlife Refuge, Florida, United States - Lox_Sample_3.1 | ecosystem: Environmental > Terrestrial > Soil > Wetlands | place: USA...
GCACATGATCGCGACCGCGGCCGCGATCGACGACCGGCCGAGCGCAATCCGTTATCCGCGCGGCGAAGGCATGGGCGTCGCGATGCCGAAGGAAGGCAGGCCGCTCGAAATCGGCAAGGGCCGCATCCTGCGCGAAGGCAGCAAGGTGGCGCTGTTGTCGTTCGGCGCGCGGCTGGCCGAATGCCTCAAGGCCGCCGACGAGCTTGCCGCGCTCGGTCTTTCTGCGACCGTGGCCGATGCGCGCTTTGCCAAGCCCTTGGACATCGATCTCGTCATGCGGCTTGCGCGCGAGCACGAAGTGCTGGTGACGATCGAGGAAGGCGCGATCGGCGGCTTCGGCTCGTTCGTGCTGACGGCGCTCGCCGAACACGGCGCGCTCGACCGCGGCCTGAAGGTGCGCACCATGGCGCTGCCGGATGTGTTCATCGACCAGGATTCACCCGCGGCGATGTACGCGCGCGCCGGCCTCGACGCCAAGGGCATCGTGGCCAAGGTGTTCGAGGCGCTCGGCAAGGATGTGGCGGTGGAGAGCGTGAAGCTCGCGTAAGGCCGCGCCCTGCCGGCGGTCAGCGCCGGCCGCAGGCTCTCTTCGGTACGCGCTTGCCCTTCTGACGCGCTTCCGACAGTGCGATGGCAATCGCCTGCTTGCGGCTCTTGACCTTGCGGCGGCTGCGGCCGCTTCTGAGCGTGCCGCGTTTGCGCTTGCGCATCGCACGCTCGACGTCCTTTGAAACGCTGCGCGAATATCTCCGTGCCATTGCGTGACCTCATTCAATAGTGAGACAAGGTGACGGCAGAGACCGTTGCACCATGGGTGTAACGATCCATACGTGCACAGGTTCCGGGAAACGGCAATGGTGGAACGGCTTGCGATCACGCGCCTCGGCAATCGCGGCGATGGAATCGCCGACACGAACGCGGGGATGATCTACATTCCGTTCGCATTGCCGGGCGAGACCGTGGATGCGGAAGCGATCGCGGGCCATCCGGATCGGCGGCATTTGCTCGAAGTGGTGACAGGGAGCGCACAACGGATCGCGCCGATCTGCCGACATTTCGGAACGTGCGGCGGCTGTGCGATCCAGCATTGGGCGACGGAGCCCTATCGCGCTTGGAAGCGCGGGCTCGTGGCGGAAGCGTTGGCGCAGGCGGGCCTCGATACGGCGGTCGACGCATTGATCGACGCCCATGGCGAGGGCCGGCGGCGCGCCACGTTTCACGCGCGGCGGGGCGCGAACGACGTGCTCGAGGTCGGCTATACGGCGGCGCGCTCGCATCATGTGATCGGGATCGACGCCTGCCCGATCCTGGCGCCGCCGCTCGCCGGCGCGATCCAGGCGGCCTGGGCGATCGCGGAGGAACTCAAAGCCGAGCGCAAGCCGCTCGACATCCAGGTGACGGCAACCGAACCGGGGCTCGATATCGACGTGCGCGGCTCGGGCGAAATGACGACGGTGCGCGCGGTCAAGCTCGCCCGTGTCGCCGAAACGACGAAGCTCGCGCGGCTGACGCGGCACGGCGAACTGATCGCGCAACGCGCGGCGCCGACGCTCACCATGGGGCGCGCCCGCGTGACGCTGCCACCCGGGGCGTTTCTGCAGGCGACCGCCGCGGGAGAGACGGAACTCGCGCGGCTTGTCGGCGCGCATGCGGGCAAGGCGGCCAGCATTGCGGATTTGTTCTGCGGCGTTGGGCCGTTCAGCTTGAGACTGGCCGAGGGCGCGCGCATGAGCGCGTTCGATATCGATGCGCAGGCGATCGACGCGCTGAAGAAGGCTGCGCAAGCCACAAGCGGCCTCAAGCCGGTCGAGGCGGAAGCGCGCGACCTGTTCCGCCAGCCGTTGGTGGCGGCCGAACTCAAGCGCTACGACGCGGTGGTATTCGATCCGCCGCGCCAGGGCGCCGAGGCGCAGGCGCGCCAACTGGCGGCAAGCGATGTGCCGCTGGTCGTCGCGGTGTCGTGCAACCGCAGCACGTTCGCGCGCGATGCGCGCCTGCTGGTCGACGGCGGCTATCGGCTCACCCGCGTCACGCCGCTCGACCAATTCCGCTACAGCTTCCACGTGGAGATCGTGGGACGGTTCGAGCGGTAGGGGCGCATTTACGTGATATGCAAATTTCCAAGGAACGAACCGGGAATCGGCCAGCCTCGGCAACTTGAGCTGGCTCAAGCGGGAACGTAGCTTCTCGGGTCACGTTAGCGTCGCGTAGGCGTGTGCATCAGGAGTTGCGTCATGGCCCCGAGAGCCAATTGGAAGGGTTATCTGCGTCTGTCGCTGGTTTCATGCCCGGTGATGCTGTTCCCGGCGACATCGTCGGCCGAAAAGACCCGCTTCCATCAGATCAACAGCAAGACCGGCCATCGCATCAAGATGCAGCGGATCGACGCCGAGACCGGCGAGCCGGTCGAATACGAGGACGTGGTGAAGGGTTTCGAGATCGCGGACGACCAGTACGTCGACGTCACCAAGGAGGAGCTGGAAGCGGTCGCGCTCGAAGGCACCCACACGATCGAAATCGACAAGTTCGTGCCGCGCACCGAAATCGACGAGCTCTATTTGAACAATCCGTATTTCCTGGTGCCGGATGGCGAAGCGGGCGCGCAGGCCTACGCGGTCATCCGGGAGGCGATCAGGAAGGAAGGAATGGTCGCGCTCGGCCGCGTCGTGCTGACGACCCGCGAGCACGTGATCGCGATCGCGCCGCGCGGCAAGGGGCTGGTCGGCATCACCCTGCGCTACCCTTACGAGGTGCGCGACGAGAAGGAATTCTTTGACGAGATTCCGGACGAGGAGGTCACCAAGGACATGCTCGATCTGGCCAAGCACATCGTCAAAACCAAGGCCGGGCATTTCGATCCTGAAAAATTCGAGGATCACTACGAGAACGCGCTCAAAGAGCTGCTGAAGCGAAAAGCCGAAGGCAAGCCGATCGAGACGCCCAGGCGGGAGACTTCGGCGAAGGTCATCAACCTGATGGATGCGCTGCGACGCAGCGTCAAAGGCGACCGGGAGTCGGGCAAGGCGGAACGGAAGAAGGCGCACCCGGCCAAGGCGCCGGCAAAACCCAAACGGATGCGCAAGGCCGGCTGATCGCTCAGGCGCGTCCGCCGGCAATAACCCGCAGCACCGGCCGCTCGGGCGACGGGCCAGCGGGATTCACGCTGGCGCGCAGCATCGCCAGCACGGAGCGAAGCTCGGCGACCAGCAACGACGCGTTGCGATCGGCGGCGCGGCGCAAACGGGGCACGGCCGCCTGCTGGCGGCCGTCCCGTTCGCGCATGAGCGCATCGAAGAACGGCGAGGCAACCAGCTGGCACTGCAAAAGGCTGATGTCGGCCGACGCATCCTGCGCCAGTCGCGCCAGCGTCGCCTCGCCCAATGCGATCAATTCCGTCGAACTGCCTTTCACCGCGCTGCTCCCGAGCCGGGGACCTTAGCTGATTCGCGGTTTGTGTCTAACGAGGCCCAACCACGGTATATTCGCGTTTACACCATTGGCGACCGATCCCCACCATGCCGTTCTCGCATCCTCGTCATGATCACCCCGGGCCGGAGAAAAGCCCATCAGCGTCCATGATCACGAAGATCGCCATCTCTGGTTATCGGTCCTTACGCGATGTCCGGATCGCGTTGGGCGCACTCAACGTGGTGACCGGCGCAAATGGAAGCGGCAAGTCCAGCCTGTACCGCGCGCTGAGACTCTTGGCGGATGTCGCGCAAGGGCGCATCATCCAATCGCTGGCTGCCGAGGGCGGCTTCATTCGACCCTATGGGCCGGGCCAGAATCCTTTGCCGCCTCGGTGAAGCGGGGCGAACAACCCGTCCAAGGCACCACGCGAAAATCACCGATCAGCTTGAGGCTGGGGTTTGCCGGGCACGATTACGGCTACGCCATCGATCTCGGGTTGCCACAACCTTCCAGCTCGCAATTCTCCCGCGACCCGGAAATCAAGACCGAAAGCCAATGGACCGGCGAAACGCTCGGCCGCTCGAACGCGTTCGCCGTGCGCAACGGGCCAAGCGTTCGCATCCGGGGTGACACCGGCGAGTGGAGGCAGGTTCTACAGCACCTGGCGCCCTTCGACAGCATGATGACCCATGGCAGCGATCCGCGTGAAGCACCCGAACTGTTGTTCCTGCGGGAGCGCATGCGGGATTGGCGGTTTTACGATCATCTGAGGACCGACCGCGATGCGTCAGCACGCAAGCCGCAGATCGGCACATACACTCCAGTTCTGGGAAGCGAAGGGTCGGACCTTGCCGCTGCCCTGCAAACCATTCGTGAGATCGGCAACGCTGAGGAGCTCGACCGCGCCATCGCCGATGCATTCCCCGGCGCAGGCGTCGAGATCGTGAATTCCGATGGCTACTTCGAGGTCGAGATGCGGCAACACGGCCTTCTTCGATCGCTGAAGGCTGCCGAGCTTTCCGATGGCACGCTGCGCTATCTGCTACTCATTGCCGCGCTGCTGTCGCCTCGGCCACCAGCCCTGATGATTCTGAACGAACCCGAGACGAGCCTTCATCCGGATCTGCTGCCGCCCTTGGCGCGGCTGATCGCAAAAGCCTCCGAACGCTCGCAGATCGTGGTGGTCTCCCATGCGGCGGCTTTGTTGTCCGAACTCGCGAGCGTGGATGGCGTGAAGCAGATCACGCTCGAGAAGCGGTTGGGCGAGACGCACGTTCAGAGCGACGAAAGACCGACTTGGGCGTGGTCGCCGCGATAGCTTGCGAACCTCAAATCGCCCGGATCGACCTCAAGTGAGGCTGGACAAGCCGGTCTTGAGATCGTCCGCGTTCATGCAGGGCGTGAAATCAACCGATGCATTAAGCCCCATGAACAGCGGCTCGGCGATGCGCGGCATATCGGAGGCGGCCTTGAGATCGAACACCGCGATCATCGTGCGGTGGCCGTCGATGGTGGTGAAGTAAGCCGCCGCGGCTTTGACGGATTCGAGCGTCTTCTGGACGACTTTCGACAGCGTGCCGTCCTTGATCGCCTTATTGCCGATATCGGTCGGAATTTGAACCCTCATCAGTGTACGCATGTGCGACCTCCAAATGATCTATGCAACTTGTGGGACGAACCGTTGCAATATTCAGACTCAATTCCCCCAGCGCTGTTGCCAGATGCGCTCGCCGATGGTGCAGGAAATGCGCGGCTTGTCGGCCGCGGCCGGAACGATCCGCGCCGCGGGCGTGCGGCCGGCAACTTCCAAGATCAGTTTGGTGCGGATCGCCTCGCGGAATTTCGCGCGCTCCTTGATCGAAATCACGAAGGCGCCGGGGCCGCCGATCACGCAATCCTCGTAGTACACGTCGAGGTTTTCGATATCCATGCCGCCGAGATTGGGGCGCTTGAGCATGATCGGCAGGCCGTTGATGGTGATGCCCTTGGCGAGAACTTCGTCGCGTATCAGCGCCACCGGCATGCCGTTGTTGTTGACGCCGTCGCCGGACACGTCGATCACCTTGCGGAGGCCGCGATAACCCGAGCCCTCGAACAGCGGCATGGCGAACTGCAGCGCGCCTGAAATCGAGGTGCGCGAAGCGCGGCGGTACGGCGCGCGCGCAATTTCGTCGGCGACCGCATCGGCCGATTCAGGCCCGGAGATCAGCCGCCAGGGCAGGATGATCTTCTGGTCCTGCGCGCCGGCCCATTCGAAATAGGTGACGGCGACCTTGGCGTTCATGCCCTGCTTCAAGGCCTGCATGAACTCGCGCGAGCGGATGGCCTCGATGTAACCTTCGCGCTGCAGCGCCTGCTCCTCGGGATCCATGGAATAGGACACGTCGACGGCGAGCACGAGCTCCACGTCCACCGGCATCGCGCTCGGGCTCGAGTCGGCGTGCTGGAGCGGGGCGATCGCGGCGGCAAATCCGCCGCCCAGCCCGAACACCGCCGCGGCCGCGGGTATGGCGCAGAGGGCGATCAGCGATAGGCGGGCGCGCATCGGAAATCTCCGTCACAGCGAGCGGCAATGCTGACACAGGCGACGCACCGGGAGAAGCGGGTCAACGGCTTTGGGGGGAAGTCTTGAGCCTCATTCTTCAACCGTCCAAAGCCTCGGTGGCAGTGATCTCAATCCCGAACCCGGCAAGCCCAACGTAGGTGAACTTGGTCGAAGTCAGCAGACGGATTGAGGCAATACCAAGGTCTTTCAGAATCTGTGCGCCCAAACCGATTTCGCGCCATTGACGGATGCGGGCAGCGTCCGAGCCGGTATCGCCCGATGGGATGGCGTGGGTGGGAACGCCGGCCGCGCCGTCGCGGAGGAATACGATGACACCGCGGCCGTCCTGCTTGAAGCGGCGGAGCGCGGCGTGCACGGTTTTTGCCCCGCCGAACACATCGCGAATGATGTCGGCGCGATGCAGGCGCGCCAGCACGTTCTTGCCGTCGCCGATGCGGCCGTGCACGAAGGCCATGTGCTGCACCTTGTCGTACGGCGTCATGTAGGCGTAGCCCTGCAAGGTTCCGATCTCGGACTCGACCGGAAATTCGCCCACGCGGTCGACGAGCTTCTCGCGCACCTGCCGGTAGGCGATGAGCTCCGCGATCGAAATGCGCTGGAGCTTGTAACGGTCGGCAAAATGGCTGACCTCGGGCCCGCGCATCACGGTGCCGTTGTCGTTCATCAGTTCCGCCAGCACGCCGACAGCCGGCAGGCCGGCAAGCCGACAGAGATCGACGCAAGCCTCGGTATGGCCGGAGCGCATCAGCACGCCGCCCTCGCGCGCGACCAGCGGGAAGATGTGGCCGGGCCGCACGAAATCGGCGGCGCCGCTGTTGCCGTTGGCGAGCGCGCGCACGGTATTGGTGCGCTCCTCGGCCGAGATGCCGGTGGTCAGGCCGTGGCGGCAGTCGACCGAAACGGTGAAGGCGGTGCCGAGCGGGGCGTCGTTGAGCGCCACCATGGGATCGAGGTGCAGGCGTTTGGCATCGTCGGCGCCGAGCGGCGCGCAGACAATGCCCGAGGTATTGCGGATGATGAATGCCATCTTCTCCGGCGTGCAGAGCGAAGCGGCGACGAACAGGTCGCCTTCGTTCTCGCGGTCGTCGTCGTCGGTGACCACGATGATTTCGCCGCGGGCAAAGGCGGCGACGGTGGCTTCGACGCGTTGATGGTCGTCCAAGGATAGTCCTATCGTTGGAGCATGATCTTAGCCGAAAACCGGTTCCCACTTTTCGGGATCATGCTCGTGAAAACGGCCAGTTGGGGGTTTCGCCGACCTGGCCGCGATGACGCAGATAGTGATCCGCGATCACGCAGGCAACCATGGCCTCGCCGATCGGGACCGCACGGATGCCGACGCAAGGATCATGGCGGCCTTTGGTCACGATCTCGGTTTCCCGACCATAGCGGTCGACGGTCTTGCGCGGGCTCAAGATCGACGAGGTCGGCTTGACCGCAAAACGCGCCACCACCGGCTGGCCGGTGGAAATCCCGCCGAGGATGCCGCCGGCATTGTTCGACAAGAACCGCGGCTTGCCGTCATTGCCCATGCGCATTTCGTCGGCGTTCTCCTCGCCGGACATCGCGGCGGCGGCAAAACCCGCGCCGATTTCCACGGCTTTGACGGCATTGATGCCCATCAGCGCCGCGGCCAGATCGCCGTCGAGTTTGCCGTAGACCGGCGCGCCGAGCCCCGGTGGGACGCCATCGGCAACGATCTCGATGACGGCGCCGACCGAGGAGCCGGCCTTGCGCACGCCGTCGAGATAGTCCACCAGCTCCTGCGCCAGTTTGGCGTCGGGGCAGAAGAAGGGATTGTTCTCGACCTCGTTCCAATCCCAGCGTTTGCGGTCGATGCTGCGCTTGCCCATCTGCACCAGCGCGCCGCGCACGTTCAGCCCCGGCACGATCTTGCGCGCGATGGCGCCGGCCGCGACGCGCGCCGCGGTCTCACGCGCGGACTGGCGGCCGCCGCCGCGATAATCGCGAATGCCGTATTTGACGTCGTAGGTGTAATCGGCATGCGCCGGCCGGTATTTGTCCTTGATGTCGGAGTAGTCCTTCGCGCGCGCATCGACGTTCTCGATCACGAGCGCAATCGGCGTGCCGGTGGTGAGCTGGCCGCCGGCGGCCGCGTCGGCAAACACCCCGGACAGGATGCGGACCTTATCCGGCTCCTGCCGCTGCGTGGTGTGGCGCGACTGGCCGGGCCGACGCTTGTCCAGATAGGGCTGGATGTCGGCTTCGGTCAAAGGGATGCGGGGCGGACAGCCGTCGACCACGCAGCCGAGCGCGGGCCCATGGCTCTCGCCGAAGGTCGTGACCCGGAACATATGGCCGAAGGTATTGAACGACATGGCATTCTGACCGTGGCGGTGTGGTAGCCCGCGCGCTTCTCCGGGTCAATTCAGCGGCGGAACTGATGCCGCGCGCGGGCAAGCCGCAACAGCGAGGCCGCCCTGATGCGGGCGCAAGCGCCGGCCAATCCCATGCTGCCAACGTCCATCGCAGCGCAGCGACCGCGATGAATGCCCATTCATTTTACCGATTGGCAACCAGCCCCGGTGATCTTCGATTAAATGACGGATATTCCATCAGATTTCTCTGGAAATCCAATTGCCGAGCGCCATCAAATGCACTATGTGCGAAGTCTGGTGAGGGAGATTGCGTTCGAAGAGGACAGAGTTTCAACAAACTCGCATCCCGTGCTCTCGCCGATTGATCGATCATCAAGGAGACTGACGGCCATGGCCATGAAGAAAAAGTCCAAACCGAAAAAGCCAAAGAAGAAGAAACCCGCGTAACAATGCGATCCGCCGCGAGTCTTTGGCAATCGCGGCGGTCCAAGGTTGGCGAGGCGCCCGCTTCGCTCAAGCGGCCGGATGAAAATCCGGCCGTTTTGTTTTCAAGTCAATGCAATCCCCGACCCGCCCAGCAGGCACGCGCTCAAAAATCAAGCGTGCCGAACGATTCTGCTCAAATGTTTCTGCTCAAATATGTCCTATTCGCTTTGCACCGACACAAGATTATCCCGTACCGCAATGGCGATCAGCTGAAGCCGGTTTGCGACTCCCAACTTATCGCAGGCGTTCGATACATGCTGGTCGACGGTGCGTTTCGAAATGTTCAAAATCTCGCCGATTTCCGGAGAGCTTTTCCCGCGCGCAATCCACTGCAATATTTCGTACTCTCGGGTTGACAGAGGCGAGGCTGCCATTCCGTTCATCGGTTGACGTGTGCGACGAACAATAATTGCCTCCGCCGCGATCTGGGCTATTGAATTTACAACGCTGCTTTCCCGATGGGATGGGCAATGCTTGGCCGGGAAATGTACCGACAGCATTCCGAGAAGAATTCCGCTTGTCGTAATGAGCGGCGTCGATTGAACTGCCAGAACACCTGCGTTGAGAACGACGTTTCGACACGGCGCAATGTCTTCATCATTCCTCACATCTGCGATGGTAATCGTACGCTTAGCTCTCAGGGCGCGACCACATGCTGAACCGTCGTCTAAGGTGACGCGCTGGAAGAAGTTCAAAAACGTATCGTCGAATCCATGCTGCACGACGATCTCAAGGCATCCGGTCCTCCAGTTGACTAATTGGATGTTGCCAAACGCCGCATCGGTGACTTGCAAACTTGTATCCAATGTCAGGTTCAAGACCGAGGTGAGATCGTGACATGATTGTAAGCTTTCGCTCAGAGTATTGCGCATGAAGGCCTCACTTCGCGCGCCGGTTGTAACGATAATCGCACGACTGGCAACCCCTGGCGGCAACTCCGTTGTGGATTGCGAACATCGAGCCTTTCGATGTTCGCATTAACCGGGAGACACGCACCGCGACCGCGACGTGCAGAAACTTAGAACAGGGCGGCGCCGACTCGGCGCGCGTTCGCATCACGATTTCGCATGTCGCCGGGTAACGACCGTCGATGCGGCTTGTTTGACCGATGTCTGCTCTCCCCCAAGCGACCGTTCACCGCACAGACAAAAATCGACGCAAGGTGCCAGAAGGCGACCTATGCATCGCAACATGGTGGTGCCGTGCCGCGCACACCAACAGTGAGATGAATTTAGCTTATGTAGCGCGAGATTGAATCGTCTTGGCGGCATCGTGAAAAAGACTGCCTTTGCGTTTGATGGGTTCTTAGAATTAATCGTTCAGCCCACTGGCGGTTAAGCCGGGCTGGTACCATACTGAAAAAATGCGTGGACGCATGATCCGAGTTCGCGGCAGTTCCGACCATGCCGCTCTATACACCTTAGCCGTTCCTGAAGCGGAACACGCCATCGAGATCATCCGGGCCAATGTTGCGAGCGAAGGTCAACACGTCGACGACTTGGGTCGCGTCACAGACGATCTGATTTGTCGCTCAATCCAGCTCATGGAGAATTCAAAAGAGTGTAGACAGGCCATGTTCGCGGGCTTCAGCAAAGGAGGCGTTATGACGAGCACATTTTCGGACGAAGAAGTCGGTCATCAAATTCTCACCGTCTTCTCGCGCAACAAGATTTCTGCGCACGGGGCGCTGCGTCGCATTGATTTCTTCTCCGTCCGTGATGGCGATTTTCAGCGCGGCATCAACAAAGCCCTGGCCAATAAATGGATTACACTCGATGTCCGCAATCGCTACCGCTATATCCTGACGGAAATGGGCTATGCCGTCTCGAAGTCGGAAACGTCAAAAAGTTGAAGCCAGAAAAGTTCGAATGTTCAAATGACCCGTTTTGACTATGACGCGCCCGCGGAGCTGTTTCCCAGCCGCAGCCGCAAGGGCAATCGCCTGCCGGCTATTGGTGCAGTTCACAACGATGATGCAGATCGAAAAAGTGCACCCGCTTCAGAGCGGCCTGGTCCGACTCAGACGCCTGTCGGAGCGTAGGCCTGGCCTGTCCCGGGAATCCGCCTTTGCTTTTTATCCGCGAATCGCCTGGTCACTGGCCGCCAACAACATGAAGCTGATCTCGACGATCTGGTGGATGCTCAAGCTGAAGCGCCGCATCGAACGTGACCCGCGACGGCACGCTTTCATGGATCAGGCGCTCATGCCGGTGCAGGACGACGATGAGGACACTCTCGACCTGCTGACGAAGACCACCGGTGCGAGAGCATC
>Ga0335077_10011485_pt1 | contig 11074 bp, 10 predicted proteins | sample Lox_Sample_31_FD_207151 | JGI IMG/M metagenome (GOLD analysis project Ga0335077, IMG submission 207151) | Soil microbial communities from Loxahatchee National Wildlife Refuge, Florida, United States - Lox_Sample_3.1 | ecosystem: Environmental > Terrestrial > Soil > Wetlands | place: USA...
TCGCGCAGCTCATCAATCAGATCCTCGATGCGCGCGGTAGCAATCGGATCGAGCGCCGAGCACGGCTCGTCCATGAGGATCACCTCCGGCTGCACGGCGATCGTGCGTGCGATACATAGGCGCTGCTGCTGGCCACCGGAGAGTCCCGTGCCCGGGCTGCTCAGACGGTCCTTGACCTCCTCCCACAGGCCCGCGCGCGTCAGGCTGGTGCAGACGATCTCATCGAGATGCGCGCGGCTGCGCGCCATACCATGGATGCGCGGACCGTACGCGACGTTGTCATAGATCGACTTGGGAAAAGGATTGGGTTTCTGGAACACCATGCCGATGCGCGCGCGCAGCTGGGCCACGTCGATGCTCTCAGCGTGTATGTCGCGTCCATCGAGCAGGATCCGGCCGGTGACGCGCGCCCCCGGAATGGTGTCGTTCATGCGATTCAGGCAGCGTAGGAACGTCGACTTCCCACAGCCCGAGGGACCGATCATGGCCAACACCTGGCGCCGGCCGACATCGACTGACACGTCCTTCAGCGCCTGCTTGGCGCCATAGAAGACGCTCACTTGCCGGCAGGAGAACACGGGGTTCTCGACGGTCGCTCCATCGGCTTGCACCCCCGCATCGGTGGCGGCCGGGTGTCTGCCGCTCGGCTTGAGATTCAGGCCACCCTCGCCAACACGCCGAGCGCCGGCGCCCGGCGAGGCGGCAGGGGGCGCGTCCTCTGCGGATCTGACATCCGGCGCAGTGTGCGCCGCGCGCGCGGCGGCACCATCATCGGCGAGGAAACCGGAGCCGGCATGGTCACGGTCAAAGCCGTTGCCACCGCCCGGGCGGCTGGCACGGCCGGCCTCCGGCTCAGGGGGCGCGCGCTCCGGGTGAGAGGTTTCTTCACTCATGGTGGAATCAGCCGAAACGCCCGGTGACGTAGTCATCGGTGCGGCGGTTGCGCGGTGCGGTGAATATCTGCTCGGTCGGTCCGATCTCGATCAGCTCACCGAGGTACATGAAAGCGGTCACGTTGGAGACGCGGGCCGCCTGTTGCAGGTTGTGTGTCACGATGGCAATGCAATAGCTCTCGCGCAGGCTCTGCAGGGTCTCCTCCACCCGCAGGGTAGAGATCGGATCGAGCGCCGCGGTCGGCTCATCGAACAGGATAACCTCCGGGCGCAGCGCCAGGGTACGCGCGATGCACAGCCGCTGCTGTTGGCCGCCGGAGAGGCCCCGACCGTCCTCGAAGAGCTTGTCCTTGACCTCTTCCCACATGGCGGCATCGCGCAGTGCCTCCTCCACGCGGTCGCCGAGCTCGCTGCGCGAGATGCGTCTCGACAGGCGCAATCCGAAGGCCACGTTATCGAAGATCGACATCGGAAAGGGTGTCGCCTTTTGGAACACCATGCCGACGCGAAAGCGCAGCGCCGCTACGTCCACGCTCGGTGCGAGGATATCCTCACCATCGAGCCGCACGTCTCCGCTTGCGCGATGCCCCGGATAGAGCGCATACATGCGATTGAACACGCGCAGCAGCGTCGACTTGCCGCATCCGGAGGGACCGATGAAGGCCGTGATCTGACGGTCGCTGAGCGTCAGGTTGATGTCCTTGAGCGCGTGCGCGTCGCCGTAATAGAAATCGAGGTGCCGCACTTCGAACTTCACGATGTCCTGCGGCGCGGCCGCCGGCGCGTTGCCGAGCCTGGCTTGCGGGGTACCCATCAGCTGCGCCCCCCGGGGCCGAGCGAGGACACGACCAAGCGTGCGGCGATGTTGAGGATGAGGATGCTCGCGGTGATGATGAGCGCACCCGACCAGGCCAGCTGTTGCCAGTTCGCGTATGGACTGAGCGCGAACTGGAAGATGACCACGGGCAGGTTGGCGATCGGCGCGGCGAGATTACTGCTCCAGAACTGGTTGTTGAGCGCGGTGAACAGCAGCGGTGCGGTCTCGCCGCTGATGCGCGCTATCGCGAGCAACAGCCCGGTCAGGATGCCGCTGCGCGCGGCGGGGTAAATGACGCTGGTGATGGTGCGCCAGTCGTAGGCGCCCATGGCGGTGGAGGCGTCTTTCATGCCCTGCGGCACCAGATTCAGCATGTCCTCGGTGGTGCGTACCGTCACCGGTATGGCGATGATCGCGAGCGCCACCGCGCCGGCGATCGCGGAAAAATGACCCATGCGCAGCACGAGCAGCTCATACACGAACAGGCCGACGATGATCGAGGGCGCCGAGAGCAGCACATCGTTGACGAAGCGGATCACGGTGCTGATGTGCGCAGTGCGGCCGTATTCCGCGAGATAGGTGCCGGCGAGAACGCCGATCGGCCCCCCGATGAGGATTCCGATCACCGTCATCACGACGCTGCCGTAGATCGCGTTCAGCAGGCCACCGCTGCTGCCAGGCGGTGGGGTCATCGCAGTGAACAACTGCAGCGACATCCCGGCGAGACCGCTGCGCAGCAGCGTCCACAGTATGGCGCCGAGGAAGAAGAGCCCGATGGCGGTCGCGAGCCCCGAAAGCCCGAGCGCCACTGCATTGATGAGCTTGCGGATCGCGCGCCGGCTCATACGTTGGACAGCGCCTTGCGCCCGAGACGCAGCAGCATCAGGCGGGCCGCCGCGATCACCGTGAAGGTAATGAGGAACAACAGGGCCCCGAGTGCAACCAGCGACGAGGTGTAGAGATCGCCGACCGCCTCGGCGAACTCATTGGCGATCGAGGCTGAGATCGTGGTCCCGGGTGCGAGGAGCGATGAACCGATGCGGTGTGCATTGCCGATGACAAAGGTCACCGCCATTGTCTCGCCGAGAGCGCGGCCGAGCCCGAGCATGACGCCGCCGATGATCCCGGTGCGGGCGTAGGGCACGACCACCTGCCAGATCACTTCCCAGGTCGTCGCACCGAGGCCGTACCCGGACTCCTTGAGCACGTCCGGCACCGTCTCGAACACGTCGCGCATCACCGCGGAGATGAACGGGATCACCATGATGGCAAGCACGAAGCTCGCGGTCAGCACTCCGATGCCGTACGGGGGTCCCTGAAATAGCCGCCCGATGAGCGGCAGCGGTCCGAGCCATTCGATGAGCCAGGGCTGTACGTGGCGCTGCAGGACCGGTGCCAGCACAAACAGACCCCAGATCCCATAGATGATGCTGGGTACGGCAGCGAGCAGCTCGATCGCGACCCCCACCGGGCGCTTGAGCCACACGGGCGCCAACTCGGTAAGAAAGATCGCGATCCCGAAGCTCACCGGGATGGCGAGCAGCAGCGCGAGGAAGGAGGTGACCAGCGTGCCGTAGATCGGGGCGAGCGCGCCGAACTTGTCCGTGACCGGATTCCAGATCTCACGCGTGAGGAAGCCGAGCTTGAAGTGCGCGAGCGCGGGCCACGCCCCAACGAGCAGAGACACCGCGACACCGCCGAGCAACGCCAGCACGAGCAACGCCGCCGCGAAGGTGGCGCCGCGGAAAGCGCGCTCGCGCAGACGCTGCCCCGAGGCGTGCGCGGGCTCGATCGCAGCCACCGTGTTCATTGCCGACGGTAACCTGTCACGCCTGCTCTTCCCCAACCCGGTCTGCTCGCCGGGTCTGATGCGGTCGACCGCCGCTCCCACAGGCGCAGACACTCGCAGGCGCCGGCGGCTCACGCCGTGGGCGCACTGCGCCGTCCGGCTCAGATGGCAGGGACACCCTTGATCTGAGTCTTCCAGGTGTTCCGGATCTGAGCGACCAGGCTGTCGGGCAGCGGCACGTAGTCCAGATCGGCGGCCATCTTGGCACCGTTCTTGAACGCCCAGTCGAAGAATTTCAATGCGGCGCCGGTCGCGGCCGGATCCGGGGGAGTGCTGTAGACCAGAATGAAGCTCGCGCCCGTGATGGGCCAGCTCTTCTCCCCTGGCTGATTCGTCAGAATCAAATGGTAGCCGGGTGCATGGCTCCAATCGGCACTGGCCGCCGCCGCCTGGAAGGATGCAGCATCGGGGGCGACCTTCTTGCCGGCGGAGTTGATGAGGTCCGCATAGGCCATCTTGTTCTGCTTGGCGTAGGCGTACTCGACATAGCCGATGGCGCCATCAGTCTGGGTGGTCATGTTGGCGACGCCCTCGTTCCCCTTGGCGCCGATCCCCACCGGCCACTGCACCGAGGTGTTGGCGCCGATCGTCTCCTTGAATTTCGGCAACGCGCTGGAAAGGTAGTTGGAAAACAGGAAGTTGGTCCCAGAACCGTCGGAGCGATAGATCGGCGCGATCGCGGTGGCAGGGAGCGCAAGCGTCGGATTGAGCTTCTTGATGCGGGCATCGTTCCATTTGGTGATGTCGCCGAGATAAATCTCCGCCACGGTCGGCCCATCGAGCACCATCAGTCCGCCCTGCACTCCCTTTACGTTCACCACCGGCACCACCCCGCCGATGATCATCGGGAACTGCACCAGGCCCGCCTCGTCAAGGTCCTTCGATTCGAGCGGCATGTCGGAGGCGCCGAAGGTCACGGTTTTGGCCTTGATCTGCTTTATGCCTCCGCCGGAGCCGATCGACTGGTAGTTCAGGCCAACGCCAGTCTGCTGCTTGTAGGCATCGGCCCATTTTGAATAAATGGGGTAAGGGAAGGTAGCGCCGGCTCCGGAAATGTCGGCCGCCTGCGTGCCGGCGAACACCATCAGAGCAACGGCCGCCACCGACAGGCGCTTCGCATCCAGTAGGTTCATGTCTCACTCCTGCGGTCCCGGATCGTTACCGTCCGGATTTGTTGATATGCATCGGGTTGATGCGCATTAAATGACAAAAATATGACGCACTCATGACAACCCGGGCGCTGACCCGGGCTGAGCAGTAGAGCGACATCCCTGTGGCATACACAGTGTTGCCGCAACTCTTTACAGTGGCGTGACGCCACCGGCGCTTGCCGCGCTGCAGGTGAGGCCGTATAACCCCGAGCTCATGTCTCAAGCCCTTGAACTCACTAAAGATCTGATCTCGCGCCGCTCCCTGACACCCGCAGATGAGGGGTGCCAGTCGGTGCTCTCGCAGCGGCTCGCCCGCATCGGTTTTCGCATCGAGCCGCTGCGCTTTGGAGAGGTCACTAATCTCTGGGCACGGCGCTCGGCGACGCCCCCGCTCTTCTGCTTTGCCGGACATACCGACGTCGTGCCGACTGGCCCACTCGATCAGTGGCACAGCGACCCGTTCGTGCCGGAGGTCCGCGACGGCATGCTCTATGGGCGTGGCGCGGCCGACATGAAAAGCGGGCTCGCCGCCATGGTTACGGCGACCGAGGAGTTCGTCGGTGCTCATCCTGAGCACTCTGGCTCAATCGGCTTTTTGTTCACGAGCGATGAGGAGGGCCCCTCGATCGATGGCACGCGCCGCGTCGCGGAGCTACTGCGCTCGCGCGGCGAGCAAATCGACTGGTGCCTGATGGGCGAGCCCTCGAGCGAAGTCTCCGTCGGCGACACGATCAAGGTCGGTCGGCGCGGATCACTCAGCGGCCGGCTGACGGTTCACGGGGTGCAGGGGCACATCGCATACCCGCAGCTCGCCTCGAACCCGGTGCACGCGCTTGCGCCCGCACTGGCGGAGCTCGTCGGCCGCAGCTGGGACGAAGGCACGGAGCAGTTCCAACCCACGAGCTTCCAGGTGTCCAACCTGAATGCGGGTACCGGCGCACCGAACGTAATCCCGGGAGAGCTCAAGGCGCGCTTCAATCTGCGCTATTCGCCAGCGCAGACGCTCGAGGGACTCAAGCAGACCGTCGAGGACATACTGCGTCGCCACGCAGTGCGCTATACGCTCGACTGGCACCTCTCGGGCGAGCCGTTCTACACCCCACCGGGGACACTCTCGCGCGCCGTCGCACTCGCGGTCGCCGAGGTCACCGGAGTGGCGCCCAAGCTCTCGACCTCGGGTGGCACCTCCGACGGGCGCTTCATCGCACCGCTCGGCGCGCAGGTGGTGGAACTCGGGGTGGTCAACGCAACGATACACAAGGTGAATGAATGCGTGCGGGTCGCGGACATCGATGCGCTGCATCGCATGTACTGCAACCTGCTGCGGCGGCTTCTGGGATAGAGCCTGTCCGCGGGAACGGAGCGCAGCTCACGCTCGGAACGTGCGCAGTTGCGCGGGTCGGCCTCGCAGGTTGACGATCACTCCGGCGCTGCCGAGCACGAGCGCCCACAACAGCACCCACGCAGGCATGGCGAGGCCGAGAAAGCGCCAATTCACTTCACTGCACTCGCCACTGCCGGTGAGCACCTTGCGCACGACCTCCCACACGGGCGTGAACTTCAGCAGCACCGCGAGCGGCGCTCCGCAGGAAGGCAATGACCCGGGTGGCAGACTCTGCACGTACACGTGGCGCGCCGCGACGAGCAGCGTTGCCAGCGCGGTCAGCGCGATGGCGATGGCGTACAGGTAACGTCCCCAACCTCGCGAGTCGTGCACTGCCGCCGCGAGGAACACCAACCCGAGAAGCGCGATGCCGATACGCTGAAAAATGCACAGCGGGCAAGGCTCGAGGCCAAGGTGCGCCTGTGAGTAGAGTGCGTAGCCGATCAACGCTGCGCACAGCGCGAAGCCAGCGAAATTGGCCAGCCGAGCGGACACCCGCGGCACCGTGGGCGCTGCAGCCAAACCTTGCAGGCTCACACCGAGGCAGGCGGTGCGGTGGTATCTGCGGCGGCGGTGCCGCCACGCAGCTCGCGTTCGACGTCATCGAGCGAGGTGTGGCGTATGTCCTTGCCATGGACCATGTAGATGACGTACTCGCTGATGTTCTTGGCGTGGTCACCGATGCGCTCCAGAGCCCTTACCACCCACATCACATCGAGTGCCCGGCGGATGGTGCGCGGGTCCTCCATCATGAAGGTGATGCTCTGACGCTGGATGGCCTCGTACTCCTCGTCGACCAGGCGATCCTGGCGGGCGACACGCAGTGCAGACTCGACGTCCATGCGCGCGAACGCGTCGAGCGCTGCGTGCACCATGTCCGAGACGACGCGGCCGAGATGCTTGATCTCGCGGTACTTGTCGGCCGGGCGTTCCATGGTGGCGAGGCGCGAGGCAATGTAACCGATCTTCTCGCCCTCATCGCCGATGCGCTCGAGGTCGGTGATCGTCTTGATAATGGCTACGATTACCCGCAAATCCCCGGCAGCTGGTGCACGTGTGGCGAGGATGCGGCAGCACTCATCGTCGATCGCCACCTCCATGTTGTTCACCTGGTAATCATCCAGGGCCACCTGCTCGCCGAGCACGCTGTCCCCTTCGACCAGCGCGGTGATGGCCTTCTGCAGCTGCTGCTCGACGAAGCCGCCCATGCCGAGCACCTTGCCGCGGACGCGCTCGAGGTCCTCGTTGAAGCGGCGCGAGATATGGTGACTGAGATCAGCGGTTTCCATCAGCGTCTCCGGCCCCGCTCGCCTCACGGCGGGCGGCAATGCACCCGATCATAGCGGAACTGCGGCTGACGCTCACGCCGCGTCGGCCCAGTGCGCGCCAGCGGAGCGTACCGGCGTGGTGCACACGCGCGGCCAGCGCAGCAGCTCGAGCTGCCCGCTCGCGCCCTCGATCAGCGCCGTGCACGATTCCACCCAGTCGCCGGTGTTGCAGTAAAGAGTGCCGGAGATCTGCCGCAGGTTGGCGCGATGGATGTGTCCACACACGATGCCATCGTATCCGAAGCGCGCAGCGTGGCGGGCGGCGAGCTGCTCGAATTGCTCGATGTAGCGCAGGCTCGTGCCGATGCTCAGCTTCAGGTGCTCCGCCAGCGGCCAGTAAGGTCGGCCGAGCGCGCGGCGCAAATTGTTCACCCGGTGGTTCACGCTCAGGGTGATGCCGTGCAACACATCCCCGAGGCGGCTCATCCAACGCGGACACACCATCGCCTCATCGAACTGATCACCGTGCAGCACCAACAGCCGCTCGCCACGGGCGGTGCGGTGCACCCATTCACGATGGACTTCGAACTGCCCGCGCAGCATCTGCGCGAGCATCCCGAGGCTTTCGTCATGATTGCCTGGGACGTACACCAAACGCGTTCCCGCGCGCTGCCGTGCCAGCAGCGTGCGCAGGACCTGTGTGTGAGCGCTCGTCCAGAAGGCGCGCTGCGCGAGGCTGAGCGCATCGACGATGTCCCCGACCAGCACGATGCATTGCGCGTCGATGCCGTGCAGGAACTCGTTGAGCTCGCTCGCCCGCGCGTGCCGAAAGCCGAGGTGGATATCAGAAAGGAACAGCGTCCGCGCGCTGATCGTGCCGCCACGCATAGGGCTGCCGCTCGCCATGCAGAAGCTCGACCTCTTTCCAGAAGTGGCACGCGTAGCGTCGGGCCGCCATGTGTCCGTTGCGTGACACTGCAGAGAAGTCTTTCTTACAAATTAGCAGCTTGCGTCCGAATCTTAAGCCAGTGCGGCGTTCGGCACCCGCGCCATGAGCACCCGCTCTGCGGGAAAGTGGCAGGTGAAAGTGCTGCCTGCGCCGAGTGTGCTCTGCACCTCGAGCGTCGCGCCATGACGCTGCAGCACGTGCTTCACGATCGCAAGCCCCAGACCCGAGCCGCCCGTCGAGCGTGAGCGCCCGGGATCGACACGGTAGAAGCGTTCGGTGAGGCGCGGAATGTGCTCGGGCTGGATCCCCATCCCGGTGTCCGTCACCGCGAAGTGCCCGCCGTCCTCATCCACCCACCAGCGCATCTCGAGCGAGCCCTCCGCCGGAGTGTACTTGGCGGCGTTGTCGACCAGGTTGGAGAAAGCAGAGTGAATCTCGGGCTCATCGCCGTTGAGCTGCGCGGGGGAGTCGACCCGCACCCGCACCTCGCGCGGATGCACCGCTCGAGCGAGCACATCCTTGCGCAGCAACGCCATGAGCGCTGCAATGTCGATCGGCTCACCACCGACGAATGCGTCGCTCTCCTCGAGGCGCGAGAGCTCGAGCAGGTCGCCGATGATCGCGGTCATGCGCTCGGCCTGGCGACGCATCTCCGCGATCGGACCCTGCAGATCGGCATCGAGGGCGCTGTCCTGCGCGAGCGTCTCCAGATATCCCGATATAACCGTCAGCGGTGAGCGCAGCTCGTGCGAGGAGTTGGCGACGAAGTCGCGGCGCACTGCCTCGAGGCGCATCTGCCGGGAGACATCGCTCACCAGCAGCAGCAACTGCCCATCGCCGTAAGGTGCGACCTGCATCGACAGGTAACATTCCTCCCCGGTGGTGGTACGGATGATGACCGGGTTCGTATAGTCCCCAGCGCCGAGGTAGCGCACGAACTCCGGCTCGCGCATGAGATGCTCGATACGCATGCCGAGGTCGGCGGTGCGGCGCAGGTTGAGCAGCCGCGCCGCCATGCGGTTGAACCAGACGATCTCGCGCTGCGCATTGAGGATGACCACGCCATTCGGCAGTGCCGCGGTCGAGCGCTGCAGCTGGCGCATGAGCTGCACGAAGCGCTGTTTATGAAAGCGCTTGCGCCGGTGCAGCCGCACGATCTGCGCGATGATCTCGCCCCACACACCGCCCACATCCGGAGGATCGGCGTAACTGCGGTGGCGCAGCCACCACTCCAGGCGGAAGAGATTGGCCAGCACCCAGCCGAGATGCAACGCGAGCGCGCAGGCGAGTCCACCCCAGACGTTACCGAGCAGCCAGCCGACGCCGCAACCGATCACCACGGTGCCGAGCAGGCGGCCCGCCGCGAACCACCATGCCTGTGTGGCGGGTTCCATCGATCCTGGCGTCCCTTCTGATAACGGCGATCGTACTCGTGCCGATCGCAGGCGCGCTATACGGTACGCGCCGAGAAACGATAACCCGAGCCGCGCACCGTCTGCACGAAGCGATCGAAGCCGTAATCCTCAAGCGCCTTGCGCAGCCGGCGGATGTGCACGTCGATGGTTCGCTCTTCGACGTAGACGTTGCCGCCCCAGATCCGATCGAGCAGCTGATCGCGCGTATAGACGCGCTCCGGGTGCGTCATGAAGAACTCCAGCATCCGGTACTCGGTCGGTCCGAGGGCTATGGTGCGCTCGCCCGCGATGACGCGGTGACTGCCCTGATCGAGGACCAGGCCCTCGAACTCGATGCGCTCATCGACGCCATTACCGCCGCCGCGACGCAGGACGGCGTTGATACGCGCGAGCAGCTCGCGCGGCGAAAAAGGCTTGGTGACGTAGTCGTCCGCGCCGCCCTCGAGACCGGCCACCTTGTCGCCTTCCTCGGCACGCGCGGTGAGCATGATCACCGGCAACTCGCGCGTTTCGCGATCGCGCTTGAGTGCTCGCGTCAACTCCAGGCCACTCATATCCGGCAGCATCCAGTCGACCAGCACGAGGTCGGGCCGCGTGTCGGCGAGTGCGGCGCGTGCACTGCGGCAGTCCTCGGCCTCGCGCACCTCGAAACCGGCGCGCTTGAGACCGAAGGCGATCATTTCGCGAATCGGGCGCTCGTCTTCAACGATCAGAACCTGTTTGGCGGGCATCGTGTCCAGGCCTGCACCGGGCAGGAGAGCCGTTTATTACAGGGCCACTGTGTTGCAGTTAGATGACAAAGCTGCGAACGGTGTCAGTTTCATGACGAGCGTGGGGTCACGTGTGTGACATCATCGCGCAAGTAGACGGGAAGTGCTTGTTCCGGCGCGAGAAATCGACCGGCGGCGACTGCAGGCAAGGCGAGGCGCGCAATCTCTGCAGCTCTCGGGAGCAGATCCGCCCGCACCGCATCGAGGACCAGTTCGGCGCACAGCTCCGGGTACGCGGCGAACCCCGATCCGACACCGGCGAGGTGCCCGGAGGACGGCAACGGGCGGGAAGCCGGCGTTCCCCGCACTCCCCAGTCTCCGGGCAGCCGCACCTGCGAAGGCGGCCCGACCCGCTCTTCACCATGTGCGGTGGCGATGCTTTCGCTCGAGCGCTCGAAGCACGCCCAGTAGACCTCCCGCATGCGGGCATCCGTGCACACGAGCACACGGCCGATCGCCCGGTCCTCATCCAGAGATCGCTGCGCGAGCGCCTGCAGGTCGGACACCGGGACCACCGGCAGCCGCGCACCGAACGCGAGACCCTGGGTCACACTGGCCGCAAGCCGCACCCCGGTGAA
>Ga0335077_10011487_pt1 | contig 11073 bp, 8 predicted proteins | sample Lox_Sample_31_FD_207151 | JGI IMG/M metagenome (GOLD analysis project Ga0335077, IMG submission 207151) | Soil microbial communities from Loxahatchee National Wildlife Refuge, Florida, United States - Lox_Sample_3.1 | ecosystem: Environmental > Terrestrial > Soil > Wetlands | place: USA: Florida...
GGGCTTGCCCTTTCCGAGTACTACCTCACGTTGCTGGCGGCGCGCCGCCGCTCACCTTCTGAGGACCTCATCTCCGCGCTGGCCGACCCCGCCACGCTCGGTGCGAGCCTGACCGATGAGGAGCTGCTGGCCGTGTTGTTTCTCCTTGTCGGTGCGGGCAGCGAAACAACTACCCATCTGCTGGGCAGCGCCTGGTACTGGGCGTGGCGTTATCCGGCGCAAAGGACCGGCGCGTTCGATGGCAACATCACCGGCTGGATCGAGGAAACCCTGCGTTACGACAACCCCGCCCAAGTCGTCGCCCGAACAGCAACCAAGGACCTGGACCTGCATGGCGTGCAGATCCCCGCTGGAGCGAAGGTTTTGCTGCTTGCCGGATCGGCCAACAGAGACGGCCAGGTGTTTCCCGACCCGGACCACTACGACCTGGGACGTGACACCAGCAAGCACATCAGCTTTGGCAACGGCCGGCATTTCTGTCTCGGCGCAGCGCTCGGGCGACTAGAGGCACGCGTCGTCCTCGATCAACTTGCGCGGCATGTCCAGCCCGGCTATGAGATCGACCCGGCCGGGATAAGCAGGGTGCATTCGGTCAATGTCCGGGGGTTCGCTGCCTTGCCCACCTCCGTCAAGCCTCGCTGAACCTCGGATCACAAGCCGCGCGGCGCGACGTCACACGCCGGATCCTGGCCGCCCCGTGCGAGCCTAGTTTGATATGGCCTGTTGCCTCAGCGGTCGTCCCAGTTCATGGTCTTAACTGCGAGTGTCCCTGCACTCCGCCGTCCTGCTGCGGGCGTCCTGATCTGGCGCACCCCTGCCGGGCGCTGCTACGCCACCGGTCCGATGGCCTACCCGATTTAGCATGGCTCGGGACGCGAGGTGCGTCTCGTCCGGGACGCTGCTGTGCCTTGCGGCTATTCGGAGTCGTAGCGGAAGCCGTCGGTGAAGCGGCGGAAGACCCCGCCCTCGTGGGTCAGCGGCGGGCCGGGCGGCGGGGCCTTGGGACGTTCCCGGCCGACCGGCTGGTCGTAGTCGGCCCGGGCGATGGCGTCCACGATCTGGGCCTCGTCGAAGTTCTCCGAACCGGGGATCTGGGGCACGAAACCCACCAGGTCCCCGTCCTGCAGAACCTCGGCTTCCAGCCCGGTAGTACCCTCGGCCCCCCAGATGGCCTCGCGCCCCTGCCCGGCGGGCACCTGTACCGAGTACGCGTCGATGCCCGACTTCCTCAGGTGCGCCGCGATTCCGCGATCTCGCAGCGCGTCGGTCACCCGACGGGCCCGGTTCTCATCCATGGTGGTCAGGGTACCGGCCAGCCGGTACCCGATCGTGGCCGACTCGGCGCAGTTCCCTCTCGTGGCAATTGCTTTTGCTGAGCTAAATTCTTGTTGTTGAAGGGCGTTTCCGGTGACGAAGCGGGGCGGAAGCATCATGTCGCTGATCACAGCGCAGCTCCCGGTGCGGCTCACCCCGCTGGTGGGCCGGGAGAGCGAGCTCGACGACATCGTGCACGCGGTCACCCGTGCCCGTCTGCTGACCCTCACCGGTCCGGGCGGGACGGGGAAAACGCGGCTGGCCCTGGCCGCGGCGAGAGCGGCCCGCGAATCCTTCCCGGCCGGGGTGTGCTGGGTGGAGCTGGCCCAGATCGAGGACCCCGGCATTGTCGCCGCGACCGTGGCCGGCCGGCTGGGCGTGCCCGATGCGCCCGGGCAGGACGCCACCGACGCGGCGGCCGAGTACCTGGCCGACCATGAGGTGCTGGTCGTGCTCGACAACTGCGAGCATCTGGCCGGGACAACGGCCGTCCTGGCCGAAAGCCTGCTGGCCGCCTGCCCGGCCCTGACCATCATGGCCACCAGCCGGGAGACCCTCGGGGTAGAGGGCGAGCTCAACTGGCAGGTCCCCCCGCTCTCGCTGCCGGAGGTTCTGGGGTCCGGTTTGGCGCTGACCGCCTCGGCCCTGGCCAGCTCCGACGCGGTCAAGCTGTTCGAGCAGCGGGCGCAGCTGGTCCGGCCGTCCTTCCGCGTCACCGACGAGAATGCCGGCCAGGTGGCGTCCATCTGCCAGCGGCTCGACGGCCTGCCGCTGGCCATCGAGCTGGCCGCGCCCCGGATGCGGATCATGTCCTCGGCTCAGCTGGCCGAGCGGCTGGACGACATCTTCGATCTCCTGATCGGCGGCGCGCGCTCCGCTCCCCCGCGCCATCAGGCGCTGCGCGCGACCCTGGACTGGAGCCACGACCTGCTCGACGCCGACGAGCGGGCGGCCTTCCGCCGGCTGTCGGTGTTCGCCGGCGGCTTCACGCTGGAGGCGGCCGAACGGGTGGCGGCGGGAGGCGACATCAAGCCTGCCTCGATGCTGGAGCTGCTGACCAGGCTGGCGGACAAGTCGCTGCTGCGGGTGGAGCACTCCCAGGGCGACTACCGCTACCACCTGCTGGTGACGATCCGGGACTACGCGCGGGACCGGCTCACCGAGGCGGGCGAATCCGACTCGGTGCGGCGTGCTCACCTGAACTACTTCACCGAGCTGGTCGAGACGGCCGCGGCCCGGATCGGGAGCGTCGAGGCGGAGGGCAACGGCCTGGAGCTCGAACTCGACCGCCTGGACACCGAGCTGCCCAACCTCCGGAAGGCGTTCGAGTGCGCCCAGGAGTCGGGCGACCCGGTGGCGGCGCTGCGGATCGCGGGCCCGCTGGACCGGTATGCCTACCTGCGCGGCCGTTACGCGGAGATCCGGCAGTGGATGGACGCCGCGGTGACCTCCTGCCCGGACGCGCCCGCCGGGCTGAGGGCCAAGGCGCTGCTCGGCAGCGGCCGGCTGGCCCTGCTGCAGTGTGACTACGCTCCGGCCGTGCGGCGGCTGGAGGCCGCGCTGCGGCTGTACCGCGAGCTGGACGACCCCCGGGGCATCGCCGGCGCGCTGCAGGTGCTCGGCAGCGTGGCCCGGGAGCAGGGCCGGTACGCCCGGGCCGTGGAGTTGCACGCCGAGAGCCTGGCCGTGGCGGAGGCGGCCGGGGACCGCTGGGCGGTGGCCAGCGCGCACGGCTACCTCGCCTTCGTCTCCTGGCTACAGCGCGATTTCGACCGGGCCACCGCGGAGGCCAGCACCGCGCTGGCCCGCTTCCGCGACCTCCGCGACGTGGAGGGAGTGGCCTGGTCGCTGATCAGCCTGGGCACGGTGGCCCGCTACCAGGGGGAGGTGGAGCGCGCGGCCGCGTTGCTGGCCGAGAGCCGTGCGCTCGCGGAGGGCATCGGCTTCCGGGAGGGCATCGCCTGGTGCTGCGAGCAACTCGGCCTGCTCGCGGCGGTCGACGGCGATCCCGCCGCCATCACCCTGCTGCGCCGCAGCCTGGAGTTGCACAGCGAACTGCGGGACCGGTGGCGGATGTCCAGCGTGCTGGAGGACCTCGCGGCGATCGCACTGGCCCTGGGCCCGGCCCGGTCGGCGGCCCGGCTGCTCGGTGCGGCCGAGGGCATCCGGGAGGCCATCGGCACGGTGATCGCCCCGTGCGAACGCCCCCAGCACCTGCAGACCACGGCCGCGGTGCGGACCGCCCTGGGCGAGGAGACGTTCGCCGCTGCCCGGCAGCAGGGGATGGCCGCCACCATGGACGAGCTGACCGCCGACCTGCCCTCGGCAGAGGATGCCGCCCCGGCTCCGGCCGGCCCCGCTCCAGCTCGCGGGGAACAGGCCAGAGAAGATCAGGCCAGATCAGAACAGAACCGGCAGCGGCCGGAGGCCAGGGCGACGCAGGCCGGGCCGGAGGTCGCCGGGACTGCGCAGGCCGGGGGCATACAGGCTCGGGACGCCGAGGGCGCGGAGGCTGGCGCCGGAGCGACGCGGGCTGAGCCGGGGGCGGGCGGGACCCGGCCGAGAGCCGCCGCGCGGTCGCGGCCGGCCCCGCTGACCGCGCGGAGCGGCGCCGCGGGCAGCGGGCCGCTGCGGGTCAGGACGCTGGGCGGCGCGGTGGTGGAGTTCGGCGACGCGGCGCTGACCGCCGCCCATTGGGGCTACGCGAAGCCCCGGGAGCTGATGTTCCTGCTCGTCTCGTCGCCGCCGATGACCAAGGACCAGATCGCGGCCGCCCTGTGGCCGGACCTGTCCCGCCAGCAGCTCGGCAACGCGCTGCACACCGCGCTCCGCGAGCTCCGCCGCGCGCTCGGCGATCCGGGCTGGGTGGTCTACGCGGACGGCCACTACCGGTTCGACCGTTCCCGGCAACACGAATGCGACGTGACCGAGTTCGAGGACGCGCTGCTGGCCGCGCGGCGGGCCCGCCCGCCCGAGGCGGCCCTGCCCGAGCTGCAGCGCGCCATCGCAGCCTACGGCGGCGACTTCCTCGACGGGATGTCGGCGGGCGAATGGGCGCTGGCCCGCCGCGACGAACTGCGCCGGGCCTTCGAGTCCGCGCTGCTCGCCGCGGGCCGGCTGCAGACCGCGGCCGGCCGCCACCAGGCCGCCGCGACGCTCTTCCGCCGGGCCGTCGCCCATGAGCCGCTCAACGAGACGGCACACCGGGAGCTGATGAACTGCTGGGCTCGCCTGGGCGAGACGGCCCGGGCGGTCCGCCACTACGAGGAGCTGACCGAACTGCTGCGCGAGCAGGTCGGCGTCCCCCCGGCTCCTGAGACCACGGCGCTGTACCGGCGGCTGACCGCCGCGTCCTGACCGCCGCGGCCGGCTGTGCCACCTGACCGCCGGTCCCGCGGCCCGCGGTTCCCCCCGGTGTTTCCCCCCGTGCCCCCGGTGCCTTCCTGCCACACTCGCTGCACGGCAGATTAACGGACCTGGCAACGGAGGTGACGCAAGTGTCCGACGTGATCGAGCCTCCCGCCGCCCGCAGGCCCGAGGAGGCCCTGGAACTGGTATCGCAGGCACTCAGCGACGGGGATCTCGAGGCGGCGCTCGCGCAGTACGAGAAGGGCGCGCTGCTGGCCTACTGGCCCGACAGCGACAGCACCGTCCGGCAGGCGCTGGCCAGCGTCATGGCCCTGCGGCTGCCGCTGTACGTCCGGATCGCCACGGTGCTCGAAACCGGCGAACTGGCCCTGGTGATCTGCGAGCGGCGGGTCGCGGGGACCGGTCCCGACGGCGAGCCGGTCCAGCTGCGCGGGCACGGCTGCGCCGTGCTCCGGCCCCAGCCGGACGGTGCGTGGCGGATCGCGGCCGACGCGTGGCGGGTGGCGGGGACAGAGCTTCCCCTCGACCCTCCGGAGCTTCCCCCAGGGGCAGCCGGTGATCTTGATCCCAGTGAGGGACGAGGCGGGCAGCCTCACTGCTAGAGCCACAGCCGGGGGGCCCCATCCGGGCCCCCCGGCTTCACCGCGTGCCGGGGGCACGCACCACGCTCCGTTCGGAATGAAATAATCCCGGTGTGACCGACGCGGAAGGCGGGGCCTTCGAACTGGGCACCGACGGACCACGGGTCATCCTGGTCGGCGTCGACGCCTCCGTCACCTCGCAGCGGGCCGGAGCCTACGCCGCCGGGCTGGCCCGGCGCCAGGGCGCCCGCCTGGTCTGCGTGTACGTGGAGCAGTTCTCCGCGATGTACGGTGCCGCCGCCGGCGGGGGCGCGGGCGCGATCGCCGAGCAGGAGCGGGCGCTTGACGAGACCGCGACCCTCCTGCGGCAGGAAGCCGAGGAATGGGCCGCCCGGCTGGGCGTGCCGGTCACGTTCATCACCGCCATCGGCGACCCCTACCACGAGCTGCGGCGGGTGGCCGACGAGGTCCACGCGGACGCCGTCGTCGTCGGCGCGTCCACCAAGGCCGGGCATAAGCTGGTCGGGTCGCTGGCGGTGCGGCTGGTCAAGGCCGGGCGCTGGCCGGTCACCGTCGTCCCCTGAGGTGTCGAGAGGTGGTGGAGCGGCCGTGGGTGTCGCGGTGGTCACCGGAGCCGGGTCCGGGCTGGGCCGGTGCATCGCCCTCGCGCTGCTGGGCGCGGGCTGGCAGGTCGCGCTGGCGGGCCGGCGCGCGGACGCGCTGGAAGCGACCGCGCAGGCCGGGACCGGGCCCGCCGGATCGGCCCTGGCCGTCCCGGCCGACGTGACCTCGCCGCCGTCGGTGGCCGCGCTGTTCGACCAGGTCCGCGACCGCTGGGGCCGGCTCGACCTGCTGGTGAACAACGCCGGGATGTTCGGCCCGACCGCCGCGCCCGACGAGGTCGGCCTGGCCGACTGGCAGGCCGTGGTCGATACCAACCTGACCGGTGCCTTCCTGTGCGCGCAGCACGCGATGCGGATGATGAGGGCCCAGACTCCGCGCGGCGGCCGGATCATCAACAACGGCTCGATATCGGCGCACTCGCCACGGCCCGGCAGCATCTGCTACACCGCCACCAAGCACGCGATCACCGGGCTCACCAAGTCCCTGTCGCTGGACGGGCGGGCCTACGGCATCGCCTGCGGGCAGATCGACATCGGCAACGCGGCCACCGAGATGACCCAGCAGATGAGCCGCGGCGTGCCGCAGGCCGACGGTTCGCTGGCCGCCGAGCCCGTCTTCGACGCGCGGCACGCCGCCGACGCGGTACTCTACATGGCCTCGCTGCCGCTGGACGCGAACGTCCAGTTCCTCACCATCACCGCCACCGGGATGCCGTTCATCGGCCGCGGCTGATTGTGCGCCGTCCGGCGCTGGGGCATGCTGGCGGTGAGGCCACCACGGCCCCCGGTACGCGCCAACAGGAGGTTGCCATGACCAAGCTCAGTTCCCTGCTGGAACAGGCGGCCGCCGAGCATCCCGGCCGTGTCGCGCTGCGCATGGACGACCTCGTGCTGAGCTACGCCCAGCTGCACGAGGCCGCGGCGCGGATGAGCACGCTGCTGGCCGGTATTGGCGTCGAGCCCGGGGACCGGATCGGGCTCATGCTGCCAAACGTCCCCGCGTTCCCGATCGCCTTCTACGGCGCGCTGGCCGCGGGCGCCGTCGTGGTGCCGATGAACCCGCTGCTCAAGAGCCGCGAGGTCAGCTACTACCTGGGTGACTCCGGCGCCAAGGCGCTGGTCGCTTGGCACACGGCGGCCGGGGAGGCGGCCAAGGGCGCCGCCGACACCGGAGCCCAGCTGATCACCGCCGAGACGCCCGACCTGAGCGGCCTGCTCGACGAGGTCAGCCCCGCGGCGGGCTCGTCCGGCCGCGGTGACCTCGACGATGCGCTCATCCTGTACACCTCTGGGACCACCGGACGGCCCAAGGGCGCCGAGCTCACCCACGCCGGGCTGGTCCGCAACGCCACGCTCACCGCCCGGACCCTGCTGCGGAGCGGCACGGGCGACGTGATCATGGGCTGCCTGCCGCTGTTCCACGTGTTCGGCCTGACCTGCGCGCTGAACGCCAGCGTGGCGACGGCCAGCGAGCTGACCCTGCTGCCGCGGTTCGACCCGGCCAAGGCGCTGGACATCATCGGCCGCGACCGGGTGACGATCTTCGAGGGCGTGCCGACCATGTACGCCGCCATGCTGCACTACCCGGACGCGGACCCGGCCAAGACCGCGACGCTGCGGGCGTGCGTCTCGGGCGGGGCCGCGCTGCCGGTGGAGATCCTGCGCGGCTTCGAGGAGAAGTTCGGCTGCATGATCCTGGAGGGCTACGGGCTGTCCGAGACCTCCCCGGTGGCCTCGTTCAACCACCCGGACCGGGTCCGCAAGCCGGGCTCGATCGGCACCCAGGTCGAGGGTGTGGAGATGCGGCTCATCGACGATGAGGGGAACACGACGCCCGAGGGGCAGATCGGCGAGATCGCCATCCGCGGCCACAACGTGATGAAGAGCTACTGGAACAAGCCCGAGGAGACCGCGGAGGCCATGACCGCCGACGGCTGGTTCCGCACCGGCGACCTGGCCCGCGTCGACGACGAGGGCTACTACTTCATCGTGGACCGCAAGAAGGACATGATCATCCGGGGCGGCTACAACGTGTACCCGCGGGAGGTCGAGGAGGTCCTGCACGAGCACCCGGCGGTCGCCGAGGTGGCCGTGATCGGGATCCCCGACGCTGCCTTGGGCGAGGAGGTCGCCGCCGCGGTCGCGCTCAAGCCGGGCGCGAGCGCCACGCCGGAGGAACTGCGTTCATGGACGCGGGACCGGGTGGCGGCGTACAAGTACCCGCGGCACATCTGGCTGGTGGATACGCTGCCCCTGGGGCCGACCGGGAAGATCCTGCGCCGCGAGGTGCACCCTCCGGAGGAGGCTAATTGAACGAGGAGGTCTGGGCCGAGGACGCGGTCGATGCGGCCGGCGGGCTCGACCTGCTGCTGACCGACGCGGCGCTCGGCGTGTGGCACCGCCTGCGGCCGGACGGCTCGCTGCTGCGGCTGGCCGGGGAGCTGGCCCGGCGCCCGGGGTTCCTCGGCCGTCAGGCGGCGCAGCTCGGCACCGAACTCGGCCGCGTCGCGGCAGGCCGGTCCGCGGTCGCCGCCGACCCGCGGGACCGCCGCTTCGCCGATCCGGCCTGGACCCAGAACCCGTTCCTGCGCCGCAGCGTCCAGGCCTACCTGGCCGCGGCCCGGACCGCCGAGGCGCTGGTGGACGGCGCCGAGCTCGGGTGGCGCGACGACACGCGGCTGAAGTTCCTGCTCGCCAACCTGGTCGCGGCGGCCGCGCCGAGCAACAACCCGGTGCTCAGCCCGGTCGGCTGGAAGGCGCTCATCGAGACCGGCGGCGAGAATGCCGTCCGGGGCCTGCGCGCCCTGGCCTCCGACCTGGCCACCTCGCCGCGGGTCCCGTCGATGGTGCCCGAGGGTGCCTTCGAGGTCGGAAAGGACCTGGCCGTCACGCCGGGCGGCGTGGTGCACGCCACCGACCAGTTCGAGCTCATCCAGTACCAGCCGGTCACCGACACCGTGTACCGCTACCCGCTGCTGATCGTGCCCCCGATGATCAACAAGTACTACATCGTCGACCTGGCCCCCGGGCGCAGCCTGGTCGAGTATCTGGTATCAACGGGCCACCGGGTGTTCGTCATGTCGTGGCGCAATCCCGATGCCCGGCACCGCGACTGGGACCTGGCCACCTACGGCGGTGCCCTGGCTGAGGCGCTGGCCGCGGTGCGGGCGGTCAGCGGGGCGGCCAAGGCCAGCGTCTGCGCGCTGTGCTCGGGCGGCATCATGGCGTCCATGGTGGCCGCGCACCTGGGCGTGACCGGCCAGCTCGACCAGCTGGCCAGCCTGTGCCTGGGCGTGACCGTACTGGACCAGTCTGCCTCAGGTACCGCCGGCGCCTTCATCGACGAGAAGACCGCCGCCGCGGCGATGGCGGTCTCCGGCGCCCGCGGCTACCTGGACGGGCGGGCCCTGGCCGAGGTGTTCGCCTGGCTCCGGCCGGACGACCTGATCTGGAGCTATTGGGTCAACAACTACCTGGCCGGGCGGACGCCGCCGGCCTTCGACATCCTGTACTGGAACGCCGACGTCACCCGGCTGCCGGCCGCGCTGCACCACGACTTCATCCGGCTGGGCCTGGCCAACGCGCCGGCCACGCCGGGTACGGCGACCATGCTCGGCTCGCCGGTCGACCTGGCCAAGGTCGACGTCGACGCGTACGTGGTCGCGGGCATCACCGACCACCTGTGCCCGTGGGAATCCTGCTACCAGACCACGCAGCTGCTCGGCGGACCGGTCAAGTTCGTCCTGTCGACCAGCGGGCACATCGCGTCCATGGTCAACCCGCCGGCCAACCCCAAGGCGGCGTTCCGCACCACTTCGGATTCGGTCAACCCCGCCGACCCGGCCGAGTTCCTGGCCACCGCGACCACGGTGCCGGGCAGCTGGTGGACGGACTATTCGGCCTGGCTGGCCGAACGCGGCGGCGGGCAGCACAAGAGCCCGCGGACGCTCGGCCGCAAGGCCTACCCGGTGCGGTGCGCCGCGCCCGGAACCTATGTCCACGACCGCTGAGGTCCGGACCGTCACGATCGGCAGGGGCCGGCGGGCTCAGGCGGAGGTCAGGCCGCAGCCTTCGCGGTGGCCCTCGCTCGTCACGGCGCCGCATTCGGGACAGACGAGATGGGCCCAGCACGCGGCGTCGCCGCCCTCGGCGGGCTCGTCCTCCTGGCGCAGGAGGCGGGCCAGCACGGCGGCCTGGCTGTGCTGCACGTCCCTGGTCGCGGTCAGCAGGGTCAGCGGTCCGGCCGAGGCCCGGGCGCGCAGCCGCTCCAGCGCCGCCCGCTGCTCGCCGCCGGACAACTCGCCCAGGTAACGGCGGCGGAAGTCACCGAACCTGGCCGGGTCGTGGCCGTACCACTGGCGCAGCTCGGTGGACGGCGCGACGTCCTTATCCCACAGGTCCAGATGGGCCGCGTCCTTGCGCAGGCCGCGCGGCCAGATCCGGTCGACGAGCACACGGGTACCGTCGTCGGGCGACGGCGGGTCGTAGACGCGGCGGATCCTGATGTCGGGCGGCACGCTACTACCGTAACCCGCTCAGTTCCACCCACACCGACTTGCCGGAATGAGCGAGCCGCTCGACCCCCACCGGCGGGCCAGCGCGTCCACCGCGCCCAGCCCGTGCAGCGGCGCGGCGGGCAGCCCCGCGCCGGGCGGCAGCGGGTCCGCGTCCCGGGCCGATGGGGGGAGGTCGGTGCATATAATTACGGAAAGTAATTTTCCCACTACCCTTCGTCAGAAGGGAGCCATAGGTGGAAACAGGGGGGCGGTCCCACGATGAAGCGGATGTGGCGCGGGCGCGCCGTGGTGGCGATCGTGACGGCGGCACTGGCTGTGGCGCTCGCGTCGGCTCCGGACCCGGCCGTCGCATCGCCGGCCGGGGACGCTGAGCTATCGCGGCGGCCGGTGGTCGGCACCGGAGCTGGTCGACGCCAACACCGGCCTAGCCTGGGTGTCCTGCCCGGCCGGTACGTTCTGCCTCGCGGTGGATGTCTACGGCAATGCGGTCAGCTACGACGGGACGGCCTGGTCCGGGCCGGTGAAGATCGACTCCTATTACGTCCTGACCGGGGTGTCCTGCCCGGCGGCCGGGTTCTGCGCGGCGGTTGATTTCCGGGGGAAGGCACTGACGTTCAATGGCCGGGCCTGGTCGACGGCGGTGCAGGTCGACGGAGCGGACTACCTCGG
>Ga0335077_10011488_pt1 | contig 11073 bp, 11 predicted proteins | sample Lox_Sample_31_FD_207151 | JGI IMG/M metagenome (GOLD analysis project Ga0335077, IMG submission 207151) | Soil microbial communities from Loxahatchee National Wildlife Refuge, Florida, United States - Lox_Sample_3.1 | ecosystem: Environmental > Terrestrial > Soil > Wetlands | place: USA...
TGTCGTGCAGCCACTGCAGCCTGAGTCTCACCGGGACAGGCGATACGCGCCGCTGGAGCTTCTCCGAGCTGCCCCGCGTCTTCTCGGTGGACGACGACGGCCCCGGCGACCGCGCCGGCCTGTGGATCGGCGACGTACTGGTCGCCATGGACGGCGTCTCGCTCACCACGGCCGACGGCGGCGCCAGGTTCAGCAGCATCAGGCCCGGACAGACCGTCCGCCTCACGTACCGGCGCGAGGGCCGCGAGCGCACGGTCGAGATGGTGGCCGGCGCGCGCCCCGTCACGGAGCCGCGCCAGCTCGCCGAGATGGCCCGCGCGATGCGCCGGGCCCAGGAGGAGCAGGAGCACGCGCTCGAGACGTCCCGCGGGCAGCTGGAGCGCTCGCAGCAAACCCTCGAGGAGATGCGGGCCGAGATGGAGAGCCGGCTCGCCGAGGCCCAGAGCCGGCGCGACTCGACGAGCCTGACGCAGCTCGCGCAGATGCGCCGCGCGCTCGAGGATCAGCAGCGGGTGCTCGCGCGGATGCTCGCCGAGCGCTCCACGCTGGAGGGGCAAGGTTGGTGGGTGGCGCCCCCCGCTCCGCCCGACCGGCCGGAGGCGCCGGAACCCGCGGAAGCCGCCGAGCAGCCCGAGATGCCGGCACCGGCCTCCCCGCCGGCACCGCCGACGGCCTACCGCGAGCACCGCGGCTTCGGGCCGCTGCGCTACACCGGCCGGCTGGGCGACGTGGTGATCGAGGCCAGGGGCCCCGGCGGCGTGACGGCGACGGAGGTCTCCGACAGCGAGGTCGTCATCACCTCCGGCGACCTCAGCGTGCGGCTCGCGCTGTTGCCGCGCGCCGCGCCGAGGGCCGCCGAGCCGGCGCCCGCGCCCACGCCGCGCCCGCCGCAGAATTGACCGCAGGCACAACACCGCGGCGGCGGGTCGGATCGGCCCGCCGCCTGGGCGTGCCGACTGCCTGACGCCTGCGGCTAGTTGCCGACCGGTGCGAGTCGCGCGGTGAAGTGCGGCAGCACCGGGGCCCGCGACACGATCTTGAGCCCCCGGATCTGCTCGCGTCGGGCGAGGAGCCTGGTGCACACCTCGACGACGTGGTCGAGGTGGGCGTCCGTGTAGACGCGCCGCGGCACGGCCAGGCGCACCAGCTCGAGCTCCGGCCAGGTCCACTTCCCGGTCGACTCGTCGAGCACCCCCTGCATCAACCCGCCGATCTCGACCCCGCGGATGCCGCCCTCCAGGTACAGCTCGCACGTCAACGCCTGCGCCGGGAACTCGTGCTGCGGGATGTGCGGCAGGAACCGCCGCGCGTCGAGGTAGACCCCGTGGCCGCCGACCGGCAGCACGATCGGCACGCCCGCCGCCCGGAGCTTCTCCCCGAACCGCCGCACCTGGCCCACGCGGTGCTCGAGGTAGCGCTCGTCCAGGACCTCCTCGAGGCCGATCGAGATGGCCTCGAGGTCGCGGCCCGCGAGCCCGCCGTAGGTCGTGAAGCCTTCGATCAGGATCAGCATGTTCGAAAGCCGGGTAGCCAGGTCGTCGTCGTTCGTGGCGATGAACCCGCCGATGTTCACCAGGCCGTCCTTCTTGGCCGACATGGTGCACCCGTCGCCCAGGGCGAAGAACGCCCGCGCGATCTCCTCGACCGACTTCCCCGCGCACTCGGGGTCCCGCTGCTTGCAGAACCAGGCGTTCTCGGCGAACCGGCACGCGTCGAAAAAGAGCGGGATGCCGTGCTTGCGGCACCACTCGCTGGTCTGCCGCGCGCTGCCGAGCGAGACCGGCTGCCCGCCGCCCGAGTTGTTCGTGATGGTCAGCATCACGAGCGGAAGGCGCTCCCGCCCGACCTCGCCGAACACGCGGTCGAGCTTGGCGACGTCCATGTTGCCCTTGAACGGGTGCTCGGCCGTGACGTCGTAGGCGGCGTCGATCACGCAGTCCACGGGCACGCCGAGGTTGTGCTCGACGTTGGCGCGCGTCGTGTCGAAGTGGATGTTGTTCGGCACCCGGTCGCCCGGCTTGACGGCGGTGGTGAACAGGAGGTTCTCGGCCACCCGGCCCTGGTGGGTCGGAATGACGTGCCGGTAGCCGGTGATGCGCCGCACCACCCGCTCGAGGTTGAAGTAGTTGCGGCTCCCCGCGTAGGACTCGTCGCCCATCATGATGCCGGCCCACTGCCGGTCGCTCATGGCCGACGTGCCGGAGTCGGTCAGCAGGTCGATGGTGATCAGCGAGGCGGGAACGTTGAAGAGGTTGTACCCGGCGGCGGCCAGCGCGTCGGCGCGCTGCGCGCGGGTGGTGAACGCGATCGGCTCGACGACCTTGATCTTGAACGGTTCCATGGCTCAGGTGGCGGGGGCGCCCGCAGGCGCCGCGCCGCTCAACACGCGTTCGAGCCACGGTTCGACGTCGCGGAAGATCCGCGCGCGCTGCGGCTCGTTGAAGATCTCGTGGTAGAACCCGTCGTACGTCTTCACCGTCACGTCGCCCCCGAGCGAGCGGGCGAACGCCTCGCTCGCGGGCCGCGACACGATCCGGTCGTCGCCGGCCAGCAGCAGCAGCAACGGCACGCGGATGTGCCGGCCCTCGGCGAGCGTCGCCGCCTGTGCCGCCAGGATCTCGCGGTACGCGCGCGGGCTCATCACCCGGTGGTAGAGCGGATCGCTGCGGGCGGCCTGGCCGACCGCGGGGTCGGTCGAGAGGTGCGCGAGGTCGAGACCGGTGGCGACCGGCACCGACGGGAGCACCTCGACCAGCACCCGCGCCAGCGCCCGCTTCCAGACCGGCACCGCCATCGCGACGGCGAGGAACGGGCTCGAGACGATGGCGCCGGCGAGGCCCGCGGGCTCCGTCTCGAGGTAGCGCAGCGTCACGGTGCCGCCGAAGGAATGCCCGAGCAGCAGCTGCGGCGCGGCGGTCTCGCTGGCCACCAGCCGGCGCAGGGCGGCGACGTCGGAGAGGAACTGCGCGAAGCGCGACACGTGCCCGCGCTTGCCGGGCGAGCGCCCGTGCCCCCGCTGGTCCAGCGCGTAGACCGCGAGGCCTCGCTGCGCGAGCCAGGCGGCCACGCCGGCGTAGCGGCCGCTGTGGTCGCCGAAGCCGTGCAGCACGATCACCGCCCCACGGCTCCGCCCGACCGCCGGCGCGCGCCGCAGCGCGAGCCGCGCACCGTCGGCCGCCGTCCACGTCTCGACGTCGCCGAAACCCGCCAGCGTCAGTCTCCCTCGCCCAGCAGCCGGCGCATCGCGTCCAGCGCGGCCTGCGCCGCGCGGCGCCGCACCGCGTCGCGCTCGCCGGGGAAGGCGTAGTTGAAGACGCGCACCTGTCCGCCCGCGAGCACGGCGATCCACACGGTGCCCACGGGCTTCTCGGCCGTCCCGCCCCCGGGTCCGGCGATGCCCGAGACGGCCACCGCCGCCTCCGCCCCGAAGGCGCGCGCGGCGCCCGCGGCCATCTGCCGCACGACCGGCTCGCTCACCGCGCCGTGCTCCGCGAGCACGTCGGCCGAGACGCCGAGCAGCCCGAGCTTGACCTCGTCGGCGTACGCCACGACGCCGCCGAGGAAGACGCGCGAGCTGCCGGGCACCGCGGTCAGCCGCGCGCCCAGGAGGCCCCCGGTGCACGACTCCGCCACCGCGAGCTTCGCCTGGCGGCGCTCGAGCTCCGTGAGCACCAGGGCGGCGAGGTCGGCGTCGCCCTCGCCGTAGCACGTGGACCCCAGCAGCGGCCGCAGCGTCCCGGCGGCCTTGGCGAGCGCGGCCTGCGCCGCGTCGGCCGGCAGCCCCCACGCCGTGAGCCGCAGGTCGGTGCCCTCCGGGCCCGGCAGCCACGCCAGCGTGAGGTGCTGGCCGAGGAAGCGCGCCGGATCGCCCACCTTGTCGGCCAGCGCCGACTCGGAGATGCCCGTGGTGCGCAGCGTGCGGCTGAGGATGACCGGTATCTCCGTGCCCCTGTGCGCCTGTGCCCCTGTGCCCCCGTCTTCCTGTGCGTCCGTGCCCCTGTGCCCCTGTGCCCTCCGTCGCTCCGCCAGCCGCGGCATCACCTCGTGCTCCAGCAGCCCGCGCATCTCCGCCGGCACGCCCGGCAGCAGGACGGCCACGCGCCCCCGCTCGTCCTCCAGCCAGAGGCCCGGCGCCGTGCCCCAGCGGTTCGGCAGCACCGTCGCCCCGTGCGGCACGTCGGCCTGTCGGCGGTTCGCCTCCGGCATCGGCCCGCGGCCCATCCGGGCGAACCGCTCCTCGAGCGCCGCCAGGACGGCGGGATCGCGCACCAATACGCGCCCGAACACGGCGGCCGCGGCGTCGCGGGTCACGTCGTCGGCCGTGGGACCGAGCCCGCCGGTCACGATCACCAGGCCCGTGCGCTCCAGCGCCGCGGCCACCGCGTGCTGGATGGCGTCCTGCCCGTCGCCGACCGTGGCGCGTTGCGTGAGGCGCACGCCGGCCGCCGCGAGCGCGCGGCCCGCGTCGGCCGCGTTCGTGTCGACCGTGAACCCGAGGAGCAGCTCGGTGCCGACGGTCAGCAGCTCGCAGTCCACGGCCTACCGCGGGACGGCGCGGAGCAGCGCCCGGTACCTGTAGAGGTAGACGGCGAACGAGTAGACGGTCAGCACCACCGCGAGACCGAGGGTCACCGCGACGAAGGTCCCGTGGAACTCGTCCCATGCGTCGCGCAGCCGGCCCGTCAGGCCGGTCGTGACCAGGTAGTCCTTCCACGCGAACCAGGCGATCGTGGCGCCGATGAAGACGTACTGCAGGATGGCCTTGAGCTTGCCTTCGCGGCCCGCGGGGATCACCACGCCGCGCTTGTTCGCCTCCCAGCGGAACACGGTCATCAGCAGCTCGCGGCCGACCAGCATCACGGCGACCCACAGCGGCAGGCTCCCCCACCAGGGAATGCCGTACAGCACCGTGGGGTGGCGCGTGATCCAGTAGATGGGCACGAGGGTGGCGATCAGCAGCGCCTTGTCGGCGGCGGGATCGAGCAGCTTGCCGAGATCGGTGACCTGCTTGCTGCGCCGCGCGAGGTAGCCGTCCACCACGTCGCTCACCGCGGCGGCGACGAAGATCACGAACGCGATGACCTTAGGCCAGTAACCCTGGATGAACGGCAGCAGCGCGATGACCGGTGCGAGGCCGATGCGCGCGAGGGTGAGGATGTTGGGCAGCGTCCACATGCCCGGTCATCCGAGCGACTTGAGGACCAGTTTGCTGACGGCCTTGAGCGTCTCGAACACCCCGTCGCCGGTGATGGCCACCGCCTCGTAGGTCGGGGCCCGCTCGACCCACTCGCCCGTGGGCAGCTGCCACACGAGGTACTCGCCGCCCCACACCGGGTCGGCCGTGACCTTCTGGCGGTCCGGGTTGGTGAGCGGCCACCCTGGGTTGAGCGAGGCCTGCAAGTCCTTGATCGGCGAGGCGTTGGGCAGGTCGCGCTTGTTGTACTGGATCACGAACGGCAGCTTGGTCAGGTCGTACCCGTACTCCGCCATGTTGTCGTACAGGTTCTGCATGGACTCGATGTTCGCCTCCATCCGCTCGACCTGGCTGTCGGCGACGAAGACGATGCCGTCCACGCCCTTGAGGATCAGCTTGCGGCTGGCGTTGTAGTAGACCTGGCCGGGCACCGTGTAGAGGTGGAACCGGGTCTTGAAGCCGCGGATCGTGCCGAGGTCCACGGGCAGGAAGTCGAAGAAGAGGGTGCGCTCCGTCTCGGTGGCGAGCGAGATGAGCTTGCCGCGCGTGTTGGGCTGCACCTTGCCGTACACGTGCTCCAGGTTGGTGGTCTTGCCGCCCAGCCCGGGGCCGTAGTAGACGAGCTTGCAGTTGATCTCGCGCGAGGCGTAGTTGATCATCGACATGGCGCGAGCCCTCTCCCGTCAGTCCCCGAACAGCTTGTCGATCTCATCTTCCGCCTCTTTGGTGCCGAACCCCTCGACCTTGGCGCTCTGCGTACCGGACCGGTTGAACATGTCCTCGAACACCTGGGTCAGGATTTCGACCGTGCCCTTCACCTTGAGCCGGACCAGGCCGAGTGTCGTGCGGCTGTCGAACAGGGCCACCAGGATCACCCGCCGCGCCACGTCGGCGAGGTACATGGACTCCTTCTCGCCCTGGTGGAAGAGCGAGCTGAACTCGTGCTCGCCGATCATCTTGGCGAGCTGGTCGTTGGCGCTGAAGTCCGCGGCCGTGAGCGACGCGAACGCCTGCGGGTCGAACTGGGGCGGCTCACCCACGTTCGCGACCACCTGGCCGTTGCGGTCGACCAGCATGAGACTCTTGACGTTGGTCTCCCGCAGCAGGCCACTCAGGTGCTCCAGAATGGCCTTGTGGTCCTCTTCGCGGAACGACCAGCTCGTGGCACCGGGCATCCGTGCTCCGCAGCTACGAGAGTTGCGCTTCCATCCGGCGAACGATGGCCTCCGCCCGCCGCCGGAGGGCGGGGTGCTCCTCCCAGGCGAGGTAGTCGCGCAGCACCTGGACCGCCTCGACCCCCGGGTGCCCGCTCAAATACCCCAACGCCGCCACGCGGCGCAAGGGGCGGGTGCTGAACAGGGCCGAGCGCCACTTCCCCATCGAGCGCTGCGCCAGCACCGCGCCGGCCAGGAAGCCCGCGGCGACGGCCACGCCGAAGTACAGCGGGCGGTGCCTCACGGCCCCGGGAAGCGGCGCCGCGCCGAGAGCGCCTGCGCGATGGTCTCGCCGTCGGCGTACTCCAGCTCGCCACCCACGGGCAAGCCGCGCGCCAGCCGGCTGACGGCGAGGTCGGGCACGCGCGCGCGCAGGGTCCGCTCCACGTAGTGCGCCGTCGCCTCACCCTCCACCGACGGGTTCGTGGCCACGATCACCTCGCGCACGGCCGTGCCGTTGGCCAGCCGCTCCAGCAGGGACGGGATGTTGAGCCGGTCGGGCCCGACGCCGTCGAGCGGCGAGAGCCGTCCGCCGAGCACGTGGTAGCGACCGCGGTACTCGCCCGCCCGCTCGATGGCCGCCACGTCGGACGCCTCCTCCACCACGCAGATGAGCGACGCGTCGCGCCGTTCGTCGCAACAGATGGCGCACGGGTCCGCCTCGGTCAGGTCGCCGCAGGTGGAGCAGGCCCGGACCCGCTCGCCGAGCGCGGTGACGGCGCGGGCGAGCCGCGCGGACTCCTCACGAGGCTGCTTGAGCAGGAAATACGTCAGGCGCTGCGCCGTCTTGCGGCCGATGCCGGGGAGCTTCGCGAACTCCGCGACCAGCTCCTCGATGGCGGACACGGCTACAACGAGAACGGCAGCGGAAACGGCAGGACGCTCTGGACCTTCTTGACCTCGTCCTGCGCCAGGTCCGCCGCCCGCTTCTGCACCTCCGCCATCGCGGCCACGACGAGGTCCTCGAGCATCTCGACGTCCCCGCCCAGCAGGCTGGGGTCGATGTGGACCTCCCGCACCTGCCCCCGGCCGTCGGCCGTGACCGTGACCATGCCGCCGCCCGCCGAGCCGGTCACGGTCCGCTGCGCCAATTCGCTCTGGATTGCTGCCAGCCGCCCCTGCATCTGCTGCCCAAACTGCAGGAGTGCACGAAGATCGGTCATTGGAGGAAACCTAGGCCCGGCGCACGCCGGTGGCAAGGCTATTCGAGCAGGTCCAAGTCCAAGCTATCCATAGCGCTACCGAGCGTCGGGTCCTTCTGGCGCAAGGCCTTGAGACGCTCGGCCTTGGCCCCCGTGGCGGTGACCCGGGCGGGGGGCGAGCCGGGTGATGCGGTCCGCGTGCCGGTCGCGGGTTGGGGGCCCGCCGGGGCTTCGGCCCGCGGCGACGCCTGCGCGTCCGCCACGGTGACGCGCACCGCGGCTCCCACCACGCGGGCGACGATCGCCTCGATCGCGGCGCGGCCACGCGCCAGGCCTTCGGCGGTCATCGGGTTGCCGCCCAGGGCGCGGAGCCGCACGGCCGCGCCGTCGCAGGACACCGGCTCGGCGTCGGCCAGCGCGTTGGCCGTCATCGGCTTCTCGCTCCTGGCCGCGGCGACGATGTCGGGCCACGCGGCGCGCACCGCCTCGAGCGTGAGCGGCGCGCCGGGCATGCGCGCGGGAGCCGGCGCGACCGGGGCCGCGTCCCGCAGCTCAGTTGGTGCGTCCGGTGCGGGCGGCGCGGCGGACTCGCGCACGGCGGACGTCGCGGATGCCGCGTCGCGCAACGTGTTTCCGCGCGACGCGCCGGGGGGCGGGGCCTGACCGCTGCCTTCCGACGATCTGGTAACCACTGGCGACTTGCCGTCTGGCAACTTCCCTGATCCCTGCCCTCTGAGCAGCTCCGCAATCTCGACCGTCCGATCCATGACGGCCCATCGCACGAGCAGGGTCTCGATGGCGAGCCGCGCGTTCGCGCCCCGACGGATCGGCTCCTCCGCCTCCTCGAGCGCGCGCAGCATCCGCAGGAGGTCGCCCGGCTCGAAGCGCGGCGCCGCCTCGGCGACGCGGGCGGCCAGCGCGGCCGTGAGCCCCTCCGGACGCCCGCCGAGCCGGGTCGCGAGCAGCGCGCGCAACAGGTCGCCCGCGCCGTCGGCGAAGGCCGTGAGGTCGAGGCCGGCCTCTGCGAGCTTCGCCACGAACGGGAACACGTCGCCCGCGCGGTGCTCCGCGACGAGGGCCAGGAGCTCGGCGTACAGCTCGTCGGAGACGAGGCCCAGCACGTCGCGCACGCGAGCGGCGGTGAGCGTGCCCTCGCCGAACGCCGTGGCCTGGTCGAGGACGCTCAGCGCGTCGCGGAGGCCGCCGTCGGCCACGCGCGCGATGATCTCTACCGCGTCGTCGTCCGCCGTCAGTCCCTCGGCGCCGAGCACGGCGCGCACCCGGTCGGCGATGGCCTGCGGGCCCACGCGCCGGAAGTCGAACCGCTGCAGGCGGCTCATCACCGGCGCGGCCGTGTTGGTGATCTTCTGCGGCTCGGTGGTGGCGAAGACGAACACGACCTTGGGCGGCGGCTCTTCCAGGATCTTGAGCAGCGCGTTCCAGGCGTCGCGCGTGAGCATGTGGGCCTCGTCCACGATGTAGACCTTGTGGCGGCCCTCCTGCGACGCCGCGTACATCGCGCGCTCCCGGAGGTCGCGCGCGTCGTCCACGCCGCGGTTGCTCGCGGCGTCGATCTCGACCACGTCGAGGCTGGCCGAGCCGGCCCAGATGCGCTCGCACGAGGGGCACACGCCGCACGGCTCGCCCGGCGCCGCCGTGGGGCGGCCGGCGTGGCGGGCCTCGCAGTTCAGCGCCATGGCGAGGATGCGGGCCGCCGTGGTCTTGCCCACGCCGCGCGGGCCCGCGAACAGGTACCCGTGCGCCACCTTGTCCTGCTCGACGGCGCCGCGCAGGGCACGAGTCACGTGCTCCTGGGCCACGAGCTCGGCGAAGAGCTTGGGCCGGTACTTCCGCGCGAGGGCTAGATACATGCGGCCTATCGGCTACGGATGGGAAGGAAGTGCCCCAGGCTACCCGCCGCGACGCGAGACATCACTTAGCGCTGCTGCCTTCGCGGCCCTGACGCGGTTCGTGCGCCCTCGCCCGTCGGACCTGGGGCCCCTCAAAGTAGCCTGTCCACACCTTAGAGACCAGTTGCGAGAGAAGAGGGATCAGGATAGTTGCCAGACGCCAAGTTGCCAGTGGTTACCAGCTCCAAGTGGTCGGGGGCCAGACCAGTTGTCGGTACTTGCAACCGGACTGGCCCCTCACGTCTCGCCTCTTGCAACCCCTGTCAACTTGGCGTCTGGCAACGACTCTGCCCTCTTTGCACCGACTGCTTCCTACTTGTTGAGAACCTCCCCGATGACCTCGATGGCCCGCTCGATCTCGGCGGCGCTCACGTCGAGGTGCGTGATGGCCCGCAGCCGCTTCGGCCCGAAGGCCGTCACCAGCACGCCCCTCGCGGTCAGCTTCGGGATCACGTCGTCGGCCAGGTCGCGCACCAGGTCCAGCATCACGATGTTGCTCTCGGGCGCGAGCGGCCGCACGGCCGGATGGCCCGTCAGCCCGTCCGCCAGCCGCTTCGCGTTGGCGTGATCCTCGGCCAGGCGGCCGAGGTTGTGCTCGAGGGCGTAGAGCCCGGCGGCGGTGAGGATGCCCGACTGCCGCATCCCGCCGCCGAAGCGCTTGCGGATCTCCCAGACCTCCTCGCGCCGCTCCGCCGGGAAGGCGAGGCACGAGCCGATGGGGCAGCCGAGGCCCTTCGACAGGCTCACCATCACCGTCGTCGCCGGGGCCGCCAGGCGCGCGGGCGGCACGCCCAGCGCGGCCGCCGCGTTCCACAGCCGCGCGCCGTCGAGGTGCAGCGGCAGGCCCACCTCGCGCGCCAGCGCCCCGACGCCGTCCGCGACGGCGGCCGGCATCACCTTCCCGCCCGCGGCGTTGTGCGTGTTCTCGATCGCCAGCGCCGACACGCGCGGGTAGTGCGGCGACTTCGGCCGCAGCGCGGCGCGCAGCAGCTCGGCCGTCAGCACGCCGTCCGGCGTCGCGACGGGGCGCACCTGCACGCCCGCGTTCGCGGCCACGCCGGCGATCTCGTAGGTCAGGATGTGCGCGTTGGCCTCGAGCAGCAGCTCGGTGCCGGGCTCGGTCAGGAGCCGGATGCCGGTCTGGTTGGCCTGCGTGCCGCTCGGGAAGAACAGCGCCGCGCCCTTGCCCAGCAGCTCGGCGATCCGCTCCTCGAGCCGGAGCGTGGTCGGGTCGTGATCGAGCACGTCGTCGCCGACTTCGGCGTCCGCCATGGCGCGGCGCATGGCGGCCGAGGGACGCGTGACGGTGTCGGAGCGGAGGTCTATGGGCGTGGCCATGGGTGCACCAAGGCTGGAGGGCACGGGGGCACGGGGGCACGAGCGCACGGGAACGACATGGCTGGCACCTAGTGCAGCACGGCCCGCTGCGCGGTCTGGCGGCGGCGCAGCTCGTACACCTGCGCGATCTGGCCGCCGATCAGGAAGACGAACGTCATGTAGTACACCCAGCCCACGAACAGGATGATCGCGCCCACGGTCCGGTCGCTCACCAGCTGGTCGGGCCGCACGAAGTGCCGGAAGTAGAAGCTCAGCGCTTCCTTGGCGACCTCGAA
>Ga0335077_10011489_pt1 | contig 11072 bp, 6 predicted proteins | sample Lox_Sample_31_FD_207151 | JGI IMG/M metagenome (GOLD analysis project Ga0335077, IMG submission 207151) | Soil microbial communities from Loxahatchee National Wildlife Refuge, Florida, United States - Lox_Sample_3.1 | ecosystem: Environmental > Terrestrial > Soil > Wetlands | place: USA: Florida...
GCCGACCCGTCCTGGGCGCCCGCGCCGTCACCCAGCCCACGGCCCCCCTCGTCGCCAGCGGCCGCGGCATGCGCCCCGCCCGCCCGAGCCTCGCCTGCCCGAGCCCCGCCCGTGCGAGGGCCGCCACCGGCACGGGCACCGCCACCGGCACGGGCACCGCCACCGGCACGGGCACTGCCACCGGCAGGGGCACCGTCGCGGGCGTGCGCGCCACCGCCGGCTCGCTCGCCGCCGACGTCGACCGCCGGCCCTGGCGACGCCTCGACCGCCGGCCCGCCCAGGGTAAGGCCGCCGCTCCACTCGCCGTCAGGCCCGGCCTCGCCCGAGATCGGGTTCTCCTGCACCTCGACCTGCAGGTTGAACAGGTTGCCGACCGACTCCTCCTTGATCGCCTCCATCATCGCGGTGAACAGCTCGTACCCCTCGCGCTGGTACTCCACCAGCGGGTCGCGCTGCGCGTGGCCGCGCATGTGGATGCCGGACTGCAGGTAGTCCATCTCGTACAGGTGCTCGCGCCACTTGGCGTCGAGCACCGACAGCACGACCCGCCGCTCGAGCTCGCGGGTCAGATCGGGGGACAGCTCCTCTTCCCGCCGCTGGTACGCGGCATGGGCGTCGGACTGCATCCGCTCGGTGATGAGGTCGGCGGACAGGAAGGAGCGCTCGCCGCCTTCCTCGTCGATGAGCTCGTCGACCGAGATGCCGACCGGGTAGAGCCTGCGGAACGCGGACCACAGCTTGTCCAGGTCCCACTCCTCGGCGAAGCCCTCGGCAGTGGCCCTGGCGACGTAGTCCGCGATCACCTCGTCGAGCATGTGCCCGATCTGCTCGTGCAGGTCCTCGCCGGCCAGCACGCGGTGCCGCTCGGCGTAGACCACCTGCCGCTGCCGGTTCATCACGTCGTCGTACTTGAGCAGTTCCTTGCGCATCTCGAAGTTAAGCTGCTCGACCTGGGTCTGGGCCGACCTGATCGACCGGGTGACGGTCTTGGACTCAAGCGGGGCGTCCGGCGGCGTCTTGGCCCACTCGAGGATCTGGGCCACCCGGTCCCCGTTGAACCTGCGCATCAGGTCGTCCTCGAACGACAGGTAGAACCGCGACTCCCCCGGGTCGCCCTGCCGTCCCGACCGGCCGCGCAGCTGGTTGTCGATCCGCCGGGACTCGTGCCGCTCGGTGCCGAGCACGTAGAGCCCGCCGAGGCCCACGACCTCCTCGTGTTCCTCGGCGACGGCTCGCCTGGCCTTGTCCACAGCCTCGGGCCACGCCGCCTCGAAGTCCTCGGGCGTCTCGACCGGGGAAAGCCCGCGCTGATGCAGCTCGAGGTCGGCGAGGAACTCGGGGTTCCCGCCGAGCATGATGTCGGTACCGCGGCCGGCCATGTTGGTTGCGACGGTCACCGCGCTCTTGCGGCCGGCCTGGGCCACGATCGTGGCCTCACGCTCGTGGTACTTGGCGTTAAGCACCTCATGCGGAACGCCCTTGCGCTTGAGCATCTTGGAGACCAGCTCGGACTTCTCCACGCTGACCGTGCCGACGAGCACGGGCTGGCCCGCCTCGTGCCGCTCGACGATGTCCTCGACCAGTGCGTCGAACTTGGCCTGCTCGGTCTGGTAGACGAGGTCGGACTGGTCCAGCCTGATCATCGGCATGTTGGTGGGGATCGGGACCACGCCGAGCTTGTAGGTCTGGTGGAACTCGTTGGCCTCGGTCATCGCGGTACCGGTCATGCCGGCCAGCTTGGCGTAGAGCCTGAAGTAGTTCTGCAAGGTGATCGTGGCGAGCGTCTGGTTCTCGTCCATGATCTTGACGCCCTCTTTGGCCTCGATCGCCTGGTGCATGCCCTCGCTGTACCGGCGGCCGTGCAGGATGCGGCCAGTGAAGTCGTCGACGATCAGCACCTCGCCGCCCGACACCACGTAGTCCTTGTCCCGCTTAAACAGCTCCTTCGCCTTGATCGCGTTGTTCAGGAACCCGACCAGGTGCGCGTTGGAGTGGTCGTAGAGGTTGTCGATGCCGAGCCAGTCCTCGACCTTGGCGACGCCTGACTCCATGATGCCGACGGTCTTCTTCTTCTCGTCGACCTCGTAGTCGCCCTCGCCATCCTCGCCGCGCCGCAGCCGCGGCACGATCTTCGCGAACTCCGCGTACCAGATGCTGTTCTGGTCAGCGGGGCCGCTAATGATCAGCGGCGTCCGGGCCTCGTCGATCAGGATCGAGTCCACCTCGTCCACGACCGCGAAGTTGTGGCCGCGCTGGACGCACTCCTCGATGGCCCAGGCCATGTTGTCGCGCAGGTAGTCGAACCCGAACTCGTTGTTCGTGCCGTAGGTGATGTCGGCGGCGTACTGCTTGCGGCGCTGCTCGGGCTCCATCTGGGCCAGGATGCAGCCGACCTCCAGGCCGAGGAACCTGTGGATCCGGCCCATCCACTCGGCGTCACGCTTGGCCAGGTAGTCGTTGACCGTGACGACGTGCACGCCCTCGCCGGGCAGCGCGTTCAGGTAAGCGGCCAGCACGCTGGTGAGCGTCTTGCCCTCACCGGTCTTCATCTCGGCGATGTTGCCCAGGTGCAGTGCGGCGCCGCCCATGATCTGGACGTCGAAGTGCCGCTGGCCGAGCGTCCGCTTGGCCGCCTCCCTGACCGCGGCGAAGGCCTCGGGCAGCAGGTCGTCCAGGGTCTCGCCATCGGCGTAGCGCTGCCTGAACTCCTCGGTCAGCGCGCGCAGCTCGGCGTCAGACAGGGCCTCGTAGTCCGCCTCGATGGAGTTGACCTGCTCGGCGATCCGGTGCAGCTTCCGCAGGACCTTGCCCTCGCCAGCGCGCAGGACCTTATCGATGATTGCTGGCACGTCGTGTCGCGCTCCTCGCGGATCGGCTGGCTGGCCGCTGAGTGCCCGCATCCGGCCAGAGGCGTCAACCCCGGCCCGGCCAACGGCTCGGACAGCCACTACCACTCTTTGACTGCCATGGTAGGCGAGACGGCGGGCTATTCCGAGCCGACCGACGAGGCGGGACTCCCGGATAATCCCGGCTTGCGTGCACGCATAACATGATCTGCGGCAAGTTCCGGGGCCGATCGACAGCCGGCCGATGGCTCTCGCCACAATGATAGGGACGTCGCCGGAGTGTCGCGGGAGTCAGCGGGAGGATCAGCGCCATGGCCAACCACGCCGAGCCCGGCGCCATGACTGGCGCGGGGTCCGACACGGTCACGCACGAGAACACCGGACCGCAGGACCAGGCCGGCACCAGGGACCACACCGTCACGCAGGAAGCAGCCACCATGTACAGCGGATCTACCGGGCACAACGAGCTGACGTCCCGCACCGGGGCGGCCGTGCTCGGCCCGCACCCGTCCTACCACGGCCGGAGGGTGTCGTGGGTCGCGGTCGGGATGATGACGGTGGGCTTCCTGGTCGGCGGCATCGCCCTGATCTTCGGCAGCCACGGGCCGACCTGGTGGCTGTTCTGGGTGGGCGCGGGCATCACCGCTGTCGGGCTGCTGACCTCGATCGCCACCAACACGTTCGAAGACTGGTACTAAGCCGACCGGCTGCCTGACGGCGGAAGATTGTCGGTGGCGACCGTTACGATCCGATCGTGGCCGGTTCCAGCGCTCCCGCTCCTGAGCTTAAGCTGTCGCCGGATGACGTCAGGCTCATCACGCTGCACGCTCAGGGGCTGATGGGATCGCAGGCCAAGGCCGGCGGAGTCCGCGCCATGCTGCGGCGGATCGGCGCCGTCCAGCTCGACACGATCAGCGTGCTCGCCCGCTCGCACGAGCTTGTCGCTTACGCCAGACTCGGCGCGGTCGGCCGCACCCAGGTCGAGCGCGCCTACTGGCATCCGGCGAATCCCGCGGCGTTCGAGTACTGGTCACATGCCGCGTGCGTGCTCCCGATCGAGGAGTGGCCCTATTACGCCTTCCGGCGACGGGCGATACTCGCCCGCGGCCGACACTGGCACCGCTTCAGCGAGACCGTATGCACCGAGGTGCTTGCCAGGCTGCGCACCGAGGGCCCGCTGACCGCGACGCAGCTTGGCGGGGCGAAGAATGGCGGCGCATGGTGGGACTGGTCGGACACCAAGATCGCGGTCGAGTGGCTGCTGGGCACCGGGAAGGTGATCTGCGCCCGGCGGGTCGGCTGGCGCCGGGTGTACGACCTCCCCGAGCGTGTCCTGCCAGCCGACCTGCTGGAGCAGGACCCCTCGGACGCCGACTGCCTGGTCCACCTGACCGGCGTGGCGGCGCGTGCGCTCGGCGTCGTCACCCGCTCCGACCTTACCGACTACCAGCGGCTGCCGAACTTCGGGTCTGGCCGCAACGGGGCCAGGCTGTCGGCGGACGACGCGGCGCTCGCGGCCGGTCTCGTTCCGGTGGCGATCGACGGCGGCCTGGGCGCGCCGAGCCCCGCCTGGGCCGATCCGCGGGCCATCGCGGGCGTGCTGGACGGCGGCCGGCCAGGCGGCACCGGGCGGCATCGGGCCACGCTGCTGTCACCGTTCGACTCGCTGGTGTGGGATCGCAAGCGCACCCTGCGGATGTTCGGCTTCGTGCACAGCCTGGAGGCCTACGTGCCGCGGGCCAAGCGGGTGCATGGGTACTTCACGATGCCGCTGCTGGCCGGGGGCCGGCTGGTCGGCCGGGTGGACCCGGCCAGGGAGGGGCGGACGCTGGTGGCGCGGCAGGTGACGCTGGAGGTGCCGCGAGCGACCGAGCCCATGGCCAGGGCGCTGACCGAGGCTGCCGAGTGGGTCGGCTGCGACAGCGTGCAGGTTGCCGAGGTTCGTCCGGCTGACCTCGAACCGCGCCTGCGGTCCGCGCTGGCCTCGTCAGGCGCCTGAAGAGGCCAGCGCCCGGACGAACCCGGCGCCCGACGAACCCGGCGCTGCCCGCCGCTGCACACGGGCGCGGGTGAGGTCAGGAGAGTTCGATCAGCTTCTCGCGGACCGCGACCATCACGGCTTCCATCCTGGAGTGGATCTGAAGTTTCTCCAGAATGTTCCGGACATGGTTTTTCACTGTATTATCTGATATATACAATTCTTTTGCTATGTCGCGATTGTTCATGCCGCGAGCGACGAGCTTCAGCACCTGCATCTCACGGTCGGTCAGCTTGGGTGCAGGGACCTCCTGCGGCGGCTCGGTGTCCTCGCGGCGGGCCAGCGTAGCGAACTCGCTGAGCAGCTTTCCTGCCATGGACGGGCTGATCAGCGACTGCCCGCCGTAGACGGACCTGACGGCCTCGGCAACGTCGTCCAGCGGGATGTCCTTGAGCAGGTAGCCGCTCGCACCCGCCTTGATCGCCTCGAAGAGATCGTCCTCCTCGTCGCTCATGGTCAGAATGATGATCCGCGCGCTCGGCGCGACATCCTTGATCGCGCGGCAGGCTTCGATCCCGCTGCTGCGCGGCATCCTGATGTCCATCAGCACAACATCGGGCAGCGCCACGCTGGCCCGCTGCACCGCTTCGGCGCCGTCACTGGCCTGGCCCACGACCTTGATGTCGCGCTCGGTCTCGAGCACGATCTCAAGCCCGCGGCGGAAGAGCGCGTGATCGTCGACGATCAGCGTGCGGATCGGTTCGGCGCCTTTCCCAGCCCCCGATGCCGCAACGCTGTCCGCGCTGGCTGCCATGTTGTACCTCTCGTGACCTCACCGGCCGACCCCGGCGCGAGCCGGTGCCGCCGGACCGCGCTGGAGCCTGCCTTACGCCTGCGCTACCACTCTCGCCGACCACCCGCCGGCCGGCCACCGCCGGCCACCGTCGGCCGGAAACCGCCACATCGACGACCTGGCCGCCTGCCGCGCGGCCGCCGATGCGTCCCCGGCAGCCCTACCGCCGCGCAGCCGACTTCGCCGATCCCTGGGCCGGGATGGCAGCCTGCGCGGTCGTCGGGGCAGCTCGCTTCGCCGTGGAGTTCTCGACCAGCCTGATGACCCCGTACTGGTAGCCACGCCGCCGGTAGACCACGCTCGGCATGTCCTTGTCGATGTCATGAAACAGGTAGAAGTCGTGCCCCACAAGTTCCATTTCGAGAAGGGCCTGGTCGATGGAGATCGGATCGGCCCGGTGGAACTTCTGCCTGACGACTACCGGGCCATCCCCCTCCATCGCGATGGGAACGACACTATCCGAGTGGCCGTCGTGTCCGGGACCGGCCCACTCACCGTCCTCGGAGACAGAGTCCGTAGTACCTTCGGCGAGCCCAGTGCCCTCGGCGAGCCCGGTGCCATAGGTCAGCCCCGCGCCGTCGGCACCCGCAGCGCCGGCCGCCGCCTTCCTAGCCGACCGTCCGCGCCTGCCGAATCCGGCCCTGGCCGACGCAGCGGCCTGATCGGCCCGAGCCGCTCCCGTCTCCCCCATCGCCGCCTCCCCCGTCGCCGCGGCCCCCGCAGCGATCCCCGCGGCAGCGTCGGCGGGCGCTTCGCCCTCCTGGTCCGCCTGGTCCTGCCCGGTCAGTGCGGCGCCCTCGGGGAGTTCCGCCTGCTCGGGCTCGCGCGGACCGGCGAACCGGTCCGGCCAGTAGTGCACGTTGTGCCTCTTCCTGCGGTCGAGCGCACGGCGCAGCCGTGAGTCAAGCTTCGCCAGCGCCAGGTCGAGCGCCGCGATGCGGTCCTCCGCTGCCGCCTCGGCCCGGATGGCCGGGCCGCGCGACCTGACGGTCAGCTCGACCCGCTCCTTCTGGCTTGCCTGCCGTGGGTTGCGCTCGACCGACACCTCCACATCCACCCTCAGCGCCTTGGCATCCAGCTTCACCAGCCTGTTCAGCTTCGCGGTCGCGTACTCCCTAAAGCGCGCTGCCACATCCGTCTGACGGCCCTTGAAGATGATGTCCATGACCCGAGCCCCCTTCCATCCGGTGTGCGGAAGCGGCACCCGTCCGGCCGACCTGGTCTTCGACCCCACATTCGCCTGCTGAGGGTTTCGCGGCCTCCTGTGCCACTACTGCCCTTCTCCCCGCGCTGCGGACATCTGGTCCGGAGGCGAAGGCAGGACTTACCTCTAAACCGCACCGTGATCAGTCGACGAGAAGTCGCCTTACGTGGGCCGTTTCGCCTGCGGCTGGCATCGGCTTGCCAGGTACGCCGTCCCGCACTCGGGGCGGTGTACCCAGCGCAACCACGGACCCGGACGGGTGCCACACATTGACGGTAGTCCTGTCCGGGCCCGATGTCAGGTGCCGGGTCACGCCAACCTCGCGGCTCCGCGACGGGCACGGGCCGCGGAGGTCAGCCGCCGTAGACCGGCGTTGTTCCCTTGGCGATCAGCGTCCAGCCGCGGTCAAGCAACCCGGCCTTCGCCTCCCAGACGCCAGCGGACGTCTTCGCCGTCGGCGCCACCCCTACCACGACGGCCGGCAGGTCGGCGCCGTTCACCCAGCTCGCCGTCACCGAGGTCACCAGGCCCGGCGGGGCGGCGATCGGAGTAGAGCTGCCGCCGGTGAGCGGAACCTCATAGATCTGGGACCCGCCCGCCGACTGACCGACCACGAGCAGGTGATCGGGATCGAGCCAGGTGAGCGCGACCGGGTTGGTGACGTCGGATCCGATGCTGACCACGGCTCCGGTCTGGCCCAGGTAGGTGAACGAGTTGGACCTGCTGATCGCGGCCACCACGACCTGCGAGCTCTCGCGGGTGCGGACGATCATCGCGACCCGGACGCCGTCCGGGGCGACGCTCAGGGCCGAGATCGTGCCGAGACACGCTGACGACGTGCAGTCCGCTCTGACCAGCTTCGGCTTGACCGGGCTGCCGAAGCCTGCACCGGGCAGCTCGTACGCCCAGTTCCCTGCCGTGGCCCACAGGTTCCGCTGGTCGTCCCAGCTCAGCGAGCTGCACGAGGCAGGCAGCTGCACCGTGACCACTGGCCCGCCGGACCACTGCGGCACCAGGTAGACCTGCTTGCCACGGCACGCGGCGAGCACGGCCTCGTTCTGCGGCCCCGGCGTCACCGCGATCGCGGTGAACGGCGCGCTGCCGAGGCTGGCCGGCAGGGTCACCGGATAGCTGCCCGCGGCGGGCACGATCTTGACCGCCGAGGCCGGCGCGGTGCCGGGCTCCTGCACGTAGAGCTCCGACGACTGGCCGCGGGCCACCCATTGCGGGTCGTACGGCGGGTGCAGCATCTGCTGCCAGGTCTTGTGGTCGATCTGGAGCACCACCGACCGGATCTGGCTGCCGCCCGACGGCGCGAACGGCTGGGAGGTGAGGGTCCAGAAGATCTGGGCGGCCATCTGGCGCAGCTGCGCGGCGTGTGCCTTCGCCGCCGCGCCGCCGAGATCCACCACGGCCTCAACCCCGCCGATCACCTGCGCCCCGATCACGCGCGTGCCATGCGGGAAGGCCGTGACTGCCGCGTCGTACAGCCAGCTCGTGTCCGACGGAGAGCTGCGCAGCGACTTGACCATCCCGGCCACCGCGGACGGCCCGTTCGCCCGCAGCGGTATGTAGACGGGCTCGGGAATGAGGCTGCCGGCGAAGGAGCCGCCGGGCGGGATGCCGGTGCGGAAGTAGTACAGATCGCGCGGCTGGTAGTCGCGCTCGAAGTCGGGCTGGGCCAGCAGCAGCAGTGTCGGCTGCTGCTTGCCGTCCAGGAAGATGTTCTCGATCCGCCACTTGCCGCCGATCTCGATCAGCGCGAATGAGAACGTGTCGGGTCTCGGCGTGGCCACCAGGTTCCCCGCGGCGTACTCGGCCTCGGTGGTCATCGATGCGGTGTACGAGCCCGTCACGGTGACCTGGGCTATTCGCGGGCTGCCTGTGGAGAGCTGGGTCGGCAGCGAGTGCTCGGTCACGGCCGGCGAGGCGATCACGGTAGCCGCCCAGCCCGGGTCCCACTCGTTGGCGAACGCCTGGGTGAGGTACTCGCGGGCCACGGCGTGCCGCCCGGCGAAGCTGGCGCTGGCGGCCAGGAACCCGGTGACGATCTCGTCCGGCGACCACTGCGGCCCCGGAGGGGCCGGCAGTACCTGAAGCCCGGGCTGGCCCGACCCGGACGATCCGTGCAGCGAGCTTGTCCTGATGGTGCCGCTGGTGGGCAGGCTCGCGCAGGCGCCGACCGCCAGCGCGGCCGCGAGCGCGCCGACCCCGGCGAGCCAGCGGCGGCACGTCATAGCGGCTCCTGGCCGGGCACTGGCCGGTGGCCGTTCTCGCCTGGCCCGGCTCCGGCCTCTCCGGTCGGGGGCGGCAGCCCGGCGCCCGGCCGCGGCAGCAGCACGTAGAGGTCGACCTGGTCGGGAGCCAGCGGGAGAGGCGAGCCGACGAGCGCCGTGCCGGCCGAGCGCGGCAAGGTGAGGCGGAACACCGAGCCGCGGCCTGGCTCGCCGGACGCCTCAAGCCAACCGCCGTGCAGCCTGGCGTCCTCAAGCGCGATCGCGAGTCCGAGCCCGGTGCCGCCGGTGGTCCTGGCCCTGGCCGGGTCGGCGCGCCAGAACCGGTCGAAGACCAGGTGCTCCTCGCCGGGGGCCAGGCCGACGCCGAAGTCGCGCACGGCCACGGCCACCGCGTCCCTGTCCGCCGCCGACATCACGAGCACGTCCCGGCCCTCGCCGTGCTCGACGGCGTTGACCAGCAGGTTACGTAGGATCCGCTCGACCCGGCGACGGTCCATCTCGGCCACGCACGGCTCGACAGGCAGCCGGAACTCAATCCGCGAACCGCGCCGCTCGGCCAGCTGCTGTGCCACGTCGGCGGACTGCCGCACCACCTCGCAGACGTCGGCCGGCTCCGCGTCCAGGGTGGCCGCGTTGGCGTCGTACCTGCTGATCTCCAGCAGGTCGCCGAGCAGCGACTCGAACCTGCCGATCTGGCTCTGCAGCAGCTCGGCCGACCTGGCGGCCGATGACTCCAGCTGGTCCCTGGCCTCGTACAGCAGGTCGGCCGCCATCCTGATGGTGGTCAGCGGCGTGCGCAGCTCGTGCGACACGTCGGAGACGAACTGGCGCTGCACCTGGGACAGATCTTCGAGCTCGCGCATCTTGTCCTGCAGGCTGGCGGCCATCTCGTTGAACGAGGTCGCGAGCGCCGCGACCTCGTCGTTGCCGCGCACTCGCAGCCGCTCGTCGAGCCGGCCGGTGGACAGCAGCTGCGCGCCCTGCGCTGCCCTGGCGACCGGGACCACCACCCAGCGCGTCACCAGCCAGGCGATCCCGGCCAGCAGGAACACCAGTGCCAGCCCCACCAGCGCGAGCAGCCGCTCGACCAGGCTGATCTCGCTCTGCAGGTTGGTGAGCGGGAAGAAGTACCACAGGCCGTACCCGCTGCCGAACTGCGCCGCGTACAGCAGCCCGGGGGTGGCGTTGCTGCCGGTGCCCATCTTCCAGTAGATGAGCTGCGGCTGCATGCTCCTGGGCCGCCGCACCTGGCTGACCAGCCCCGCGGGAAGGTCGCGGACCCTAAGGTTGTCGGAGACCGCCGGCCAGTAGACCGGCGGACCTGCGTACACGGTCACGGCGATCCCGTAGTCGGCGCCCGGTCCGCCGCTGGACTTCAGGCTGCTGACGATCTTGATCATCAGCGCCTCAGAGCCGGCGCCGGGCGTCTTGAACGCGGCCGGATTGGACTGCGCGTTGGACAGCCCGTCGGACGCCTCGCTGAAGGCCGCTTCCTTGGCGTTTCCGAGCAGGTTCGATGCGACCTGCTGCACGAGGAAGAACCCGAGCAGCGAGATCGCCACGGCGGAGATGACCAGCGTCGTGCCCACCACCCGCAGCTGGAGCGAGCTACGCCAGCGCGCCCTGAGCAGCCGCCCTGCCGCGGCCGCGCGTCCGCCGGCACCACGGGCCAGTCTGGCTGGCGCCGCATACCATGCGGGTCCTGGGCGGCGGGCTGGCCAGGATCTCGGCAGCGGAAGCCGCCGGCCTGACCGGTCATCGCCTGCCAGCCAAGCCAGCCACGACCGGGACTGGCCGCCGACGCTCAGCCCGGGCCCGCCTTGTAGCCGACGCCGCGCACGGTCACGACGATCTCAGGCCGCTCAGGGTCCTTCTCGATCTTCGCCCGCAGCCGCTGCACGTGCACGTTGACCAGGCGGGTGTCGGCGGCGTGCCGGTAGCCCCACACCTGCTC
>Ga0335077_10011490_pt1 | contig 11072 bp, 9 predicted proteins | sample Lox_Sample_31_FD_207151 | JGI IMG/M metagenome (GOLD analysis project Ga0335077, IMG submission 207151) | Soil microbial communities from Loxahatchee National Wildlife Refuge, Florida, United States - Lox_Sample_3.1 | ecosystem: Environmental > Terrestrial > Soil > Wetlands | place: USA: Florida...
GTTCTACAAGAAATTCCAGAAGGACTTGAAGTATGCGGCCAAGCACATGGAAAACATCAAGCGGATGGAGAAGCCCACCGACGAGAAGTGCGAAAAGTGTGGCGCGCCGCTGGTGATCAAGTGGGGCAAGCACGGGTCCTTCTACGCGTGCAGTACGTACGACAAAGACGATCCGAACACCTGCACGTTCACGAAAGAAAATCCGATCAACCTGCCGGACCTCGATTCGGCCGACATGCAGGAGACCGGCGCCGCAGAAGAATACTGCGAGAACTGCGGCCGGGTGATGGTGCTGAAGCGTGGACGCTTCGGCCAGTTCATGGCTTGCACGGGATATCCGGATTGCAAGACCACACGGCGTCTGGATCAGGGCAAGAAGGTTCCTGACATCCCCCTCGACGAGCTTTGTCCGAAATGCGGACGCAATATGATGATCCGCCACGGGCGTTTCGGCGAATTCACGGCCTGCAGCGGATATCCGGACTGCAAGTACGTCAAGCAGAACTTCATTGGCGTGAAGTGCCCCGACTGCAAAGACGGCGACCTGGTCGAAAAACGCGCGCGCAAGGGCAACACATTCTACGGATGCTCGAACTATCCGAAGTGCAAGTTCACTTCGGCGAATAAGCCGATTGCCGAGAAGTGCCCAAGCTGTGGCAGCGAATATCTGGTCGAGAAAAATCTGAAAGCCGGGCCGGTCATCGCGTGTCCGAACAAGGAATGCGATTACGAGCGGCCAGCGCCGGTGCCACCGCCGCAGACGAGTCAGCAACCTCCAGAGACCCGGGCCTAAGATTCGTCGAGAGAGACGTAGCTTGCTACGTCTCTCCTTCTCATGGCGGTCGATTGCTCGCCGCTCCTCGCCCGCATTACAATCCTCCATTCACGGAGGAACTCATGCCCAAGAAACCGACAGTCGTCGATGCTCAACTCATCATCCAGCTTTACGATCTTCGCCGCGAGGCCGAGATGCGCAAAGCGCGCGCCTGGTGGGTTCAATTCGACCCGCAGAATGCCGACGATTTCCTCAAGGTCGCATGGGCCCTGGGTACTCAGGAGAACGCTTGGCTGCGTCAGGTCGGCGGCTACTGGGGAATGGTGACTTCATTCGTCAACAATGGCGTCCTGAATGAACAATTGTTTCTCAATCCAGGATTCAGCGGCGAGTTGTTCCTCATCTATTCCAAGATTCATCCCTTCATTAAGGACCTGCGCAAGAAGCTCAACGATCCCAACGCCTTCAAAGAGGTGGAAACGGCCGTCACCCGTACCAAGTGGGGACGTGACCGCCTGCAGTTCATGATGAAGCGCGTCGAGACCATGCGCCAGAGAATGGCTGAGCGAAAGGCGTCGGCTTCCCAGCCCAGTTCATAATCTCGCTCGCGACTCGGGCTGACAGCTCTTCTGCTATCCTAGTTCGCTGTGCGGATGATCTGGTGGTTTCTGATCCTGGGCGTCAGTACACTGGTCGTAGTGTGTGTGGTGATCGCTCTGTACATCCGTTTGCGGAAACACTTGCAGAAGACGCACACATCGCACGATGGAACCGGGCACGATTCCGACGGCCGCGATTGAGATTTTCAGGCAGTAAGAAGACTTCGGAGAGCCTATGGGAAGACCGGCAGTTCACACTTTCAATCCACCGCAAGAGCGGCCGATCGAAGCATCGAAGCAAGTCGCGCTGATCGTTGGCGGAAGCTTGTTTGTGGCGCTGTGCGCCCGCATCACGATTCCTCTGATGCCGCTCACGCCGGTTCCGCTGACCGTGCAGAATTTTGGAGTGCTGCTGGTCGGATTGCTACTCGGCAGCCGGCGCGGATTCGCGGCCCTGGCTTTGTATCTCGCAGAAGGTGCGGTCGGACTACCCGTCTTCAGCCCGACCGGAGTGGGCGGCGTTGCGCAACTGTTCGGAATTACGGGCGGCTTCTTACTCGCATACCCGTTGGTGGCGTTCCTTGCCGGGTACATTTTCGAACGCGGTGCGAAGACGGTCTTGCAAGCAACGATTGCGGGTATACTCGCCGAAATTCTTTTATTCGCAGGCGGATTAAGCTGGCTCTATGTCTTCACGCATTCGTTGGCGAAAGCCGCCTATCTTGGGCTGTATTGGTTCGTGGCAGCTGAGGTGATAAAGATAATGCTCGCCGCCGCGATCGCGATCCGTTGGCGCCGAGCGAAGTAATTTTCGGGAGTCTTTCGAATGACCGTTGTGTCCGCAAATGACAAGCAACAATCCAGCACACCAAGCGAGGTCCGCGAAATCACAGTCGCGCACAGTCCCGACTCCGATGATGCTTTCATGTTTTACGGACTGGCTACGAACAAGATCCGTACGCCCGGACTGCGCTTCACGCATACCCTTTGCGATATCCAGACACTGAATGAAAAAGCGCGCGAAGGCGTGTACGACGTCACGGCGATTTCATTTCACGCCTATCCGTACGTGCAGGACAAATATGCGCTGATGTCCTGCGGCGGGAGCGTGGGCGAGGGTTACGGTCCAATGATTGTTTCGCCGCGTCCGTTCACCGCGAGCGAAGTCAAGTCGAAGCGCATCGCCGTTCCCGGAACTCTGACGACGGCCTATTTGGCATTGCAGCTTTTTGCGCCCGGGGTTGAAACGGACGTCGTCCCTTTCGATCAGATCATCCCGCAGGTACTGGAAGGGAAATATGAAGCCGGCCTGATCATTCACGAAGGCCAGTTGACCTATGACAAGGCCGGATTGCACCGCATTGTCGATCTCGGACGCTGGTGGCAGAAAGTCACCGGACTTCCGCTTCCGCTCGGAGGCAATGCCATCCGCCGCGCGCTCGGCCCACAGTTGATGCCTGCGGTGACCGCAGCTCTGCGCGAGAGCATCCAGTATGCGCTCGATCATCGCGAAGAAGCGCTCGCCTACGCGATGCAGTTTGCCCGCGATCTCGACTCGCCGACCGCCGATAAATTCGTCGGCATGTACGTCAACGAGCGTACTCTCGATTACGGACCTGACGGCCGGGAAGCCGTCCGCCGCCTGCTCGACATGGGACATAAGGCAGGCATCATTGGGCCGGAAGCCAGGGTGGAGTGGGTTTAAAGAAAGCCACGAGCTACGGGCCACGAGCTTCGAATATTGCCTCTGCATAGCCCACATCACAGGTTTTAGCTCGAAGCTCGTGGCTCGCAGTACCCTCCGTGAAATGCAATGCTTAAAGCTTCTAATCAAACTTTAATGGGCAGGCAGACGCTGCTCATCGACGCTGACGACACGCTCTGGGAGAACAACGTCTATTTCGAGCGTGCCATCGCGCGCTTCATTCCTTTCCTGAATCATCACGAGTTCACGCCGGAGCAGGTTCGCGAAGTGTTGAACGACGTCGAGCGCGAATGCATCGTGAAGCACGGATACGGGCTGCACAGCTTCTCGCAGGCATTGGTGGACACATTCGAGCGCTTGAGCCCGCGCCCGGTCACGCCGGAGGTTCACAAGCAGGTGATCAGCTTCACGCATCAGATTGAGAATCACGCGATTGAATTTCTTCCCCACGTGCCCGAAACGCTCGATTATTTGGCCAAGAAGCATCGCCTGATCCTTGTCACCAAGGGGGCGAAGGCCGAGCAGTCAGGAAAGGTCGAGCGCTCGGGTGTGAAAAAACACTTTGCCGCGGTCGAGATCGTTCCGGAGAAAACTGCCGCGGTGTACTCGCAACTGGCCGACAAGTACGAATGTGATCACACTTGCACGTGGATGGTTGGGAACAGCCCGAAATCTGACATCAATCCCGCGCTGGCTGCCGGAATGAATGCTGTGTTTGTGCCGCATGGCGATACGTGGATTCTGGAGCACGAGGAACTGAATCCCGCGCCGCCGGCCCAAGAACTCCTCATCGTGGGAGGGTTCGCCGAACTGCGGGAACATTTTTAGTTGTGGCACCGGCAGCCGCTTTCCGCAGCTGTTCGAATATCGGTGCAACTTGAATTCCGAATTCTTCTTGAAAGCGTCCGAAATCCAGCAATCGCGGATTGCCGATCACGTTCGCGCCACCCAAGTTCATGGTGACGTTCGCATTCAATTTTTCCACTTCCCGCTTTAAATCCTGCACCACCACTGACTCGCAGGGCGCGTTGTAGACGGAATACGCAGGTTGCGTGGCCGATTGCAAGCTCGCGAGCGCCTTCGCGACATCTTCCACATGCACGAGAAGGACTCGTTCCGAACTTCCATATGGAATCTCCATCACAACCGCTCGATCCGCGCAAAGAGATTCAAATACCTGACTTCGCCACGCCGACGTCGCCGATTTTGCACCGGGCCCGACCACGCGACCAATTCTCAGACTGACGAAATCCAAATCGTGACGCTCACGATAGGCTGCTCCCAGTTGCTCGACGTAGAGCTTAGCCGCACCATAGAGATCCTCCGGTGCGGCGCGGTCGGCTTCCGAAACTATGTGACTGTCATCCCAGGTGCCATAAATACTCAGTGAGCTGGCAAAAACAAACCGCTTCACACCGGACTGCCGGGCAAGTTCCAGCAGATTGAGACTGCCAACCACATTGACCCCGGTGGCGCGTATGGGGTCCTGCTGGGCTGCGGTTGGAAGGACAGCCGCGAGATGAATGACATGACTGATGCCCTGCCGTTCGAAGACTTTCTCCAACTCCTCGCGATCGCTGATGTCACAAGCGATCTCGTCTTGTGGCTTAGCGGCAGCCATGGGCGCTTGATCCAGCGAGACCACCCTGACACCGGATCCGCGCAAAAGCTTGACCAAAGCTCGACCAACGAACCCGCGTCCGCCTGTGACCAGCAACGATTTTTCCTGATTGCTCATCGTCTCATTCCCACTGAATCGAAAGGCGCCATTGGGTGGGCCACCCGAGCTCGTTGTACTTACCGCCGCATCAAACTAACCAACACGCCTCTATCGCAGGGACTAAGACCTGCATGGTACCCTCAATTTGCTCTGCGATCTGGCTCCCCACTTCGTCTGTGGCGATTCAGACCAACAATTTACGGCGGCTGTTACAAACAGTCGAGGCGCTCTCTGAACTCGGCCCGGCGCTGACGGCCGAGCGCGAATTCTCGGAAACTTCACGCCTGATGCTGTCTGCCGTGATGGAAGCGGCGGGCGCGCGCGAAGGCACCCTGTTTCTGTTCAACGACAAGCCCGCCATGCTAAGCTCCGCGGCCTCCCTGGGATTCGCGCTGATGCCGGATCCCGCTTTCATTCCACTGCTGCCCAAGCACGTACACGCGCTCACGGCAGCGCGCGCGCCGGTGGTTCTCAATTCATCGGCTTATCCGGCCTTCCTGAGTTCCAACGGCAACGTCGCACCGGAGTTGTTCAAGTGCTTGGCGCCGCTCAAAGCCGGAGGACGTCTCGCCGGCATGATTGCGCTCGGCCGGCGTCCAGGCGATTTGCTCTATCAGGATAGCGAGCTCGACGCCCTCGAATTGTTGTGCAGCTACGTTGCTCTCGCGGTGCAGAATCACGCCTTGACGCAGACCATCGCGCAGCGTGTCTCAGAGAATCTGAAGCTGATGGCCTCGCTGCACGGCTTCTACGACAACGCGCTCGAGGCCTTCGCCACCGCCATCGACGTAAAGCACGTCAACATTCATGGACATTCATTGCGCGTGGGACGCTACGCCGCCGCGATCGGCGAAGCGTTAGGCATGGAGGCCAATGACGTTGGGGCGCTGCGCAGCGCCGGGTACTTGCACGACATCGGAAAAGTTGCCGTGGACCGGCGACTGTTCGGGAAGCCGGGTGCACTCGATCCTGAAGAATTCCGAGAAATGGCAGACCACACAACCGTAGGCCATCAGATCGTGAGCACGGTGCAGTTTCCCTGGCCCCAGATTCCGGAGATCGTGCGCTGGCATCACGAGCGCAGCGATGGCTCCGGATATCCGGACAAGCTCACACAAGATGAGTTGCCCATGGCGGTGCGGATCGTCGGCGTTGCCGATTCGTTCGATGCCATGACCAGCGCGCGCCCGTATCGTGCGCCGATGTCGGTCGGCGGAGCACTCAGCGATCTGGTGCGCATGGCTCCCGACAAGTTTGATCCCGAAGTTGTGCAGGCTCTGCTCATTCAGGTGCGGCGAGAAGCGGTGGGCAGCAGCCGGACGCATCTGCTCGACACGGCCGTAAACATTGCAGCGGCCGATGTCGATCACCTCGCGGCCACTCTGCAATATAAGGTTGGCCGCGGCAAAGTCTATCTCCCCAGCAGTTAGGGCCGGTTGTCTGACAGAGCAGCACTTCCAAGACCCACCTTTCGAAACCGCCCCTTCGACTCAGCTCAGAGCAGGCTCCGGGTGGGCAGCCTCACTTATCGAATCCTCTACCATAAGTCATTCTGCTGACAGGAGTTCCAGGAAGTACCCACCCTGCCAGCAACTTTTCCTGCCTTCTGGGTTCATAATCAGGAGATCTCGTCGCTCCGGAGTCTGCATGACATCCACAGTCGAGAAGCTGTCGGCTTCCCTGCTCTGCTTAAGCCTCGCCTGCGCTGTCCCGCAATTAATCGCCAAGAAAAAAGATCAGCCTGCGCCCTCCGCCAATGAGCAGAAACGCGCGGTGCACGCGCTCAATCGGCTGACGTTCGGTCCTCGTCCCGGCGATGTGCAGCAAGTGATGGCGATCGGCGTCGATCGCTGGATCGATGATCAACTGCATCCGGAAAAAATATCCGACAGCACGATGGATGCCCGCCTCGCCCCGCTTCGCACCCTGCACATGAGTTCGAAAGAAATCATGGAAGAATTCCCCGACGGCGCCATGATTCAGCAGGTGATGAATGGAAAGCGACGGATGCCGTCGGATCCAGAACGGCGCGCGATCTACCAGGTGCAGATTGCGCGGCGCGAGGAAAAGCGCGAGCGCAAGAGCGAAAAACAAGCCGCCGTAGTAACGCAGCCTTCCGCGGCAGCAGAAGCTCCCGCGCCCACAATGAACCAGGGTGCCGCGCCTGAACCGCCCAGCGCCGCGGAGGGTGCGAAGACGGCCGAGGAACTTGCCGCCGCGGCTGCCGCCAGTCCAGATCCCCAGCCCGCCACTCCCGCCGAGAGCGCGATGAATATGATGAGTGCGCCGACGACTGTGTCTACAGCGGACAATACTTCCCCGAGTGCGACGCCTGCGCCTCAAGTGGAAACGAAAATGTCCCCCGCGGAGCAAGCCGAAGCGCAGCGCCGTGAAGATCGTCTCTATACCGATTTGAAGATTCAGTCGATCGCCGATATGCCAGCCGATGAACGCTACAAGAAAATTCTGGCCATGCCGGCCGATGACCAGATCGCTTTCGCCAATGCGATGCGCGGCGGCAAGGGTCAGGATTTCCTGGCAGGAATGAATCCGGCGCAGCGCGAAGTTCTGCAAGCCATGAATAATCCGCAGGGCGTGGTGGTCGACGAATTGGCGCAGGCCAAGCTTCTGCGCGCGATCTACAGCGAACGCCAGCTCGAAGAAGTGATGACTGACTTCTGGTTCAATCACTTTAACGTGTTCGTCGGAAAAGGACCGGAGCGCCTGCTGCTGACGAACTACGAGCAGCAAGTCATCCGTCCGCATGCGCTGGGAAAATTCGAAGACTTGCTGGTGGCAACGGCCAAGAGTCCTGCCATGCTGTTCTATCTGGACAACTGGCTGAGCGTCGGACCGAATTCGATGCAGGCTCTGGGCATTCCGGCGCGGCCTGGCCGGGGTGGTCCTTATCGTTATCCCCGCATGGACCGGCCCAATGCGAAGCGCAAGCAGAACAGCGGATTGAATGAGAACTACGGTCGTGAACTCCTCGAACTGCATACGCTCAGCGTCAATGGCGGATACTCGCAGCGCGACGTCACCGAAGTTGCCAAAGTTTTCACCGGCTGGACTATCGATAGGCCGAACGATGGCGGCGGATTCGAGTTCGATGCGCGCAAACACGAGCCGGGGCCGAAGTTCGTGCTTGGACATCGCATCAAGCCGAAGGGCGAAGAGGAAGGCCGCGAAGTGCTGCACATGCTCGCAACCAGCCCGCAAACGGCACACTTCATTTCCCTGAAGCTGGCGCAGCGCTTCGTCTCGGATGACCCTCCGCCCGCGCTGGTTGATCGCATGGCCAAGACTTTCGAAAAGAAGAAGGGTGATATCCGCGAGGTCCTGAGCACGCTCTTCCACTCGCCGGAATTCTGGGCCGAGAATACCTATCGCGCGAAGGTAAAGACGCCTCTCGAATTTGTTGCGTCTGCTGTTCGCGCCACTGGCGCCGACGTTCAGGATGCGACGCCGCTCGCCCGCCAGTTGAACAACATGGGCATGCAGCTCTATGGAGCGCAGCCGCCGACCGGCTATTCGATGAAGGCCGAAACCTGGGTCAGTTCGGCCGCCCTGCTCAATCGCATGAACTTCGCGCTGTCTCTGACATCAGGCAAAGTGCGGGGCGTAAAGGTTGACACGGCACAACTGGCGGGAGACTCTTCAACGCCGGACGCAGCGATTGAATTATCCGCGATGGAGGCCAAGCTACTCGCGGCAGATGTCTCGAAGCAGACGCACGACTCGATCGTGGCGCAGTTGCAGACGCCGTCGAAAAACGCCAAGCCGCCGGACGCAAACACGATGGCGGGATTGCTGATCGGTTCGCCGGAATTTCAGAGAAGGTAGCTATCAGCTATCAGTTTTTCGGCTGTCAGCTTCTTCGTCTTAGCTGATGGCTGAGAGATGAAAGCTAAGTGGGGTTCACTATGTCCATCACTCGTCGCATTTTTCTCCGCAACAGTGCGCTGGCCGTCGTAGGCACGGCGGCGGTTCCTAGCTTCCTGACTCGCGCGGCGTTGGGCGCGGTCGAGAGCACGTCCAATAAACGGCTGGTGGTCATTTTTCAGCGTGGTGCGGCCGACGGGCTCAACATCGTTGTTCCCCATGGCGAACCGCAGTATTACACCATGCGGCCGAACATCAACATTCCGCGGCAGGCGGTTCTCGACCTGGATGGATTTTTCGGACTACACCCGTCGCTGGCTGCGTTTCAGCCATTGTGGCAGCAAAAACATCTTGCGATCGTTCATGCCGCCGGCTCTCCCGACTCGACCCGCTCGCACTTCGATGCGCAGGATTTCATGGAAACCGGCACACCCGGCCTAAAGGCCACGGAAGATGGCTGGCTGAACCGGTCTTTGCAGAATTTGCCCCAGCAGAATTCACCATTTCGGGCAATCGCGCTGGGGCCATCCCTGCCTCGCATTCTGAGCGGACGCGAGCCTGCCGTTGCGATGAACAACATCAACGATTTTTCGGTGGGTGGAAAAAATTCCAAGGGATCGCCCGTCGCCAATGCGTTTGAAGCGATGTACGACCAATCATCCGACTCTGTGCTGCATGGCACTGGCGCGGAAACCTTCGATGCTGTAAAGATGCTCCGCGCGGCCGATCCCGGCAAGTACACGCCCGCCGCGGGCGCGAACTATCCCAAGGGACGTTTCGGCGACAGCCTGCGGCAACTCGCGCAATTGATCAAGGCGAATCTGGGCGTGCAGGTTGCCTTTGCCGATATCGGGGGATGGGATCACCACGTCAACGAGGGCGCGGTCGAAGGCCAGCTTGCCAACGTGCTCGGCGATTTCTCGCAATCACTGGCGGCGTTCTGGACGGATCTCGGCGATCTGGCCGAAGACACGGTAATCATCACCATGTCTGAGTTCGGCCGCACGGCGCGCGAAAACGGCAACCGCGGCACCGACCACGGCCATGCCAATGTGATGTTCGTTTTAGGCGGTCCGGTCAAAGGCGGTCACGTGTATGGCCGCTGGCCGGGGCTGGATCAATCTCAACTCTACGAAGGACGCGATCTGGCACTGACCACAGATTTTCGGCAAGTGATCGGCGAATCCGTCACTCGCCACATGGGCAACAACAATCTGGCGACCGTGTTTCCCGGATTCGACACTCGGCCGGGAAGGTTCTTGCGAGTTTTGGGATGAGTCCGGAAATGAGGGGTGCCCCAGGTCTCGCCGGTTTTGCGAGACCTGGGAACATTCACTGCCGAATCCTCGGGTTCGCCACGGAGTACAGCACGTCCGTCAGGAAATTCACCGCGACATACGTTAGTCCGATCGCGAGAATGCATCCCTGCACGACGAAGTAGTCACGGTTCGAGATGGCATCGATGGTGAGGCGCCCGATGCCGGGCCAGGAAAATATCTTTTCCGTCACAATTGCCCCCGCCAGCAGCGCGCCGAATTGCAAGCCGAGCACAGTCAGAATCGGGATCATCGCATTGCGCAGCGCGTGACGGTAAACGACCGTGCGCTCGGGCAATCCTTTGGCGCGCGCGGTGCGAATGTAATCTTGGCTGAGTTCTTCGAGCATGGACGTGCGCACCATACGCGTGAGAATCGCTGCCAGAGCGCTGCCCATGGTCATCGCCGGCAACACCAGGTTTGCGAACGATCCGGCGCCGGAGACGGGCAGCCAGCCGAGCTTGATGGCAAACAGCAGAATCAAAATCGGGCCAAGCGCGAAATTCGGAAATGAAAGTCCGAACAGGCTGACTACCGAAATCGCACGATCGTCCCAGCGGTTGCGGCGGCGGGCGGAACGCACTCCGGCAGGAATCGAAAGCACGATGGCCACAAACAACGATGCGAGCGTAAGCCTGAGAGTGTAGGGATAGCGCTGCAGCAGAAGCTGCGTGACGTTTTGGTTGTAGCGGATGGAACGTCCGAGATCGCCGTGCAGCACGCCTTTCCAGTAGTCCCAATATTGCTCGCCGAGTGGTAGATCGAGTTTGTAGAGATGACGGGTGGCCGCGATGTCGGCGGGGGGCGCGCCCTCGCCGAGCATCTGCGCGATGGGATCTCCCGGAACGAGATGAATCAGCAGAAAGACGATGCTCACCACCAGCCAGACGACTGGAAGAGTATAGGCGACGCGTTGGAGAAGAGGTTTCAGATGTGTCAGTGCTCGGTCGTACGCTCTAAGACGTATCGACCGTCCTCGTCTTCGAAGTACGCCAATCGACCCGGTACGCACGAGAGAAATACACCGATGCCGCGGCCCTTTACATCTTTCAGCGCCTCCAGCAGGAGCATCTCT
>Ga0335077_10011492_pt1 | contig 11071 bp, 10 predicted proteins | sample Lox_Sample_31_FD_207151 | JGI IMG/M metagenome (GOLD analysis project Ga0335077, IMG submission 207151) | Soil microbial communities from Loxahatchee National Wildlife Refuge, Florida, United States - Lox_Sample_3.1 | ecosystem: Environmental > Terrestrial > Soil > Wetlands | place: USA...
CCAGATTCAAGAAAGGCCAAAGCACGCCCGCCGAATACGAGGGATTTCTGGAGGACGAAATTCGCCGGTGCGTCCGGTTGCAGGAGGAGGCCGGCCTCGACGTGCTCGTGCATGGCGAGTTCGAGCGCAACGACATGGTCGAGTATTTCGGCGAGCAAATGAGCGGCTTCGCCTTCACCGAAAACGGCTGGGTCCAGAGCTACGGTTCGCGCTGTGTCAAACCGCCCGTCATTTTCGGCGACGTGAGCCGGCCACAGCCGATGACGGTGCGTTGGGCAAGATTCGCGCAATCCCTGACCGCCAAGCCGGTGAAGGGCATGTTGACCGGTCCCATTACCATGTTGCAGTGGAGCTTTGTCCGCGACGACCAGCCGCGCTGGGAAACCGCCCGGCAACTCGCCCTGGCGGTTCGTGACGAAGTGGCCGACCTCGAAGCAGCCGGCATCCGCATCATCCAGATTGACGAACCGGCATTGCGCGAGGGATTGCCGCTGCGCAAGACTGGCTGGCCGGATTACCTGAAATGGAGCGTTGAAGCTTTCCGGCTCGCGGCTTCCGGCGTGAAGGACGAAACCCAGATTCACACGCACATGTGCTATTGCGAGTTCGACGACGTCATTGACTCCATTGCCGCGCTCGATGCTGACGTGATTTCGATTGAAGCTTCCCGTTCCAGGATGGAGTTGTTGCAGACGTTTGCGGCCTTCCATTACCCGAACGAAATCGGCCCCGGCGTCTGGGACATTCATTCGCCGCGGGTGCCGCACGCAGATGAGATGTTGCAACTCATCCGCGCTGCGTTGAAGGTGATTCCTCGTGAGCGCCTGTGGGTGAACCCCGATTGCGGGCTCAAGACGCGCCGCTGGGAGGAAGTGGTTCCGGCCCTGAAAAAATTGGTCGCCGCCGCGCAATCAGCGCGCAAGCTGAATTCATAAAACGATGCCCAAGCAGACGGCCAAGAAGTCAAAAGCCCGAGGCGCCAAAGCGAAGGCGTCGCCGATGGTGTTGACGATCGGTCACTCGACGCGGCCGATTGAGGAATTCATCCGGCTTTTGCAGGCGCACGGCGTGGCGTGCGTGTTGGACGTGCGCACCATCCCGCGCTCGCGTCACAATCCGCAGTTCAATGCGGATACGCTAAAGGAATCGTTGAAAAGAACTGGCATCAGCTACCGACACATGGCCAGCTTGGGCGGATTACGCCACACAACCGCCGCTTCGGTCAACACCGGCTGGCGCAACGCTTCGTTCCGCGGATTTGCGGATTACATGCAGGAACCGAAGTTTGAGCGAGCGCTGAAGATGCTGATCAAACTGGCCGGTCGGCGGCAGGTTGCGCTGATGTGTGCCGAAGCCGTGCCGTGGCGATGTCATCGCTCGCTCATCGCCGATGCCCTGCTGGTGCGCGGCATTTCCACCGAGCACATCACGAGTGCAACCCGACGCCAGCCGCATACTTTGACGGCGTTCGCAAAGGTCCGAGGCCGGCAAATAACCTATCCGGCCGCCGACTCCTCGGACAACAAAATGAGCCGGTCCCGGGTTTGAATTGAAGCGCCGGCAGCGCCTCAAAATACCTGAAATTATCCGGCCTGATGTTAGATTATGCCGTGAATCGCAACGCGCAAAACGCCGCTTCGACTGCGATTTCGGTTTCAAAAACGGAGGCGCGAAATCGAATCGGCTTGGCGGGGTTTCCTCCCGAATACTTCGCGCTGGTGATGGCGACCGGGATCGTTTCGCTGGCCGTTCATAACCAAGGCTGGGAAGACGCGGCTGTGGCGCTGTTTTGGTTAAACCTTGTCGCTTACTTCGTGCTTTGGGGGCTGACGCTGTTGCGGTTCTTCCGTTACCGAGCGCAGTTGCTGGATGATCTCACCCACCATTTTCATAGCGCGGCGTTTCTAACCATCGTGGCCGGAACATGCGTGCTCGGGTCCCAATTTGCCGTTTTGACCTCCTGGATGTGGGTGGCGAAGGCATTGTGGTTCGCTGGCCTTGGTTTGTGGGTGGTCTTGAATTACACGTTTTTCACGGTGGTCACGGTGCGCAATCCCAAGCCATCGCTGGAAGCGGGCATCAACGGCGTCTGGCTGCTGACGGTGGTCGCCACCGAATCCATCAGCGTGCTCGGCACGTTGGTTGCGCCGTCTTTCACCAGAACCAAACTGGTGCACTTCGTTTCCTTGGCCGCCGGGCTCACCGGCGCCATGTTCTACCTGTTTTTCATCATGTTGATTCTCTATCGCTGGATGTTTTTCCGGATGCGCCCGGAAAAGTTGACGCCGGATTACTGGATTGACATGGGGGCGCTGGCCATCGCCACGTTGGCCGGAGCATTGCTTCTGTCCGCTGCCGACCGCTGGAGTCTGCTTGGTGAATTAAGACCCTTTCTGGCGGGCTTCACGCTGCTGTTCTGGACGACCGCCACCTGGTGGATTCCGCTTTTATTGATTGTGGAAATCTGGCGGCACGCGTGGGGCCGGGTGAAATGGATTTACAGCCCTGATTACTGGTCGCTGGTTTTCCCGCTTGGAATGTATTCGGCGGCCACCGCCGCGCTGGCTAACGCTCTGGATTTGACTTTTCTCAGTCCCATCGCCGCGATCTTCGCCTGGGTGGCCGCATTTGCCTGGGCCGTTACTTTCTTTGGCTTGGTCCGCAGTCTGGCGCGCAAGCTTCAGAGGCCGATGGCGTGAGCTTGCACGGAATCGCCATTTGCTGAAATATTTGACGCTTTAAAGAATTTTCGCGCTCCTTCGGCGACCACTGCCGCGGCATCGTCTTGGGAGAAGCGGTCGGTATTCAACACCAGATCATAGCGCAATTCCTCGTCCAAACGGGCGTGAAAATGCGTCTTGAGATACCGTGCCCGGCGACGGTCTTCCGTCCGGACGAACTTGGCGGCCGCCTCCGGGGTCAGGTTCCGGTGTTTTTGCACACGCTCAATCCGCCTGGGCAGAGAGCCGGTCAGACGGACGTGGAACACATTTGGCAGGTTTGCCGTCACCACGGTGGCGCCGTGCCCGACCAGAATCACGTAGCCGGCCATTGCCAACCGCAGGGTGGTTTCCACCACTTGTGGCACCAGCACCCATGACGGCGGACGCAAACCAAATAAATCATCCATAAACTCGTCAATGAACAGGCGTTTTTCCTCCGTGATTTTTAGCGCCAATTCCTTCGGCCAGCGGTGCTCCTGCAACGCCGTTTCGATCAACTCCTGGTCGAAGACCGCCCACCGCGAATTGCCTTTGCCTTCCATCTCTTGAAGGCTTTGAATCAATCGTTCGGAAATGGTGCGGACGCCGGCGCCGGTTTGATGGGAAACCGTGATGGCTGGGTGGAGTGAGTGCGCTTGGGTCGAGGCAACACGCTCATAACGAGCCTGGCATTGGCTGACGATATAGGCGCTGGATTTCTGCGTTGAAAGGTCAGGACTCATAACGTTTTGCCGCCAGCGCCGGCCGGAATTTCAGAGCATTCCGAACACCTGCCAACGGCCCCTTGCTGCGGGACTCTTCTTCCTCGTGGTAACGCATCCGAGCGGCGATAATTTCGCCGCGCCCCAAATAACCCATCAACCGATCCGGCAAGTCCCGGCTCACCACCGGCAGCCGGCCGATATTGTGCCGGAGCATTTTGGCGATGGCATCATGCAACAGTTCGTCCGGATAAGTGACCACCAACTTGGATTTTCCTGCTTCAAGCACCGGCACGTCGCCCTCTGGCGCACTCTGCAATACGCGCAGCAAGTCGCCGCGCGTGACAATGCCGGCCACTTTTTGATCGGCATCCACAATGACCAATCCTTGACGCTGGGAAACGGCCGGATCGCCTCTGGCAATTCGATCTGAAAGCTCCCCGACCGTCGTCTTGGAAGAAACGGTGGGAGCCTGACAGTCCATCACCTCGCCCACTCGCATCAGCTCATACAAATCCACGCTGTATTCGCGGGCGATGTGCTGGCCGCGCCGGGCAAGTTTTTCCGTCAAGATCGAACGCCGCAGCACCAGCACCGTGACCCCCAGCGCCGCCACGCTGCCGATGAACAGGGCCGGCAGGGCGTTCAAATCATGCGTCAATTCCAGAATGAAAACCATGCCCGTGAATGGCGAGCGCATGGTGCCGCCCATGATCGCTCCCATGCCGATCATCGCCCAAAGCCCCGCATCACCGACGGGAAACCATTGGCCCAGCAACGCGCCCAGCGAGCCGCCGATGATGAGCAGCGGCGCCAGAACACCACCGGACGTGCCCGAACCCAGCGCCACCGCCCACACCACCGCCTTGGCGATTAAAAGGCTGATCAACATTCCCCCCACCAACTTGCCGAGCATCAGGGTATGGATCGTGTGATAGCCCACCCCCAAGACGCGCGGATCAATCAGGCCGCCAACCCCCACCCCCACCGCACTGAGCGCCGACCACCACATCCAATGAATCGGCAGCTTTTGAAACAAATCCTCGCAGGCATAAACCAAAGTCGTCAGCAGCCAAGAACCGAATCCGGCCGCGAGGCCGACGACCAGCGCTGCCGTTAATCCACCCATGCCCAAAGCCACGTGAGGCGCAACTGGGAACATTGGCCCGGCACCGAGGAGCGGCACCCGCAAAACGGAGGCAACCACTGAGGCAACCGCTACTGGAATGAAACTTCTCGGCTTCCATTCGAACAGCAGCAGTTCCACCGCCAGCAATACCGCCGCGATGGGCGTGGCGAAGACGGCTGACATGCCGCTGGCAGCCCCCGCCACCAGAAGAGTTTTCCGTTCCGCCGCCGAAAGGTGAAAGAGCTGAGCAAACAATGAGCCGAACGCGCCGCCGGTCATGATGATCGGCCCTTCGGCGCCAAATGGTCCGCCGGTTCCAATGGAAATGGCTGACGAAAGTGGCTTTAGAATCGCCACCTTGGGATTGATCAGGCTGCGGCCCAGGAGAATGGCTTCCAAGGCTTCCGGAATGCCATGGCCTCGAATCTTGTCCGAACCGTAACGCGCCATCAGCCCGACAATCAATGCGCCGATTACCGGAATCGCCGGCAACCACCAGCCCAAATGGCTCTGTTCGGGCAACGCCGGTTGGGTCGAAAAACGGTGAAAGAAGGAAACATTGGTGAACAACGCAATCAACCAAAGCAGAGCCTTGGCCACCAGAGCGCCGATCACGCCGATGGGGATAGCCAAGGCGGACAACAACAACATCCGCTGGTCCGTGCGGAAATCCCCCAACGAATCAGCGGGTGGCCCCCATGCAGGAGCCGGCATCGTGCCTTCCGAATCGGACCGTATTTCAATCGCCATCCGTTGACATTACATCGCACTACGATATAATTCAACCACATTTGGCCGGCGCATGGGCCGGTTTTTGGTCAAAAAATGAAACGCATGACCAACAGACGTAAAATCACCCAAGCCGATTACGAGGTGCTGGCCGAGTTCCGCTACGCGCTGCGGCAATTCCTGCATTTCAGCGAAGACGCCGCCCGCGCGGCTTGTCTCACGCCGCAGCAACATCAGGCGATGCTGGTCATCAAGGGCTTTCCGGGCGGCGGCCGGATTACCATCGGCGAATTGGCCGAGCGCCTACAGATCCGCCACCACAGCGCTGTGGGTCTGACCGACCGGCTGGTGTCGGAGCGCTATGTCCGACGGCTGACTGATAAACAGGATCGCCGCCAGGTCCGGCTGTCCCTCACCTCGCGCGGCGAGGCCGTCCTTGAAAAGCTTTCGGCGGTGCATTACGAACAACTCCAGCGCATGGGACCGCAGATCAACCGGCTATTAACGCGGTTGCGCGGCGCCGGTCCTTCGCTTGGAAAAGCAATCACGCAGGTTGATGCGCCGGATGAAAAAAATTGACCCAAGTCAAGGAAGCCGGGTTTCGCCGGATTTATTTTGTCGGCACGATTCGCTTCAAAACGCAAGAACTGAACAGGTATGGACGCCGCTGAAAAATTGCTATTGATGTTTTTCATCCTGGCCGCTGTGGCCACGTTCGTATTCGTGGCGGTCGCTTGGTCCACGCAGTTGCCGGAGCAGGAGCAGGCGGAGGTGCAGCATCGGGGATATGTCATCCGAAGCCGATGGTTTCTGGGCCTGACGCTGGGTTTGCTGGCCGTTTTCTTCGGGACGATTCCGTTCTTTCCTTACCTGGCCGCGGCGGCGGCGTTGCAGCCGGCCCTCAAGGTGCCGGTCATCGCCCAGCAGTTTGTTTTTATCATGCCGGACCACTTTCCGTTGAACCGCCGGATTCTGTTTGAAGTCACCTCTCGGGACGTCAACCACGGCTTTGGCATCTACAATCCCGAAGGCCAGCTCATCGCGCAGACCCAGGCCATGCCGGATTATGTGAATTATCTGGCGGTCACCTTCCACCAGCCGGGGCATTACACTGTGCGCTGTTTGGAATACTGCGGAGTGGGGCACGCCGTGATGCAGAAAGATTTTACCGTTGAAGGCGCCTCGCTGGCACCGACACCCGCGCCAATGCCGATGGCACAGCCGCCGGCCACGAACAACGTTGAAAGCACCAATGCAAGCAACCCCTTCGAATAACTCCTCGCCCGGCCGCGGTGTGATGAAGCTCTATCTGGTTTCCGGCCTGATCATCACCGCGCTGATGCTGCTGGCGGGGCTGGCCATGCGCGCGGCGCAAGCAAATTGGCTGACGCTGCCGCCGGACTTTTTTTACGCACTGCTGACGCTGCACGGCGCCGGAATGATCGTGGCGCTGGCGGTGTGCGCGATGGGCGCGCTGTGGTTTCTGATTCGCCGCCGCATCGAAATGAGCACGCCGCTGGCGGTGCTGGCGTCGGTGCTCATCATGCTGGGCGTAGTCGGCGTGATTGTGGCAACGTTGATCGGGCGCTTCGGCGGGTTATACACGTTTCTTTATCCATTGCCGTTTGACGGAAGCTGGCCAAGCTGGTCCACGGGCGTGTTTCTCATCGGCATGGTGCTGGTCAACGTCGGTTGGATGATTTGGTGCCTGCAAATGCTTGGCGCGGTTCTGCGCGCCTTCGGCGGAATGCGCGGGGCGCTGGCGTGGGATTATGTGTGGCACAAGCAGTCGTTTCAAGACGCAGGCCGACAGCCGCCGCCGCCCGAAGCGTTTCCGGCCTTCATGACGGGTTTTGACGGATTGATTGCGGGCATGGCGGCCACGCTGCTGGGCGTGTCGCTGCTGGTGCGCTGGCTGGATCCGCGCGTGGTCATTGATCCGCTGTGGACCAAAAATTTAACATACTTTTGGGCGCACACGTTCGCCAATTTGATCATCTACATGCTGGCGGCGCTGATTTACGTCGGCATGCCTTATGCCACCCGGCGGACTTATCACACTTCGACGGTCCTGGTGGTCGGCTGGTGGACGTCCATGGTTTTAACTCTGACCAACTATTTTCACCACCTTTACATGGATTTTGTGCAGCCGGGAATTTTGCAGTATTTCGGTGAATTATCGTCCTACATGTCGGCGCTGCCGGTGACGGCGGTGACGGTGTTCAGCGCGCTGATGCTGGTCTGGCGGTCGCGCACACGCTGGTCGCTCGGCGCAATTTTCATGTATTCGGGTCTGGTCGGCTGGGTGGTGGGCGGGATTGGCGCGGAAATAGACGCCAGCGTGCCCTTCAACGTGCATCTGCACAACACGCTCTGGGTGCCGGCGCATTTTCACACCTATCTGCTTGGCGGCTGTCTGCTGTTTGTCATGGGCTGGGTATTTTTGGTGCTCGAATCCCGCAGTGCGCTAGAGACGAGTGGAATCATGCGCGGCTTGGTTGTCGCGCTGTCCTTCGGCGGCATGATCGTCTTTCTGCTGGGATTTTATTTTGGCGGCGCTTACGGCGTGCCGCGGAGATACGCCACGGAGCCGGCGCCCGGTCCGTTCATCGCTCAATTCGCCACCGTCGGCGCTGTGATCATGCTGATTGGTTTCGCACTGGCGTTCGTCGAGGGCTTGCGCTTGCGCTGGAGTCGCGCTGTTGATCGTCCGTTGTGGCCGGGAGAATTGAAGGAGGCGTCGCATGAAGGATAATTCTTCGCGCAAGCGCATCGTCAACGTCGGGATGGGAATTCTCGGCTTTGTGATTTCGCTGGATGGCCTGACGATGCCGCTGCGGTCGCACATGATGACGACCATCGCCGTTCATCATTTGCTACACAGCGGCATGGCGGCGGGCGCGGGTTTGCTGGCGATGGCTTTGGCGGCCAACCTACCAAAGCACGACCGGGAACGAGGTTGGTGGGTTCTGCCGGCCGTTCTGGCGCCAGTGTTCGGTTTGGCTTTGATGTGGCCTTCGGAATACGCCTACTTGATGGACCATCGCTGGCTGCACTTTCTCGATCACTTGGGCATTTTCCTGTGCAGTTTGTTGACGGTGTTCGCGGCGCAAGCTTACGTGCGCGGGCTGGGCTGGCCGATGCTGGTGTTGCTGGTGGGCATGGACGCGGCGGCGGCGGGCGGGTTCGGTGTTTCTCCCGGACCCAGTGATTTGTTGTCGCCGCAGGCGTCAGTCGGCGCCGCCGGAATGGAGAGTTCAATGATGGCAGGTTCAGGAATGAGTGTGTCACCAAACGCGCCGCTCCATGTGCTGGGCCAGAGGTTGTCGCAAACCCTGGGGTGCATCGCTTGCCACCACATTGACGGCACCAAAGCCGTCGGACCATCATGGAGAAATCTGGCCGGCTATCCGCAGAAACTCGCCAACGGCACGACCGAAATTGCCGACTATCAGTTTTTGACCAATGCGATTCTCTATCCCGAACACCTCCAGTTGCAAGGTTTCCCGGCGGGCGCGATGCCCACTTCCTATCGCGCGATGCTTTCCGGCCCGCAACACCCCAACGAGCGGCAACTCAACGCCCTCATCTGGTATATCAACAGCTTGAGCGACCGCAGCAGTCCGGCCACCCAGCCGCCGGTGCCGGATGAACCAGGGAAATAGTTATGACCAGTGAACCAGAAAGCGACATTGTCACCATCCGCAGCGAACATGGCGTGTCCGAGACGATGGATCGGCTTTCGGCGCTGCTCACTGCCAAGGGTCTGTGCGTTTTTGCCCGCATCAACCACGCCACAGCGGCCGCCGAGGCACGTTTAAAACTGCGCCCAACCGAAGTGCTGGTGTTCGGACATCCTGAAAAGGGGACATTCTTGATGCAGGAGCGCCAGATCGTCGGACTGGACCTGCCGGCCCGGGCGCTGGCTTGGCAGGATGAAGCTGGAAGGGTTTGGTTGAGTTATCGCCGTATTGCCGCCATCGCTTCGTGGCACGACCTTGCCGGGGCTTCTTACGACGCCGCGAAAGCGATTGACGAAAATTTGGAGAAGTTTTGTGCCGCCGCGGCCGGCGGGAAAAGCACGGTGTCCATGACATGAAACCAAGAGTATACCAATTTACTGAAACGAGGCGCGTTGACTTCAAGAACGGTGCTGTCAGCCACACGCGAATCGTTGGTTCGATTAGTGCAACGACCACTTTTCTGCTCAAGCCCATTCTGCCGTTCCGGCTCGATTTAACGGTCTGGGTGCTGCGCCGGCGTCCGAGCAACCTGGTTGACCGCTGGGACGGCCAGACTTACCGGCGCGTGCTGGTGCTGGACAGCCAGCCGGTCGAGGCCGCTGTGACCCAAACTGGTCTGTCAGACTCACCACGGTTGCGAGTTACGCTGACCGGAAGGCTAATCACCTCAAATCTGAAAACGGCGGCCGTAAAATCGCTGGAGCGTTTGCTGGGCCTTCGGATCAGCTTGTCGGACTTTTATGGGCGTGCTGCGAACGACGCCAAACTTAATCCCTTGGTGGAACGTTTTCGCGGAATGAAACCACCCCGGTTTCCGACGGTTTTCGAGACTCTGGCCAACGCTATTGCCTGCCAACAAATGTCCCTGTCTTTGGGCATTCTGTTGTTGAGCCGCATGACGGAGAAGTTTGGTCTGGCGACCGACGGCACGCCGGATTCGGCTCATGCCTTTCCGCGGCCTGAAGATCTGGCCGGCCTCAAGCCGATGGATTTTCGACGACTGGGTTTCAGCCGCGCTAAAGGCGAGTCGCTCATCGCGCTGGCCCGCGCTTGCGCCAGCGGCCAGGTTAATCTTGAGGCGGTGGATGGTTTGAGCAACGAGGCCGTTGTCGAGCGGTTGCTGGAGTTGAAAGGCGTTGGCCGTTGGAGCGCCGAATACGTGCTGCTGCGCGGTCTGGGGCGGCTGAACGTTTATCCCGGCGACGATGTTGGGGCACGCAACAATTTGCATCGCTGGCTGAAACTCCGAAAGCCGCTGGATTACGACGGCGTGCGGCGCATCACGTCCCGATGGCAGCCTCACGCGGGCTTGGTCTATTTCCACATGCTGCTGGATCGTCTTGACGCCGCAGGCCACCTGATATCCAAAAATCAAACCACGGGAGGTTCCAATGACCTTGGTTGAACAACTCGCCGCCTTTGTGACTCGTGCCGCTTACGACGATTTGTCGCCGGAGGCGCGGACACAACTTAAGATTCGCATCCTGGATGCGCTAGCTTGCGCGGCTGGCGCCTTGACGGGCGAACCCATTCAACTGCTTCGGGAGCACACCAAAGATTTTGGCGGGGCCGAGCATTGCACCTTGATCGGCGGCGGGCGCACTGCGCCGGACCGGGCGGCCTTTTACAACGGCGCGCTGGTTCGATACTTGGATTTCAACGACAGTTTTCTGGCTCGCGGCGAAACCTGCCATCCCAGCGATAACCTCGGCGCGGTCTTAGCCGCCGCCGAATATGCCGGAAGCAGCGGACGCGACCTGCTCATGGCGCTGGCCTTGGCGTATCAAGTGCAATGCCGCCTCAGCGAAGTCGCCCCGGTGCGGGCCAAAGGGTTCGATCATACCACGCAGGGTGCCTACGCCGTCGCCGCCGGCGTGTCCAAAGCGCTGGGACTGACAGCGGCACAAACCGCCAATGCCGTCGCCATCGCCGGTACCGCTTTTAACGCGCTGCGGGTGACTCGCACCGGCACGCTCTCGCACTGGAAGGGGCTGGCTTATCCGAACACGGCCTTTGGCGCCACGCACGCGGCTTTTCTGGCCAAGC
>Ga0335077_10011493_pt1 | contig 11070 bp, 8 predicted proteins | sample Lox_Sample_31_FD_207151 | JGI IMG/M metagenome (GOLD analysis project Ga0335077, IMG submission 207151) | Soil microbial communities from Loxahatchee National Wildlife Refuge, Florida, United States - Lox_Sample_3.1 | ecosystem: Environmental > Terrestrial > Soil > Wetlands | place: USA: Florida...
CGTGGCGGGCAGTATCTTGCGCACGTCCGTCTCCGTCTTGATGGCGGGGTTCACCATGTCAACCGCCACCGCTAGCGCGATGCAGACCGCCAGCGCGCCAAACAGCGAACCGAACATCATCACCCGGCGGTCGGGCTTGAAGGGCCGTTCCGGGGTGCGCGCCAGATCGAGGATGGTGAAGCGTTCCGCCTGCTGGTTGGTGTCCAGGTCAGAGGCCATTTCGGCGGAGTGTTTCTTGCCCAGCAGCGACTCGTACTCGGCCTTGGAAACCTCGTAGTTTCGCGTCAAGTCCGCCATCTGCTGTTCTCGCAGCGGCGAGGCTTCCACCCGCGCGCGATACATGCGGATCTGTTCCTCGATGCGTTTCTGGTCGTCGGTCAGCCGCTTCATCTCGCGGTTGATGACCGAAAGCTGGATGTTGTCCTCACCGCCCTTGCCGGAGGCCAGCGCATCAGGATCGACCGGCAGGGCGCGCAATTGGGCCGTCACGCGGTCCAGACGCTGGCTGGCTTCGACTGTGTCCGGGAAATCCGCGGTGTACTTGCGGCGCAAGTCGGCCAGCTTGTCTTCGAGCTGCCGCTTCTCGGCTTCAAGACGTGCGCGTTCACTGACGGGGCGCGGGCCGACAGCGGTCGCCGGCTGGCCTTCGCCGTGCAGCAACATGGTGCGCTGAATGTCCAGGCGGTTCAGGGCGTCGCTGTTGGACTGCAATTGCGAATTCAACTGCGAGAGCATCTGCATGTTGGTGGCCTGCTGCTCGGGGATTTCCCCGACATGGCTCATCTTGAATTCCCGCAGCTTGCTTTCCTGCTGCTCCAAGTTCTGTTTGGCCTTCTCCAGTTGTTCCGTCAGGAAGGTCAAAGTCTGGGTCACTTCTCCCTTGCGAATCGCCAGGTTCCAGTCGATGAAACGGGATGCCAGCTGATTGGCCACCGGGGCCACCAGTTCCCGCGACTTGCTTTGATAACTGATCGTGAAAGTGCTAATGGCCGCGCCCTGCTTGACTTCGATGGTGATGTCATGGCGCATCAGCTCGATGACCTGTTCCATGGGCGAGTTCTTGCGCATTTGCGGATAGAGATTCATCTGCTCGATGATCTCCTGCAGGCGGGTAGTGCTCAGCACGGTCTGGGAAATGGCGCTCAGCCGCTGCGGCAAATCCACGGTGGTCGTCTGCGGCACAAATTGCGCCGGGATCTTCTGCGGGTCCACCTGGATGGTGGTCGTCGCCTTGTAACTGTCGGGCATGCGAGCGATGTAAGTAAACGCCATCAAGGTGATCGCCAGCGTGCCCAGCAGGATCCACCACTTGAAATGCAGCACCGTGGTCCAGTATTGGCGAACCTGCTGCAGCGGATTTTCTGCACTCTCGGACTTCATCGACTTCATCTCTCCAGTGGCAGCGGCGAGGGGGAAAACATCAGACTCACCATGGCGAAGCTCAGGTTGGGACCGCCGCCTGTGGAGCCCTGGAACCGGCGATAAGAAAACCCGATTCCCGAAACTCGCGACAGGCGCAGCGAGTAGTTGATCCGTGGCGCTACGAAATAGCCGCTGGAAGGTCCAACCAGCCCCAGCGGCTGTCCGTGGAAGTACCCGGCATCGAATCCCAGTTCGGTATGGCCAAACTGCTTGCTGGCTCCTGCCGATACGTTGTCTTCCCAGCGGCTGTTCAAGCGATAAACGGTATCCAGTTCGCGCCCGCCGCTGACGTAAACCTTGGCGCGATGCCGCAAGGCAGCCGCCACGTTGGCGTGATAGTTGGCCGATTGCGCTCCGCATCCAACGCTCGGTCCGCCACCAAAGTAAGCACTCAGGGTGCGCGTCGGCTGGTAGGTCAGCCCCAACCCTCCGCTGAAAGTGTGGCAGGGGAGAATGTTGGAGAAGATGCGGTCCGCATCCCCATAGGCGTGCAAGGTCAGAGTCTGGCTGACGGTGCGATCGTAACTGAGCTCCGTCCCGACGGTGTGGGTGCGCTCGTTGGGCGCCGTGCCCGCCGGCTCGTAAATAAAGGCGTTGTAGACGTCATTGATCGATGCGTGAATCGACTGCCGCGGGCTCAACTGGTAATTCAACCCCACACTGGCGCTGGAATTCAGGGAATTGCCATTCAAGGGCTGGACGGCAGCGTAGTTGGGACCGCTTTCGGAGACCCCAACCGCTGCGGTTTGCGAGATAAGATTGCCGGTCAGGAGGCCCACCTCGCCGCCGTAGCCGCCGTTGACGCGGGCGCTCCAACTCAGGCGCCGCGTGAAAGCGCCGGCGGAGTCGAAGGCGAGACTGTGGAAGGTCACTGAGCGACCGGTGGCCGAGTCATAGGGCACGATGTTGGGCGCATACTGCAGAACGAAGTAGCCCGTCCGCGTGCGGCCCATGAAGCCCAGATAGGGAAGCACCTGCGGCAGCATGCGGGAAGCGGCCGGAGAGCCCTCGAACGCGCTGTCATGCTCATAGGTGCCGGAAATATTCAGGCCGTAGAGCATGTAATGCTGAGCGGGGTTGCGCACGTACGGCGCCCACGGCTCGACCATTCCCGAGCCTTGGCCCGTCGCGTCGATCCCACCAACTGCCGGCGCCGATTCATCACTCGGCACCGAAGGCTGCCACATGTCCACCGCGATCGGCTGTTGCGTGAAGAGCGAAGGCAGATAAGTGCGCGGTGGTTCGCTGGCCGCCGGCTGAGCGCTGCTCTGACCGGCATCGGAGGCCTGCTGCGCTTGGCCAGTTGCGCCCATAACAAGCACTAGCAACAACACGCACGCATGCGCCAGGCTAAAGCGAATGTGGGCTGCGTCTCTCACGGCACCACCACCGTGTCACCCGGCGCCAGCGGGATGTTCTGTTGCGGAGCGCGGCCATGTACTACGTCGGAGTAGTTGAAAGGGTATTTAGACTGGTGGCCATTCTCCTGGCGCAGGATCACAATGCTCTTGCGCTTGGCGAAAGGAGTGAAGCCGCCCGCCTGCGCGATCAACTGCAGCACGGTGGTGGGCCCTCCCAGCGGGTAGAGTCCGGGACGAACAATTTCACCCGTGATAAACACGCGGCGGCTCTTGATGTCCGTGATCTCTACTGTGACCCGCGGATTCAACAGGTAGGCCTTCAGTTTGGCGGCCACGGCTTCCTGGATTTCCTGTGAGGTCATGCCGATGACCTTCACCTCGCCGATCAATGGCAGCGAGATCATGCCGTCCGGCCGCACAACCACCGTCTTGGAGAGGTCGGGTTCCTTCCACACGCCGACCTGCAGCACATCCGACTCGCCCACCCGGTATTCCGGCGAGACCGCCGGCATGCCGGCACGAGCGTCGGTAGTGGACACGTCAGGGCCCGGTTTCGAGGCCGCGGCGTCCTTTGGTAGGGCGTTCTGGGCCCTTGCGGCAAGCTGGCAAAATGCTGCCAGTATCACAATGAGAACTGTTCGGGAACCCATATGGCGAAACATTGCTTAACCCCTCAATTGGTTTATGTTCCGACGCCACTCTGTTGCACATCCAAGCTGCAACTGCCTTTCCACTGCCTCAAAGATGGCGTCCTAACCCTATGTGAACGAAGGCAAACCTGCCCACACGAGTGGGTACAGGCGGCCATCGCTCAAAAGTGCAAAAAATTGCACATCGAATGACACATTCTTTCCAGACCGGTCGCCTCCCTACTTGGCTCCGCGTCCTACCAGCATCACTTTCGCCGTCTCAAAAATGACTGCCAAGTCCAGCATGATCGAAAGGTGCTTGATGTAGAACAGGTCCAACTCCAGCTTGTTCTTGGCCTCTTCGATCGTGGCGCCGTACTGGTATTTGATCTGCGCCCAGCCGGTGATGCCCGGCCGCAAGGTGTGGCGCAAACCGAAATAGGGGATCTTGTCTTCGAGCAAGGCGCAGAAGTAAGGTTGCTCGGGACGGGGACCCACCAGGCTCATCTCGCCGCGGAGAACGTTCCAGAACTGCGGAATCTCATCAATGCGGAACCTGCGGATGAACTTTCCCACGCGAGTGATGCGCGAGTCGCCATCGGCGGCCCACTTGGCGCCGTTTTTGTCAGCGTCCTTGTGCATGGAGCGGAACTTCACCATGGTGAATTCCTGCCCGTTCAGCCCCACACGGCGCTGGCGAAAGAGAATCGGGCGCCCGTCTTCCAGGAAAATGGCGAGCGCGGTCACTAGCAGCACCGGCATCGCGAAGGCCAGCGCGATCAGAGAGATGATGACGTCCATCAAACGCTTGGTCGTGAGCAAGAAGGCGGACTTGCGAAAGCCGTCGGAAAGAATCAGCCAGCTCGGCGATAGCCGTTCCAGCAGGATGCGCCCGGTAATGCGCTCGTACAGGGTGTGCGCATCTTCGACCGGGATGCCAGCCATGCGCAAGCGCAGCAGCTCGCGCACTGGCATGGTGCCCCGCCGTTCCGCCAGTGAGAGAACAATGCGGCCAATTTTTTCGCGGTTGGCGATCGTTTCCACATCGGCGGCGCCGCCCACGATGCCGGGATTCACCAGCGACTTGCCGATGTTCTCGCCTTTCTCATCCAGAAAACCCACTACTTTGAAGTTGAGATCGGTGCGGGAACAGATTTCCTTGGCCAGTGCAATGCCGCTGGCGGAAGTGCCCATGATCAGCAGGCGCTCTTTGTTGGAGAGCGATGCCAGCGATTCCAGCAGCATGCGCCAACCCAAGATGAGCACCAGGATGAGCGGCGTGGCCAGCACGGCCACGCTGCGTCCCACGGCCAGCGCCGGCTGGATGTAATACAGGATGGCCAGGATGACGCAGGCCAGGCCCAGCGCTTGCATCAGGCTGACGAACAACACTTCCCGCCGGTTGGAAGCGCGCAAATCGTATACGTCGCAGTAGTAGAGCGCCAACCCGCAGATCACCACCACCAGCCCAAAGCGGGCCAGGTTCTCGGGCAGGGTGATGAAGCTCCACCACTCGCTGACGGAAAGCATGCGCAGGGCCGAGGCCAGCATGAGGCCCGCGGCCGTGAGCATCAGCTCTGTAGTCAGCAGGAACAGGGTCTTGCCGGGAATGACTTGTCCGCCGATTTTAGCCATATTGATTCAGGTGTTGTCGGCGCCGGCTGCGCGGGGGACGAAAGCCGCCGCTAATCTAGGCAACTCCGCCTCAGTCCGCCGAAGCGGCTGTGTCGGAGTTCGCCGAACTTCCCATACTGCCCAGGCCCGCCTCGCGAATCTTGTACAGCAACGCGCGATAGCTGATATTCAGCGAGCGGGCAGCCTTCTTTCGGTTCCAGTTGTTGGCCTGTAGTACCTTGAAGATGATTCGTTTCTCCAGTTCGCGCACCGCCTGGCGCGTGACCTTCTTGAGCGCGATGGGCGCGTCGGCCGATGGAATCTCGGGATCGAAGTGCTCTTCGCGGTGGGCCAGCAACTCGCTGCTGATGGTCTCCTCCGAACCCAGGATCACGTAGCGCTTGATCAGGTTCTCCAGTTCGCGGATGTTGCCCGGCCAGTGATAGCGCTCCAGCAGGGATGTGGTGGCAGCAGACGGCATCTGGGCGCGGCAGTTGTACTTCTCGTTGTAGTACTGCAGGAAATAGCTCACCAGCGCAGGGATATCGTGGCTGCGCTCGCGCAGCCGCGGCAGCCGCAAGTTAACGACGTTGATGCGGTAGAACAGGTCGGCGCGGAAGCTGCCGATCTCGATCTCACGCTCGAGTTCGCGGTTGGTGGCGCACACGACCCGCACTTCCACTTTCTTGTCTTCCTGGGCGCCGATGCGGCAGAACTGGCCGTCTTGCAAGAGCTGCAGGAGCTTGGCTTGCAGCCCGGGTTCGAGTTCGGAAATTTCGTCGAGGAATAGCGTGCCGCGGTGGGCCATCTCCACCCGTCCGGGCTTGCTGCCATTGGCGCCGGTGAAAGCGCCCTTTTCATAGCCGAACAGTTCGCTCTCCAGCAGCGTGCCGGGAATCGCCGGGCAATTCACTTTTACCAGCGGACCCGAAGCCCAGGGCGAGCGCAGATGGATCATGCGCGCGATCAATTCCTTTCCCGTCCCGCTTTCACCTTGGATCAGGACCGGGATATTGGCCCCGGCAAGCTTCTCCACTCTTTCCCGGATCGCCCGCATCGCCTCCGACTGTCCGAAGATCACCTCATCGGGGGGTAAGCCATTGATCACGTGTGCCTCCATCGCTAGCGCAGCCACTCAAAAGTCTCAGTTTGAGAACCTAAAATAATCCTCTCTACGCCCTAGCGTTGCACTCCGGCCACCAAACAGAGTGGCGGTAACCCCTACCACTTAATTCCTGTTAACTGTGTTTATTTTCCGTAACATAAAGCAATAAATAGGCGTAGAAGCGGACGGGGATCAGAGCTGGCTGGCAATGTGACTCAGGGATTGGACTTGGGCCCGAGGGAAAACTATTTCACCGAAGGGAATGCACTTTCCGTCCACTCGCTTTGGAAACCAGGGGCGTACGGAACTTAATGCCCCACAACTGGAAACCGTCCACCACGGTAACTCGCAAGAGACGGGCCCGCACGCGGCGCACGCCCTTGGGCAATACCTTGGTTCGTGGCATGGGTGCGGAGGGTACTTCCAGAGCTACCGAGGTCAAGCGGGGCAACATGCGACGAGTAGCCAGTAATGCGCCTCCGGCGCTCACATTCAGAGCGGTGGCAAACTCGAGGAATTCTTTCCGGTCGGAACCTTTACCGCGCACAAACACAGGGACTGCAAGAGGGATGCGTTCGTTTTTCCGCCGCTCAACGAACGCTCTACGTGGGGCCACTTGAGCTCCTGGGAGTAGATCTAGAATCCAAGGCCCGCACTCCGAGTGCCAAAACCAAAGTGGTGGTACTTCCGCAGGACCGCACTCTCGTGCAGAATAAGCCTAGCGTTTCCAGCGCATTCCTACAATTGCAAATTAGGTGCATCGCTGGCGATGCGCAAGCTCTTGCCGTCACGGTGACAAAACGTTTGCATTTTAATCCTTGACAGCCTAATCGCATTTTCGTAGCATAAAGCTCCTCCCCTTAATACTCGGTCCACAACACTAGTGCAGCGCCATATTTAGGCTTTAGGCGTCTTCCCCTTGCGCAGCGATTTTTTGGACCGAGAAGCTACGGTTTATTCCCCGGAATAGCGGTTTACGCGGTTGTTGAACACCATGAGCGCGGGCAGACCCACGTCCGACAAGAACCGCGACGCACGCGGCGGGAAAGTCCTGCCCGCCGAAGTGTTCAACAACGCTCTGGCATTTTCCTGGTCCGAGAAGGACAGCGAGGCGCAGCGCCAGGAATTCGAGGAGCTATTGCAATCGTTCCAGAGATTGCAGGAAGAAAGCCGGCGCCGGACCACGGCCCTGGCCCACGCGGCGCATGAATTGAAGACGCCGCTGGCCATCATGGCCGGTTATCTGGATCTGCTCCTGACCGACAAGCTGGGCGAGCTCACCGAGCGGCAGCGGCGCATCCTGGAAGACATGCGCGCCAATGGCTCGCGCCTGCAGCAGTTCATCCACGACTTCCTTACGTTCAGTGCGCTGGAGACCGGCAACGTCAGCATGCGCTTCGAAATGGCCGACTTGAACGCCTGCCTGCAGGAGGTCTGCAGCTTCTGGCTGCACCGCTTCCATCAGCAAGGCGTGGCGCTGTACTTTTTGGCCAACGAGAAACTAAAGCCCTTCCCCTTCGACAATTTCAAGGTACAGCACATCGTTTCCAATCTGCTGGACAATGCCTTGAAGTTCACGCCCGGCGGAGGCACGGTGTGGCTCAACGCCGATCTGCACGTATGGGAGCGGCGGTCGGGGAAGGCGGAGCGCATCGCGGGTGACCGGCGCAGGCATGCCGCCAGTTCGCCCAACTCGGTGCGCATCTCGGTGTCCGACACCGGCGTGGGCATCGCCCCCGAGTTCCAGCAGGAAATTTTCGAAGATTTCACCAAGGCTTCACACGACAAGAATTCCCAAGGCATGGGATTAGGCCTTTCCATCGCGCGCCGGCTGGTGCAGGCGCACGGGGGAAGGATTTGGATGGAAAGTCAGCCGGGCTCGGGGACCAAGTTTTCGTTTCTCATACCCCTAAACCCGTTTTAGGAAAGGACCGCCGTGGCCGCGAGCAACGCAGCAAGCATTCTGGTAGTGGACGACGAGCCCAGCATGCTGGGTTACATGCGCACCCTGCTGGAACTGGATTCACACCGCGTCGAGACCGCTTCCAGCGGAGAGGACGCGCTGCAGCGAGTACGCCGCGATCCCCAGCCCAATGTGGTGCTCCTCGACCTATTGATGCCGGGCTTGGACGGCCTGGAAACGCTGGAGAAGATGCGCGAGGTCCGCCCCAATCTAAAGGTGGTCATGCTGTCCTGCGTGAGCGATACGCGCAAAGTGGTGCAGGCCATCCGCCTGGGCGCGCAGGATTATCTGACCAAGCCTTTCAACAAGTCCGAACTCGATGGTGTGTTGCGCCATTGCTTCGCCAACCAACAGGCGATGGACGATACCCACGCCGAGGCCGAGCCGCTGGGCGATGACACTTACTTCGTTGCCGCCAGCGCAGCCATGCGCCGCATCCGTACTCAAGTGGCGCAAGTGGCCAAGGTGGATGTGCCGGTGCTGATGCTGGGCGAGAGCGGGACCGGAAAAGAAGTGGTCGCGCGCCTGATCCACAAAATGTCGGCCCGCGCCCACCGCACCTTCCTGAAGGTCAACTGTGCTGCCGTCCCCGCCGACCTGCTGGAGAGCGAGCTTTTCGGTTACGAGCCCGGAGCCTTCACTGGGGCGACGCGTCCCAAGCCCGGGAAGTTCGAGTTGTGCAACAAGGGCACCATCCTGCTGGACGAAATCGGCGAGATGCCGCCGCTCTTGCAGGCCAAGCTGCTGCACGTGCTCCAGGACCAGACCTTCTCGCGTCTGGGCGGACGCACCACCATCAGCGTTGACGTGCGCATCCTGGCCGCCACCAACATCGACGTTCAACAAGCGCTGGCCAACAAGAAGCTGCGCGAGGATCTCTACTACCGCCTGAACGCCTTCACCTTGCAGGTCCCTCCGTTGCGCGAGCGCAAGGAAGAGGTGCCGCTGCTGCTCAAGCACTTCATGACGCGCATCGCCGAACGCTACGGACGTCCGCCCCTCCCCTTCTCCCCCTCCCTGATGGAGGCCTGCCTGAAATACAACTGGCCGGGCAACGTCCGCGAGCTGGAGAACTTCGTAAAGCGCTTCCTTATTCTGGGCGACGAGGTGCAGGTCATCCAGGAACTCCACACTGAGCCTTCGCCCGCCGAGAGCGCGCCCAAGCCGCAAGAGGCGCCCAGCGGCGGCCTGAAGTCGCTGGTTCGCAGCCTGAAGGACGAGGCCGAAGCCGAAGCCATTGCCCGCACCCTGGAACAGACCAATTGGAACCGTAAGGAAGCCGCCCGCATCCTGAACATCAGCTACAAGGCCCTGCTGTACAAGACACGGCAGTACGGCATCGAGCGCCAGGGCCGGCAACCAGCGCACGTGGCCACCTCGGCCTAACTCCGCTTCCGACCACCGCCAGAGGCGCAGCTTGCTGCGCCTCTGCTGCTTTTCCCGGCATCAAAGCTTACAATTCGCACTCCCATGATGGCCCTTTCCGATCGCCGGTCTAAGATCTGGTCGGTGGTGCGCGTCTCCAGCGGCAATTTTCTGGAGATGTATGACTTCATGGTGTTTGGCTATTACGCCACCGCGATCGCGCGTGCGTTCTTTCCGACGGGAAGTGAATTCGCTTCGCTGATGCTGTCGCTGATGACGTTTGGCGCCGGATTTCTCATGCGGCCGCTAGGCGCCATCATCCTCGGGGCCTACACCGACCATCACGGTCGCCGCTCCGGCCTGCTGCTGACGCTGGCCTTGATGGCCGCCGGCATCCTTTCCATCGCCTGCGTGCCGGGATACAAGACCATCGGCCTGCTGGCGCCGCTGCTGGTGGTCTGCGGACGGCTGCTGCAGGGATTCTCCGCCGGCGCCGAGCTGGGCGGCGTTTCGGTTTATCTGTCGGAGATCGCGACCCCGGGAAACAAGGGCTTCTACGTGAGCTGGCAATCCGGCAGTCAGCAGGTCGCGGTGATGTTCGCGGCGCTGATGGGAGTGGGGCTCAGCTCCAGACTTTCCGCGGAGCAAATGACGGCTTGGGGCTGGCGCGTGCCGCTGCTGGTCGGCTGTCTGATTATCCCTTTGCTGTTCCTGCTGCGCGGATCGCTGAAAGAGACGGGCGCGTTTCTGGCGCGCAAGGTGCGTCCCGGCACGGGCGAGATTCTGCGCTCGCTCGCCGAAAACTGGGGCGTGGTGCTCCTCGGGACCATGCTCACCACCATGACCACGGTCTCCTTCTATCTGATCACGGCTTACACCCCGACCTACGGCGGTACTGTGCTGCACTTGGCCAGCGTGGACAGCCTTGTGGTCACGCTGTGTGTTGGGGCTTCCAACCTGTTCTGGCTGCCGGTCATGGGCGCGCTCTCCGACCGCGTCGGACGGCGGCCGTTGCTCGTGGCCTGCACCGTGCTGGCGCTGGTCTCGGCATACCCGGCGATGCTCTGGCTGGTGAGCGCGCCTTCGTTCTCGCGCCTGCTGACTGTCGAACTGTGGCTGTCGTTCGTCTACGGCAGCTATAACGGCGCGATGATCGTCTTCCTGACCGAGATCATGCCGGCGAAGGTCCGGACCGTGGGCTTTTCGCTGGCTTACAGCTTGGCGACGGCAATCTTCGGCGGCTTCACACCGGCAATCAGCACCTACTTCATTCATGTGACCGGCAACCGCGCCGTTCCGGGACTGTGGTTGTCCTTCGCCGCCGCCATGGGATTGCTGGCCGCGCTGCTCGCCCGTCCCCGCCAGCAGACGGTTGAGGCCGCTCTCGCTGCCGAAGCCGAGGGCGCGTAGGAGCGCGCGAGACGCAGCATGCTGCATCTCTTAACCGCACCATGACCTGGCCGTCACCAGCTGAGAACTGATCTAGCCCGTGTACGCCGCGGTGCAACGGTTCTGCAACCGCTTGCACCAGCCGGCGGGCTGGTGCGCCTGATCGACCGTCCTCAGCCCGCAAAACGATTGAAAATGCGGGCCATTGATTTCCCCGAAAAA
>Ga0335077_10011495_pt1 | contig 11069 bp, 8 predicted proteins | sample Lox_Sample_31_FD_207151 | JGI IMG/M metagenome (GOLD analysis project Ga0335077, IMG submission 207151) | Soil microbial communities from Loxahatchee National Wildlife Refuge, Florida, United States - Lox_Sample_3.1 | ecosystem: Environmental > Terrestrial > Soil > Wetlands | place: USA: Florida...
TAACAGCGGGCGCGGGAATTCGCGAAAAGAGCGAGGAATTCAAGCAAGCCGGCCTGTACTTCAAGGCGCACGCCCTCCAGGCGCTGGCCATAGAGACCGCCGAAGCCTGCGCCGAATGGCTGCACCGCCGCATCCGCGAGGACTGGGGATTCCCCGATCCGCCCTCCATGACCATGCAGGAGCGCTTCACCTCGCGCTACCGGGGCAAGCGCTACAGCTTCGGTTATCCGGCCTGCCCTAACCTTGACGACCAACAGGGCATCTGGAAGCTGCTCCGCCCGGAAGAGATCGGCGTTCAACTCACCGAAGGAATGATGATGGAACCCGAGGCGAGCGTCAGCGCGCTAGTGTTTCACCATCCCGACTGCGCCTACTTCACAGCCAGCGAAGAAACCGAAGCAATCTTGGTCTAGGGACGCGGATTCGCCCCCTTTCATTACCGTTTCGCCCCACTCTCCAGCAGGATGCCCCAGCCTCCGGCTATACTGCGAGCAATCCCGATGCCCAGGCGCTGGCTGGCCCGTCAAGCCGTCAATTTCTCGCTGTGGTCGCTGTTTGCGATTTACATGTCGTTGCAGGAGCACTACACGGCTCTGATCGTCGGCACGAAAATCACCTGGGCGTACCTGATTCTCGGCGAATTTATCTATGCCTATTTGTGGGCTTTGCTGACCCCGATCATTCTCTGGCTGGCGGATCGCTTTCCCGTAGATCAGCGCGGCTGGTATCGGATGGTGCCGGTGCATGTAGTTGCGTGTCTGGCGCTGACCTCCATTCAGAGAACCGTTCTCGTGCTGCTGCATCCACCCGTAAGCAAGGAGTGGCAAGTTCACGATTTGGCCAGTCTCCTCCGGCTGATTGTCGTCTCGTTGGACTACGGGGTCATGCTCTATGGCATCGTGCTGCTGGTCCACTATGCCGTCAAGTACTACGCGCGCTATCAGGAAGGACGCGTCAAGACGTCGCAACTCGAAACGCGGCTGGCGCAGGCGCAACTCCAGACCCTCAAGATGCAACTGCAACCCCATTTTCTGTTCAACACCCTCCACAGCATCGCCACGCTTGTGCCTGAAGACCCGGAAGCCGCCGAAACCATGATCGCCCGATTAAGTGAGCTGCTGCGCCTGTCTCTTGAAAACAACGGAGTCCAGCAGGTCCCGCTCAGCAAAGAGCTGGAGTTTATCGAGTCGTATCTGGGAATCGAACGGATTCGTTTTGCGGATCGGATGCAGGTCCAGTTCGATATTGATCCGGAAACACTTGACGCGCAGGTTCCCAACCTGATTTTGCAGCCGCTGGTGGAAAACGCCATACACCACGGGATCGGTGGTGGCGCCAGCCGCATCGAAATCCGTTCACGTCACGCAGAAGGCAAGCTGATTTTACAAGTCTTAGATAACGGCCCAGGACTCGGCAGTCAAAGCGCACCTGCCCAATCCGGGAAGGGCTTGGGCTTGGCCAACACGCGTGCCCGGCTGGAGACAATTTACGGTAAGGAGCATGACTTTGTTGTGCGTACTGCGTCTAATGGTGGCGTAGAGGCGGTGATACTTATTCCATGGAAGATGGCACAGCCTACAAGCCATGACCGAAATTGCAAAAATTAAGACTCTGATCGTGGATGACGAGACGCTGGCGCGCCGTCGCATCCGCAGGCTTCTGGCCACCGAGAGCGATGTAGAAGTGATCGGCGAATGCGGGGATCCCCATAAAGCGGTCAGCTTCATTCAGGAGCGCAATCCGGACCTGGTCTTCCTGGACATTCAAATGCCGGGCATCGACGGATTCGGGGTGCTCGAATCTCTGCCGCCCAAACCCGCTCCGGCGATTATCTTCGTCACCGCTTTTGACCAATACGCATTGCGCGCTTTCGACGTGCATGCCCTGGATTACCTGTTGAAGCCTTTTGACCGCGCTCGTTTCAAGAAGGCGCTTGACCGTGCGCGCACTCAAATTCGGCACGACTCCGGCGCCAACCTCGATCATCGCCTGACCACCCTGCTGGACAGCCTGGGGAACAAGCCGCGGAACATGGATCGCGTGGTGATCAAGTCCGCCGGCCGAATCATGTTTCTGCGAACGGATGAGATTGACTGGATCGAAGCAGCCGACAACTATGTGCGCTTGCATGTGACCGCCGAGTCGCACCTGCTTCGCGAGACCATGAGTTCGCTCGAGACGCGCCTCGATGCCAGCCGCTTCATGCGGATCCATCGCTCGACTGTGGTAAATATCGACAGGATCAAGGAACTACAGCCCTGGTTCCATGGCGACTATGTGGTCATCCTCCAGGACGGAACCCGCCTGAATTTAAGTCGCACCTATCGAGACCGCGTGATCGAACTGCTGGGCGAAATTTTCTGACCGGTTAGGCCAACTGAAACGCGGTGACGATCGGCGCCTCACCCGCAAACTCGGGCCATACATAAATATCGGCGAGGTTGATGGTGTTATTCCACTCTGGATCGCTGAGAATAAATGTATCCGAACGGCCGCTATCTGTGCTTCCGTTCCAGTTGGGCCAGAGCTCGAGGAACGCCGAGTCCGCTGCTTTACCGGTGGTATTCGCCATAGCCGAGCTGCCGATCGCGATCTTTCCCTGCTGCCCCGGATTCACCTGGATGCGCACGTACGTCGCAAATTGCGGTGCATCGGTTAGCGGCCGCACGCCGTTGGGATAGCTCGAAGTGTCGAACGGTCCGGTCAGGATCGTAACCAGCGTCGAGCCGCGCGATCCGCCGGCGGGACCGTTGAATGAGCTGCTCTGTCCGCGCAGCACGCCAGCGGCAACGACGGCCGCTCCCGCACCCAATGCTTTTTGAAAGAGTTCGCGCCGATTCATAGGTTTTTGTACTCGAAGGCTTGCACCATGGGCGTATCACCCGGGATGGTTGCGTAGACATAAATCTGGCTAAGATCGATAGTGTTCTGGCCGCCCTGGTCCTGTACCACGAAAGCGTCCGCCTGGCCGCCGAACGGCACCGGATAGAGAACTGCCATGGCATTGCTTTCATCGTTGCCCAGATTGGGGCCGCCGATCAGAACTTTGGACCACTGGCCCAGCCGCGGCTTGACCGAGAGTTGATTGACTAGCGTCGAACTTGCTGCGATGGGCACGGGCGCCCCGGAAACCGTTAACGGACCTGACGCCGCCGACGGGGATAAGATTGTCATGCGATGATTTCTCCTTGATTAATGAATTAATGTTTCCTGTGTGCCGCCCTGAGGTCTGATTCCTTGCCGATGTAAATCAACCTTCCCTCGGCATCAAACACACCGTGGGTGGCTCCCGGATGTTTGACGAGAAACTGCGCAAGCGTGCTGGGGTATTCGCCCCTGGCTTTCGGACCCGTCACCTGGCTGTGATAGGTCAGTTCCGTCAAGGCATGAACGGTCAGCGGATGTGTCAAAATGGCTCTCCTGTATAAACAAACCGGTGGCGGACGGCAATGCGCCCGTTCCCAAATCACTATGACTCTTGCAAACAAGAAAGTGAGACCGCGGAAAGCTTGCTCTCGCGGAAAGTCGAAAGAATCGATACTTAACACCCTCACACGTCGGGTTCTACGGGTCTAGACTTCGAGATTTTGACCGCGATCCGGCAGGGCGCAATTGCGGAAGCTGGTCAGCTACACTTCGACTCGGCTGGATAGTTGTCCCACGGCGCGGTGCGCTTCCAGAATGGAGGCGCGGTGATCCATGATGCCGGTCAGATCCGAATTGGCGAAGGCGATGCGGCCGTGCGGATTATTCCGCAGAATTTCGCCCGGCGCCGGCTCGCCGTCCGTACCAAAGAAGAAACCGGGTTGCGCGCTCAGATAGGCGTGTCCCCAGCGGTTCAGGATGATGCCCGCGATGTCGCGGCGGGAATCGAAGCCAACGCTTGAAAACAGCATAGTGAATTGTTCGCGGATACGGCGCTCGTATTCGCGGAAGGGCGTGGAGATGAGTTCGGCGCGGCCTCGGGTCACCTGCTCACCGATGGGAAGGCCCGGTGAGGAGAACAGGATCTTGAGCGTGAGGACGACGGGCGAGTCAGGAGAAACAGTGGGAGCGAGCGGGCCGAAGGTGGCCATTTTTCGTACAGCCGTGTAATTTCCGAGGCCTTCGAACCACTGGCACTCGCTGATGCCGAGCTTGTAGAGAAACCGCCAGTTCCTCACTGCGACGTTGGCCATCATACAGGGCGCGCGGTAGAACTGGGCATAAGCGTCGCGGTGTGCGATGGGCAGACCCTTGACGATGTGTTTGGTGGTCCAGCTTCCGCCGGCCATGATGACGCTGCGGGCGCGGACGCTTTCGAGCTTTCCGCCGCGCGCGTAGACGATCCTGACGAATTCCGATTTTTCGGGCGCGCCCTCATGCCGGACCGAGATGGCTGTGGCACGAGTGCGAATGCGCGAGGGCTGGCTATCGCGGTCGAGAGCGGAGAAGTTGACCGCTGATTTGCATATGCCTTCGATCGTCCGGGGGCCGGGAAGGGCATCGGGGATCAGTTCCCTGACGATATGCCGCGCGACGCCCGCGTTGCCACCGGGGAACATCTGCGCGCCTTTAGCGTAGTCCCAGGGCAGGAGGACATCCGCGGCGTATTCCGCATACGCCGAGAGGGCGTCAGCGCCGATTCCCGAACCTCCGCCGGACACGGGAGACAGAAAAGTGCGTACGGTCTCGCGGCTGAGGCCGTAGGTTTCCATCAAGTCCTGCTCCAGCGTGATGCTGTCAAGGTGGCGGGATATCGCGTCGCCGTGGCGCTCCGGCAGCTTGCGAGGCCGTGCGGCGCCGGCTTCGCGCATGCCCAACAGCTCGCGCCGGGCACTTTCGGAAATGGGCGCGCCGGCGAGCTTCGTGCCCCAGGGATCGGTCACCCACTTGCCGGGCGCTTGTCCGAACTTCGGGCCGAAGAAGAATCCGGATGTCTTGGCGCCGTCGGGGTAGGGAGTTCGTCCCAGCGGAATCTCGGGATCGTTTCCACTCCAGGCCTGATAGGGAAAAGGCCAGGTATCGATTCCAATGGAGTTGTAGAAGTCTTCAAGAAACGACCCGGCGAGCGGCGGAAAGATCATAGCGGAGCCTTGGTGCGCGATGAGGCGCTGTCCGTCGACGAGGAACTCATTGCGACGGGCCTCGCCCCCGAAGATGGCGTGATTCTCGAGCACGAGGCATGTGCCCTTCGGGTACTTGCGCTTGAAGAAGAGGGCCGCCGCAAGCCCACTGATTCCGCCGCCCACGACGATGCAGTCGTATGTTTCGCCGCTGTCGGCTACACCTGTGGGAAGCGGTTCGAAGACCCGGTCTCGAATTTTGTGCGCTTCCGTCATCACCTCGAACGTGTTGCCGTTCGAGCCGCTGTAATCGCCGATTCCGCCGTAACCATCCCAATCATTCTGTGCGATGAGTTCCAAAGGGCACACAGATCCGAGCAGCAGGCTGCCGGAAGCCAGCAGAGTGGAGTTCAGATAATCGCGGCGGGAGATGCGCTCATGCATTCCAAGCGCGCGATCGTCGGGATGGTCCCTTTGTTTCGAAGTCACTGAGCCGCTGTTTTTCCGCCCGTGGCTTTTGCATGATAGTTGGGATACGGCGGGCGCTTGAGATGAGGCAGTGGATGCTCTTTGAGTTCCTCCATGATGACTTGCACCGCCATCTCCAACTGAGGATCGTGACCTTCGCGGACGGCCTTGGGGTCCATCTCCACTTCGATATCCGGCGCAACACCGTGGTTCTCTACATCGAAGTGGCCATCAGGATTCCAGACGGCGGCGTTGGGCGCCGTGACCCGACCACCATCCATCAAGTCGGGGAAGCCGAAGAGCCCGACGAGGCCGCCCCATGTCCGTGTGCCCACCAGCTTTCCCACGCCATAGCGGTGAAAATACCAGGGCATGGCGTCACCGCCCGAGCCCGCGAATTCATTGGTGATCATTACTTTCGGCCCGAAGATGGCTCCTTGCGGCTGCACGATGTCCGCGCCGTCGCGGAAAGTGACCACGCTCATCAGCGGGCGCTTCAGGTATTCAATGATGTCGGTTGCCAGTTGGCCGCCGTGGTTGAACCGTTCATCGATGATGATCGCTTCCTTGCCAACCTGCGCGAAGAAGTAGCGATTGAAGGCGGTGTAGCCGCCGGTTGAAGTGTCCGGCATGTGAACGTAGGCCACCCGGCCGTTGGTCATCTGGTCAACCTTGCGCCGGTTATTCTCGATCCACTCCAAATGGCGCAGTTTATTTTCGTTAGGAACCGGGACAACAGTCACTTCGCGCGCCTTGGTCCCGGTGGGATCAGGACCCACGTTCAGCACCACCGATTTCCCCGCGGTGCCTTCAAAGAAGCCGTAGATATTGTCCGTCGCGCGCAGGTCGCGTCCGTTCACAGCGAGCAGATAGTCGCCGGCGACAACGTTGACGCCAGGCTGAGTGAGCGGTGCCTTAAGATCCGGATTCCAGTTCTCACCGTTGTAGACATGCGCAAAACGATACCGCCCGTTCTCGATTCTGTAATCGGCGCCGAGCAAGCCGGTTTGCACGCGCTTCACCTCCGGGGAGTCGCCGCCACCGATGAACATGTGGCCCACCGAGACTTCGCCCAGCATTTCCGTGAAGAGGTAATTCAGATCTCGCCGGGATGAAACGTCCTCCAGGTAAGGCTGGTACTGCTTTTCTGCGGCCTTCAGATCGAGGCCATGATAGCCGGGATCATAGAAGAAATCGCGTTCGATCCGCCAGACCTCGTGGTACATTTGCTTCCATTCGGCGCGCGGGTCCACGCGCACTTCAATGTTTTCGGTTTTGAGTGCGCCCTCGTTTGCGCTTTTGGGCGGCGGTGGCGCGGCGTCCGGACCGTCGGGCATCGGTTTCGGCGCGGTAATGAACCAGCGATCGCCTTGTTGGTAAAGCATCTTCTCGCCCCTGAAGGAGATCTGGAAATTGCGTACACCCGCGACAGGAACATCAGACTTGCGCTTGCTGAGGTCAAAACGGTGAACGGTGAGTGTGCGCTCCTCGGAATCCGGAGGTGACACCTCGATGGCATAGAGGACGCCGGTTTTCCCGACCTGGAGGTCGACGTAACGCCTGGGCGGCATGGGCACCGCCAGAATGCGCTGACCGATATCTGCGAAGTCGATTTTGACGTCGACCTTCTCCGGGGCCTTGTCCTTGTCTTTGCTGTCCTTGCCGGAATCGTCTTTCTTGGCTTCGTCTTTCTTCTTGTCGTCGGCGGGTTTCTCGTCGTCGCTCTCCGGCGCGAGCGGGGAGACCTGGTCTTTGGACAAGACCATCAGGTAGATGCTGTGCGTCCATGGATGGGTGCGACTGTGTATGTCTGGCTGCATGGAAAGGCCCGAATCCGTGCTTGCCGAGAAGTAGAGTACCTTGCCGTCCTTATCAAAGACCGGATGCTTGGCTTCGCTCATCCCGTCGGTAACCTGGGTGATCTTGGCGTCCGCCAGCGAATAAAAGTAGATCGCGCTCATGTGGCTTTTCAGTTCTTTCGAATATGCCAGCCACTTGCTGTCGGGAGACCAGGAGGGAACGATGTCGTTGCCTGCGAAGTAATAGTCGCGGTCGACCAGAACTGGTTTCTTCTGCTCGAGGTCGATATACCAGACGCCCAGATGGTTGTCGACATAGGCGATTTTCTTGCTGTCAGGCGACCAGACCAGCGTGTAGTAGAACTCCGGTTTTTCACCCAGGCTGAATTTTCTGGCCTCACCCAGGCCATTCTGGTCTCGAAGGTGAAGGGCGTACTCGCCGGATTCATCGGAGAGATATGCGATGGTTTTTCCGTCAGGCGACCATGCAGGACTACGCTCGTTTACGCTGAGAGTGTTGGTGAGATTGCGTGGATCACCTTTTTCTGCGGGAACCGTGAGAATCTCGCCTCGTGCCGCAAACACGGCGCGTGCACCGTTGGGCGAGATATCGGCTTCGTGCAGCCGTTTGGCGACGTTCACGAAATGCGGCCGCAATTCGTTGATGTCACCCGCAAGCTGGACGTCCACGTGCCTGGTCTTGCCCGACTTCAGGTCATAGAGATAAAGCGCGCCAAATTGTTCGTAGACTATGGCGCCAGGACCGGCCGAGGCGGACTTGAAGTCGAGCCCCGAATTCACGATGAGCTGTTTCACCTGCTTGGCGCGCGTGTCGTAGCAGAAGAGCGACACCGGGCCATTGCGATCAGAAAGGAAGTAGATTTTGTCGCCAACCCACATGGGATTGAAGTCGTTCGAGTTTTCGCGCGGGATGGGGACGATGCTGGAATCGGCAAGATCGGCAATCCAGATTTTCCGCGTTTGGCCGCCGCGATAGCGCTTCCACGCCGCCTGCCACTGAAAGAGCGGCACATATGCAAGATGAGAACCGTCCGGCGAATAGGAGCCTTCTTCCGCGATGGGCAGAGGAAGTTCCTCGGGGAAGACGCCATCCGCCGCCATGGTGTACAGCTTTTCTCCGTCGGCGGGACTGGTGCGTCCCGACTTGAAGAGCACTCGCTTGCCGTCGGGTGTCCAGCCCACGGCGCTGTCCGCGCCAGGATGATACGTGAGGCGCTTTGGGACTCCGCCGGAAGAGGGCATCACGAAGACATCGACGTTGCCATCGTATTCGCCGGTGAAGGCGATCTGCGAGCCGTCAGGTGAGAAGATCGGATCGGTTTCGGTGCCCGGCCCTGTAGTCAGACGCGTGGCTTGGCCACCCTCACGAGGCACGCTCCATAAATCGCCGGCATAGGAAAAGACGATCTGCGTGCGGCTCAGCGCGGGTTTCTGCAAGAGAAGGTGGCTGCCGGTATCAGCTTGCAAAACCGGCAATGCCAAAAGAAGAGAAACGGATAAGACATAACGGATCATAGGCACCTCGGAATTGACCTCAGTATATAACCGGCAGCATCCTCGCCGTCATTACGGTAACTCCACTTGAAGTGGCATCGAGCCAGTTAAACTCTATGAAGCAGCTTTTTTCGACGCATTGGAAAACAGGATGGAAAACTATACTCCAACGGATCGGACTCAGGTGAGGCGGCTGGCCAAGCGCGCCGTCTATGACAGGAAGCAGGTGCACTCGATTTTGGACGAAGGCTTCGTTTGCCACGTCGGATTCATCGCTGACGGGCAACCGTACGTGATTCCCACGCTCTACGTCCGTGCGGGAGACCGAATCTATATTCACGGTTCGGCGGCCAGCCGCATGCTGCGCACGCTCGATGAAGGCATCGACGTTTGTGTGACCGTGACGCTGGTGGATGGATTCGTGCTGGCGCGGTCGGCCTTCCACCATTCTATGAACTACCGCTCGGTGGTCGTTCTGGGCAAAGCACGGCTGGTAACTGATCCTGTTGAGAAGATCGAGGCCTTGCACGGCTTTACGAATCATGTGGTGCCGGGCCGATGGGAGGAAGTTCGGCAGCCGACGGAGCAGGAGCTGAGGGCTACGAGCGTGCTGGCGCTCGAACTCGACGAAGTCTCTGCAAAAGTGCGTACGGGTTCGCCACTCGACGAGGAAGAGGACTACTCACTGCCGGTGTGGGCGGGCGTGGTTCCGGTGCGAACGGAATTTGGCGCCCCGGTACCGGACAACCGAGTACTGCCAGGGGTTAAGGTTTTCGATGTGCATCGGCTGGCCAATCACCATTGAAGATTAAGAGTTGATGAACCACCGCAACCCGGCCGAATCATCGCGCGTTTCTAAGTCAGGAGCCATGCTTATGAAAATCAAGTTCCTGGCACTTATGCTTCTGGCTGGAAGTTCACTGTTTGCCGGCCCCCGCGTGGTCATTGGGGTTGGCGTGGGCGGGTACGGGTATTACGCGCCGGCGCCCCCTCCACCGGTGGTGGCTTACGCACCACCTTGCCCAGGTCCTGGCTACACATGGGTTGGCGGTTACTGGTATCCGTCGGGACCACGTTACGCCTGGCGCGCGGGCTACTGGGCACGGCCACCCTACGCGCACGCGTATTGGGTGGCGCCGCGCTACTACGGGCACCGTTACTACGGCGGATACTGGCGGCGGTGATTACCAGGCGGATCTGAGCTTCCAGACGTCGAGTGAGATCACTCGCGCGCTGCCGCCGAGGGCGTAGATCTCGAGCCCATTGCTGGCCGGCGAGGGGAAGATGCGGTCGGAGATCACCGTTTCACCGTCGTTGGCGAAAAGCTCAACCGAACTCCGGTCGACGAAGATGCGGAGCCGGATGCGGTGGTTGGCTGCGACCACGGGTCCGGCATGGAGGCCCGGAAAGTCGCCGCTGAAATTTACGATGCCGCTCCGCCTGCGGTCGACGAAGACCTCGGTGCGGTTGGCGTCGTATCCGGCCAGCGTTTCCTCTGATGGACCTTTGCGTAGTTTGAAGCCGGCTTCGTTGGCTGTCTCGATTTCCGCGATCAGTTCGTAGGTCTCGGACTGAAATTCGCGTAGACGCAGGTTTGCTTCGGCGACACCAGCAGGGCCGAAATGCAGATGCTCGCCGCGGAGTGATGCGAGTTCGGCGATGGGCTCCTGCGCCAGCCGGATCGAGTTTCCGATTTTCTTTAGCCGCAGCACGCGCGGTATGGACTGCGCGCAACGCCACGTATGCGTAGGTTCTTTATTGGCATACAGCCAGTTGCTGAACCAACCTATCCAGATGCGCCGGCCATCCTGCGGTGGAATATCAGAGTAGGATTGGCTGGCGTAAAAATCCTTTCCATAATCCGCCCAGAGCGTTTGTGACGGCGGGTTGTCGTTCGTGAATCGGGTTCCGTCAAACTGGCCGACAAAATACTGGTTGCCCGATCCTCCGGCGATAGCGCCTGGGTTGATGTTCACCGACAGGATCCATCGCTCTTGAAGACGAAAAAGGTCTGGGCACTCCCAGGCGCCCGATGTGGCGCCGGCGGGACCGAAATCGCTCAGGGCAGTCCATCTTTTCAGATCAGACGATCCGAAGAAACGGACTTTGTGGTCGGCGGGCAACGCGGCCACCATGATCCACCGTTGCGTTTCCACATGCCAGAAAACCTTGGGGTCGCGGAAGTCGCGCAGGCCGAGATCGATAACTGGGTTGCCGTTGTATTTTGTCCAGGTTCGGCCGC
>Ga0335077_10011497_pt1 | contig 11069 bp, 20 predicted proteins | sample Lox_Sample_31_FD_207151 | JGI IMG/M metagenome (GOLD analysis project Ga0335077, IMG submission 207151) | Soil microbial communities from Loxahatchee National Wildlife Refuge, Florida, United States - Lox_Sample_3.1 | ecosystem: Environmental > Terrestrial > Soil > Wetlands | place: USA...
TGGCTGTCACGGGGCGGGCGCGGACGAGAGATATTCCTGTCGAATGATCACGCGATCGCTTAATGCAACAGTGCCGGATGAAGTCAACATCTTTTCTGCCCTTCCGTTGCGCGCAGCCCGCAAGGTGCCGTTGAGAAAGCTTCAAAGTAGGCTCATCTGACATGGCCAAGGCACAACGCACAGAACGGACCGATGACCTCGACGAGCTGCAACGGCGCATCGAGGCCATCGAAACCGGCGCACAACGTCGCGAGCCCGCGGCGAGCGATGGAGAGCCGGCTTCCTCACGCACCGGCCTTCGTCGCAGCGCGTCCCTGCGTCGTTCGGCACTGCAGCGCAAGACACCTCTCCGTCGCACCCGAAAGGCCAAGTAGACGCTGCAGGCACTACCTCTGATACCCGACAGAAGGTGGCCAGCCTGATCGCCGGCTTCACCGGCGCGCTCGGCTGGCGGAGGGCCGGCCGGATCGTGCGACGTGCAGGACGTCACGGTCGGCGCCATTCACCGGAGGCACCTGCCGGCAGGCGTCCGTCGGCGGATTGTCCTTCGCCAGGCGAATGACCAGGCGTGTGATGTTCGAGGATTTCGGCGGCGGCCGGGCTTGCGTCGCTTGCTCGTGTCGTACTTCTTCGCGGCCAGTCTACGGTGCCAGGCCAGGAGCGTCGCGGGCGTCATGGGGAAGACGGCGGTGCAGCGCCTGCGCGGTATGAGTCGTGCAAGCGCGGCGTGCCGGCGGGATTCACCGCCCCAGCCGGAGCTGCCAGCCGCCGGATGCGGGTAGAGGCGATCATCGTGCCCGTGCTCGCAGGCCGAGGACCTGGCCAGCGAGATCGCAAGGCTGTGGCGGCTTGACGGCGGCGGCACGGCACTCGACCTCGCCGTCGTGGAAGGCTTCGCCCGCACTGACGCCAGGCGCCCATGCTGGGAATGCCGGGCTCTGAGTTCCGTCCCTGGGCGCGCCGACACACGTGACTGGCTCGGCGCGGCGTACTGCCGTTTCTGGTGGGATGAGGCTGGGAATGTGCAGCCGGGCACCGGCAGCGGACTTACCATAGCCGAACGGCCGGAGTTCCGCCCGGCCAGACTCCGCGGCAGCCGCCACCAGGATCAGCCATGGCCTATCCGAACGACGAATGGCAGCGCACGGGCGCAACGCTGAGCGATAAGACCGCCCGCCAGGAGTTCGGGCTGACCCAGGACCAGATCTACGACGCGATCGACGCCGGCACGCTGCACTACCGCCAGGCCGCGATGCACGGGAACCCGTGGCTGAGACTTCTCCGCCGCGAGGTCGAGGCCCTCGCCAGGACATCCCACGGCGACCGGTACGTCAGCGAACGGCAAGCCAGAGCGGAGCTGGCGCGCGTCAACCGCGAGATAAGACGTCTCCGGACCGAGCTGGCCGCGCTCGAGGAGCGGCGATCCAAGCTCAGCTCGGACCTCGGAGAGTGAGCGGCCCGGACACAGATCGTCAAGCCGGCGCGGGCCTTCGTGGCGACACGAGGTCGGTGGCCTTTGCCCCGAAGTCGTACTCGTACCCGACCCTGACCCCGGGCCGGCAGGCGTCACGTACCCGGATGCCATTCTCGTCGGCCGCGAACCCTACGATCCCGGCCCGATCCCTCCAGGGCCACCCCGCGCACCCGCGTGCCGCGCACGACCAAAAGCAACTCCGAAGCGAGCTGCGACGGCGACTCCTGCGTGGTCGGCTAACGCGTCCGCTTACAGGCCGGCATCCGAAGGCGCAGTGTAATGGTCGGCAACATCCACCACGTGGGCCCGACAGTGCGTGATGCCGACCGTAATGCCGCGTGATACCACAAGGTGCTGGGCTTCGAGCGCACCGGGGAGTACCGCGCTCCCGACGGTTCACGCCGGAAGGTGTTCATGCGGCATGAGGGCCTCAGCGTGCGCCTGGGGCTGACCGGGCATCAGTGTGGCCGGCAGCTCCCGTTCGACGAAACCGCCATCGGGCTGGACCACCTGGCGTTCGCGGTGCCCACCCAGGCCGAGCTCAGCGACTGGGAACGGCGCTTCGCCGCGGCCGGCGTCATCTACACCCCGGCCGTGCCCGCGAACTCCATCCCCCAGGCCACTCCCGGATTGACGGCAACGGGCGTGAGCTGGCTTCTCTCGTCGTAAGCACGCCGCAGGAGCTGCAGGAGCACCTCGGGCGGCTGTGCGCCGCTGACCGCGTACTCGCCGTCGGCGACACCTCGCGCCGTCCACGATCCGCAGCTACCAGTGCAGCCTGCGGATGTTCACCGAATTCCTCACTGACGGCCGGTACGGGGGCTGGCCTTTCTTGGCCTTGCCGTACCGGACGTTGAATAATCCAGGAACCGCTGCAGTTCGGCGCGGGTGAACGGCCGGGCCTCCGGATTGCCCTCGTAGTCGTTGAGATGGGCGATCGTATTCCACTCATGACAGATGGCCACCGGATGCTGCCCCGGGCCGAACGCCTGCTCGCACGCCACCGCCCACCGCCGGCTTCACCCGCCCGCCCCGCTCGGTCACCCACAACGCCGGATGATCGGCGCACCCGAACCGGGGCCGTACGTTCTCCACGTAGTCGGTGACCGCCTCGACCGCCCAGCCCATCACTGCGGCGACATTGCGCCGCCGCGGCGAGGCTGGCAGCACGAGATCACGTCGCAGAAGGCCTTCATGCTCGACCCGGACCAGCCGCGCCCGGTCTGCGTGGCGTACAAGGGCGGCTCCCCGGTCGAGTACCCATCCGAGGAGAACCCGCAGGAACCCGAGCCGTTCAGCCTCGCCGAAGTCAACCGTAAGCTCGCCAAGCTCGGCCGATGAGCCCGATACCCGCTGGCTCATCCCTCCCAGGCATGCAGCGCGTAGCGGGCGTGCGGGCCGAGGCCAGGGCCTGCCCCCGCCGCGACCAGGGGCCCGAACCGGGCGAGCGGGACTTTCAGTGGCTCGCCACCGAATCGGAGGATGTCCCGGCCTTACCGAATCGGCCGCTGCCGCGCTGGACGGCAAGGGTCCCGACGAGGCGCTGTGCGTGGTCTGGGAGTCCGTGCGCGGAGAAGACCTGGCCAGTCGTCTCGCCGTGGTGCGCGCGACCGGCCATCCTGCTGCCGGGAAACTGGCACGCGCGCTGACCGGGTTCACCGCGTCGGGCGTGCCGCGAAGCATCAGCCAGGGGGTTCAGCTCAAGGTGACGCTGAGGCACGTGAAACCGGCGATCTGGCACAGCGTGCGGTTGCCTGTGATCGCCACCCTCGGCGACCTGCACCAGGTGATCCAGCTCCTGTTCGGCTGGGACGGTGACCACCTGCACGCATTCCAGGTGGGACGAAGAACGTACAGCGACCCGTTTTTCACCCTGGAGGGATCAACGCCCGGTTCGTCGCCTACCGGGATGCCCTCGGATTGCCGGCCGCCCTGGTTCCCCACTCGCTGAGACATTCTTATGTCACGCATCTCACCGAGGACGGGGTCGACCGGAGATTTATCCAGGCCCAGGTCGGCCATGAGTGTGATAGCTCGACGGCTGTATATACCCACGTCAGCGACGACTTCATGAACACCGCGCTGCGCCGGGCCCTCGCCCCGGCCCTCGGCACCGGTGACGGTATCGGACCAGGACCGAAGGATCGCCGATGACGGCGAAACTCGACTACCGATGGCATCTGCGCCAGGTCATGGCGGCCCGGGGCATGTTCGCCACCACCGACCTGCTCGCGCCCTTGTCGCAGCGGGGCATCACGCTGTCCTCCAGCCAGGTCTACCGGCTGGTCACCGACCGGCCCGAGCGCCTCAGCCTGAAGATCCTGATGGCGCTGCTGGACATCCTGGACTGCACGATGGAGGAGCTCATCGAACCCGTCGCAGCCGCCGGGCAGGCCAGGAAGACCAAGGCGGTCGGCGGTGAGGCCGGTGTCGGAGAGCTGCGGCCAAAGCGGGCCCGGATCACCCCGGCCGGCGAGTGAGCGCCGTCCTGGACGATGAGGTCATCGCCGACCCGGTCGGGGTCATCGTGCGCCTGGTCGCCGAGGTTGAACGCGGTCTGGCCGCCGGGCAGATCGCCGGGGTGGTCACCGCGGTGGCCGGCGACGGGCTACCCGGCGGCGGCTCGCCCAGTCGCTGAAGGACAACCCGCAGGTCCTGCGCTGCACCGAGGTGAAAGCCCTGTCGAAGCTGCTGGATGGTCAGCGCGTCTGCCGGAACTGCTTCGCCCGGTCCGCTGCCGTCGCGTGCTCGCGCTGCGGTAGTGTCCGTGAACCGGCCACCCGGGATGCTGACGGCAATCCGCTGTGTCCGAACCTGATCAGCGACCCGGTCAATCTTGAGGAATGCGCGAACTGCGGATGCCGCAGCCCGGTCGCGGTCCGGCTCGCAGACGGGCCGCGGTGCCAGAACTGCCGGCCTCGCCAGATCCTGGCCTGCGGAATCTGCGGACGGACCGCGCGGTGCGAGGTATCCAAGGCCACCGGCCAGCCGCGGTGCGACCGCTGCCAGCAGTGGTGGGCACCCTGCGCCGGGTGCGGCACCGTGGCCCCTATCCGCGGGGGTATCCGTCAGGAACCGTTGTGCGCCCGGTGCCTTAACCCCGACCCTGGCTTCTGGGGCCGCTGCCCGACCTGCAAAGAGACCTGGCAACTGAGCCCGAGGCCCTGCCAGCGTTGCGTCCTCGACCAGAAGATCCGCGGCCTCCTGGGCGATCGGGTCGGCGCCGTCCGCCCCGGCCTGGCTCCGCTGCACCAGGCCCTGTCCAGCGTCGAGCGGCCCGACACGGCCCTGGTCTGGATGGCACGGCCCAAGGTCCGCGAGCTCCTCAGCGAGCTCGGCAGCCAGACCCGCCGGCTGACCAACGAGGTCCTTGACGAACTCCCCGCGGACAAGACACTCGCCCACATGCGCAGCGTCCTGGTCGCCATCGGCGCACTGCCGGCCGGCGACGAGCGGCTGCTGAAACTCGGTCGCTGGATCACCGCAGCCATCAGCGCCCGGGAAGATCCCCGGCGAACGGAAGATCCTGCACGGCTACGCCATCTGGCACCACCTGCGCAGGCTCCGGCACAGGCCGGGCACCACTCATGCCACCTACCTGCAGGTCGTCAACGTCCGCTGCCACGTCACCGCCGCCGCCAGCTTCCTGGACTGGCTAGCCGCCGAGGGTCTGGCACTCTCGTCCTGCACCCAGCCTGACCTGGACCGATGGGCATCCGGCGAGGACATCGCCTACCGGGACGAGACCGCCCACTTCGTCCGCTGGTCGGTCGCCCACCGGCACGCCAGCCGCCTCACCTTCGGCGCCGTCCGCTGGGAGGGCCCGCGCGGCCCGCACGACGGCGAGAAACGCTGGGACGACGCCCGGCGGCTCCTGCACGACAGCACGCTGACGACCTCCGACCGAGTCGCCGGACTGCTCCTGCTCCTCTACGCCCAGCGCATCACCAGCATCGTCAAGCTCACCACCGGCCACATTCACGACCACGGCGACCGGGTCGAGATCATACTGGGCACCGCCCCGGTCGTTCTCCCCGAACCGCTGGCAGGCCTGGTCCGGGAACTCATCGCCACCCGCCAGGGTCACGCCGCCATCGGACGTCCCGGCACCACACCGTGGCTGTTTCCCGGCGGACGCCCCGGCCAGCCCATCGGCGACGACCGTCTCGGAATGCGGCTGAAGAACATCGGCCTGCACCCCCGCCAGGCCAGATCCACCGCCCTGTTCACCCTCGCCACCGAGATCCCCGCCGCGGTCCTCGCCCGCATGCTCGGCATCCACATCCAGGTCGCCGTCCAATGGCAACGCGCATCAGCCGGGGACTGGATGACCTACGCCGCCCATGTCAGCCGCCGGAAGAAAGAGTCATGAGACAGGCATTCAGACAGTTCCAATATCCGACGGTGCCGTTACACGCCGACATGGCACTCAAGGAGAACGCCATCGCCCGGACCAGCCCGCCCGGCACCCAGGCCACACGCCGGCATCACCGGCCAGATCGAGAACTGCCAGACCGTGGTGTTCCTGGCGTATGTGACCGCCCGCGCTCACGCGCTGTTCAATTTCCGGCTGTGACGGCCGGCAGCCTCGGCCAGGTGATCGGCCAGGGCTACGCGTACGCGGGGACGGACTACCCGACCCGCGCGACGCTGCGCAGCTGGCATAAGCAGCTCGGCGCGCTGATGGCAGCGGCGAACCGCGTCGCGAACTCCGGCAACGTGGCCGACGTGAACACGATCGAAGACCACGCCCTCAAGATCGACATTGGGATCATCGTGGCATTCACCGCCATCACCGGCAGCCAGCCGCTGCCCGTGTCGTCGGTCAACTGGGGGCAGGTCACCGTCTGGGCTGAAGACCTGGAGCTGGCCTGCGGTGATGTCTGGAGCAGAACCCGCTAGAACGCAACGAAAGGCCCGGTTCCTTCGCACGGGATCTCTTAATGCGCCTTCCTTAGCTCACAACCTGAGTCGTTAACCGAATCTGTTGCCTGGCGCGTTGCCAGGCAAGCGAGCACGCCTGCGGGGTTCCAGAACTTGGCCACCGGTCTGGTGGCGTCCGGAATCCGGTGTAAATCGATGGGCGTGGTTCCGGCTTCATGGTCAGGTTAGGCGGTGGCCCTGACAGTTTCGGGGTGATCCTCGGGCTGGGCGTCGGTGACGGTGCGTGGCCGCAGCTGGGCGGGGGGTTCGAGCAGGGAGCGGCGCAGGTCCTGCAGGAGGCGCAGGCCCCGGCGGTCATGGTCAGGCCGCGCCAGCCCCGGTCCAGGACGGCCAAGACCAGGGTGATGCAGCTGGTCTCGCCGGGGAGCCGGCCGATGACCTTGACCCGGCGGCGGGTCTCCCCGAACGTCCGTTCAACGAAGTTGGAATGCCGGATCCGGTGATGATGCTCACGAGGGAAGCGCAGGGCACTGTTGCATTAAGCGGCTACGTGATCATGAGGCCGTAAATCTTCCTGCCGACGTTCACTCTGCAGCCGTCACACGGGCACGAAACGGGCCAGACCGCGTGTCTGGCTGTCACGGAGCGGGCGCGGACAAGAGATTTTCCTGTCGAATGATCACGCGATCGCTTAATGCAACAGTGCCCCCGAGCCTGCCTGCGTCGCACCCAGTCCCATCGTGGGGTTCTCCAACAAGCTGCCCACGGCCCTGTGACACCGCGCTCGGCCAGCAGCTCCGCAACGTCCCGGTAGGACAGGCCATACCGCCGGTACCAGCGGACGGCGACCGAGATCACCTCCCACGGAACCGGAAGCCAGCGAAGACCTCGCGGGCGTCGAGCTGTTGGGCGCCATTCGCCTTGAATCCCCAACGTCGCTCCAGGTGAATATGGGCCATCGCTTGGCCTGACCGAAATCTCAGGACGATATTCACGATGACGCGGGGGATGCTCGTTGTGTATCCGCTCGCGAACCGAGACGATCCGCCGGTCACCCGGCGCACCTGTCCTGGCTCTGGCATACAGGCACAGAAGATGACGGCATGACCATGGGACCGTGCCGCGCCGTTGTCGTAGCCGCCGTCAGCGGCGGCCGGACCGGCTCAGTCCTCTGGCGACGAGGCGACGCCGGATCGGGCATTATTGGCCAATGCGTTCAACCGTGCGTCAGCCTCGGATGTGCCGCCGCACCGGCTACGCACGGGGTAGCGGATGAGTGATCCGGCTCCAAGTCGCACGGCGGTGATGACCGCAATTGGCCGAGCCGCGCACCTGCTGCACCATGGTCCTCGCGCGCTGCTGGCCGACTGGCTGGCCTGGCCGTTCGTGGGCGCCGAGGCCGAGGTCGCGCTGACCGCCGTGCGCGGCCTGTTAGGCGACCACGAAATCCCGTTCTGCACTTTCATCGCCGCGCGCTCCAGGATCGCCGAGGACTGGCTTGCAGCCAGCGGCGCCGGGCAGTACGTCATCCTCGGCGCCGGGCTCGACTCCTTCGCGTGGCGTCAGCCGGGAAGCATCCGCGTGGTCGAGGTGGATCATCCGTCGGCCCAGGCGTGGAAGCGAGCGCGAGCTGCGGCGATCGGGCTGCCGGTGCCCGCCGGACTCGCCTGGGTACCGGTCGACTTCGAACAGCAGGGGCTGGGCTCAGCCCTTGCCGAGGCAGCGCTCGACGGGACCCGGGGCGTGCTCGTGAGCTGGCTGGGGGTCATTCCGTACCTGACCCAGGGGGCAATCGCCGCGACGCTGCGCGAACTCCCGCCGTGCTCGCTGGCTGTCGGCTACGTCCCGGCCGAGGGGGAGTGGGACGACGACGCCCGCCAGGTGGGCGCCGCGCTCCAGGCCCGGGTTCGCGCGGTCGGTGAGCCCTGGATCACGCTGCCGACGCGGGCACAGTTCGCCGCGCTCCTCGCAGACAACGGCTTCACCGTCATCGAGGACGTCGGCGCGCACGACATCCAGACCCGCTACGGGCTTGCCGCGGTCAATTACGAGCGGATGGCCCTCGCTCGAAGGAACGTTACTGGCCTGGCACCGCCGCCTGATCAAATTGAAGTGGACGTACCCGAGCCGGCCAGGTCGGCCAGGAACCGGCCAGGAGATCCGTGACCTGGGGCTGCGGCTGGCGCGAGAGAACCCGGCATGGGGGTACCGCCGGGTGCACGGCGAGCTGACCCGGCTCGGTCACCAGGTCAGCGAGGCGACCGTGCGGCGGATCTTGCGCGCCCGGCGGCGCAGACCAGCGCCGCGGGACGCGGACACCTCCTGGCGGGCGTTCCTGCGCACTCAGGCGCACGGGCTGCTGGCCTGCGACTTCTTCCATGTCGACACGATCTTCCTCCAGCGCCTTTACGTACTGTTCGTGATGGAGGTAGCGACCCGGCACGTGCACGTCCTCGGAGTGACCGCCCACCCGGACAGCTCCTGGACCGCGCAGCAGGCCCGCAACCTGCTCATGGACATCGGCGACCGGACCGGCTCCTTCCGCTTCCTCATCCGGGACCGCGACGCCAGGTTCACCAGCGCCTTCGACCAGGTCTTCGCCAGCGAGGGCGTGCAGATAATAAAGGCCCCGCCGCGGACGCCACGGGCGAACTGCTATGCCGAGCGGTGGGGTGCGCACCGCGCGGGCCGAGTGCACCGACCGGATGCTGATCTACGACGAACGGCACCTTCGGCAGGTCCTCGGCGAGTATGCCGGCCATTACAACCGGCACCGGCCGCACCAGTCCCGCCGGCAGCGACCGCCCGACCACGACGACCGGGACAGCGCGCCGCTGGACTTGCCGGTACAGCGGCGGAAGGTGCTCGGCGGCGTGATCAACGAGTACTACCGGGCAGCGTAGCTTGATCCCATAAATGCCAGGTCAGGCACCACGCGATAGGTTTTGAAGCGGTACAGGCGTCCCCGGTCGCGGCCGAGAGCCTGCTGGAGCAGCTGGCCCGCGAACTGGACAAGACCCATCCCGGCGCGGCGGCCTCACTGCGGGAGGGCATGGCCGACACCCTGACCATCCTGCGCCTGGGAGTGGCCCCCACGCTGGCACGCACCCTCCGCTCCACCAACCCGATCGAGTCGATGATCGAGATCTGCCGGGATCACTCCCGCAACGTCAAACGGTGGCGTGACGGCACCATGGCGCTGCGCTGGTGCGCCGCCGGCATGCTCGAAGCCGGCCACCAGTTCCGCCGCGTCAACGGCCACCTGCACCTGCCGAAACTCCGAGCCGAGCTGCAGGCCCACTTCACCGAAAATGTCAGTGCCGCACGCCATGATGAGAACGTGAGCGCAGCCTGATGAACACACGGGCCGCCACCGAAGTTCTACGGGACTCGGGACAACCTCCCTGGCCGTAGTCCTTCAGCTGCACGCTCTCCTCAGCCCAGGTGACCTCCCGCTCCTTCCCGCCGGTGGTGATAGTGGTGATGACGGGCAGGCCGGCCGGGACCGCGAGGGGGGCGCTTCGGCGCCGACGATACGCAATTATCCTGGTTGATCGCCCGGCAATCCAGGTGGAGATACCTCGAACCACGATCGGTCGGCATCCAGTTGTGCGGCCTTCTCCCGTCCCGCAAGCGCTCGTGCAATCTTCTTGAACTGCAGTACGAGGATTTCCGGATCGTCAAGGTGGCTAGCTGCAATGTCGACTACGGTCCAATCGCGATCCTCGAGCTGACCGCGAATGATGGCGTCGATCTGTGTTTGGTTTCGGCCGCCATGGATGCCTGACGAAAGCCCGTTGAGATACACGGCGACCAGCCGTTCCGGGTAAGCGAAGTCGGGGACCGTGCGATCGTATGGCGGGCCGAGATCCACCCCGTGCTGCTGCGCATACCCTCCGAGGCCTGCCTGCTTAAGCAACGCTGCGAGCCTCGCCTCGGCGGTGTTCGTCGGCTCTCCTCCGGGCCAGTACTCGGGCTTCGCGACCGGGGGCACCTCGTACTCCAGGGTGAAGGGGCCCGGGTACCTTTCCAACACTTGTTGGGCTTGCGCACGGTCAAGGACACGGTGCCAGAAAACGTTGCGGCCGGTGCGAAGGCATTCGTAGCACGAGCGTTCGCACGCGCCGGGGCAGTCGGCGAGGAGCGCGCGCAGCACGATGCGGATCTCTTCCCAGCGGTCGATGAGCTGGGCAAGCAGGCCTGAACCCCCAGGCATCGGATCGTAGACGTGCAAGGTGAAGCCAACGTCATCTGGAACGATGAGGATCTGCAGGTCATCGGTCTCCATCTCGAGTACCTGGCTTGCCCCGACACGCAATGCCTCGCCTAGGCTGGCGGCCTCCTCCTGGAAAGCAAGCCCGTCGAATCTGAGTGCGTCGACTGTCGCGCCGGCTCTGCCAGTCTGCCAGGCCTTCCATGACCCGGTCGGTGATAGCCGTGATCGTCGCCTTGGAGACCTCCGCGCCGTACACCTCTGCCAGGTGCGCGCTGATCTCCCCGTGCGTCAGCCCCTTCGCCGACAGTGAGATCACTATCTCGTCCACGCCGGACAGGAGCTCGGCGTTTTTGGATAGCTCATGCCCAGGCCAGCACCATCAGACACCCGAGGAGAGCGCGCGAGCAGGTAGACGACCGAGAAGATCAGTCCGCGGGTCCCCGGCGAGCTGGTGCCCTCGGCGCGCACATCGCTGGGCAGTATGCGAACAACCCG
>Ga0335077_10011500_pt1 | contig 11068 bp, 10 predicted proteins | sample Lox_Sample_31_FD_207151 | JGI IMG/M metagenome (GOLD analysis project Ga0335077, IMG submission 207151) | Soil microbial communities from Loxahatchee National Wildlife Refuge, Florida, United States - Lox_Sample_3.1 | ecosystem: Environmental > Terrestrial > Soil > Wetlands | place: USA...
ACGGCAAGAAAAACTAGCCGCCTCAGATCCTCATCGGCATCACAATATAGCGGTACTTGAATTCTTCGCCCTCAGCCGGGCGCATCTGGCCGGCGGACTGGGAATCCTTGAATTCGAGTTTGATTTCGCCTCCGCCGGTCGCCTTGAGGAAGTCCAGCAGATACTGCGCGTTGAAGCCAATGGCCAAAAGCTCGCCCTGATAGTCGATCTCGATCGTGTCTTCCGACTCGCCCATTTCCGTGGACGAAGCCGACAGCTTCAATTCGCCTTTCTCCAGGCGCATCTTCACCGCGCGCGAGCGCTCGTCGGCGAATTGGGCCACACGGGAGATGGCCTGGCCAAGCTCGTCCCCGTGAACAGCAATCGACTTGGTATTGTCTTTCGGCAGCACCGCTTCAAAGTTGGGGAATTGGCCCGTGAGCTGCCGCGAAGTCAGCAGCCGGTTGCCGATGCGGAAGTACAGCGTCGAATCATCTTTTGCAAACTCGATCTCTTCGGCGTCGGTTGAATCCAGCAGCGACTTCAGTTCGTCCATGGCTTTCTTGGGAACCAGCGTTTTCATCTCGCCGGAGACGCCTTCAAACTTCGTCGCCGGACGTTCGATGTGGGCAAGGCGGTGGCCGTCGGTGGCTACCATGGTGATCGATTCTGGCTTCAGCACCATCAGCGCGCCATTCAGCGTGTAGCGCGACTCTTCGCTGGCAATGGCAAATCCAGTCTTGGCAATCATGCTGCGCAGAACCTGCGCCGGGATCTTCACCACTCCGGCTGTCGGAAACGTCGGCAAGGTGGGGAAATTTGATTTCGCCATCCCCACCATTTTCGTATTCGACCGTCCGCAGCGAATGCTGACCCAATGATTTTCCAACAGCTTGATGGTGATGTCGGCGTCAGGCAGCAGCTTTACGTAGTCGTGCAGCTTGCGCGCCGGGATGGTGCAAGCGCCTTCTTTTTTGACTTTCGCCGCGCACGAAGTTCGCAGGCTTAGGTCCAGATCCGTTGCCGTCAGCGACAACTTGTCGCCTGCAGCCTCAAAAAGATAATTCGACAGGATTGGGATTGTGGTCTTGCGCTCTACCACTCCCTGAGTCGCCGTCAGCTCGCGCAAAAGTTCAAACTTGCTGACCGTAATCTCCATGGTGGTGGTCCCCGTAGCCGTTGCAATCGCTTCTACCGGCATAACCTGTGCCCCCCGGTTGTGGCGCTACTTTGAATACTTCCCTTATATCAAAATAAAAACCTATAAAACAGCAGTAACAGTAGGGGACAGGCAAAAGTGGAAATCCCGTCCAACTACCTTCCCATTATCACCTTCCGGACGCTCCCCTGATGTCCAAACTTAGGGCTCGCGGGGCCGCACGAAAGGCTAAATCCTGTCCTGAAACTACCTCCGTCTCTACCTATACACAGCTTCCACACCGGGTTCACAGGGTTGGCTGGAGAAGACACCTGCGAGAAGTGGAAATCGATGCAGAAACCCTAATTTATCCGCCCAACTGCTCAGTCAGCTTATTGAGCAGCCTGTTCAAATCCTTGTCCGTCTTGCGTACTTCATCGATCTTCTCAACGGAGTGCAGAACGGTAGTGTGGTGCTTGCCGCCAAACTGCCTGCCGATTTCCGGCAATGACGCTTCGGTCATGTGTTTTGCCAGATACATTGCGATCTGCCGCGGATAAACAATGGCCCGCGAATTGTTCTTCGCCTTGATTTCCACCAGGCGCAACCCAAATTGCTCGGCCACCGCTTTCTGTATGGACTCAATTGTGACCTTACGGGCTTGCGAGTCGATAAAGTTCTTCAACACCTGCTGGGTGTAAGGCAGGGTAATTTCAGCGCCGATCAACGAAGAGTGTGCCACCAGCCGGATCAGCGCTCCCTCAAGTTCACGAACATTTGACCGGATGTTCGATGCGATGTACAACGCCACATCCGTCGGCAGCGTGACCTTCTCCTGCTCAGATTTCTTCTGCAGAATGGCCACCTTGGTCTCGAGATCCGGCGGCTGAATATCGGCAATTAACCCCCACTCAAAGCGGCTGCGCAAGCGGTCTTCCACTTCTGCCAACTCCTTGGGCGGACGGTCGCTGGCGATCACGATCTGCTTCATCGACTCATGCAGCGCGTTGAAGGTATGGAAGAACTCTTCCTGCGTCCGCTCCTTCTGTGCCAAAAACTGGATGTCGTCCACCAACAACACATCCACATTGCGGAACTTGTCGCGGAAGCTGGTCATCTTGTCGTAGCGCAGCGAGTTGATCATCTCGTTGGTGAACTTCTCGCTGGAGACGTAGCAGATGGCGGATTGCGGCATGCGCTTGGCGATCTCGTGGCCAATCGCCTGCATCAGGTGGGTCTTGCCCATCCCGACCCCACCGTACAAGAAAAGCGGGTTGTACGCCTTGGAGGGCCGCTCCGCCACCGCCTGGCAGGCCGCATGCGCAAACTGATTGCCGCTTCCAATCACGAACGCATCGAAGGTGTAGCGCGGATTGAGTTGCGCCGCCCCATCCCAGTCAAATCGAGCCTGCGAAGGATGCGTCAGAGGCGTGGCGTGCGCCGTAAGTCCGCCATCGTGGCGTACCGGAGTGGCTGCGGGATCATCTTCCGGCGTGACAAACTGAACATCCTGATATTCCAGGCCGAGATTGTCGAGCGCTTCCTGGATGAGGTCGTTATATTTGTCGCCCACATGGCGGAATTCCACCGTGGGCACACGCACAAAAAGAATTCCTCCGCTGGAGTGGCTATAACGGGTGGGCTTCAACCAGGTGTCGTAGGAGTGCCGGTTGATTTTCTTCTCAAGCGCCTCAAGGATGCGCAACCACGGATTGGGAGCGAGACTGGAAGTCGGAGCTGACATATCAAGTTCTGCCGGGCGCCTTGCCGCCGTGAGCGCCTGCGATTCAAATGAATGCAATAAATCATCCCCGCCCAGACCGCCGCGCGGCAGGCAGTTTGGCTGGACCCAGAAAAATATCAATGAGCAGGAACAGGCGGCATACTAGCACATTTTTTTCCGCTCTGCGGAAATCTTCGTCGCCGTTTTTTTCTCCGGTCCTGGATTCCAACCGCTAAACGAAACTTCTGTCAAGTGCCCACTTTATAACTGCCGCGCGAGTGGTGCAGCCGGAGCCTCGCACCCGGCCGGGCCGTTTGCCGCTTCACCGCGCGTCATTTATACTTTATGTTTCACTCAGCGTTCAGAGCAGCAACGAATCCAGTCAGGAGCAGCCAAGTTTCATGCCCAAGCGCACGTTCCAACCCAATCGCCGTCACCGCTCGAAGACGCACGGCTTTCGCACGCGTATGAAGACCAAGGGCGGGCAGGCGGTGATTTCGCGCCGGCGCGCCAAAGGGCGCAAGCGGGTATCGGTAAAGCCCGGCTTCCGTGAGTAGCGTTTCTCCTTTCCGGAAGTGGCGGGAATTCTGCAACTTGAGTTTGGATCGCGAAGCGTGAGCGGTACCGCTCCCAGGAGCCGCCCCAGCGTGTCTGGTTCCGGCAAGCGCAGGAAGTTTCCCCGCGATGTCCGCCTGCTGCGGCACGCCGACTTCGAGCGGGTTTACAAGCAGGGACGGCGTCACTTCGCCCCTCACCTGACTGCGTTTTACCGGCGGCGCGAGGAAGGGGGCGGACTCCGTATCGGCTTTACCGTGAGCAAGCTGCTGGGCGGCGCAGTGCAACGCAATCGTATGCGCCGCCGGCTGCGGGAAGCGGTCCGCTTGCATTGGCCGGAGTTTCAAGCGCCTGTCGACATCGTGATCAATCCGAAGAAATCTTTGCTGGCGGTTGAGTTTTCCGAACTGGGCAAGGAGATCGAGCAGGTGTTTGAAGTAGTGCGAAAGTTTGTGGAGAAGCAGAATCCTAGAGACCCGAGTGAATAGCATCGCACAAAGCGTCCTGCTGGCCCTGCTCCGCGCATATCGCGGGGCCATCTCGCCTTTGCTTCCGCCCGCCTGTCGCTATGTGCCGACCTGCTCCGAGTACGCGATGGAAGCGGTGGAGCGTTACGGAGTGATCCGAGGTTCGAGGAAGGCAATGTGGCGCGTGCTCCGGTGTCATCCTTTTACCCGCGGCGGACTTGACCCTGTGGTAAAGAGTTCGTGCAGCCACTGAGAAAAGCCATTGGCAGAATTTCAGAATCCGCAGCAAGAGCCCGGCATGGAGCGGCGTCTGCTCCTGGTCTTCGCGCTCACCTTTCTGGTGATCGTCCTCTTTCAGCCGCTGCTGAAGAAATATTACCCCCAGCCGACCGCGCCGCCGACGCAACCCCAGATCCAAGCCCAAGCGCCGCCGCCGGCTTTGCCCGCCGGCAATCCGCCGGAGCTCGAACGGCCCAAACGCCCGGCAACTGCGACTGCTGCCACCAAGCAAGCTTCCACCGAATCAGAGACCACAATCGAGAACCACCTCTACCGCGTTACCTTCACCAACCGCGGTGGCCAGGTGAAGTCATGGATCCTCAAGGAGTTCAGGGACGACCTGGGATCGCCGCTCGAACTGGTCAACAAGACCACCGCAGGAAAGTTCGGCTACCCGCTCAGCCTGTGGACTTACGACGAGAGTCTTCGCAGCCAACTGAACTCTGCGCTGTACGTAACCTCATCTTCGGGCACGCTGTCAGCCCCCGCAGAAATCACCTTCGAATACGCCGGTCAGGATCTGGCGGTCCGCAAAGTCTTCCGCTTCGATCACAGCTATGTGGTTGAGGTCGAAACGTCCGTAACTTCCAAGGGCAGCCCGGTCCCTGCCTTCCCTGCCTGGCCAGCCGGTTTCGGGGATGAGACTTCGCCTGCGGGATATGCCGTCAGCCGTGTCGAGTACCAGTTCAACCGTGATATCAAACGCCTCGCGATCAAATCGGTCAGCGGCGGCAATACTTTGCCCGGGCCTTTCAACTGGGCTGGTGTGGTTGATCAGTACTTCGCGGCGGCCTTCATTCCCAACGATCCGCCGAACACCGTCGCCGTCACGCTGCGTAACGCCATCGACATTCCCAAGGACGCAAAATCCACCTCGCAAGAGACAACCAAGGCTGACGTCCTGGGTGCAGCCGTGGGAAATCCAAGGGGCCCGACCCTGGAGCGCGTGTACGTTGGTCCCAAGCAGTTGCACACCCTCGAAACCGTATCTGTTCCCACCATCGTGGAAGCCCCGCCCGACCTGCGTGGTCTGGTCAACTTTGGGTTCTTTGGGGTGATTGCGCGGCCGCTGTTCCTCTGGCTCCAATGGACCTACAAATATGTCGGCAACTGGGGTTGGGCGATCGTGATCCAAACCCTGGTCATCAATCTGGCGCTGCTGCCGTTGCGCGTCTCCAGCATGAAATCGGCGCTGAAGATGCAGAAGATTCAGCCGCAGATGAACGCCATCAAGGAAAAATACAAGAAGTACAGCATGCGCGATCCGCGGCGCCAGGAGATGAACACCGAAATCGGCGCCCTCATGAAAGCGCAGGGAGTCAGCCCGGTGGGCGGCTGTTTGCCCATGCTGTTGCAGATGCCCTTCCTGTTTGCCTACTACGCCATGTTGGGTTCCGCTCTCGACTTGCGCCAGGCCTCGTGGCTGTGGATTAAAGATCTGTCCTCTGCCGATCCTTACCTGATTCTTCCCGTCTTGATTATCATTACCGGGTTGGTCACGCAGCGTATGACGCCGCAGGCGGGTATGGATCCCTCGCAGCAGAAAATGATGAACGTGATGATGCCGGTGATGTTCGGTTTCATCAGCTACAGGCTGGCTGCGGGCTTGTGTCTCTACTGGTGTGAAGGCAGCCTGATCGCCATCGTGCAACAGGCCATCATGAACCGCACCAGCCTGGGCCGCGAAATGCGTGAGATTGCCTTGAAGCGAGCCAGGAAGAAGGAGAAGAAGTAGCTTTCCGCCGTCAGCTATCGGCGGTCAGCAATTCATTGGCTGAAAGCTGATAGCCGAAAGCCGCCAGTTTTTTATGCCCATTCCCGACAAAATCGCCGCCGCCAACAAGATTAACGACTTCCTCCGCGGGGTGGTCACCCAGGGAGGTCTTCACCTCAAGTACCGCATCACTGTTGATCCGCCGCTCCCCGAAGAGCGCGATTGGGAGCGTCCGGAGATTCTGGTGGAATTTTCCGGCCCCGATTCCACCTTGCTGCTGGAGCGCGGCGGCGAATTGCTGCGCGCGGTTGAGCTGCTGGCCATCGAGATGCTCCGGCTTCCCGGCAACGAGCACGAAAAAATCTGTTTCGACTGCATGAACCAGCGCAAGCTACGGCTGGAGGAACTTCGCATGGCTGCCGGCGTCGCCGCCGACCGCGTCCGCCAAACCGGCGCTCCCTACGAGTTTGCGCCCATGTCCTCGCGTGAGCGCCGCATCGTGCACCTGGCTTTGCGCGACCACGCTGATCTGCACACCGAAAGTCAGGGCGAAGGTGGCCGCCGCTGCCTGGTGGTTTATCCCAAGAATTACAAACCGCCAGTTGGCAGGCGCCGATAAGATATTTTTTGGGGCCACGGATTCACACCGATTTTCACGGATCGATCCATACTCTTGTCATTTCGAGCGCGTCGGGGCGATAGCGACGGCAAGTCGAGAAACCTGCTTTTCTCTATGCCCCTGTGGTTGCCTCGCGAACCCACAACTTGAAACTTAAAACCAGAAACTAGAAACTGTCCCCGTGAATCTCGACGACACCATCGTCGCCATTGCTACTCCAACCGGACGCGGCGGCATCGGCGTCGTCCGCCTCGCCGGCCCCGAGGCCAGAAAAATCGCGCTTCCCATGCTGCGACTGAAGCACGATCTCGACCCCGGCCGCGCTATCTTTGCCGAATTGATTGAACCACCGGTCAGTGTGAGGATGGGCGCCTCACCCGTCCAAGCGGAGCGAAGCTCCGCCGCTCGCATCGACGAAGTCGTCGTTACCTACTTCGCCAAGCCCCACTCCTACACCACCGACGACATCATTGAAATCTCCGCTCACGGCTCACCCGTGGTTCTCCGCCACGTTGTTGAGCTCGCGCTCGCTCGCGGCGCCCGCCTCGCCGAGCCCGGTGAGTTCACCATGCGCGCTTTTCTCAACGGCCGCATCGATCTCACTCAGGCCGAGGCGGTCCGCGACCTGATCGACTCGCAAACGCTCTACCAGGCCAAGGTTGCGGCCCAGCAGTTGGAAGGCGCGCTCTCCCGACGTCTCCAGCCCATCAAGCAGGACTTGGTGAAACTGATTGCTACGCTTGAGGCCGGCATCGATTTCGCCGAAGACGACGTTTCCCTGTTGCCGGCCGGCCAGATTCTCGAGCGCATCGCGGCCGTCCGTCTCCCGCTGGAGCAACTGGCCTCGAGCTTCGCCTACGGCAAGCTGGTGCATGAGGGCCTGACGCTCGCCATCGTCGGCCGCCCCAACGTGGGCAAGTCGAGCCTCTTTAATTGTCTGGTAGAACGCGAGCGCGCCATCGTGACCGCGACTCCTGGCACGACTCGTGACCTGGTAAGCGAGACTGTCGCCATTGGCGGGATTCCGGTGAAGCTGGTGGACACCGCCGGCATCCGCCGCGCACGCGACGAAGCCGAAAGCATTGGCATCCGCAAATCTAAGGAAGCCCTCGCCGACGCAGATATGGTGCTGGTGGTGGTCGATGCTTCCGCACCCCGCTCTCAGGAAGACGCTGATCTGCTCAAGCGGTTAGGGGACCGCCCTGCTATCGTCGTCGAAAACAAATGCGATCTGCTGACCACCCCGGCAACCGCGCCAGGCCGCGTTCGCACCTCCGCCATCACCGGACTCGGCATCCCCGAACTCCGCCAGGAAATCCTGCGTCACCTCGGCGGAGATGCTGGCGCTCAATCCGAAACCGGATTCCTCACCAATCTTCGTCATCAGAACTTGGTGCACGAGTCGCTTGCCGGGCTCAGCGCCGCAACATCTGCCGTGAACAATCACATTCCTCACGAAATGCTCCTGCTTGATCTGTACAGTGCTCTCCGCCCGCTCGACGAAATCACCGGCGCCACCACCACCGACGACATCCTCAACCTGATCTTCAGCACATTTTGTATTGGGAAATAACTGATCGGGGAGTCGAGACCTATGCATTCGGTCTCAATCCGCACGGATTGTGAGCACAGGCACCTTGCTGTTCCTGACCACGTACTCCGCAACGCTGCCTAACAGCAAATGTGCCAAGCCCGAGCGGCCATGGGTGCCCATGATGATCATGTGGCAATTCATCTCCAGCGCGGTATCCACAATCAAGGGGCGTGGCGAACCCTCGCGAACGGCAGTCTCAGCCTCAGGTATCAACGCCTTCAACTCCCCCATGCTCTTACGAGCTTGGTCGCGAAATAGGTTAAGTGGATCGGGGCCACCCATCACGCAAGCCACCTCCGCCAGGCTAAAGATGTCGATGACATGCAGCAGAACCAGCTTCGCCCCGAGCGCCCCAGCGAGAGACCGTGCCCATTCCAAAGCATTGCTGGCTTGGGGCGAAAAGTCGGTTGCGACCAGGATTCGCGAGATCTTCCGCGGTCCTTCGCCGGTACGATGATTTTTCGTCTTCATGTGGCCATGGCCGAACGGCTACTACTGGCCGCCTCAGCCCAATGTCCCCTCACCCGACGGCAGTCAATATGGCATCACATATTTTCATGAAGCTCACAATGGTTTGTACCACCGTCTCATCCCCAATCGAGGTATTGATCATGGTGTGATACAGCGGCAGGTTGGGCCACTCGACGCCAAAATACTTCGCGATAAAATCGACCCGTTCGCGATCCACCGTATCCACCAGTTCCTCGGCTTCTTTCTCGTTCTTACCGCGAGCCAACAGCCGCCGCACTTTTTCTTCTCTCGGAGCATACAGAAACACACGCAGCGTGTCTTTTCTGTCGCTCAGGAAATGCTGCGACCCCCTTCCAACAATGACGCAGTTTCCACTGTCCGCCGCGTGCAGAACCACACGCTCGGTAAACTTCATAATGCATTCACTATCCACCAGGTTCAGCTTGTGGGCATTGATGCTGCCCTCATAACTCCCTCGCAAAAACGACTTGAACAGCCGATAGTAGAGGGGATCGTTCCGCTCTTCTCGACACTCAACCACCGCTTTGGGACAATTAGCCAGGCGGGCGATCTCCTCCGTCAGCAACTGGTCCCAGAGTTTCCATCCCAGGTGTTGCGCAAGTTGCTGGGCGATTTCGCTCCCGCCGCATCCATACTGCCGTTCAATGGTGATGATTCTGATCATTGGGTTCCCGACAACTGCTCTCTACGGTTAACTCTTGCCACACCCTCATTCTACTTCGCTCAGCCCGCCGCCAGCTCAGCCCCTCCGCCCGGATCATTCTTCTTCAAAGCGAACGCCAGAAAAAACATGATTGCTGCCCCTACACACAGGACCATGAAGGTATCAACGTAGGCCAGTGCGCCGGCTTGCGCTTGAATGGACTGATAGATCCTGGCGTAGGCCCCCATTTGTGCGTCAGGAGCGCCCGTTCCGGAGTGAGCCAGACGCTGGGCGAGGCCGCTAACTGAGTTTTGGAAATTTGGATTCCCGCCCCGCGTGTACTCAATCAGCCTGGCCTGATGGAACTGCGACCGCCGTGCAATCAGCGTGGTAACCATTGAGGTCCCGACACTGCTGCCCATATTGCGCATGAAGTTGACGATCCCGGCGACCGCATTGTTCTTTTCCGGCGCAATTCCAACGTAAGCCACCAGCGTAATCGGTACAAACAGGAACCCTAAACCAATCACCTGGGCGATGCGCAACCAAGTGGCAGCGCTGAAACTGATCTGCAGGTCAATCCGCTTGGTGGAATAGAACATGGCGATAGACAAAGCCAGCCAGCCGAAGGCAATCAGGCGCCGCGCCTGGATCTTGGTCGTCAATTGGCCCATGATGGGCATCTCAAATAGCAAAACCAGGCCTCCCGCTGAAAGAGCAAATCCAGCCAGTTCGGAGGTGTACCCCAATAGCGTTTGCAGGAACTGCGGCATCAGGACCAGACTGCTGAACAACATGATTCCCAGGGTGAACAGCATCAGGCTTGAACTCGCAAAGTTAAAGTTCTTGAACATGCGGACGTCAATGACCGGCGCCTTTTGATACCACTCCCAGATCACCAGCGAGATCAGGCATACGGTCGCGACCACGACCAAGGTCGTAATGAAGTGCGACCCGAACCAATCATCCTCTTGCCCCTTGTCGAGCAATACCTGCAATGCCCCGATGCCAAGCGCCAGCAGGGCGATGCCAATGTAATCCAGCTTGATTCCAGCCGCCTTGAGACGGGCTAAGTAAGGAGGATCCTCGACAAAGCGCCGCACCAGAAGCCAGGTGAGGATCCCAACCGGCAGATTGATGAAAAAAATCCAACGCCAAGAATAGTTAAAGGTGATCCATCCGCCCAGAGTCGGCCCGATCGTGGGTGCCATGATGGCGGTGATGCCATACAGAGCGAACGCCAGGCCACGCTGTTGGGGAGGAAAAGTGTCCGCCAGAATCGCCTGCGCCATCGGCTGCAGACCGCCGCCACCCGCGCCTTGCAGCACTCGAAAAAAAAGCAGAAACCCGAGACTGGGTGCAATACCGCAGAGCAAAGAACTTATGGTAAAGACACCCAAACAGGCCATGAAAAAACGCTTCCGTCCAATAGCGCCGGCCAGCCAGCCACTGATCGGCAACACGATCGCGTTTGATACGAGATAGGAGGTCAGGACCCAGGTACTCTGATCGTTGCTCGCGCCCAGGTTGCCCGCCATGTAGGGCAACGCCACATTGGCGATGCTGGTGTCGAGCACCTCCATGAACGCCGCCATGGCGACCACAACCGCTATCAGCCAAGGGTTGTACTTGGGATGCCAGACGTCCTGATCGAGCGGGATGGCAGCCGCGGAACTCATCGCAGGTAAACGTCCGGTACCACGTTCATGCCTGGCCGAAGCTGATGCTCGCGGTTCTCGCCCGGCTCGAGGACGATCTTTACCGGAACCCTTTGCACAATTTTGACGTAGTTGCCGGTAGCGTTTTCCGGTGGGAGCAAACTGAACAGCGGCCCGGTGGCTCCGGCAATACTGTCCACGTGACCT
>Ga0335077_10011501_pt1 | contig 11068 bp, 9 predicted proteins | sample Lox_Sample_31_FD_207151 | JGI IMG/M metagenome (GOLD analysis project Ga0335077, IMG submission 207151) | Soil microbial communities from Loxahatchee National Wildlife Refuge, Florida, United States - Lox_Sample_3.1 | ecosystem: Environmental > Terrestrial > Soil > Wetlands | place: USA: Florida...
GGGCGCCGAGGTGATCTACACCAGGGATGACGACACTTTTATTCCCCTGGAAACCCGCACTGCCATTGCCAACGAGAAGCAGGCGGACCTGTTTATCTCGATCCACGCCAACTCCAGCCCCGATCCGGAGGCGCGAGGCGTCGAGACGTACTACCTGAACTTCACCTCCAGCCCCGACGCCCTGGAGGTCGCGGCTCGCGAAAACGCGGTCTCGGAGAAGTCGATCCACGAACTCCAAGACCTGGTGAAGAAGATCACGCTGAAGGAGAAGATTGACGAGTCGCGTGAGCTTGCCTCCGACGTGCAGCAGTCGCTGTATCAGGGTCTCTCGAGCAAAAATCCGTCGCTGCACAACCGAGGGGTGAAGAAAGCGCCGTTTGTGGTGCTCATCGGCGCTAACATGCCCAGCATCCTCGCGGAAATTTCGTTTGTCTCCAACCCCATCGACGAGACGCGCCTGGAAACGCCCGAGTGCCGGCAGAAGATCGCCGACTCCCTCTATCGCGGGATCGCCAAATATGTAGGCGGCCTGAGTGGGGTCAAGGTTGCCAGCAAGATGAACCGAGAGCCTCCCCAGTAAGCGGACTTGCCGGGCCTAGGCGAAGACCCGAAACTTATCGCAATCGCGGACAGTCTAATTGGAGTAGCCTGTTAATTCGTGGCGCTCATTGCGCCTGTGCCTCGGCTACTTCGACCGTTTCATGAAACGTTTTCTGTATCTGATAGTCGTTGCGTTGGGTTGCTGCGGTCTGGTCAGCGCAGCCGAAACTGATTTTCTGCCCAAGTCCTTCGCGGGATGGACCCAACTGGGCACACCCGAAATCACCGGCGACGTAGCGAAGGCCGATGCCGCCTATCCTGCCGTTTTGAAGGAATATGGCTTCACCGAAGCTGAAACGGCGACGTACACGCGCCCGGACGGGCGTAAGCTCACCATCAAAGCTGCGCGTTTCAAGGATGCCACTGGTGCGTATGGCGCCTTCACCTTCTATCGCCAGCCGTCGATGCACTCCGAGCAGATCGGTACCAAGGCAGCCTCGGCCAACGAACGCACTCTATTCTTCCGCAGCAACGTCCTGGTGGACGCCGCATTTGATCGTCTGACCGGCATGTCCGCCGCGGAGCTTCGCGAACTTGCCGCATCTTTGCCCGCAGCGAAAGGTTCCGCCGACGATTTGCCCAACCTGCCGCAGTATCTGCCCAAGCAGAGTGCGGTGGAGAATTCTGCCCGGTACATTCTCGGCTCGCAGGCATTGGCTGCGCTGGGCGGGCCATTAACTCCGGAACAGGTCGACTTCCGCTACGATCCTGAAGTTCTGGAGCAGCAGTACTCGCTTCCCGACGGCCCGGTTACGTTGATGGTGTTGCAGTATCCGACCCCTCAGATTGCGGGCGACCGTCTGCGCGCGCTGGAACCGATCGCGTCCGCCAACGCGAACGGACTCGCGCTGCGTCGCACCGGCCCAATGCTGGTCGTGACCAGCGGTGCAGTCAACAACAGCGAAGCGCGTTCGCTGCTTGGTTCCGTGAACTACGACGCCGAAGTCACCTGGAACGAAGCCACTTCCATTCCCAAGCGCGACAATGTTGGAAACCTGATCGTCGCCGTCTTTGGTCTGATCGGAATTCTGCTGCTCGTGATGTTGGTCTTCGGCATTTTCTTCGGCGGATTCCGGCTGCTGATGGCGCGTCTGTTCCCCAACCGGGTGTTTGATCGTCCCGATCATATGGAGATTATCCAGCTCCATTTGGAGGAAGGAACGAGCTCAGGCAAGTAGCTTATTTTTCTTTGCCTTGGCTGCTGGTTTGCACCGTTTTTTGTGCTTTCTTGAGGATTTCCGATGAACGTTGTATCTATTTGTAAGTTATTGAAAACGCAGTAATTTAAGGGACAGAAATTGCTTGACACTCCCTCCCCCTGTCCCTAAGATTTGTTTCAGAAAGTTTTGACGGTCTAGCCTCCGTTAGAACTATTCTCCCTTGAAGAGAAGGCCGCCCTGTTGCCGGGTGGCCTTTTCCTTTTCTCAGTTGTCAGCGGTCGGTTGTCAGTTGTCAGAAAGAAGTTCCGGGTCGGCCCGCCACGAGATCAATCGATATCTGCTAGAGATAAAGGAAGCATCGCCCGTGGTCGTACGGTCAGCACGGTTGCCGCTGTGCCAATTAGCGGCAACTGACAACTCACTTTCGGATGAATGCCTCGCGCATATACGTCGGCACCGCCGGTTGGTCGTACAAAGACTGGGAAGGCCTTGTCTATCCGGCGCAGATCAAGAAGTCGCAGCACCCGGTCGAGTACCTGGCGCAGTACATCGACCTGCTGGAGATCAACACCTCGTTCTACGGCCACATCAAGCCGGAATGGGGGAAGCTCTGGAGCAGAATGGCTCGCGCAGTGAATCCTGAGTTCATGTTCACGGCCAAACTGAATAAGGCGTTCACGCATTCGCCAATCGCGGTTCTGGAGAGCACGTCGGCGGACACAATTCGCGCCACGGCCGAAGATGAGCGGCTTGCGAAGGAGGGGCTCGACTCCATCGCTGCCGAGGGTACGCTGGGCGCGCTGCTGGTGCAGTTTCCCATATCGTTCAAGAACACGGACGCCAATCGGAATTATCTGGAGAGCGTGCTGGAGAAATTCAAGGAATACCCACTCGCGGTTGAGGTTCGGCACAACGGCTGGACGAACGAGGGCACGCTGCGTTACTTCGCCGAAAAGGGCGTCGCCTTCTGCAATATCGATCAGCCGAAGCTGGGGGATGCGATCCGCCCGACCGAGCACGTGACGGCGCCCATCGGCTACGTGCGCCTGCACGGGCGCAACTACGAGCAGTGGTTCGACAGCGACTCGCGCAACGATCGCTATAACTACCTCTACACCGAGCCGGAACTTGAGCGCTGGAAGACGCGCATCGACATCATCGCCGCAAAGGCGGGGAAGGCCTTCGTGGTGGCCAACAATCACTTCGAGGGCAAAGCCGCCGTCAATGCCCTGCAACTGAAGAGCATGTTGAAGGGCGGCAAGGTGAAGGTGCCGGAACTGTTGGTGAAGAAATACTGGGAGTTGGAAGAGATCGCGGAGAAGACGAACGGCACTTAGCAATTGGCACTTAGCATTTGGCCAAGTGCCAAGTGCCAAGTGCCAAGTGCCAACTGCCAACCGCCGTTTTTCAGCACTTCACACCGGATAACCGCGTCCCGGCACCAGTTAACCAAAGCGTAAAGAACATTTCTCTCGCTGGCCCGTATATGTCCACAGCAGTTGAACCGGTGAACGCCACGAGCATTACCGGACGCAACCACGAAGGAGAAACGTATGAACGCGAACTATAACTGGATGATGGACAACGTTGCGATCCGCGTCACCCTCAACACGGTGGCGTTCGCGCTCTGGATGGCAGCAACCGTGGGTCTTTTGGAAGCAGCCGTGAGATTGTAGGCCGCACAGTCCTCCCCGGGACTGAAAACGCACGCGCCGAAGCACGCATGTCGAGAGAAATCCCGCTCAACTCCGCGAGCGGGATTTCTTTTCGTTCACAGAAGAGCGCTCACCTCTACAACACGTTAATGGCGCGCGCTGCCAATACCACGAGAACCGACAGCGAGATGAGCGACTGCAGCATGGTCATGATCTTCGCCCAGGGATCGAGCACCGGGGTGTCCGTCGGCGAGAAAGCCGTGCTGGTATTGAATGCCACGAACAGATAGTCGATGAACTTCGGCGACCAGTTCGGATCAGCCGACTGCGGGCACAGCTGCGGGAACAGGAATGAGCTGTGGATGGGCTCCGTGGCATTGTCCCTGCCCACCGGCCCGCCGGCATCCAGCTTCCAATACCACAGCGCGAACACCAGGATGTTGGTGATCCATAAGACCCCGGCGGAACGCAGCAGTTCTTCGGGAGTGTCCTTATGCTTCGGCAAGCCGCCGATAAGCAGCGCCAGCGACACAACCAGCGCCAGGGTGAGCGCTGAGGTGGCGACAAATGTCAGCCACCGGGCGAGCTCGTAGGAGCCTCGCTTGTGCGAGGCCATGATGGGTATCAGCAGCAGGCCCATCAGCAGCGGAAGCAGCCAATCCGGTCCCACCGACAGACGAGACGGCAACACGAAGTGCAGACAGGAGCCGGCCATGAGCGCCAGGAAACCGGGCCATCGCGGTTCCGGCTCACCCCGGGCGATGGCAGACTTCGCCTTCTTAGTCAGCTCGGGGACGAGGTTCTTTATGCCGCTGGCGTTTTGGCTCATGGCGGGACAACAGTATACGATGCGCCAATCGTCGTCCACTGCGCTGCGCGGCTCGCTCGACAACCGGTGCGCAGGCCGCATATAACAGACTGCGACTCTCTTCGAGGATGGCTCCTGGTGCGCCCTAAACTCTGCTGCTGCTTGGTTCTACTTCTGATAGCTACGTCGGTATGCTTCGCACAATCCAAACGCTCCATCACCGAGAAGGATCTGTTCCGTTTTCAATGGGTCGGTGATCCGCAAGTCTCGCCTGACGGATCGCAGGTCGTGTTCGTCAAGGTCACAGTCAACGATAAGAAAGACGGTTATGAAACATCACTGTGGACGGTAGCGACGAGCGGCGAACTCGGCGCGAAGCGGCTGACGAACGGGAAGCATGATTCTGACCCACGCTGGTCGCCGGATGGCAAATGGATTGCCTTCGTTCGGGGAGCCGGCGAGCCGCCCAAGGACGGCAAGCCTGCGCCTTCGCAACTCGCGTTGCTGTCGCTGGGCGGCGGCGAGGCATGGACGCTTACCGATTTACCGCGCGCGGTGGGCGGTCCGGTGTGGTCACCGGATGGGAAGCAGATCGCGTTTCTTTGCGATGCCAATCCTGAGGACTTCGCAAAGAAACAGAAGAAGGAAGCTGGCGGAGAACCCGAGCATGAAAGCGACGTAAAGATCATCACCCGCGCGGTGTACCGCTTCAATGGAGCGGGCTATCTCGACCCAAAGCACCATCGGCATATCTGGGTCGTCGATGTACCGGCGACGAGCGATGCCAAGAGTACGCCGAAGCAGCTCACGACCGGAGAATTCGACGAGCAGGAGCCCAGCTTCACTCCCGACGGCAGCCACATCATTTTTCATGCGAACCGGGTGATTGAGCCCTACTACGAGCTGCCGCAGGCCGACATTCTGTCGGTGCCGGCTGCGGGCGGAGCGGTCGAACTCATCTCCAAGGTCAAGCTTGGCGGCCTACTCGGCGGCGTCAGCGACATGGTGGTCTCGCCCGACGGCAAGCGCGTCGCCTTCATCGGCGCGCCGGAGAATCCCGTTCGCTCCTATGCCGAGCCCGACTTGTGGACGCTTGAGCTTACGCCGGGAGCCGCGGCCAGGAATCTCACCGCCAATTACGACTACGACATGAATAGCGGAGTGGGTGGCGACAATCGAGCGCCGCGCGCTGCAGGCAGGCTAACGCCAGTCTGGTCGAAGGACGGCACGAAGCTGCTCGAAGTTGTTGCCAAGCAGGGCCGTGCCATCCTGGTCAGCGTGGATGCGAACAGCGGAAAAATCACCGAGCTCTCGCGCGGCGATCAGGCGGTCGAGCAGTTTACGACCTCCGATGGCAGCAAAGTCGTGGTGATGAACATCTCGACGCCGACCATGATCGATGAGCTCTTCGTGCTGAATCAGGATGGCTCGCAGCGCCAGATTACGAATCTCAACGGGCCACTGTTCAGCGAACTCAATCTCACCGAGCCGGAGGAGATGTGGTACACCAGCTTCGATGGCAAGAAGATCCAAGCGTGGATCCAGAAGCCGCCGGACTTCGATCCTGCGAAGAAATACCCGCTGATTCTGGACATTCACGGCGGTCCTCACACAGCCTATGGCTGGGTGTGTGACCATGAATTCCAATGGATGGCGGCAAAGGGCTACGTCGTGCTGTATCCGAATCCGCGCGGCTCAACCAGCTATGGCCAGGACTTCGGCAACATCATTCAGTACAAGTATCCCGGCGATGATTACAAGGACCTGATGATTGGCGTCGACCAGATGGTGAAGAAGGGATACATCGACCAGAACAAGCTGGGCGTGACCGGCGGCAGTGGCGGTGGACTTCTGACGGACTGGACTGTCGGTCATACGCATCGCTTTGCAGCGGCCGTGGCGCAGCGCGATATCTCGGACTGGGTTTCGTGGTGGTACACGGCCGACTTCACGCTGTTCCAGCCGAACTGGTTCAAGGCTCCGCCCTTCAACGACTTTCAGGATTACGTCAACCGCTCGCCGATCACCTACATCAAGAATGTGGACACGCCGATGATGTTTATCCTGGGCGATGCCGACTACCGTACGCCGCCCACCAGCGGCGGCGAGCAGATGTTTCGCGCGCTGAAGTTCATGCACAAGCCAACCGTCATGGTGCGCTTCCCGGGCGAATCCCACGAGCTGTCGCGCTCGGGCCAGCCATGGCATCGCATCGAACGGCTGGAGAACATCGTGGGCTGGTTTGATATGTACCTGATGGGCATTTCGAAGCCGGAGTATCGCATGCCGCCGGAGGAAACCTCGGTGAAGCCGGAGACCCAGAAGCCGCCCGAGGAGAGGCCGCAGGGCTGGTAAACCCGCTGTTCGCTATTCGCCTTTCGCCATTCGCCGGAGGTGGGAGCCCGCGCATTCATGCGAGGGAATCGTTGGAGACTAATTCTCGGCTTTAGTCGCGATAGGAGGCCGGCGCTCAAGCCTACGCTATTCGCTATTCTCCTTTCGCCACGGAACAAGCGCTCTGGCGAAGAGCGAAGAGCGAATGGCGAAGAGCGGCCTTTTTGCGAAACTTTGCTGCCGTATTGGCATCCACTAGTTTAGTTCTGACGGGGACACGCCTTTCTTGAGCGAAACACTCCAATTCATCGTGCAGTACGGATACCTGCTGGTATTCGTGTGGGTACTGGGCGAGCAGGCGGGTCTGCCGATCCCGGCGGCGCCGCTGTTGCTGGCTTGCGGAGTGCTGGCCGGGCAGCGGCAGATGAACCTCACGCTCGCGGTGCTGGCGGCGGCCCTGGGCTCGATCGTCAGCGATAGCGTGTGGTTTTACATCGGCAAGCGGCGGGGGATCACGGTGCTCCGGCTGCTGTGCAAGATTGCGCTGGAGCCGGATACCTGCGTCCGCCAAACCGAAGCGAAGTTCGCCAAGTTCGGCACCAGAACGCTGCTCTTCTCGAAATTCGTCCCCGGGCTGAATACGGCAGCCGCACCTTTGTCAGCCGTGGTGCAGATTCCCTATGTGCGATTTGCGGCCTTCGCATTCGCCGGTGCGGCCATATGGGCTGGCAGCTTCATACTGCTCGGATTCTTCTTCAGCACGCAGATTGGCCGTATTACCAACGGCCTGCAGATGCTGGGCTCATGGGTCTTACTGCTCTTCGTCGGCGCCTTCATCGCTTACCTTGCATACCGCTACTACGACCGGGTGCGCTTTCTCAATCAGGTCAAGGGCGACCGCATTACACCCACAGAACTCAAAGTGAAGCTCGACTTGGGTGAGCCGGTGATGGTTATCGATCTGCGCCATCCGCTCGATCTGCTTCCCGATCCTCATACCTTGCCGCATGCCCTGCGTATCTCGCCGGAGGAGTTGGAGCAGCGGCATGGCGAAATCGCGCGCGACCGCGATATCGTGCTGTTCTGTACTTGACCGAACGAAGCGACCAGCGCCCGGGTGGCGCTGCAACTCAGGCGACACGGCATCCGGCACGTGCGTCCATTGCTGGGCGGGTATTACGGCTGGAAGGACCTTGGTTATCCCTTGGACTCGGCAGTGACGGATACAGAACCGGGCCCGGCTTTGGATATTATTGCCAGCGATGGTGCGGCCTAGCAGCAACAGCTAGCGAGACGAATGGATTTGAGCCAACCTCTCCCATAGCTTGGCCAGCGGTATGCGGATCTGCGTGCCCGTAAGGCCCAGCTCTTGCACCGGTTGCCAATCCACCGCGCTGCAGTCGTAAGCCTTGCAGCGCATTGGATCGATCACCCACAGGTTTCGCACTCCCATTGCACGGTAATCCTCCAGCCGCTCCTGGTACCGCGAGACGCGATCTTTCGGCGACAGGATCTCCACAACTGCGATCGGGGGCGTTGTAAGAACCGCCTCATAGGGAGCGCCGATGCGTTCAATGGCAATATCGGCGATTCGCACCCGGTTAGCGCCGATGCGCATGCGAATTTTCGGAATCGCTTCCAATTCCCACTGGCTCTCGAAACTACCAAACCATTTCACGAAGAACGCTTGCACAATCGAGTGCTCTTTTTCGCCCACGTTCCGCTCCTCCACCTCGCCATCGACGTAGTCGCGGTCGGGACGGTACGTTGTCTCCAAATAGTCTTCGATCGAGATTTGATGGCTGGTTGCCATGTGAATATCTTAATCCCCAGCCCCGAAGGAATTGCCAAGCGCATCGGCGGCCTGGTCAGCTCGCCAGGTAATCCAGCGCTTCCTCGCGGGTGGCAAAAACTGCAATCTCGCGCGCCGAGAAGTTGCGGATCGACTCCAGAAGCACCTTGTGCAGATTGTCACTGAGCACCCATGCGGCTTTGGCAACATGCGGCCGATCGAAAACGGCGGCGATCTTCAACTCCTCAATCGTCTCCTTGGTGAACTGCGCTCCCGTGAAATCCCCCAGCAGCAGGACGGAGTGTTCGGGCTGCTTGGTGACGTACTGCGGAACCGCCTTGATGCATTCGGCCAATTGCTCGCGATTGCAGGCCCCGACGTCCGCCAGCAGGATACGCTTGCCACGATGCTCGATGTAGCGTAAGCGCTGAGCATTCTCCTCTAAATTACCGGCATTTGCGACGCCGGGAGGCATCTCCGGACGAGACTTATCAGGTTGTTGCATGGAACCGCTCCTGCACGCCCATGTTGGCAAGAGCTTACTCCCCCTCCGAAGGTCAAAGCAACGACGGGGACGGTCTATCTTCGATTGTCGGTTTGCGGCTCGGGATGAATGAGTACTCGGAATAAGTCCGGGATTTCCTGGCGGAAGCGACCTTCCATGGCCGTCTGGATGTCGTGCACCCGCGACAGCGGCAGGTCGTCCTTCATCGTGCAATGGAGGGAGAGATAAAGCCGCCCGCTAACCCGCTTGAAGGTAAGGTCGTGCATATCGACGACTTCAGGGAAATTGCTAGTAACAGCCTGTAGCTTGCGCTCAAAATTCGGGACGCGAATCGTGCCATCCGACGTCTCGATGGTCGCCGGTTCGCTCTCGATATGCGTCAGGATGGTGGCAATCTCGGGCATGTCAGTTTTCATCTCGGCTTCGAGCTGGGTCACTCGTTCGTGCGCAGTCTTGAGCGACATCTTCTCGTCCAGTTCGACGTGCTGTTCCAGGTGAAGCCGCCCGCCAAGGTCTTGCACGCTAATGTCATGCACGTTCAGATTGTGCCGCGTGGCCACCGCGCGCACGCGGTCAAACAGGCTCTCGCGACGATGGGCCCGTGCAACGGCATTTACCACGACATCCGCATCGGGAAGCAACTGTCGAATCCGCTCCGCCACTTCGGTCGACACCTGCTCCGACTTCTGGAAGGTGACGGTGCGGGACATCGCTACCCCTACGTCGACGAAATACTTGCTGCCGCCGCGTCGGATCCGTACCCGGTCAACCTCGAGGACGCCGTCGACTTTGTAAATCTCAGCAATGATGCGGCTGCGAATGCCTTTTGGCGCGGCGTCCAAAAGGGCATCGACGGTCTGCCGCGCCAGGCGCCAGCTGACCTGCACGACAATGCCGGCCACCACCAGGGCGGCGATTGGGTCGGCCTTGGCCAGCCACGGCAGCGCGAGTCTGTGACCCGCCACGACCACGCTCAGTCCAAGAATCACCACGGCGCTTGACCAAATGTCGGTGCTGAAGTGCAACGCATCGGCCCGCAGCGCCTGGCTGTCGTACCTTTCAGCGATGCGGCGCAGCTTGCGGGAGCGCCAGGCGTCGATCAGGATCGAGGCCGTCATGACTAAAAAGGCCCAAACCGTTGGCTCAACATGCGTTGCGTGAAAAAAAAGACGGCGCAGCGCCTCATAGATGATCCACGCACAGGTGAGCAGCAGGAGCCCGGTTTCAATGAAAGCGGAGAAGTTTTCGACCTTGCCGTGCCCGTACTGATGGTCGGAATCCGCGGGCTTGTCGGAGACGCGGACGGAGACAAAGGTGATAACGGCAGCCACCAGGTCAAGGCCGGAATGAGCTGCCTCGGACAGAATGCCCAGGCTGCCCGTGCTCAGGCCGACCACAATCTTCAACAGAGTGATGCCAACCGCAGCCCAGACCGAGTTCAGGGCGACTGCCCGCTTTTCCTGTTGCATGGTGGCGCTGTTCACGTTGGACCCAGTCACGATTATTCACCGGCGGCGTTTTGCCCGCCACCTGGAAACGCCGGGTTAGGCCAGACCGGCTCTTGGCTTCTTTGATTGGCTCTGTGATACGATTTTTGCACTACCTAGTAACCTTCTTGCTTCGATGTTTCGGAGGCTGAACTTCATGCGATTTCAAACTGTAACTGTTTTTGCGCTTTCGTGTGTGTTGGCAGGCGTCACTCAGGCCCAGACCACCCCGACTCCCCAGGCGCCCCCGGGGACGACTTCCGCACAACCGCTGAGACATGCTCCCAGGCCGGGCACAACCACCGAGCTTCCCGCCAGCGCGGCGAATGTCAAGCCGACGGACCCCGTCATTACCCTCGAGGGTGCCTGCAAGAGCGCTCCTGCAAGTGGCTGCGTAACGGGTGTCAGCCGTCAGCAATTCGAGGAAATGGCGAACTCCATCAAGCCGGGAATGACCAGCGATGCCAAGCGCAATTTCGCCATGCAGTATGCGAAGATTTTGGCGTTCTCGGACCAGGCGCGCGCGCTCGGCCTGGAAAACGATCAGCGATTCAAGCAAATCCTCCAGTTCGTACGAAATCAGTTGCTGGTCGAGGCGATGAATCAGTACTACTCGGACGAGTACAGCAACCAGCCCGACCAGAAGATCGACGAGTATTACAAGCAGAACGCGCACAAATTTCTCGAAGCCAACCTGCAGCGGGTGATCATTCCCAGTCAGCCGGCG
>Ga0335077_10011502_pt1 | contig 11068 bp, 9 predicted proteins | sample Lox_Sample_31_FD_207151 | JGI IMG/M metagenome (GOLD analysis project Ga0335077, IMG submission 207151) | Soil microbial communities from Loxahatchee National Wildlife Refuge, Florida, United States - Lox_Sample_3.1 | ecosystem: Environmental > Terrestrial > Soil > Wetlands | place: USA: Florida...
ATGTGTTCGATGAAGTGGGAGATTCCGTTCCATTCGGAATCCTCGTCGCGCGAGCCCGTTTTCAGCCATATGCCGATCGATACAGAGCGGATGTGCGACATCTTCTCTGTAATGACGGTCAGGCCGTTGGGCAAAACCTGCCGATGTATGTTTCGAGTCTCCTCTACCATGTGGTCCGTTTCTTGGCGGTCGGATCTAATTTTGCAGGCGAGAGCGCTACTGGTATTCTCCCACAAAAATCGGATTGACACAGAAGCCCAACATCACCCTTATTTTCGTTATACTTAGAGACAACTCATTCGCCTGCGCTTTAAACTAGAATGGCGCCCTGAGATGGCCTGTTTCCATGCCTGCCTCAACTCCCAATTTCTTGCTGGGCCTGAGCCTCGAAGAGCTGACATCTCTGGCGCTCGAGTCGGGCCAGCCCTCCTACCGTGGTCAGCAGCTGTTCGATGCGGTCTACCGCCAAAGGTTGGAGAGTCTCGACAAGGTTTCCACGCTCCCTGCCCAATACCGAGTACAACTTGCCGAACAGGGATGGGCGATTGGCGCGCCGAGTGTCGATCGCAAGTTCATCTCGGCGGATGGCACCGTCCGATACTTGATCAAACTGGCCGACGGCGAAGCGGTTGAAACGGTTTGGATGCCCGAAGGCGATGGAGGAGAGAGTGGCGACGGCAGCGAAGCAGGCGACGAGAGCGAATCGAATGTCAGCCCGGGAACTCCACTAGCTCGTAGGTCCGGCTCCAATAAATTCCAACCAGAATCGGACTCTTCAACGACAGCGTCGAATTCATCCTCTTGGCGTCGCGCGACCATCTGCGTTTCGAGCCAGGTAGGATGCGCCGTCAACTGCAAGTTCTGCTTAACGGCCCTGCTTGGAGTCAGGCGCAATCTCGAGTCTGGTGAGATCATCGGACAGATTTCCGCCGTGCTGCGAGATCAGGCCGTTGACCCTCCCATGCAGCGCGTGAATATTGTCTTCATGGGTATGGGAGAGCCTTTCTTGAACTATGAGAACTTCATGAAGGCGGTGCGCCTGCTGGTTGAGGGACTGGGGATTCCGGAATCGCGAATGACGGTTTCAACCGCGGGAATCGTTCCGAGGATCTCCGATTTTGGTCGGGAGCGTGTACGACCCAAGCTGGCGATTTCTTTGAATGGATCGAATGATGAATTGCGCACACAGGTGATGCCGCTGAACCGAAAGTGGAATCTGCAGTTGTTGATGAAGGCGGCGCGCGACTTTCCTCTGCGCTCCCGGGAGCGGCTCACTTTCGAATACGTTCTCTTATCGGGAGTCAATGATTCGCCCGAAAACGCCCGCCAGGTTGCGGAACTGGTGCGCGGTTTGCGAGCGAAGGTCAATCTGATTGCCTGGAACGCTGGTTCCGAGTTGCCTTATCACACGCCCGATCGGGAGCGCGTGGAAACCTTCCAGGAAATTTTGATCGCCGCCGGGATCCCGACCTTTATACGCCGTCCGCGAGGACGCGACATTTTTGCCGCGTGCGGCCAGTTGAAGAAGACGATCGAGATCGCTCGGCTGAGCTGAGGAGTTCGGACAGAACGAAACGATATTTCCTTACGAAACAATATTTCCTTTGCCTACGAGCCGCTGCGAGCCGCGACGCGATTCTCGTGGATGGCTGACCTTGACGCTATCGGCAATTCCATTCGGAACCCTGGAACGCCCACCGCTGACGGCCGAGACAGATAGCCCCCATGTTCTTCCACGATGCGGCAACAGGCGCTTAGCGAAAGCGTCGAGGGCTTGCTGATTTCCTCAGCGCGCAAACGCGACGATGTGTCGAAGGCAAGCGACTCAGCGGTTGACGTGTCGGCCAGGAAATCGACCACGACCATATCGCCTCGGTGGGATCCCCGAATGATCAATGCCCGTGGTCCATTGGAATCAAGTAGAGCGGCAATCTGTCCTGCGAGGTGCAGGCAGACATGCAGGATCTGATTGGAATCGGCAAGCACTGGCGGAAGCGCGGAGCTCATTTGTACCCGGACGGAGATGGCCTGTGCCTCGAACTGAGAGGAAAGCAGCCGCACGGCCGTTTGTAGCACGGAGTTGACATCGACACTGGAAAACTTTGCCGGTGCCTGCCGTGCGAAGGTCAGCAAGCTTGCCACCAGAGACTTGGTGCGTCGCACCTGTTCGCCGATCCTTGTCGCCTGCTGCTGCTCTTGCGGTGGCATCGTAGACGCACTCAGCAGGTCGGAGTAGCCCAACATAGCGGTCAACGGGTTGTTGATCTCATGCGCCGCACCGCCTACCAATTGGCCGAGCGACGCCAATTTCTCCGATTGAATCAGCTGGGCCTGCAGGGTTTTCAAGTCATCGAAGGAGCGGCGGGATTTATCCAGAAAATAAGAAAGTTCTCCTCCCAGCAAATGTTGACGCCAGAAGACCATGGCTCCCATGACAACCATGGTCAGGAGGCTGACATTGATGCGAAACGTCCTGACCGGACCGATGTGATCCGTGTCAAGTTCTGAATAGAGAGCCACTAAAGGCAGGCTGAAAAGTGCCAGCATGCTCAAACGAGTGATCCAGATACCCAGCAGAGGCTTCGACGGCGCAGACTCGGAAAGATCGTAACGTTCAGCGAGCTGCGGAATTGCGGCCATCCAGGCGATGGAGAGCGTCAACGGGATGTCGTAGACGCTCCCGCTGTAATACGTTTTGTGGGCGATCGCCCAATTTGCAACGTACGAACTCGATGCATAGAGCGCGCCCGCACCCAGAAACTGTGCATACAAGTGACGCCAGCCACTCTCGGCGGAATACGCAAGCACCGCCAGCGAAACGAGTAGAACGAGTTTCTCGGTCAGATAAGCGAAGTTGAAATTGGAAGCGTAAGCCGGCTCGTCTACCTGCACTGTTTGCCACGGAATGACCAGGTAGACATAAATGAATACCCACCACGTAAGCAGCAGGGTGAAATCGAGCATCCGGATACGCTCGTCCCGTTCGTCTCCGCGCAGGTGCGGAAGCACCGCCAGCGCCGCGATCATCGGCACCAGATGCAGGAACAACACCACATCGCCTAGGAACGGATCGGGAACGTCCTCGCGGCGAATTACCTCAAAGTAGTTCCACATTGCCTGATACGCGAGCCAGAAGGCCATCCCAGTCGCCATGAGGATCCAAAACAGCCGAGTGTGGAATTTCCGCGAACTGGCCCTGGTGGTTTTGGGAAAAAAGGCTACGGTAGCAGCGAGCAGCAAGGCGCCCTGAATAAGGTCACTGGCCACGGTGAGAGCTTCGCCGCGCGGCATCAGCACCGAGGCAGCCACCTGGGCGAACGCTAGCGACACCAGCAAAGAGATCCAGAACTGATCGCGCCTAGCCAACAAGACACCCCATCTCATTCTAGAAGTCTTGGAAGCTTTAGAAACGGTGACTAAGGTAACCATCCAACCGGCGAACCCTGAACGGCAATACGCGCCCCCGTTGTCGGTTCCCGAACAGTCACCTTACCTGTACCAGGGAGCATAGAGGGGAAATAGGTTAAGTGACATATCGGAGGTAGACTTAAGAGAATCCTGGATTCCAGATACACGTGCCTTGGAACATTCAAAATCGGGACCTGTGGCGCTTTCGCGCTCCACTAAGCGCGGATGAAATCCGCCGGACGGAGCGCTGGCTCGCCTCCGCGCGTGTCGCGCTCATCATTGCCGCTCTGGTGACCCTCGTCATGGAGCCGGCGCGCCAGCTCCCTTATTCGCGCTGGCTGTATTGGCTGCTGACCATCTATCTGGTGCATGGTGTCTCGGTCTTGCTCCTGGTGCGATTGCGTCCGCGCTCCACGCTCGCATTTCGTCTCGTGGTTCATTCGGTCGACATTGTTTTCCCGGTCCTGATCTCAATGTTTGTGCCCGCGCAGCGCGGCCCCTTTTTCCTGTTTTTTGTTTTCGTCATGGCGGCGGCTGCTTACCGCTGGGGACTCTGGGAGACTGTGGCTACGGCCGTTGCGGCCATCGCGTTGCTATGGGTTGAAGCTCTTGCGGTCAGCTTTGGATTGGAGCGTATCGCCGACCGTTGGCTGCTGGCGGTCCATCTCCCGCGCCTCGGTTTCAGTGTGCGGGAATTGGATCCGCAGCAGCTGATTATGAGTTCTGTTTACCTGCTCGTGCTCGGTTTACTTCTCGGTTATATGTCAGAGAACCAGAAGAAGGTTCGCGCCGAGCGCGCGGTGATAACGCGTGTGCTCAGCTCGACCCGCGTCGAAGTAGGCCTGACCGGAACCATGCAGCAGATTCTGAACGAAGTGATGACGATTTACGCTGCTCGGCGTGTGCTCAGCGCCTCCCAGGAGGTAAACAGCTATCGGGTCTTTTTGGCCGAGGTGAATGACAACGGCAGAGACGATCGTGCGCTGCGCTGGCGAGAAGGGTCGGAGGGCGAGAAGGCCTATCTGTTCGATTCTTCCGCCGAGGCGGTGTATGCCAGGCGCGGCACAGATGGATTTCGTGCCGTCCTGCTCGACCGGAACGGACACCGATTGCGCGATGGCGACTTGAAGTTCCTGGACGCTCTGGCTCGCGTCGAGCCTTTCGACAGCATCATGTCAGTGCCGTTTCTCTTCGGCAAGGAGTGGTTGGGACGCGTCTTCCTTTTCGACCCCAGAATGATGGGCCAGCCCGAAGAAGAGCTGCAGTTTTTGACTGAGTTCGCCCAACAGGTTGGTCCCGCCGTTTACAACGTGTACCTCATGCGACGACTGCGGGAACGTGCTGGAGCCCTCGAACGGGCCCGATTCGCTCGCGAGTTGCACGACGGCGCGATTCAATCGTTGATCGCGGTCGAAATGCAGCTCGATGTGCTGCGCCGCCAATCTGGAGCCCAGGTGCCCTTGGTCAACTCGGAGCTGGGGCGAATTCAGAAGCTGCTGCGCGAAGAGGTTCTTAAACTTCGGGAATTGATGCAGGCCATGAAGTCGTTCGAGGTCAATGCCGATCGGCTCCTCGGTTTTATTTCTGATACCGTCGAACGGTTCAAGCGCGAGACCGGTGTCTCCGCGGTATTCGTCAGTGAACTGGAGCAGGTAGAACTTCCCCAGAAGGTGTGCCGGGAACTCGCGCGCATTGTGCAGGAGAGTCTCGTCAATGTACGGAAGCATGCTGGGGCCCGCAATGTCCTTGTCCGTCTCGCACTGCGCGGAGGCAATCTTCAACTGACGGTCGAAGATGATGGACGTGGGTTCCCTTTTTCCGGCACTATGTCTGACGTCCAATTCGACGCCACGGGCAAGGGCCCGGCTATTATCCGCGAGCGAGTTCGATTGCTCGCAGGCGAACTCACGATAGAATCGAATCCCGGACATGGCGCCCGTCTCGAGGTCCGCATTCCACCAGCCAGAAAGACGACTAATATATAAAGACGGCTGTTATATAGTGTTAGGACTAAATCATGGATAAACGAACCAGTCCTATTCGCATTGTGATCGCAGACGACCATCCAATTTTCCGCGATGGTCTGCGGCGGCTGCTCGAATCCGAAGGCGATATGAAAGTCATCGGCGAGGCTTGCGATGGCAACGAGGCGATTAAGCTCGCCACCGAACTGAAGCCTGACATTCTGCTTCTCGATCTTGCCATGCCTCATCGCACCGGTTTAGAGGCTCTACGCGATATGAGCACCAGCACCAGCACCGCAATTGGTGCGGTGCGAATCATCCTGCTCACCGCTGCGGTCGAGAAGAAACAAATCGTTGAGGCTCTGCAGTTGGGCGCTCGCGGAGTCGTACTCAAGGATTCTGCCACCCAGCTTTTGCTGAAGAGTATTCACTCTGTCATGGCCGGCGAATACTGGGTTGGTCGCGACAGCGTTTCCAATCTTGTGCAATATTTGCGCAATCTGATGCAGAGCACGGTGGAAGAAACCAAGCAGAAGAAATTCGGCCTCACGCCTCGCGAACTCGAGATTGTCGCCGCCGTCGTTGCCGGCTATGCCAACCGTGAGATCGCCGAATACTTCAAAATCAGCGAAGACACCGTCAAGCATCACCTGAGCAATATCTTCGACAAGCTCGGCGTTTCGACTCGTCTGGAACTCGCCCTGTTCGCGGTCAACCAGGGCTTGCCCCTGAAAACTATCGTGTAATCAGTGATTTACGGGATCTAGTTACTTATGGCACTAAGGTGCTACTTGCAGTCACCCGCGTGCTATTGGGTACAATCCATGTTAAGGGTACTTTAATTACACGCAACGGTGGAATCGACTGTGTCATCTGTGTCTTTATCCGCCTAGGGGGCTAGAAACGTGATTAACAGATTTCGTCAGCTTTGGGTCGAAGAGAATGGTCAGGACGTAGCGGAATACGCCGTCATGTTGGCCGTGATTCTGGTGATCGTCATCGGTACGGTGCGCTTGATCGGCAGCAACGCCAACAACGTCTTCTCCCAAGTTCAAAGCTCGATTCAATAACTGCTTGCCGGCCCGCATGTTTCCAACTTGCGGGCTTATGCTTTTGTTTTTCTATCCGAGACTACTCCGGCGGAAAGATACGAGCGCATTGACACTCGGTTTCTGATTCCTTCCCAGTTCCGCAACTTGCCCTGATATCTCGCTTACTGCCCTGTCGGTGGCGCCGCTGCTGCTGCCGCAGGAGCGGTTTTGTCCGGGGTCGCCGCCGCCGTTCCGAATCGCGTTAAGAACGGGAAGAACGGAGTCACCTCAAACGGCATCTTTTCAGTCGCGGCCGTGATCGAAACCGGCTTGGTCTTGATTAATTCGAGCTGGTCATTCCAAGGATCGATTTTGACGCGTCCACCCAGCGGAAGCGCTGCGATTTGATCTACTTTCTTTGGATCAAACGCGGGCGACTTCGTCATTAGAACCGACATTCGTGTCGCATCACCGTTCAGCAAACTATCTCCAAGGTGGGGCCGAATCAAATTCTTCAGCTCCGGAGCCCGCGCCTGCACCGCTTTGAGAAACAATCCGGCATTCGTCAGCTTGTCTTTGTAGGGCGAGTTATCCAGAAGCTCGACAGCTTTCTTGTCAGCGGCTTCCTCTTCGGCGCGGTCGCGCGCGAAGTCCATCCGTTCAAACGTGCGATCGTCCGGGAAGAACATCCGGTCATTGAAGGCGAGTTTGGTGTCGAGCCGGTGTCCCAGCGCGATGTGCGCGAGTTCGTGAGTCAGAATCATGGCCAGCGACGCTTCGTCCGGCAGCACGTCGATCATGCCCCGGCTCATGACAATCGTATGACCAATCGTGAATGACTCCAGCGGCGTGGTCATCAGCACCCTGCAGTGAACCTCGGGCTGAATATCCAGGTTGTTGGTCACCATTACGTTGTTGACCACCGTCTGCAGGACTTTGTCGATCTCTCCCTCTGGCGCCAGCAATCCGATCTGTTGCAGCCGATCGATGACATTGAGTTCGGCCTGCCGCTCCCATGCCCGCTGCGCCTCAATCGGACTCGCATCCTGCGCCTTCTGGCTCTGATCTTGCACTGACTGCGGCGCGTCCACCGTGATTTCCGTGAACTCGGAGTTGCGCTGCAAATCCCTCAGGTTATATCCCCACAGTCGCGTTTGCGCCTTGTAAAACAGGGATTGTCCCAGCCGGTACTTCATGTCCGATTCTTCAGAGTAAATTTCCGAAGGCAGCCAAATGCCGGGGCGAACATTCTGCCGCCAGCTGTCGAAGTGCAGATAGTAGCTGGCCCGCGGGTGAGGATAGTAAGTCCCGTTGAATCGTACGATGTTGTAGTCCTGGTCTTCGATCCAGACTCTTCCCAAAAATCTTCCCTTGCCGGCATCCTTCTTGGGAGCGACATCTACCACGATGCAGCGCACCTCACCCAAAAATTCCCGCCGCACAAAAGTGAAGTTGTAGTACTTACGCTGAAAATCTTCGTCGAGAATCACCATCTGTGCGAAGCCCAGCGGCAAAAACTTCATCGAATACAAGCCGCCCAGCTTGGTAATCATGCGCTTGCCAAGGCCCGCCGTGGTTGGGTCCGAGAATCTTTGATCGTCGGTGCTGCCCGTGCTCAGATCGAGTTTGCCCAGGAAATAGACGTCACTTGCCGGCACGGGGCCGCCGAAATCTTTATCCTGTCTCAGATTTTGCAGATAGGTCTCGATCAGAGGGTGCAACTGTTTCATCTGGGCCAGAAAAAAGTGCTCGCGTTCTACCGTGCGATCAATGACCTGATCGAAGCCCGCGGCCGAAACCGAAGCATGCTGCGCTACCTCATCCCGCATCGAGAACTGGGGATGTTGTTCGGTCGGCTCCTGGCCAAACATGGCCACCATAGAGACGGCAAGAAACAACGCGATGGCGATCCACCACACAGAACGGGACATTTTAGTTTGCTTCACTTTTCCTAAGATGCGAGCTGGAAGACGACATGAACAACCGCCTCAAAATCGGCCGGACGACCGTCCTTTAATGCCGGTTTGAATTGTATTTTCTCTGCGGCGCGCACTGCCGATTCGTCCAGTCCGTGCCCGAGGCCCCGCACCACCTTCACCACCTTGATCTGTCCATCAGAGGTGAAGACAACATCGATCAGAACCTCGCCTTCAACTTTTAGTTGTCGTCCCTCGTCAGTGTAAACCGGACGCGGCTTAAATGTAATCTCCGCCGGAACCGTCTTCACCGCCGGCTCCTCGGATTTCGGCTTTGGAGTCGTGTTGCTGACCACATTGGCGTCACCAAAACCGCCCTGCTTCACGCTGCCCCGCGAGGCCGAAACGACTCCATCTCCCGTAGCGATCCCATTCCCAAAGCCAGCGCTGGGAACTACTCCGCGCATTCCGTGCGACCCGCCGGTGCCATTTCCGTAACCCGGTCCATTGGGCATGTCGAACCCACCGAGAGCTGCAATCGTGACCGGCCGCCCGTGCCCGTCCTGTGCCGGAACGCCGTTGGGATCTCCAAATCCACCCGTCTGGACCTTCGACGGCGCAGCCGCTACCGTCGGAGTCGCCGAGCTTCCATTCGAGAACACATTCGTTTTCACGGGCTGTCGTGGAACGAACGGCTTCGAATCGGGAATCAATGCCTTGGAAGCCGCCAGTGTCACCTTCGGCGGCTGAATGTCGGCGACAGGCGCTTTCTTCGGCGGCACAAGTTCCGCTGGCACTCGCAGTGCCTCCGGTCGCGGCGTTACCACCTCTGCTACCTTTGGTGGCGGCGGAAGGTTCCTGACGATCGGAGCCGGGGCCTGCGGAACGGGAGGCGGTGTATTGACTAATCCGATGAAGTGATAGTCATGCACCGGCATTACCAGAATGTCCGGATGCGCAATCGCCATGATCAAGAAAACTGCGAGCAGCAGCGACTGTATGCCATAGCTGACGACAAATCTTCCCCAGCGCGTGCCGGGCTCAGGAAGAAGGCCTAGGGTCAAATCTACCTGGGAATTCATCTCCGGATACCTCAAATGCGTGCCTGTTGCGATCTGTTGAACGGAAGCGCCGTAACCCACGAAAAGGCAGTCTGCGAACCCTGGGGAGACAGTTCGAAAACTATAACTTCCCGCCAACGAAGTGCACGCCGAAGGCCACTTTCTCTGTCAAATCGGCAATGAAACACATTGCCAAGTGGTCACTTACACGGGGGATATCCAATGGTAACAGAACACAAACGACCGCATGCAAGCTTTTTCCTATTGCCCCTAGAAAATTTGGTAGAAATGGGAAGATTTTGCCTTAGGCCGATGAACCAATTCTTTAAGAATTTAAGACCGTCATAAATAAGGGTTTTGACTAATCTGGCCTTTCTGAGCGGTTAAGTAAGAAGAGCTTTCAACGAGCGTTGAGCAAAGCCGGCAGGATGTGATTTAAGACGCGGCGCGATGCGTCGGGGAACTACTTCTCTTCTTCCTCTTCCTCTTCTTCTCCGACTTCTTCGATCTTGATGCGCAACGATTTGAGAAACTTCACGTCCTGCTCGCTGATTTTGAATTCAGCATTCCTGCCCACAGTGGGAACCAGAGATGTGTTGTCGCTCGAATTCTCACCTTGCTTGTTTATGCCAATCGTCGCTTCGAGCACGAGGAAAATGTCGTACCCACCTTCTTTAATGCGGGCTACGACTTCGGCGATCTGTTCGGAATCAGAGAGAGAACCGTTGATGGCTTCGCCCAGTTCTTTCATCAGTTGCTTTAGTTGCTGATCCACCAGTCCCCCTTCATGCAACACGGCTTCCATCACATCCTCGTGTGACATCAGCCACCGTTATTGTACGCCCAAGCGCTGCTAAAATCGACAGAATGATCTGGCCGGAAGTCGGCAGAAAACTCGGGATTGTCGTCCGCGTTCTGGTGCAGCAAGTGCGCCGCAGTCGGACCGGCTCGGCCGTGATCCGGGGAATCGAAACTACCGCCCGATCGTTCGCCAGGGTATTGCACCAGTTGTTCCTGGAAGTGACTGGGTTCACCTTTCTCGCCATTGCCGGCATCGGCGGGATCACCGCATTTCGGGAATATGCTAAGTACCACGCTGGCCAGGCTACGGGGCCCGGTCGCTTGATTTTAGCCATTGCGTTCACTTTCTCATTCACGTGGTTCGGGCTAAGCTCGTTTTGGCGGCTGAGAAGAAGAAAGAGAGCATGAAGCGCCAACGAACCCGCAATTTGCCGGTTGCTTTCGCATACCCAGGCATTCTCCGTGTCCTCTGTGTCCTCCGTGGTTAAAGGTTTCCCAGGAGGGTGCAAGGCTGACTACTCTTAGCCGCGGAGCGGCGAAAGAATGCAGCCCACGGCGCAAGCCGTGGGTTCAAGTGGAGCTAAATGCAAAGCCCCGGAGGGGCGAAAGAGAAGTTTCTCCGTGGGCAGAAGTATTCTGTCGCACCCTGTGAACCCTGTGGTCAAAAGGTTTTCTATGACTGACCCCGTCAAAACCGCCGACCCGTCCGCGAAGTTTCCAGCGAAAAGAAAGCCTGACCTGCCCGAGCAGCAAACTTCGTCCCACATCCCGGTTCGTCCTTTGTACACGCCCGACGATCTCGTGTCTCGGGACTACGACCGCGATATCGGCTATCCCGGCGAATTTCCCTTCACGCGCGGTGTGCAAGCCACCATGTATCGCGGACG
>Ga0335077_10011503_pt1 | contig 11067 bp, 18 predicted proteins | sample Lox_Sample_31_FD_207151 | JGI IMG/M metagenome (GOLD analysis project Ga0335077, IMG submission 207151) | Soil microbial communities from Loxahatchee National Wildlife Refuge, Florida, United States - Lox_Sample_3.1 | ecosystem: Environmental > Terrestrial > Soil > Wetlands | place: USA...
TGCCGACGTCAGGCGTCCGCTGCTCCTTCCTCTGACTTCGTGGCAGGCGGAGCTCCGGCGGTCGGCGCGGCGGCATCATCGCCTCGGCTCGGTTCGTCGGACGCTTGGTTGCCAAACTTCTCGACCGCGCTGTTGGCTTTCTGGCCGTACTTGAAGATCTTGTCCGTGTATTTACCGTGCGTCCTCTGGTCGACGGCGGCACCGGCCGTCTGCACCGCTCCTTGGATCTCGTCCTTGTGCTCAGCCACCGCCTGCTGGGCCTGCTCGCGGAGGTCCGTGAGCTTGTCGCGTAGTCCCATCGCTCGCTCCTGTCGGTCGGCGCAACCCTTGTGTTCCCCACAAAGAATTGCGAAGCGCGCCGACAAGTGCACCCTGGCCCGCGTTGCTCGCCGGCACGCGACATGGGCGTGCGGCTTCAGCTCAACGCCAGCGCGTAGTAGTCCTCAGTGAGGATGGGCGTGAAGCCGATGGACGTATAGAGCGTGAGCGCTCGGTCGTTCTCGACGTCCACTTCCAAGCCAATCCGGTCGGTGCCCTCCGCGCGAAGCTGCTCGCAGGCACGCCTCAGCGCAGCGCGCCCGATCCCTCGTCGTTGCCAGGCAGGATCGATCACGAACGCGTAGATGCGGGCGCCGTCTCCGTCCTGCCTGAAGCGCAGCGTTCCCACGGCCGAGCCGTTCAGCTCCACGATCGCCGTCTGCTCGTGCGGCGAGTCCAAGCGGTCTGCCAGATCATCCGACACAGGCCCGCCAAATCCCTGTCCGAGTAGACGCGAGATGAGAGGAACATCCGCCAGGGTCGCGCGGCGAAGGCCGATTTCTGGCCCGCGCGGACCGATGGTTGGGTCGCCAGCTAGCACGAGAGCGTGCTCTGAGTGATCGAGCGCTCCGCCACGGCGCAACGCCAGACGCTTGCCCGCCAGCGAGGGACGCGGCACGATGAGCAGCGGCCGCCGATCCCCGAGCTCGCGGCACAGCGGGATAGCAGCGTCCAGCAACGCGCTGCCGATGCCGCGACCGCGTGCATCCGGCGCCACCATTCCGGCCAGCTCCGGCAAGGTCTCAAACCCGTAGATCCCGAGGAATCCGAGCAGCCGATCGCCCTCCCACCACAGGAGGTCCTCGACGCGGTCGCCGCTGCGGCGGCGAAGCCTTCCCCACTCCAGCTTGAGCCGGCCGCCGTCAATCTCGATCACCCTCTGCTCGAGCTCGGCGATCGCGTCCAGAGTTCGCGGAGGGAGGCCGGCGGCTAACTCGAGCACGCAGCAGAGGAAATCAGACCGGCGGTTTCACGCGTCGGCGCTGCACGTCGGCAGGGGTGGCGAGGTCCTCCGTGCAGACGAAGTAGGTCGCCGGTTTCTGCTGCCAGGCGATCTGGCGGGGTGGTTGCGTGAATGGCGTGAGCGATTGCCGCGTGAGGCGGCTTAGCGCCTGGTCGGTCGTCGCCTCGTCGCAGTCCTGCAGGAAGTACTCCCGGACCATGTCGGGATCGACGCCGACGGTGCCTTCATCGCTGGGCGCCAGCCATGGCGCGGGCTCGGAGCCGATTAGGTCGGCCTGGGACTGTCCGGCCTCGGGCATCACCGAGGTCACGTACAGGAGCTGGGTCACGCGGTCATCGATCCCGGCTTCGGTGATGATCATCCCGCCGTATGAGTGGCCGCAAAGCACGACGGGCTCGTCGAGCGGTGCCGATTCCGTGATCGGCGAGCGGCTTGGTCATTTTGCTCCACCACCACGTTGCGTCTCGAACGCAGGCGCCGTGGACGTAGATCAGTGTGGGCATGACGTCACCATATCGCAACCCTGCGGTTGCACGATCGGGGAGCCGTACGTCGCACCGCGGGGATCCCTAACCCAGGCCGGCGCTGCCCCTTGCCGTCGCCAGGACTGCCGCTGTTAGCGCGAACGAGCGGTCTCTGACAAGCGACTGAGGGCGGTAAGAACCAGGGCTCGCGACTCGACCGTGCGGGCCGGGATACCTCCGGCCGACCCAGCGCGGCCCAGCAAACGGCTGGTGCGCGTCTGCGCCGGAGCGTCATCCTCGTTCGCGGAGCATGTAGCGGTATTCGATAAGCGCGAGGCCCCAAACCGGCTCGTCAAACGGGTCGCCGGCCGGGAGCCAGCCCTCGCGCTCATAGAAGCGCCTCGCGCGTGCCTGGCCGGATGCCACGAAGAGCCGCAACTCTGTAAAGCCGCGCGCGTCCGCCGCCTCGAGGGCGGTCCGATGGAGGGCGGAGGCCACCCCGGCGCCCCAGTAATCGCGACGGACAAGGAGATTTGAGATATGCCCAAGCGACGAGTCCTCGACGGGGTGTGACGCGCGCGTGGCAGGCAGCAGAGTGATTTGGCCGACTAACCCGCTCGCGGATTCCGCTACGAGGCAGTACACCTCCGCATCGGCCAGCGCCTCGCGTACATGCTTCAGCTCGGCCTGAAACGATGGCCCGGTCCAGCCCGGCGGTGCGAACGAAGGGTAATCCTCGACGCCCTCGATGACGCCTTGGGCCAGTGGCTCGGCGTCGGCGCTGGTTGCCCGACGGATGCGGATCGAGTCATCACCCGCCACGTCGCACGCAGTATCTCGCAGCGCAGCCGCCTCGCGGAGCTGGGAACCCACGGCGGCCACGCCTCGGTGTTGCTGCCGGCAACCCCACGATTCCGGATCCATCTGATCTGAGGGTGTGAGCTGGCGCCTTCCCGCATCCGGATCGTGGGTTGGGGGGCCTCGCCCCCACGGAGCCGCATCGCGCGATGCGAGTTGTTCGGCGAGGACCTGCGATGACGACGCGCCTCGGTTAAGTCACCGCCCTTGCGTGCGCGCGTACCGCACAAGGCTACGCAGCAGCCACAGATCGAGGGCGAGAAACGGAAGGAAGACGAGCCCCCACCAGTAGCCCTTCACGCACAGGAACACGGTGACGAAGAGGATCCAGGGCGCGAGTAGGGCGCGCAGGACGATCGTCTGTTTGTAGTGCTTTCGCGCCCAGTGTCCGCCCGGGCCAACGGGTTGATCCTCTGCCGCCATTTCAGAGAACGATGCCGCTCGGCTTGAGCGCTGCGACGAGCCCGGATGGATCCTCGGCACTCACGATCAGCCGGCGCATCCGCGCCCGGAGTGGACCCAGGCGCACCTGCTTCGGCTGATCCAACGTAATCTCGACCAGCCCTGTACCGGCGCCATTGACGAGAGTGGTGCCGCGCCAGAAGTTGACTCCGCGAAGAACGCTGACCCCCAAAAGACCATGCAGGTCGCTCAGGCCTCCGTTCAGTGGCCGGACAGATGCGACGGCCTCCCGAGGGATCGTGGCGTGAAATGCCCACCCCAGGCGAATGTCGACCGTTGCAGGACTTACCTTCACGCGCGAGACGTCCGGACCGGCGCCGAGCACCGTCATAGGAATGCGGCTGGGTCGATCGAACGTGATCCGGAACGTCGTTGTGCTGTCCATGATCGGCTCCTCAGGGAGCCCATCAAATTGATACCCAAATGATATCACTCGGCCTGCGGCTGTCAAGGCTCGCGTAGTACGTGACAGCAGCTGACTGAGCTGGTCGCCGCATATGCCGAGCCTGCGGAGCGACGGGCGCTTCGCCCTTCACGGGTTCCGGGTTGACGATCCAGAGCCAGCGTGTTCAGTGGTGGCGCTCGACGTTTGGAGGCATTGTGACCCACGCGTGTTTGCGGTCTTCCCACACTGAAAAGCTCGGAGGCGGGAACGAGGGGTCAGCGAACGCGCCGACGGGAACGGCCACAAACTCTGGTGCCGAAGCGATCACGTAGTAGACGGTCGCACCGCACTCCGGACAGAAACTGAACGTCCCCCGTCCGCCATGATCCGAGATGCGGGTGTACTCGTGCGATGACCCGACGATCTGGACGCGGTCACGAGGAAACCGTGCCTGGAAGCCGAACGCGCTTCCCGTCCTACGCTGGCACGCCAGACAGTGACAGACCGAGACGCGCGAAGGCTCACCTTCGACGACGAGCTTCAGTTGTCCGCAACTGCAGGCGGCCTCACGCGTGGCCACGGGAAGAGCCTAGGACCTTCATCTCGGCGACGCATCGCCCCCCGTGGGACGGCGCGCTGCGGGATACAGTCAGATGGTGTCTGAACCAATCGCCGACGCGGAGCTCCAGGCGTGGTTGCGCGAACAGCCAGCCTTCTCGGAGCCTGATCCGGCCGCGTGGCGGGCCGACATTGCCGAGCGCGCTGCACGCCGGCCGCGCGAGATCGAGATGCAGCGGGTCACCGACCTCGACGCCGCCGGGGTGCCGGTCCGGCTCTACGTCCCTTTCGGCGAGCCTGCGGCGCTGCTGGTCTACCTGCACGGCGGCGGCTGGACGATCGGTTCGCTCGACGGCCATGATCCGGTGTGCCGCGCGATCGCCGACGGGGCCGGCGTGCGCATCGTGTCGATCGACTACCGGCTGGCCCCTGAGCATCCGTGGCCGGCCTCGGTCGAGGACGCCGTCGCCGTGCTGAGTTGGGTGGCAACGGGCCCGTCGGAACTCGGCGGAGCGCCGATCCGGCGCGGCGTCGCGGGCGACAGCGCCGGCGGGGCGCTCGCCGCACTTGCATGCCAGCGGCTGCGCGAGCGTCGTCCCGCCGCGCTGCCCGACGTCCAGATCCTCTTGTGCCCGAACACCGACCTCGCCGCCGACACCTCGTCGATGCGCGAGAAGGCCGTCGGCTTCGGTCTCGACGCGGAGCTTGTGTGGTGGTTCGCACGGCAGTGGGTGCCCGATCGTGAACGCTGGATCGATCCGCGCGTGAGCCCGCTGCGTGCCGAGGACCTGTCGGGACTGCCGCGCGCGCTGGTCGTCACTGCTGAGCACGATCCTCTGCGCGATGAGGGCGAGGCCTATGCACGGCGACTCGCCGAGGCGGGGGTAACGACGACGCTCCGCCGCGATCTCGGTCTCGTGCACAACCCGATCATGCTCGCGCGGGTTTCGCCAGCGTGCGCGGACGCGCTCCGGGGAGTGATCGCAGATGTACGGATGCTGCTGGGCTAAGCGGCACGGGGCCGGGCGACCGCAACAGGCGTCGGCGGCCATCTCGGCGGTCGGCGTCCGTGCCGGTGCGGCGTTGAGCAGCCGCTGGGTGCGCGCTGCGGGGCACTACTAGACTGGCTGGCTCACAACGCGATCGCTTTGCCCCCGGCATCCGAACGGAGGTGCATGGGTGAGTGTCAGGACCGATTTCTGGAAGGGCGTCCCGGGCGGCGTCGACAGTGACAACTCGGGGCGGTTCGTCCGCCGCGACAGCGTCTTTCGGCGCTGGGTGTCGAACGACGGCGGCGCCGAGTTCCTGGCCGAGCCGGGCCGCTACCACCTCTACGTCTCGCTCGGCTGCCCGTGGGCGAGCCGCGTCGTCACGGTACGTGCGCTGAAGGGGCTCGAGGAGGTCGTCGGGCTCTCCGTGGTCGATCCGATCCGCGATATCAAAGGCTGGGCGTTCGGCGACGCCCCGGGCGCAACGGGCGATCCGATCAACGGCTTCGAGTATCTGTCGGAGGCCTACGAGCGCTCCGATCCCGGCTACGACGACCGTTACAGCGTTCCTGTCCTCTGGGACCGCGCGACTGGCCAGATCATCAACAACGAGTCGTCCGAGATCATCGTGATGCTCAACGAGGCCTTCAACGAGTGGGCCGAGCATCCCGAGGTTGACCTCTATCCGGCCCACCTGCGCGCGGAGATCGATGCCGTCAACGAGTGGGTCTACACCGGTCTAAACAACGGCGTCTACCGGGCGGGCTTTGCCTCATCGCAGGAGGCTTATGACGAGGCCGTGGGGCCGGTGTTCGAGACGCTCGACCGCATGGACGCGCTACTCGCGGGGCGCCGGTACCTCGCCGGCTCGCGGCACACCCTGGCCGACTGGCGGGCGTTCCCCACGTTGCTGCGTTTTGACCTTGTCTACCACGGCCTGTTTCGCTGCAACCGCCGGCGCCTGATCGACTATGACAACCTCTGGCCGTATCTGCGCGACCTCTACCAGACGCCGCGTGTCGCCGCCACGGTCAACTTCGACCACTTCATCCGCGGCTACAACCTGAACCTGCCGCAGCTGAATCCGGCTGGCATCATCCCAATCGGGCCCGAGCTCGACTTTTGGGAGCCACACGGCCGCGAAAGCCGCGGCGAGTGAACGGCGCTGCGACGAGTGGGTGACGTCGAGGGCGTCCTGGGCCGTTAGCTCGCGGAGCCGGAAGCGGAAGTCGTTTGCAGCGTGTCCCAAGCGGTGGGCGACCCCGCGACGGTCTTGAGTCCGATCGGCTGCTCGAGCCCGGTGAAGTCGTCGGCGGTGCGGTGTAGAGCGGGATCCCGTCCGAAAGCATCGAGCTCGTAGCGTGCTCGGGCTGCCCCGTCGGCGAGTGAGCGAACCTCTGCCCGACTGCCGTCATGTGCGCTTCAGGAACCTCAGGTAGACCGCACCGAATACCAAGACAATGCCGATGTTTGCTATCAGCGGCTCCACGAAGTTGTGCCTGAAGAACAGGATGTCCACGCAGACCACGACGGCTGCCAGCGCGAGCATGTAAAGCACGACAGCTGCCCGTCTCATCGTTCGTTCTGCCATCGGCGGCAGGAGTGGAGCAAACGCGGAATGGTTGCGCGAAGAGCCTAGGCGATAGTCCGCGTCCAGCGACGGGTCTCAGTAAACGCCACCGCCGGCCGGCCTCACCGGTGGCCGGGCACGTGCTGTCGCAGCCGACCTTCGTGGACAAACCCGCAGCGCTCGAGCACCGCGCACGATGCGAGGTTGTCGGACTCGACGACGCGGAAGACCCTGGTCGAGGAGCCAGGGATCTCATGCAGATACCGATCGGCTGTGACTGCGCCGTCCTCATCTCATCCGGGTGATGCCGGGTGCGCCGGCCGGTGGGATGTTGCGGTCGAGGAATTTGAGGGTGCCCTGCAACCAAAGGAGGCAGTGAGGATGAGCGATAGCGATGACGTTGATGAGCTGGGGCCAGTCGACTACATAGTCGTCGAGTTTCCGGCTGACCAAGCGGATTTCTCCGGTGCGATGGCGAGGGAGCTATCGGCGTTGATCGATCGTGGCACGGTCCGTGTGCTCGACCTGGTGTTTCTCAAGAAGGACCTCGATGGATCGGTCGAGGGCTTCGAGACCCACGATTTCGGCGACGGGGAGATCGGGGAGCTGCGGGCACTTGAGACGGAGCTGGCGATGTTGCTCGCGGCGGACGACGTGGAGGCGATCGGGGCGGCACTCGAACCGGGCAGCGTGGCTGCGGTGCTCGTGTGGGAAAACGCCTGGGCGGCGCCGTTTGCGTCGGCGGTGCGCCATTCGGGTGGCCAGCTGGTGGCCAGCGGACGGATCCCGATACAGGCGCTAGCGGCGGCGATCGAGGCCGACGAGGCAGCGACAACAGAAGGAGTTTGAGATGTTGGGTAGAGGCAGAGTCGGTCGACGTGGTGTGATCGGCGGCCCGGTCGTGCGAACCGCCGCTGTGGCGGGTACCGCTGCGGTCGTGACGCGCGGCGTTCGTCGCCGAGGCGATCGTCGCGAGGACCGGCGAGATGATCGCCAGGACAGGCGCGAAGACCGGCGTTTCTAGGGCCCAAGCGCCGGCAAAGCGGGATTGTTCGGTTGCCCCGCCGCGTGAACGTGGAAACCTAGCGCTTCGCGGCTTGGAGCAGGCGCCGGAGCAAGTGAGGGCGTACGTACTCCAGCGTGACCCTCCGAATTCGGCCTCCACTCCAATCGACCACTAGGCGGACGGATTTGGTGCCATCGAGCGGGACTAACGCTTTGACGAAGCGGGGCATCGTCCATACCTCCCGAGCAGGTGTCTGATCTCGACCTCTCATACGCGTGCCGACCGTTCACTGGTCGCAGATGGTGAGTTTCGCGTTTGATATCGGATCGGAGTTCGGAATCTGGCCGGACTACTCCGCGCTCTTCACTATTGCTTGACAAGGCCGCTCCCGCCAAGGATGGCCAAGACGCTGCCGACAAACAGAAGGAGGCTCGCGAGCACCACCGGCCAGCGGTGTTGCAACCAGGCGCCGCCCTTCTGAAGCCATGGGTCGGCGCGACTGCCGGCGAGCAACATCACCGCGATGATCGCCACCAGTGGGACCACAAAGGCAACGTTGTACAGAAGAAGCAGCCCGATCTCCTGGGAGACGCTCGCGCTCGATGCCACGATCCCCGCGATCACCGCGAAGTACGGCGCAGCGGTTGGCAGCTCGATCGCGGCGATCGACGCCCCGGTGACGAATGCTGAGCCTCCACCGCCACTACGGCCCGGAAGCTCGCGACGCGCCAGAGACCGGCGTCCCACAAAGATCGCCGCCGCAAGGACGAGCAGGGCAACGCCCGCGACGAGCTCGATCACGTGCCTGACCGTTCCCTGCGGGTGAGGGACCAGACCCAGCAGCAGCCTGCCTGGACCGATCGTCAGCACAACGCCGCCGGCGAAGCTCACGCTGAACACGCCGATCGTGAACTGCGCCACGCGCCAGACGCGATGTCGCCCCGTCGCGATGTACAGCCCCGGTCCGACCGTGCTGGGGTTGAGCGAGTCCGCAAGGCCCACCGAGATAGCCACACCAATCCGTCGCAGCATCGCTTGCCATCCCCATCAGCGGCAATCGAACGGAGCCTACCGGCACGGCTCCGGGTCCACAGCCTCGGCCATCAGCCGGCACGCGCCTGGTCGCCAGGGGAGTCGACGGATCGCGCGCCGCCGATCCGGTAAAGGATCAGCTCACCGGGGATGAGTCCGCGGCGGCGATAGAGGCGGATGGCCGCCTCGTTTGCGCACATCACCGCGACCGTGAGGTTCGGGATCGCCCGATCGCGAAGCGCCGCGTCGACGGCGTCCAGCAGGGCGCTTCCGATGCCCGAACCACGCGAGCCGGGCACGACCGCGAGGGTGTACAGCTCGGCGTATCCCGCCCCCAGCGGGAAAGTGTCGTCGCTGCCCGCGTGCAGCACGGTGAACGCGTATCCCACGCAACCGCCGTCGATTCGTGCGACGTGCAGGAGCGCGCGGCCTGCAGCGAAGTACTGCTCGTAGGTTGAGACGCGTTCGCTCCAGGCTCGCTCGTCGGGCCCGGTGAGCATGACCGTCGAGATCCGGCGGTGGTGCTCGTGCAATGAGAGGAACGCGTCACGCACCCGCGGGATGTCGCTGACAGAGCCGACGCTGATGTCGACGGCCGGGCGCATGAGCGCGAGCGTACACACAGCGGCCACCACTCACGCTCACGGCGGTCCCCTCCGCCGTCGCCTCTTGTCCAGGAGCGTACGCGCGCGTTCGCTTGCGTTACGTGATGGCATCGAAGGTGCCGTCCGGCCGCGGCCGGTACGGGCGGACTCGCTTTACTGCCCGCGGTTGGATCTCGCCATATAAGTGGGGGAAGAGCGACTCGATCACGACCGGCGCGCCCACCTGCTCGGGGTCGAGCTCGAGTACCACCAAGTCGGTCATGCCGCGATAGACGGCGTCCGCGACGGGCTTGACCTGGTGGGCGAATGACAGGTGAAGCGGACGTATCCCCGCACGTCGCGTCGCGTTCACGAAGCACCCGGGAGGAGCCCTTCGCCTGGCTCCGGCTACACCACACAGCTTGGTGATGGGAGGCTGGCCTCGCGATGCCGGGCGCGTGACTTGGCAGCGAGCGGGTTCTCCCGGCCGTCGCCGGCCGGTTCCGTGGGAAGGATGGCCATAGGTCAGACGTCTGGTGAACATGCTGAGGGAACTTGCATGGGCGTGCCGATTCTCATCTTCCTGATCGCATTCGGCGCCGGCGGCGTCGCGGCAGCGGGTCTGCTGCCTGACCACGCGGATGGACGTGTCGCGGGGATCGCGCTGCTCGTGATCGCCGGTCTCGCTGGTATGACCCTCGCGCTGATCGCCGTCCACGTTTACGAGATCGCCCGCCAGCTCGACAATGCGGGCACACTCGGGATCTCCGGCTCGAAGCCGGACGTCGTCGCTAACGGTCTGATGGCGATGTTGCGGGACATCGGCCCGATCGTTGGACTGGCGGCGGCCGTGTACCTGCTGGCGCCGGGGCGCGAGAATGAACCGCCCCCCGTGGAGACAGGCTGAGCCGGGCCACCCCGTGCACAAGCCGCCCGGGAAACGCGACCTGGCGCCTGGGCGTAACGGCGTTCGGGCTGGGTCATGTCCGAAAAGGTAACGCGCCCGCCCCGGCGACCTTCTATCTTGAGGAGAGTGAAGCTCGTGGATCCCGAGGCGCTGGCCGTGATCGAACGCGTCGGACGCCGCTGCGCGGTTTGCCGCAGTGGCCGCGGCTGGCGTCAGTTCACGGTTGTACAGCCGGACGGTCGCGAGCCAGTGGTCATGTGCGCGGCCTGTCGAGCTCGATACGGGGACGCTCCGCCCGGACCACCGGCCGGCGAGCCGACCGCAGCGCCCGCGGCCCGGTCCGCGGACTCGATCCCGGCCACCCCCGCACAGCGCCCTCCCGATCGCGAGGATCGTGTGAGAAAGGTGCTCCGCGAGCTGCCCAACGGCGAGTACACCACGGGAAAGATCGCCAAGGCCGCCGGGCTCCCGCAGGCCAAAACGCTTCGCCGGCTGCGCCAGATCGCCGCCTCTGGCGAGATCCGAGAGGTCGGCAAGCGCTGGTCGACCGAGCCGCCGCCGACCGACCTCGACGAGGCGCTTGACCGGCTCCAAGCCCGAACGAGCAACATTCGGATCGTTCGGGACCGGTCGCCGGTCGGCTGACCGCCGTCAAGCCTCAAAAACCGAACCCTCTCCTTGTCGTCTCACGATGAGCGCCGTCGCCGTGCGACCAGAGCACGCAAACGCAGCCGCCGGCGAGGGTGCGCGGCTGGGCGTCATCGCCTAGACCGCAACGGTAGGCGGAAGCGCTCGAAGGCCGAGCGAGAGTTTGTTTCGCCTGACCCGGCCCCGGGCAGCGCGCGAGGCCGGGTCATGCGGCGGACTGCGGCTAGCTGTTGCTCGCCGTCGTTATCGCATTGATCTGCCCGTCAACAGTCACAGTGCCGCCTGTCTGTGTGCAGGCGAGCGTCGACGTCGCGCCGGCGCT
>Ga0335077_10011506_pt1 | contig 11066 bp, 10 predicted proteins | sample Lox_Sample_31_FD_207151 | JGI IMG/M metagenome (GOLD analysis project Ga0335077, IMG submission 207151) | Soil microbial communities from Loxahatchee National Wildlife Refuge, Florida, United States - Lox_Sample_3.1 | ecosystem: Environmental > Terrestrial > Soil > Wetlands | place: USA...
CAACGCACACCTGCACGTCGCCCATGTCTCCACCGCCGCCGCCCTCAAGCCCATCCGCCGCGGCAGGCGCAACCGCGTCAATGTGACCTGCGAGGTCACGCCCCACCACTTCGCGCTCATTGACGAGAACGTCGGTGATTACGACACCCGCTTCAAGATGAACCCGCCGCTGCGTTCCGCAGCCGATCGCGAAGCGCTTATCGTGGCCCTGGCCGACGGTACCATCGACGCCATCGCCAGCGACCACGCTCCGCACGCGCGTTACGAGAAAGAAGTCGAGTTCGACCGCGCCGCTTTTGGCGTCACGGGTCTCGAAACTGCGCTGGCCCTGGCCCTCACCCGGCTGCACCGCGAAAAGCGCCTGCCGCTCTTGCGCATCGTGGAGCTGTTCACGGCCGGACCGGCGCGCGCTTTGAACCTGCGTGGGCGCGGCAACCTTTCACGCGGCGCCCCTGCCGACATAACTATCTTCGACCCGGCCAGGCGCTGGACCTTCGACGCCTCCAAGTCGCTTTCCAAATCGCGCAACACGCCTTTCGACGGCTGGCAGTTCACCGGCAAGGCGATTGCAACCATCGTAGGCGGCACATTCGCCTACCGTGCGGATTAGGCTGTATGACGACCAGCGCAGAGAGCACCGAAGTCCTGCTGTTCGACGTTTTCGGCACCGTCGTGGATTGGCGCACGAGTCTGCTGCGGTTGTTCCAGCGCTTTGGGCGCGAAAACAACTTCCATGCCGACTGGTCCTCGCTGGTGGATGACTGGCGTGCCGCCTATGAGCCCTCGATGGCCCGGGTGCGCCAGGGCGAGAGGCCCTACGCCACGCTCGACGTCCTGCATCGCGAGTCGCTGGACTCCCTGCTTGAGGGCTACGGCCTGGGCAGCATGCTGGAGAGCGATCGCCGCGAGATGGCCAACGCCTGGCGATGGCTCGATCCCTGGCCGGACACCCTCGCCGGGCTTGCCCGCCTCAAACGTAATTTTCTTATCGGCACACTCTCCAACGGCGGCCTGGGATTGCTCGTGGACATGGCAAAGTTCGCCGGGCTGCCCTGGGATGTGGTCTTATCCGCCGATCTGTTCAAGCGCTACAAGCCTGATCCAGCAGTCTACCTGGGCGCAGCCGAGCTGCTCGGCCGTCCCCCCAACGCGCTGATGCTGGTGGCCGCGCACAATTACGATCTGGCCGCTGCGCGCTCCCACGGGTATCGCACCGCGTTTGTCGCGCGCCCCACCGAGTACGGCCCGCGGCAAAAGAAAGACTTCGGCCCGGAAGACGCATGGGACTTTACCGCCAGTAGCCTGGAGGAGCTGGCGGAAAAAATGGGCGCGTGAGTGGATTGACGCGGATAAACGATTTTGATCCGCGCCATCGCTATTTTCGATAGCCTGAGTGCCAAATCTGCAACTAGAATTCTCCTCCTGCGGAGGAGCCCATGGAACTGCCGGAGATCACGCCCAAACTGCTGGCCGCGAAGAAAGCCAAGCGGATGACCTTCGCCGATATCGGCAAGGCGCTCGGCCGCGACGAGTGCTGGGTCGCCGCACTTTTTTATTGCCAGGCAAAAGCGACCGAAGAAGAGACCTGCAAATTAGCTAAGCTGCTGGAGCTGCCCTGCGAAGAACTCAAGGTGTTGGCCGATTTTCCCAACAAAGGCCTGGGACCGGTCGTGCCCACCGATCCCCTGATCTACCGCCTCTACGAATTTATCCAGGTGTATGGCATGCCGATCAAGTCGGTGATCCACGAGAAGTTCGGAGACGGGATCATGAGCCTCATCGACTTCAGCGTCCATGTGGATAAAGAGCAGGATCCCAAGGGCGATCGGGTAAACATCACCATGTCGGGCAAGTTTCTGCCGTACAAGGTGTGGTAGGCGTCAGATAATCGCCATCCGCTTTCCGACCTTGCCCAGCACTTCGAGCGCTTGCGCTAACTCTTCGCGCGTGTGAGTCGCGGTCATGATGGTGCGGACTCGCGCCTTGCCTTCCGGCACCGTCGGAAAAGCGATGCCGGTGCCGAGCACGCCTTCTTTGAACAGCTCGCGCGAGAATTCCATGGTGCGGGCGCCGTCGCCGATGATGATGGGCGTGATCGGCGTCTCGCTGGCCGGCGTGTTCACTCCGCCGATGTTGAATCCCAGCCCGCCCAGCTCCTTCTTCCAGTAGCGCGTATTTTCCCACAGCTTTTCGATGCGCTCCGGTTCCTGTTCCAGCACTTCGAAGGCGGCGATGCAGGTAGCCGCGACCGAGGGCGGATGAGAAGTCGAAAACAGAAACGGTCGCGCGCGGTGATAGAGGAAATCGATGAGGTCGTGCGAGCCGCAGACGTAGCCGCCCAGTGCGCCGATGGCCTTCGAGAGCGTCCCCACCTGAATGTCCACGCGCCCATGCATCTTGTAATGGTCGATGGTGCCGCGGCCGTTGCGGCCCAGCACCCCGGAGGAGTGAGCATCATCAACCATCATGATGGCGCCATATTTTTCGGCCAGGTCGCAGAGCGCGGGCAGGGGCGCGATGTCTCCATCCATGGAGAAGACGCCGTCGGTGATCAGCAGCTTGTGCCCGGGCTTGTCGGCGACTTCCTTCAGCAGCTCTTCCGCGTGCTTCGGATCCTTGTGGCGGAAGACCTTAATGGTCGCTCGCGAAAGCCGTGCGCCGTCGATGATGGAGGCGTGGTTCAGTTCGTCGGAGATGATGAAGTCGTCTTTGCCGAGCACAGCTGACACCGTGCCCGCGTTGGCCGCGAATCCTGACTGGAAGACGACCGACGCCTCCACGTTCTTGAAACGAGCGATCTTCTCCTCCAGCTCCATATGGATTTTCATGGTGCCGGCGATGGTGCGTACCGCGCCCGAGCCCACGCCATACTTCCTGGTGGCTTCGATGGCAGCTTCGCGGAGTTTGGGGTGCGTGGTCAGGCCGAGATAATTGTTCGAGGCCAGATTGATCACCCGCTTGCCGTCGAAGGTGCACAGCGGTGCCTGTTCGTCCTCGAGCACGCGCAGGCGGAAGTGCGTGCCCTTCTGCTTGAGCTCATTCAATTGCGCGGAGAGATAAGAGAGTTGCGGGCGGGAAGACGTATGCGTAGCCATGACCGGATAAGTGTAATACCGGGCAACGGCCGGCGGGCTAGTTTGCAGTAGGATTAGAACCTCATGGAAACAGCGGACGTCGTCATCGTCGGCGGAGGCATCGTCGGCTCCAGCATCGCTTATCACCTGACCGAGTCCGGTTGCACCAACGTGCTGGTGGTCGAACGCGAAACTCACCAGGGCAAAGGTTCCACCGGCAAGAGCATGGGCGGCGTGCGGGCGCAGTTCGCGACCCCGGTCAACATCCAGATGTCGCTGTATTCCATTCCTTTCTACGCGAGCTTTGACGAGCGACTCGGGCATCCCGCCGGCTACAAGCCCCAAGGGTATCTGTTCGTAGCCACCAGCGATCGCCACCTCGAATATCTGCGCACGAACCAGGAGAAACAGAAGGCGCTCGGGCTGAAGACGGCGCGCATGATCAGCGCCGATGAGATCCGCAGCATGTTCCCGCAACTGCTCTCCGATGACATCGTGGGTGGCAGCTTCTGCTCGACCGATGGCTTTGTCGACCCTTACAGCGCGATGGTCGGCTTCATGACGCGTGCGACGGAGTCCGGCGCACGGCTGTGGCGCAATGCCGAGGTCACGGCCATCAACCGCGATGGGCAAGGCATCACGGGCGTCGGGACTACGCGCGGGCCGGTGGCCACTCGGACGGTCGTCAATGCTGCTGGGCCGTGGGCGGCGCAGATCGCCAAGCTTACCGGGGTCGATCTGCCCGTAGAACCACTCCGACGCATGCTCGTTCCTACCGAGCCGTTCGACCAGTTCCCGCACTCGGCGCCCATGATCATCGATATGTCCAACGGCTTTCACTTCCGGCCGGAGTCGCTCGGTTTTTTGCTGGCGTGGAATGATCCCGAGGAAACGCCGGGGTTCAAGACCGACTTCGAGCCGGGATTCATCGAGAAGGTGTTGACGCGCGCCGCCGCTCGCGTGCCCTGCTTCGAAAATCTGGCCGTCAATCCCAAGCGTGCCTGGGCCGGCCTGTACGAGATGACGCCCGACCACCATCCCATCCTCGGCCAGGTGCCCGAGGTTCCCGGTTTCTTTCTCGCCAACGGCTTCAGCGGGCACGGCGTGATGCACGCGCCCGCCACTGGGAAGATTCTCTCCGACCTGATCCTGCACCAGAAGTGCGATTTGGTCGACACCAGCCTGCTCGCGCTGGCGCGCTATCGCGAAGGCCGCCTGATCGAGGAGACGGCGGTCCTTTAGGGGCCGAAGCCCAGAAATCAGAGAGCCGCATCAATGCAGGCCTGAAGGCCTGCTCCACCCAAATTTGCAGGCTGCAGGGCTCTGGCACCCGGATGAATATACTGGTCCCGCGATGTCCACTCTGAACGCGATTCTCCACCAGCTCTGCCCCCGCTGCCGGGTGGGAAAAATCTTCCGCGGCTCGCTTCTGCGCATCTTTCCGCGGATGCACGAGCGCTGCCCGGTCTGCGGCTTGAAGTTCGAGCGCGAGGAAGGCTACTTCCTGGGAGCGATGTACATCAGCTACGGCATCGGTGTGGTCATGATCTGCGCCTTCGCCGCCGCGCTCTGGCTGCTGACCAGGTGGTCTCTGCAGAAGGTCGTGCTGTGGGGTATCGTCGTGTTTATCCCATTCGCGCCCGGCATCACGTTTTTCTCGCGCGTGCTGTGGATCTATCTGGACCGCTCGGTCGATCCGGGACAAGAGAAGTAAAGGCTGCCACCGTTTGACGCGCGGCTGCTCGGACGCCCCCGTGTAGAATCGCGCTATTGATGTCTTCCCCGGCGACGAACTCCACGGCCAGGTCGAACTCCGCCAGTAAGACGAAGCGCTTTGCCTTTCTCGTCGCCGCCGGCATTTTCCTGAGCCGCGTCGCGGGATTGATTCGCGATCGCGTCTTTGCCCATTATTTCGGGAATTCGGACGCCGCCGATGCCTTCAAAGCGGCCCTGCGGATTCCCAATTTCCTGCAGAATCTGTTCGGTGAAGGTGTACTCTCTGCGTCGTTCATTCCGGTTTATGCGAAGTTGCTCGCGCATCAGGACGAAGAAGAAGCGCGGCGGACGGCCGGCGCGGTTGCAGCCCTGCTGGCGCTCAGCACGTCGCTCCTCGTTCTACTCGGCGTGCTGGCGACTCCCTACCTGATCGACTTGATCGCGCCTGGTTTCTCCGGCGAAAAGCGCGAGGTCACCATCCGCCTGGTGCGGATTCTGTTCCCCGGGGTGGGATTGCTGGTCTTCTCCGCCTGGTGCCTGGGAATTCTGAACAGCCACGGCCGCTTCTTTCTCTCCTACACGGCGCCCGTCATATGGAACGCGGCGATGATCGCCGCCATGTGGGGGTTCGGCCACCGCTATGCGCAATATCCGCTGGCGGCGGTTCTGGCCTGGGGATCGGTGGTCGGTAGCGCCCTGCAAGTGGGCGTGCAGTTGCCGGTGGTGCTGCGGCTGCTGAAAGGTCTGCATCTCACCCTGAGTTATCACACCGAGAACGTGAAGACCGTGGTGCGCAACTTCGCTCCGGTGTTCGTTGGCCGCGGAGTGGTGCAGATCAGCGCCTACGTTGACGCCCTGCTGGCGAGCCTTCTGCCCACGGGCGCGGTCGCGGCGTTAGCCTATGCGCAGACGCTTTACACCCTTCCCGTAAGCCTTTTTGGCATGTCGGTCTCGGCGGCCGAACTGCCGCAGATGTCGGGCACGTTGGGCAGCGAACAAGAGGTCGCCGGCATCCTGCGCGGGCGCCTCGATTCCGGCCTGCGCCAGATCGCATTCTTTGTTCTGCCGTCAGCGGTCGCGTTTCTGGTGCTCGGAGACGTGATTGTCGCCGCCATTTACCAGACCGGCCGATTCACTCGCGCGGACGTTGCCTACGTCTGGGGCATTCTGGCGGGTTCCGCCGTCGGACTGCTCTCTTCAACCCTCAGCCGGCTTTATTCTTCCACGTACTACGCGCTGCGAGACACGCGAACCCCGCTCCGCTTCGCCATAATTCGCGTCGTTCTTACCACAGCGCTGGGCTATCTTTGCGCCATTCCGCTGCCGCCGGCCTTAGGCCTCGAACCACGCTGGGGCGTTGCCGGCCTGACGATCTCGGCCGGCGTGGCTTCGTGGGTGGAATTCGTGCTCCTGCGCCGCGCCTTGAATCGCCGCATCGGGCGAACCGGCCTCCCGGCACAGCATCTTGCCAAGCTCTGGATCGCAGCCATTGTCGCGGCGGCATTGGCGTGGACGATCCGGCACTTCGGGGGACACCACGCGCCCGTCGTGCTCGCAGCAATGGTCCTGGGACCGTATGGAGTGATCTACTTCGGGGCCGCGCACGTTCTTCGGGTAGACGAGGCGGGTGCGCTCTTCGCGCGGGCAATAGGGATTATGAGTCGGAAGTGAGTGAAGCCCTGGGCCGGGTGGGTTCTACCGCACGACTCTCATCTCACGCCAGTCGTAGTCGAACTTCTTGCCGCAGTCCAGGCAGACCACGTAATGGCTCGGGCCACCGTTGCCGACCGGCATCCAGTCGGCGTTCTTGTAGGCATCGTCCGATTCCGCCATGAACGGCTTGGAGAGCTTGCGGTGGGCGCACGCGATCGAGAGGAGCTGCAGGACCTTTTCCAACATTAAATTAGCCGGACGAGTGGGCGCTCGTGTGGATCGAGGTTCCCACTCCCGCACTCGGCCGTGCGGGAGCGAGGAAACTTGGTGGTTCTTCGCGACACCCCGGCCTGGCCGGGCGCGCGGCACTACGATTACTAGACGCGGGCTCCGACGGGCGTCTTGTCTTCCGCTGCCGGAACTTCCTTGGCGTCGCCGTTGGTCTTCTGACCGGGCTTGCGGATATCGATGCCGCCCTTGAAGAACGCACCATCTTCAATCGAGATGCGCTGGGCAACGACATCGCCGGTCAGCGAGCCTTCGCTACGAATGTCCACGCGATCGCTGGCCACCAGATTACCGCGCACCTTGCCCAGCACCACGATCTCGCGGGCATTGATGTTGGCGGCGACCACGCCATTGCGGCCGACGGTCACGCGATTGCCGGAGAGGTTGATCGAACCCTCCACCCGGCCATCAATATAGAGCGACTCCGAACCTGTCACTTCACCCTTAATCACCAGGGATTTGCCGATGGTCGCTTGCTCGGCGGAGTTGATAACGGCATTGCGGGGGGCGCCGGCCGGCGTAGGCTCGGACGGGGTCATGCTAGGTGTGCTCGCGCTCATGGGTTTCTCCGGTTGCGAAGGGTTTGCGGGCTGATTCGTGGGCTTCCACATGGTTCCAGAAATCCTTTCCTTAAATTCACCTTTGGGTCACGACGCGCACCAGCGTCCCCAACCCACCCCGCTCTTGGTGTGCTGAGGACGGCTTGCCGTTCTCTTGCTGTTTACCCTTGCGCTTGCCTTTGAGCAAGAAAAATCGCTCTCCACGTACCGGATGAGGAACAATCCTGTTCGCACTTCCGTCGCCAAACCATCCCGGTGGCCCACTTCCGGCCGTCCAGGATGAGCTGCTGCAATCACGGCACTTGCGGAGCGAGAGCGCTCGCCGTCTCCGGGCTTTTCCACATCCGCCAAACCGCGGAAGATGTAATTATTCCTGCCCGGATTGAATTTGTTATATCAGGCAATGGCCTGATCGGGAAATCCATTCCTGCTTAGGATACAGTTACGTTAGGCGTAGAACGCAGGCGCAAAGGCGCCACTCCCGTTCTTAGACTGCCGGAAGCATGCTTTCCGACCGCTTCATCCTGGACAAGATCGATCGCCAGCCAAGAAAAACCGCCGGCTTCAAGCAACTGGTGCGCGAACTGGGAGTTCACGGGGATGAGCGCCGTATGCTCAGCCAGCACCTTGAGCGCCTGGTCGAGCGTGGGGAACTGATGGAAGTTCCCGGCGACCGCTACGCCATCCCTCAGGCCGCAGGCCGCAATCTCGTGCTGGGGCGCCTCAGCATGCATCGCGATGGCTACGGCTTCGTGATCCCCGAGGCTGCCGACGTCAAGCAGCGCCTGAGCAGCGACATCTTCATCCCGGCCGTCGCCATCGGCTCGGCCATGCACGGCGACCGCGTGTTGGTGGAAATGGGGGCGGCGCGCGATGGCCGCGCCGAAGGACGCATTGTGCGCATCGCCGGCCGCGCGCACTCGACCGTAGTCGGGACATTCCATTACGGGACGCGCTTCAATTACGTTACCCCGATCGACGAGAAGATCACGCAGGAGATCGTGATCCCGCGCGGCATGGAGGTTCCAAAGACCGATGCCGAGGGCACGGAGGGACAGAGGCTCAAGAAAAGCAGCGCCGTGCACCGCGTGCTCGGAGAGGAAGCGCGGCGCAGCACCGAATTCGCCGACCTGGAAAACGTGGTCGTGGACGTCGAAATCACCGACTGGCCCTCGCCTACGCAGAATCCGCGCGGGCGCGTGGTTGAGATTCTCGGCTACGAAGACGACTTCGGCGTGGACGTGGAGATCATCATCCGCAAGTTCCACCTGCCGCACCGCTTTCCGGCCGAGGTGCTGGAAGAGGCGCAGTCGGTCGAGAACATCATTGCGCACGCCGAACTGCGCCAGCGCCGCGACTATCGCGACCTGCCCATCGTAACCATCGATGGCGAAACCGCCCGCGACTTCGATGATGCCGTCTTCGTCCGCCGCCTGCCGAACGGCAACTACGAACTGCAGGTTCATATCGCTGACGTGGCCCACTACGTCACGGAAGGTTCGGCGCTCGACCGTGAGGCCCGGCTGCGCGGAACCTCGGTTTACTTCCCCGACCGCGCCGTGCCCATGCTGCCGGTCGAGCTCTCCACAGACCTCTGCTCGCTGCGCCCTGATGTGGAGCGCCTCGTGATGTCCTGCGTGATGGAAATCGACCACCAGGGCGAGATCACGGGTTATGAGCTGCATCCGGGCGTCATTCGCTCTGCCGAGCGCATGACCTACACCAACGTCAACCTGGTCCTCGAAGGCGACGCGCCGCTGCGCCAGCGCTATGCACGGCTGGTCGAAAGCTTCGAGCTGATGCGCGAGCTGGCGCTCATCCTGAACCGCAAGCGCGGGCGCCGCGGCTCCATCGATTTCGACCTGCCGGAGCCGGTGATCGAGTTCGACGAAGCGGGCATGATGCGCGGCGTCAGCCGCTCCGAGCGCAACATCGCCCATCGCCTGATCGAGGAATTCATGCTCTCGGCCAACGAGTGCGTCGCTTCTTACCTCGAGCACAACGGTGTGCCTTCGCTCTACCGCATCCACGAGAAGCCGGACCCGAAGAAGGTGTTTGAGTTCGAAACCGTCGCCGCCGGCTTCGGATATTCGCTCGGTGTCGGCGCGCTGCCCGTCCGGCGCATGGAGATGCGCTCGGAGCGCCGGGCGCGGCACGGCACCGGCCGCCCAGCGCACGTGGTCGAGCTGCCGGAAGAGGTTCACATCACCCCGCGCATGTACCAGAAGCTGACCGAGAAGATCGCGGGCAAGGCCGAGGAGCGCATCCTTTCCTACCTGATGCTGCGTTCGCTCAGGCAGGCCCGCTACTCGGAGGAGAACGTCGGGCACTTCGCGCTGGCCGCGCCCACCTACACCCACTTCACCTCGCCGATCCGGCGCTATCCTGACCTGATCGTGCACCGCATCTTGAAAGAGGTGCTCAGAGGCCATGACGGGCGCGGTGTTCCCGCGCACAGCGAAACGCCCTCGCCGTGGTCGAAGCGAAGTGGCAAGGTAGAAGTGGAAAGTGGGAAGTCGAAGCGGTTCGTATCAGGGCACGGCTTTAGCCGTGCCGATAAGTGCATTAAAAAACCAGGGGCTTTAGCCCCTGAGGTAATCTCCGAGGAAGAGCTGCACGACATCGCCGAAGAGTCCAGCCAATGCGAGCGCCGCGCCGACGATGCCGAGCGCGAACTGATGGAGTGGAAGAAGATCAGGTTCATGCGCGACCGCATAGGGGACGAGTTCGACGCGCTGATCGTCAGCGTCACGAAATTTGGTTTCTTCGTCGAGCTGATGGATATGTTCATTGAGGGCCTGGTTCCGATCGCGACGCTCACCGGCGACCGTTACACCTACCGGGAAAACACCAAGCAGATCATCGGAGAGCGCTCGAAAAAGAAATATTCGCTCGGCGACCGCGTCCAGGTCGTGCTCGACCGCATCGACCGCATGCAGCGTAAACTGCAGTTCGCCGTGCTCGAACCAGAGCCATCGCGAGCGCAGAAGAAGCATCGGCATCGCTAGCGAGTACCGAACAGGAGAAAGCATGGAACGCGTTACCGGAATCGGCGGCATCTTCCTGAAATCGGATGATCCGAGCAAGCTCTACGTGTGGTACGAAAAGCACCTCGGCATCAAGGCCGACCCGCAGTACGGCACGATGTTCGAGTGGCAGCAGAAAGACGGCACACCGGGCGGCACTGCGTGGAGCATTTTCCCGCGGGACACCAAGTATTTTGATCCCAGCCACGCTCCTTTCATGGTGAACTATCGCGTGGATGATCTGGGCGCGCTGCTCGAAGAACTGCGCGCGGCGGGTGTCTGGATCGATCCCAAACGCGAAGACCATGACTATGGCCGCTTTGCCTGGATTATGGACCCGGACGGCAATCGCATCGAGCTGTGGGAGCCAACGAAGAGCAGCACCTAGTACGCAGTGCCCAGTACTCAGAGCTGTGCCCCGTGCGCGTCTTGGTCTTACCGAGTACTGAGTACTAGGTACTGAGTACTGCCTTATCAGATAGAATCCCAGCATGTTGCGCTTTTCCACCGCGGGCGAATCCCACGGCGAAGCTCTGGTGGCCGGGCTCTCCGGCATGCCCGCCGGATTGAAGATCGACTCTGCCTTCATCGATCGCGAACTGTGGCGGCGGCAGCAGGGATACGGCCGTGGCGGGCGCATGAAGATCGAGCGCGACACCGCCCACATCCTCTCCGGAGTGCGGCACGGCGCGACCATTGGCTCGCCCATCGCGCTCACCATCGAGAACCGCGACTGGAAGAACTGGCAG
>Ga0335077_10011508_pt1 | contig 11065 bp, 6 predicted proteins | sample Lox_Sample_31_FD_207151 | JGI IMG/M metagenome (GOLD analysis project Ga0335077, IMG submission 207151) | Soil microbial communities from Loxahatchee National Wildlife Refuge, Florida, United States - Lox_Sample_3.1 | ecosystem: Environmental > Terrestrial > Soil > Wetlands | place: USA: Florida...
CGATCATGGGTTACGCCGGGCAGGCCAGCGTGCGGCCGGGTGAACAGGTCACGCTGTACGTGTCGACCACCGCCCGCTCGTTCACGGTGAGCGCGTTCCGGATGGGCTGGTATCACGGGGACCAGGCCCGGCTGCTGTGGCGCTCGGCCACCGTGCCGGGGCACCGGCAGCGCGCGGCCCGGGTGATCAAGCCGACCAACACGGTGCAGGCTGACTGGGGGCCGTCTCTCACCGTGCCGACGTATGACTGGCCGGCCGGCGCCTACCTGCTCCGGCTGGACGCGGACAACGGGGCCCAGCGGTTCGTGCCGGTCACCATCCGGTCGGCCAGCACGGCCGGCCAGATCGTGATCAAGAACGGGGTGGGGACCTGGCAGGCCTACAACACCTGGGGCGGCTACGACCTGTACAACGGGCCGGGCGGGGTCGCCGACTACGCCAACCGGTCACTGGCGGTCAGCCTGGACCGGCCCTACGACGCCAACGGCGCCTACATGTTCCTCTACCACGAGCGCAAGACGATCGAGCTGGCCGAGCGGTCCGGCCTGCCGCTGGCCTACGTGACCAGCATGGACATCGACGCTGATGCGCACCTGCTGGACGGGGCACACGCCCTGTTCACCCCGGGCCACGACGAGTACTGGACCCCGCAGGAGCGCGCGCACGTCACCGCGGCCCGCAACGCGGGCATGAACATCGCGTTCATGGGCGCGAACACCATGTTCCGGCGGACCCGGATGGCCAGCACCCGGCTCGGCGAACGGCGGCTGGTCATCTGCTACAAGACGAGCTACCTGCAGGACCCGATGTACGGCAAGGACAACGCGCTGGTCACCAGCGACTGGCGGGAGCCGCCCAGCCCAGATCCCGAATCCTCGCTGACCGGCACGCTGTACGAGTCCAACCCCACCGACGCCGACTTCGTGGTGGCCTCGCCGGACGCCTGGGTGTTCGCCGGGACCGGGGTGGGCAAGGGAACCAGCTTCCCCGGCCTGGTGGGCATCGAGTACGACCGGGTGAACCCGGGCGCGCCGGTACAGCGGCCGATCCAGATCCTGTCCCACTCGCCGCTGACCTGCCGCGGCGTGAACAGCTACGCGGACTCGGCCTACTACACCCATCGCAGCGGTGCCGGGGTGTTCAACAGCGGCACGATGCGCTGGGTGGTGTCCTTCGGCGGGACGCACGAGTTCGGCCTGAACCGGCGAACGGCCACCTTCACCAAGGCCACGACCGCCAACCTGCTGCGCGGCTTCGCCGACGGCCCGGCGGCGGCCGGCCATCCCGCCCACGACAACCTGGACACCATGGACGAGTGGCCCGGCGACCCGATCGCCGCCCAGCACAACCTGTGGCCGCCGGTCGTGCTCTGAACCGCCCGCGCACCAGGGCCGGCCGCGTCAGGAGCCGGCCGGCCAGCGCATCCCGGTTGCGGCCAGCACATCGCCGGGGCCCGGCAGCGCCGCCTGCGCGCCGCGGCGGGTGGTAGCCGCCGCCCCCGCCGCGCACGCGGCCCGCACCGCATCCGCCGGCCCCACCCCGGCCGCCAGTGCCACGGCCAGCGCCGCCACGAACGCGTCCCCGGCGCCGACGCTGTCCACGCTCGCCACGCTGAACCCGGGCACCGCCACCGCGGCGGCGCCGCCAGCGGCATCCGGGGCGCGGGCGAGCACCGCTCCCGCCGCGCCCAGGGTGATGACCACGTGCCGGGCGCCCATCCGGGCCAGTCCCGCCGCGGCCTCCCCCGCGCCCCCCGGGCCGTTCACCGGCTCTCCCAGCACCGCCGCCGCCTCCTGCTCGTTGACCACCAGCCAGTCGACGCCGCCGGCCAGCAGCCCGGCCGCCCCGGCCGGCGCCGGGGCCAGGTTCAGCACGCAGGTGGCGCCGGCCTCACGCGCCCGGCCCAGCACTCCCGCGATCACCGGGGCCGGGATCTCGGCCGAGGCGACCAGCGCCTCGCACGGGGCCGCGAACGCCGCTTCGACCTCGTCCGGCCCGGCCAGGGCGTTCGCGCCCGCCGCCACCGCGATCGTGTTCTCACCCGCCGCGTCCACGGTGATCAGGGCCACCCCGGAGGAGGCGCCGGCCACCACCCGCACGCCATGGGCGTCCACTCCCTCGGCCGCCAGCCCCGCCCGCAGCCGCGCCCCGAACTGGTCGTCGCCGCAGCAGCCGACCATCCGCACCGCCGCGCCCAGCCGGGCGGCGGCCACCGCCTGGTTGGCCCCCTTGCCGCCGGGGCCGGTGACCGCGCCCGCCGCCGACAGGACCGTCTCCCCCGGTGCGGGCAGGTGCGGCACGGCCAGTGAGATGTCGGTGTTGAGGCTGCCCACCACGGTCACCCGGGGAACCCCTGGGCTCCCGCTGGCCCCGGGACGCTGCCGCATGCGCCAACCGCCTCTCCGCCCGTCAGCCCGGGGAAACCAGGGTCTGCACCGGCCGTACCGGCAGGCAGAATGCACCCTACCCTGGCATTAGTGCCGCTGCGGTGACCCTGAGCGACGACACCGCGTCAGGTATCGTTTAAAGATCACTGCATTGCTGTCGCACTCCTCCGTGCGGACGCTGATACTCGGGATCGATCAGTCCGGACGGATCATCCAGCATGACCGCAGCTCGCTGGAACTCCTCGCCTCCCCCGGCGAACCCCTGCTCGGCGCCCACCTCAGCGACCTGGTCGCCGGGCCTTCAGCGGCTGACTCGCCGCTGAAGGGGCTGCTCGACGCCGCCCGCAGCGGCCGGGAAGCCACGGCCATGCTCGCGCTCAGCACCCGGCGCGACGATCCCATCGACGCCGTGGTCTCCATCCAGCCCATGCGCGGGACCGACGACAGCATCAGCGCGCTGGTGATCATGCGGATGCCGCCGCCCGCCGACGAGCAGTTCCTCGATCCGGCGCTGATGCGGCACGCGCTGCTCGACGACACCTTCCGCCAGATCGGCGCCACCCTCGACCTCGACCAGATGGCGCGCGGCCTGATCAACATCGTGGTGCCGCATTTCTGCAACTCGGCCGGGCTGGTGATGCTGGAGAGCCTGGTCGGGGCCGACGAGAGCCCGGCATACCCGGTGGACGGGTCGCATCTGATGCGCCGGCTGGCCGTCGCCAGCGACGACGGCGACCCGAGCCTGGACGCGGCGTTCCCCACCGGGGAGGTCCTGCGCTACCCGCCGGGGACGCCGTACACCGAGTGCATGGAGACCGGCAAGCCGGTACGGACCAGCAACGTGGACAACGACGAGGCGCTCCAGATTGCGGAGACCTGGCTGCGGCGGCCGGTCGCCAAGCTGCTGGTGGGCACGTCCATGCTGCTGCTGCCGCTCGACGCGCGCGACACCGTGCTCGGTTTCATCGTGTGCACCCGCCGCCCGGGTTTCCGCCCCTTCGACGCCTACGACACCGAGATCGGCATGGAGTTCGCCTCCCGGGCGGCGATCTTCCTCGACAATGCGCGGCGGTACAGCCGGGAGCGTGCCACCGCCCTCACCCTGCAGCGGAGCCTGCTGCCGACCGGCCTGTCCGCGCCGTGCTCGGTCGAGGTCCGGCACCGGTACCTGCCCGGCAGCCAGCTGATCGAGGTCGGCGGCGACTGGTACGAGTCGATCCCGCTGCCCGGCGCCCGGGTGGCGCTGGTGGTCGGCGACGTGGCCGGGCACGGGGTCCGCGCGGCCGTCACCATGGGCCGGCTGCGCACCGCGATCCAGACGCTGGCCATGCTGGAACTGCCGCCTGCGGAGTCCCTTCAGCAGCTCAACGAGCTCATGCGCACGCTGGGCGTGCAGGAGCCCCATTTCGCGACCTGTTGCTACGCCGTCTACGACGCGGTGCAGGGCACCTGCGAGGTCGCGTCAGCCGGCCACCTGCCCCCGCTGCTGGTGCGGCCCAGCGGCAACAGCGAGTTCCTCGACGTCGCGCCCGCCCCCCCGCTGGGGATCGGCGAGGGAATCATCCACAGCCGGACCTTCGAGATCGAGGACGGCAGCCTGTTCGTTCTGTACACCGACGGGCTGGTGGAGAGCCGGGGCAAGGACATCGACGACGGCCTGACACGGCTGCAGGAGGTGTTCGGCGCCGGGTCGGCCGACAGGCCGGTGGAGGAGCTGTGCAAGGCCACGCTGGCCGGCGCCTACGCCGACCAGCAGCGCGACGACATAGCGGTGCTGATCGCGCGGCTGAGCCGGATCGACGGCAGCCAGCTGGCGACCTGGGTGCTGCCCGGGGAGCTCACCTCGGCCGGGGAGGCCCGCGGGCTGGTGAGCGAGCCGCTGGAGAAGTGGGATCTGGCCAGCCTGGTGCCCACCACCCAGCTGCTCGTGTCCGAGCTGGTGACCAACGCGATCCGGTACACCCACGGCCCGGTCACCCTGCGCCTGGTGCTGGAGCGGACGCTGACCTGCGAGATCGCCGACTCATCACCGGCGCTGCCGAGGATGCGGTATGCGGCGAGGGACGACGAGTCCGGCCGCGGCCTGCAGATCGTCAGCCAGCTGTCGCTGCGCTGGGGCGCCCGGCGGACACCGGCCGGCAAGGTTGTCTGGTGTGAGCAGCAGTTCCCGCGCGGCTACACCCCGCCGATCCCGCCGATCCCGCCGGGCACCTGAGCACCGGCCGGGCCGGCCGTGGCCAGCCCGGAGCGGGGATCGGGCTGACCACGACAGGTGAGCCGTGGCCAGCCCGGAGCGGGGATCGGGCTGACCACGACAGGTGAGCCGAGGCCGACCCGGAGCGGGGGGCGGGCCGGCCACGGCGGCCCCGGTTAGCTGGCGCCGCGCTTGGTGTCCTGCGCGATTTCCTGCTTAATGTCTAGTTTCCCGTTTTGCATCAATCCGACCCGCTGCGCCCGGTTCGCAACCGTGCTGTCGTGGGTGACCAGGATCAGGGTGATCCCGTATTCGCGCCACAGCTTCTCGAGCAGGCCGATGATCTCGTCCCTGGTGCTCTCGTCGAGGTTCCCGGTCGGCTCGTCGGCCAGCACCACCGTGGGCTTCTTCACCAGCGCGCGGGCGATCGCCACCCGCTGCTGCTGCCCGCCGGACAGCTCCGACGGCAGGTGGCGGGCCCGGTCGGCGAGGCCCACGTCCGCCAGCGCCTGCGCCGCCTTGGTCTCCCGCTCGTGGCCCCCCATGCCGAGCGGCACCAGGGCGGTCTCGACGTTCTCCTGCGCGGTGAGGGTGGGGATCAGGTTGAACGTCTGGAAGACGAAGCCGATCGAATGCGCCCGCACCCGGGTGACCTGGCCCTCCCGCATGGCGGCCAGATCCTGGCCGTCGAAGTCCACCACGCCCGAGGTGGGCCGGTCCAGGCCGCCGAGGATCTGGAGCAGCGTGGTCTTCCCGTGACCGGTCGGGCCCTGGATGGCGAGCCACTCGCCGTCCTCGATCCGCAGGTCCACGCCGGCCAGCGCGGCGACCGTGGCCCGCCCCTTCTTGTAGTTCTTGGTGACACCGGACAGTTCGTACATGGCTGCTCCCTCACTCCACCCGTGCCAGTGCGTCGGCGGGGCGCAGCCGCGCGGCCCGCCATCCGCCGAACCCGCCGGCGATCAGCCCACCCGCGATGGCCAGCACCACGGCGAGCACCACCGCCGCGATCGTGACCTGCGCGTTGAGGTGGACGGTGACCGTGCTGGCCGCGTCCGCGGCCAGTCGCCGGAACCCGCCGCCACCGCCGCCACCGCCACCGCCGCCGCCACCACCGCCACCGCCGAACCCGCCGCCGCCGGGCGGCCCGCCGCCCGCGAAGGCACGGGCGCCGCCAGGGGTGCCCGAGCCGGTGACCAGGCCGGTGGTGGCGGTCAGTGGCTTGGAAACATGGGACACGAGCGCGGCCCCGGCGAAGCCGAGCGCGATGCCGCCCAGCCCGCCGATGATGCCGATGGTGATCGATTCACCGAGCACCTGGCCGACGATGCGCCTGCTCCGCCAGCCGAGCGCCTTGAGCGTGCCGAACTCCCGCACCCGCCGGGACACGGCCGACATGGTCAGCAGGCTCGCCAGCAGGAAGGCCGCGGCCAGGACCGCGATCGCCAGCCACTTGCCGAGGTTGCGGGCCAGGCTGGAGGCGCTCGCCAGCGACCCGGTCACCTCGTTGGCAAGGTCGCTGGAGGTGGTCACGGTCGCCGACGGCGAGATGTGCTTGATCTCCTTGGACACCGTCGTGATCATGGTGGCGCTGCTGGCGGCCACGTAGACCGTGTTCACCTGGTTCTTCATGCTGGCCAGCGCCTGCGCGCGGGCGAGCGGGATGTAGACGTTGGCCGGGCTGCCGCCCTGGGGCTGCTTGACGATCCCGATCACCTTGAACGAGGTCCCGCCGATGTTGATCTTCGAGGCGGTGGTGAGCTTGCTCTGCTTGGCGTAGCTGGCGTCGATGACGGCCACGTTCGCGTTCGCGTCCGCGGTGGTGAATGTCCGGCCCGAGCTGATCTTGCTGGAGCTGAGCGGGCCGACCTCGCCCGCGGATATCTGGGTGCCGTTCACCGTGAAGGTGTTGGTGCTGAACGACGACGCGAACCCGCCGCCGCCGCCACCGCCACCGCCGCCACCACCACCGCCGAAGCCGCCGCCACCGCCGGCCGAGGCGTTCGGGACCGTGCCGGAGATGGACAGGTCGGTCAGGGCCAGCGCGCCGCCTGCGGCGGCGACGCCGTGCAGCGCGGAGATCGAGGTGACCGACGAGGAGCTGATCGGGCCCAGCGCGCGGTTGAGGAGCACGCTCCGGCTGAACTTGGTGCCGGGCGCGGGCCGGGTGCCCCGCGTTCCGGTGCCGGCCTGGCCCCTGACGCGGAAGCCGAACGGCCCGCCGGTGCCTCCTGCGGGCGCCTTGGTGACGGTGATGTCGGTGCCCACCCCGTACAGCGAGTGCAGCACCGTGCTCTGCGCCTGGGCGACACCGGCGGAGGCGGCCGTCACCGTGATCACCAGGCCGATCCCGACGGCCAGGCCCAGCGCGATGAATATCACCTGCCGCATCCGCCGGCGCAGTTCACGCCGGAGGTACGTGAAAAACATGAAATTCCTCCAAGGGCTGCCCACCAGGGAACGGCCAGGGCCGGGCGCACTGCCGCGCCAGGTCGAATGCTTTCGGTCGTGGCTGAGGGCAAGCTGAGGGAGGGCTGCGGGATGGCTGGGATCCGGGTGGGGCCTGGAGCGGCATCACGGCCCCGGGTAATCGGCAGCGGAAACGCCGATTACCCGGGGCCGCACTGCCGGGGAGAACCGGCGGGCCCACACCGTCCCGCGAGGACGGTGAGAGCGAGGGCGGCTAGTTGTTGCGGATGGCGCGGAGGGAGGCGCTGAGGGAGCCCATGGTGGCTAGGACGGCGGAGGGCTCGTAGCCGCAGTGTGCCATGCAGTTGGCGCAGCGGGGGTCCTTGCCGCGGCCGTAGGAGTCCCAGTCGGTGGTCTCGATGAGCTCGGCGTAGGTCTTGGCGTAGCCGTCGGCCATCAGGTAGCAGGGGCGCTGCCAGCCGAGCAGCGAGTAGGACGGGATGCCCCAGGCGGTGCACGCGAAATCGGTCTTGCCTTCGAGGAAATCGAGGAAGAGCGGGGAGTGGTTGAGGCGCCAGCGGCGGCGGTTGCCGTTAGCGAACGCCTTGCGGAACAGCTCCCTGGTCTCGGTCACGCCCAGGAAGTGCTCCTGGTCGGGCGCTTTCTCGTAGGCGTAGGCGGGCGAGATCATCATCTGGTCCACGGCCAGGTCGTCGTTGAGGTAGTCGAGCACGTCGATGACGGTCTGCGGGGTGTCGGTGTTGAAGAACGTGGTGTTGGTGGTGACCCGGAACCCGCGCCGCTGGCACTCCCTGATCGCCGCGACCGCCTCGTCGAACACGCCTTCCTTGCACACCGACTCGTCGTGCCGCTCGCGCAGCCCGTCGACGTGCACCGCCCAGGCGAAGTAGCGCGACGGGGTGAACTTGTCCAGCTTCTTGGGGATGAGCAGTGCGTTCGTGCACAGGAAGACGTACTTCTTCCGCTTGACCAGCTCGGCGACCAGCACATCGATCTGGGGGTGCATGAGCGGCTCCCCGCCGGCGATGGACACCATCGGCGCGCCGCACTCCTCGATCGCGGCCAGCGCCTGCTCGACCGGCATCCGCTGCTTGAGCAGCGTGTGCGGCTGCTGGATCTTCCCGCAGCCAGCGCACTTGAGGTTGCAGGCGAACAGCGGCTCGAGCTCGACCAGCAGCGGGAACTTGTCCTTGCGGGTCAGCTTCTGGCGCATGAGGTACGCCCCGATCCGCAGGCTCTGGCGCAGCGGCATGGTCATGGCGACCTGACCTCCTTGGGCAGGCTGAAACGGATGGATTCGGTGGTGGTCACCCGCTCGCTCACCTCCACCGGGCCGAGGCCCGCGAGCGCGGCCACGATCTGGCCGACCACGGCAGGCGGCGCGGACGCTCCCGCGCTGACGCCGACCGTGGTGACCCCGGCCAGCCAGCCGAGCTCGATGTCGCCCGGGCCGTCGATGAGATGGGCCGGGACACCGGCCCGCTCCGCGGTCTCCACCAGGCGCAGGGAGTTGGACGAGTTCGCGGAGCCGGCGACCAGCACCAGGTCGGACTCGGCGGCGACCGCGCGCACGGCCTGCTGCCGGTTGGTGGTGGCGTAGCAGATGTCGTCGCTGCCCGGCGCCCGCAGCGCCGGGAACCGCTCCCGCAGCGCGCCGGCCACCTCGGCGGCCTCGTCCACGGCGAGCGTGGTCTGCATCAGGTAGGCGACCTTGCCCGGGTCCGGCGGGCGCAGCCGGGCGACGTCGGCGGCGGTCTCCACCAGGGCCATGGCCTCCGGCGCCTCGCCCAGCGTCCCCTCGACCTCCTCGTGGCCGGCGTGCCCGATCAGCGCCACCAGGTACCCGTCCGCGGCGAACCGGCGTGCCTCGGCGTGCACCTTGGACACCAGCGGGCAGGTGGCGTCCACAGTGACCAGCCCGCGCCGGTCCGCTTCCTCCCGCACGGCCGGAGAGACGCCGTGCGCGGAGAACACCACGCACGCCCCGTCCGGGACCTCGGCGAGCTCGTCCACGAACACCGCGCCGCGCTGCTCCAGATCGGCCACCACGTGGGTGTTGTGCACGATCTGCTTGCGCACGTACACCGGTGGCCCCTGCCGCTCCAGCACCTTCTCGACGATCTCGATCGCCCGGTCCACCCCGGCGCAGAACGACCGCGGCCCGGCGAGCAGGACCCGCCGCCGGCCGGCCGCTGCCGCCCACCGGGTCAGGGCCGGCCCGGCCGCCCGCAGCGACCGCAGCGCCCGCAGACCCCCGGCCAGCGCCGCCGGGCTCCGCAGCGGCCGCTGCGGCGTGTCGGAGATGGCCCGCACCACCGCCACCGGCCGCCCGCCGGCCGCGCCAGCCAGCCACGCCGACTCCAGGTCGACCGCCAGCGCGTCCGGCTCCACCGCCCGCGCCCGCTCCCGGCCCCCCGCCAGCCGCGCCACGCTCACGACCGGCCCGGCGGCGACCGCCAGCCCCGCCCTGCGCAGCTCCCCCGCCAGCAGCACCGCCGACGGGCACGCGGTAGTCGTGGTCCCGTCCGTGACCTCGGTGGCCACCACCAGGTCACCGGGACTGAGGTCCCCGGTCAGCCCGCCGCCGGTCCCCGCCACCACCAGCGCGCCAAACGTTTCCTGCCGGAGCCTGTCCCCCTGCCGCCGCGCGCGCCCTGGCCCGTACCCACTGACCCGGACCTCGCCACCCCCGCCGATCCCCCGCCGCACCGCCCGGGCCTCCGGCAGCAACGGCGCACACACCACCAGCCGCCCGCCCGTCCCCGCAGCACCAGCCACATCGGGCCTCTCGCCGGACGCCACGCCTGCCGCCCCAGCGGTCGCGCCCGCTACGGCCCCGGCGCCAGACTCTGCCTTTTCGGCCGTCATGACGTCCCTGCCACGTATCTGCCGAGCGCGCTCACCGGGAACACCAGCCGGTACAGGTGATAGTTCAGGTAGAAGTCCCGCGGGAACCCGGTCCCGGTGTACTGCGGCTCATCCCACGTCCCGTCCTCCCGCTGGTGGTCGATGAGCCACTGAACGCCCCGTTCCACGGCTGGGCTGTGTTGCTGGGCGTGCGCACGGCCTGGGCCTGGACCACCGCCATCCTCCGCTGCGAGCAGCGCCAGCAGCGCCCACGCCGTCTGCGACGCAGTCGACTCACCGCGCCCCGCCAGCCCTGGGTCGTCGTAGGAGCGCATGTCCTCGCCCCACCCGCCGTCGGGATTCTGGTGCGCTTCCAGCCAGGCGACCGCGCGCCGGATGGCGGGCTTGTCGGGCCTGACTCCCGCCGCGATGAGCGCGGGCACCACGGCGCCGGTGCCGTAGACGTAGTTCGCGCCCCACCGGCCGAACCAGGAGCCGTCGTCTTCCTGCGCCCGCAGCAGCCAGACCACGCCGCGCCGGGCGGCCCGGCTGCCGGCCAGGCCCTCGGCCGCCAGCGCCTCGACCACGTGCGCGGTGACGTCGGCCGAGGGCGGGTCCACGACCGCGCCGAAGTCGCAGAACGGCAGCTTGGTCACCAGCGCGGAGGTGTTGTCGGCGTCGAAAGCGCCCCAGCCGCCGTCGCGGGACTGCATGCCGGTCATCCAGCGCACCCCGCGCTGGATCGCCGCCCGCCGGACGGCGCCGTCCCGCGCCCCCGCCGGGCCGCCCGCCCGGCGCAGCGCCAGCACGGTCTCCGCGGTGTCGTCGATGTCGGGGTAGATGTCGTTGTCGAACTCGAACGCCCAGCCGCCGGGCGCCAGCGACGGCCTGCGTACCTGCCAGTCGCCCGGGCCGGTGATCTCCTCGCCGAGCAGCCAGCCGACCGCGGCGGTGAGCGCGGCGTGGTCGGGCGGCAGGCCCGCGTCGGCGAGCGCGATCACAGCCAGCACGGTGTCCCACACCGGTGACTGGCAGGCCTCCAGCCGCCGCACCGGGCCGTCCGGGGTCTCCTCGGTGATCGTGAACCGCTCCAGCCCGGCGAGGCCGCGCTTGATCACCGGATGGCCGGGCCCGTAGCCAAGCAGGTGCAGGGCGATCAGCGAGTAGACCCAGGGTGGCTGGATGCCGCCCCAGCAGCCGTCCTGCT
>Ga0335077_10011509_pt1 | contig 11065 bp, 6 predicted proteins | sample Lox_Sample_31_FD_207151 | JGI IMG/M metagenome (GOLD analysis project Ga0335077, IMG submission 207151) | Soil microbial communities from Loxahatchee National Wildlife Refuge, Florida, United States - Lox_Sample_3.1 | ecosystem: Environmental > Terrestrial > Soil > Wetlands | place: USA: Florida...
TCGCCCGCACCTGTCCGGCGCCGCGAGCGAGTGGCTCGCAAGCCTGAGCGCGGCGGAGACGGCCTCGTGGCTGATCGGCGGCATCGCCTGGCAGGAGCTGCCGTTCAAGCCAGAGGGCCTCGCCGCACAGGTTGCGCTCGCTGGCGAGTTCGTGCTCGCGCCGTTGCCGAACCACATGTTCACGCGCGATACGTCGGCCTGGTCATACAACGGCGTGACCATTCATGCGATGGCGAAGCCGGCGCGGAGGCGAGAGTCGCTCCACCTGGACGCGATCTACCGCCACCATCCGCTGTTTGCCGATGTCGAGCACGAGGTCTGGAGCGACGGTATGGCGCTTCCGGCCACGATGGAGGGCGGCGACATCCTCGTGATCGGCAACGACACCGTCCTGATCGGGATGGGAGAGCGCACGCGGCCCGCCGCCGTCGAGGCCTTCGCTGAATGGGTCTTTGCGGCCGGCGGCGCGATGCGTGTCATCGCGGTCACGCTGCCGCCCCAGCGCTCCAGCATGCACCTCGACACCGTGCTGACCATGGTCGATCGCGACGCGTTCACGGTTTTTCCGGAGCTGCGGGACACGATGACCGCGTACTTACTCGCGCCGGGTCGGAACGGCGTGACGGTCGAGCGCCAGGGCGAGCTCTTCGCGACGGTCGCGCACGCGCTCGACCTGCCCGAGGTACGCCTGTTCGAGACCGGCGGCGACCTGTACGAGCAAGAGCGCGAGCAGTGGGACGACGGCAACAACGTACTCGCGCTCGAGCCCGGCGTGGTCGTCGCCTACGAGTTCAACGCCGACACGAACGCTCGCCTGCGCGACGGGGGGATCGAGGTGATCACGATCGCCGGCTCGGAGCTCGACCGCGGGCGCGGCGGCCCACGCTGCATGTCGTGTCCGATCGAGCGCGACGCGCTGCCCGACAACGCCTAGGAGACCAAATGGCCACCGTCACCACAAGCGCGACGCCGACCGACCTACTGCGTATCGCCGATCTGGACCCGACGCAGTTCGAGTACCTGCTCGATCTCGCGTCGGAGATGAAGCACGATCGCAGCGGCTGGCACGAGTCCTTCCGCGGCGAGACCGTTGCGCTTTTCTTCGAGAAGCCGTCCACGCGCACCCGAGTCTCGATGGCTGCAGCTGCGACGCGCCTCGGGCTCGAGCCGCTCGGTCTGCGACCGGACGAGCTGCAGCTCGGCCGCGGCGAGCCGGTCGCGGACACCGCGCGCGTCCTCGCGAGCTTCGTCGTTCTGATCGCGATCCGGACGTTCGCGCAGACGGAGCTCGAGGAGGTGGCGCAGGCCTCGGACGTGCCGGTCGTGAACGCCCTCTCCGACACCCACCATCCGGTTCAGGCCCTCGCCGACCTGCTGACCATTCGCGAGCGCTTCGACTCGCTAGCGGGACGCCGGCTCGCCTACGTCGGCGACGGCAACGACAACGTCGTACACTCGCTCCTCGAGGCGGGCGCCCTCACCGGGCTCGACGTCACGGTCGCGTGCCCCGTGGGCTACGGGCCGAACGCCGAGATCCTGGCAGCGGCACAGGAGACCGCAAGAGCCTCGGGGGCGACACTGTCGGTGGTGCGGGATCCACAGGAGGCGGCGCGTGGAGCGGACGCCCTGTACGCCGACGTCTGGGTCTCGATGGGCGAGGACGCGCAGAAGGAGCAGCGGCTCCACGACCTCGCCGGCTATCAGATCGACAGTGCCCTGATGGCGCTCGCGGCGCCCGATGCGGTCTTCCTCCACTGCCTCCCCGCCCACCGCGGCGAGGAGGTGGCTTCGGACGTGATCGACGGCCCTCAGTCGGCCGTCTGGCAGCAGGCCGCGAACCGGCTGCCGACCGAGCAGGCCGTCTTCTACGCGCTGATCAGCGGGGACTGGACGCATGGCACGCACGCCGACGAAGGACGCTGAGCGATCCAGTCGCGGTCGCGTGGTCGCAGCTGTCGGCGGCAACGCGCTCCTGCGCCGCGGCGAGCCGCTCGAGGCCGACGTGCAGCGGACGAACGTCGAGCAGGCGGCCGCCTCGCTCGGCTCTCTCGCGGCCGACTACGAGCTCGTCGTCACGCACGGCAACGGGCCGCAGGTCGGCCTGCTCGCGCTGCAGGCGGCGGCGTACACGAAGGTGAAGCCGTACCCGCTCGACGTGCTCGACGCCGAAACGGAGGGAATGATCGGCTACCTCCTCGAGGAGGGCCTCCGGAAGTCCCTGCCGGACAGGGCGGCGGCAACGCTGCTGACGCAGATCATCGTCGACCCGTCCGATCCCGCCTTCGGGAAGCCGACGAAGCCGATCGGCCCGTTCTACGGGAAGACGGAGGCGCAGCAGGTCACGACCGCCCTTGGCTGGACGATGGCGCAGGAGTGCGGCTCGTACCGGCGGGTCGTGCCCTCTCCCGAGCCGCGCGGGATCGTCGAGCTCACGACGATCGAGCTGCTCGTCGGCGCCGGCGTGATCGTCGTCTGCGCCGGCGGCGGAGGCATCCCGGTCGTCCGCGACAACGGTGGGCTCCGCGGCGTCGAGGCGGTGATCGACAAGGATCTCGCGTCGGCGCTGCTCGCCGAGCAGCTCGGCGCCGCCGTCCTGCTCCTCCTGACCGACGTCGAGGCCGTCGAGCGCGACTGGGGAACCCCGCAGGCCGCGAGGATCGGGCACACCACGCCGCAGGAGCTGCGCTCCATGCGCTTCGAGCGGGGCTCGATGGCGCCGAAGGTCGAGGCGGCGTGTCGCTTCGTGGAGCGGACGAGCGGGATCACCGCCATCGGCGCGCTGGCCGACGCGCCCGCGCTCGTCCGCGGCCGCGCAGGGACCTGGATCTCAGGCGCCGGGAGCTGACGCGATGGCGGCGACCGAGCAGACGCCGCCGGCCCCGACTGCCTCCCCTCCTTCACTGACGCAGGGAGAAGAGCTCGACCTCGCCACGTCCGCGGCGCTACCCGCCGCGGACGCGCTCGCCAAGCTCGGCTCCTCCGACAGCGGGCTGTCGACCGCGGAGGCGACCCGGCGCCTGGGCGTCTACGGGCCGAATGCGCTCCCCACGCACGGGGTCGGCGCCTGGACGGCGCTCGCTCGCCAGCTGCACAGCCCGCTCCTGCTCCTCCTCCTCGTCACGGCCGCTGTGGCGGGCGCGGTCGGGGATCACACGGACGCGGCGATCATCGGCGCGATCGTGGCCATGAGCGTCGGCCTGAGCTTCTTCAACGAGTATCGCTCCGAGAAGGCGGTCGAGGAGCTGCACTCCAAGCTCTCGCACAAAGCCTCGGCTGATCGCGACGGTGCGCCGACCGACGTCGACGTCTCCGCGCTCGTGCCGGGCGACGTCGTGTACCTGAAGGTCGGCGACAAGGTGCCCGCAGACTTGCGTCTGCTCGAGGTGCACGAGCTCGAGTGCGACGAATCGGCGCTGACCGGCGAGTCCCAGGCCGCGGAGAAGACGGCCGACGCGCAATCGGCCGGCGACTCGCCGCTCGATCTGCGCTCGTGCGCGTTCATGGGCACGGTCGTGAGCGCAGGCGACGGCCTCGGCGTCGTCGTCTGCACCGGAACCCGCACCGCCCTCGGCGGCATCGCCAAGCACCTCGGCGACACGCAGGGCCAGACCCAGTTCCAGAAGGGTCTCCAGAGCTACTCGAAGATGCTGGCGACGATCACTGCGACGCTCGCGGTCTCGATCTTCGTCATCAACGTATTGCTCGGCCGGTCGATCCTCCAGTCGGCCCTCTTCTCCCTCGCGATCGCGGTCGGCCTGACGCCCCAGCTTCTGCCGGCGATCGTTACGGTCAGCCTCGCGACCGGATCGCGCCAGCTGGCGAAGAAACACGTGGTCGTGAAGCGTCTGATCAGCATCGAGGACCTCGGCAACGTCCAAGTGCTGTGCACGGACAAGACCGGGACGCTGACCCAGGGCCAGATCTCCTTCACACAGACGCTCGACGGCGCCGGCAAGACGGACGACGACACCCTCGCCCTCGGCCTCGCCTGCAGCAGCAAGACCGGCAACGAGATCGACCGGGCGCTCTGGTCGGCGGCACCGAGCGGTTACGCCGGCTCGCCGCCGCTCGACGAGCTGCCCTACGACCACGAGCGGCAGCTCGCCTCCGCCCTCGTCGACACTCCGCAGGGGCGGCTACTGGTCTCAAAGGGAGCGCCGGAGGCGGTGCTGGCCCGCTGCACGAGCGTACCCGCGGAGGCGCAATCCACCCTCGACGGCCTCTTTGAGTCCGGCGCGCGCGTCGTTGGCGTCGCGAGCCGTCGCTTCGCGGGTGACCACCTCGACGCCCCCGACGAGCAGGGTCTCTCGCTCGATGGGTTCCTGTGCTTCACCGACCCGGTCAAGCCCGACGCGCGCGACTCGATCGCAAAGCTCGCCAAGCTGGGTATCGACGTCAAGATCCTCACCGGCGACAACGGCAAGGTGGCGGCGCACCTCTGCGGCCAGGTCGGTCTCGACTCGGGCACGGTCGTCACGGGGCAAGATCTGGACAAGCTGGACGACAGCGCCTTGAAGGCGCTCGCGCCGAAGACGACCATCTTCTCCCGCGTCACGCCGGAGCAGAAGTCGCGCGTCATCCAGGCCCTGCGCGGTCTCGACCTGGATGTCGCATACATGGGCGACGGCGTCAACGACGTGATCGCGCTGCACGACGCCGACGTCGGCATCTCCGTCGACTCTGCCGTCGACGTCGCGAAGGATGCCGCAGACGTCGTCCTGCTTGAAACGGACCTCGGCGTCCTTGCCGACGGCGTCATGGAGGGTCGGCGCATCTTCACGAACACGACGAAGTACGTCCTGATGGGCACCTCGTCGAACTTCGGGAACATGTTCTCAGCCGCCGGCGCGTCGCTCTTCCTCTCGTTCCTGCCGATGCTGCCTACACAGGTCCTCTTGAACAACCTCCTCTACGACGTGAGCGAGATGACGATTCCGACCGATGACGTCGACCCGGAGCTGCTTGCGCGACCGGCGAGATGGGACATCGCCATGATCCGTCGCTTCATGGCCTTCTTCGGCCCGATCTCGAGCATCTACGACTTCCTCACCTTCGGCGTCATGCTCCGTGTCTTCCATGCCGGCCCGGTGCTGTTCCACTCCGGCTGGTTCGTCGAGTCGCTGACGACGCAGACGCTCGTCGTCTTCGTCATCCGCACGCGCCGTGTTCCCTTCTTCAAGAGCCGTCCGAGCCGGCCGCTTCTATTGACGACGCTTGTCGTCGCCGCTTTCGGCATGGCCCTGCCGTACATCCCTCCCCTCGCGCACCTATTCGGCTTCACGCCGCTCCCCGCGAGGTTCTTCGGAATCCTCTTCGCGATGATCGCGACCTACTTCGTGCTCGTGCAGTTCGGCGTGCAGTTGTTCTTTCGGCCGAAGGCGGCCGCCGGGTCTTCGAGCGTGTAGGCCGGGACTAGCGTCCTACTCGGGCGCGCCCGGCGGATGCTCGTGCTCGACATCGTGCTCCTCGCGCAGGGCCGCGCTCACGCCGAACTCGCTTCCGGGCACACCCATGTTTCCGCCGGCCTCGACCACGTCGCCCGCCTCGAGAGCCTCGACATCCGGCCGGTCGCGAAGGGCCTGCTCAGCCAGACTCTCGTCGTGGCGTCTCCACGCGCGCCGAAGTGTCTCGAACAAATGCACCCGCATAAGTATGAGGGAAGGCGGCCGTGGATTCGACCGTCGTGTGGGGTGCGCATACAAGTTAGCCACGATCACTGCCGTCGCCGACGTCAAGCGGCAGTTCGACGTGGATCGATGTCCCAGCCCCCGGGGGGCTCTCGACGAGGATCCGCCCGCCGAGCGCCTCGACGCGATCCTTCACCCCCACGAGCCCCGAGCGGCGGGCGAAGATCGCCCCGCCGACCCCGTCGTCCCGCACACGCACGCGCAGGGCGCCGTCGGCGACCTCGACAACGACTTCGACGGCGGAGGCTTCGGCGTGCTTCGCCGCGTTCGTCAGTGCCTCGGACACGACGTAGTACGCGGCCACCTCGATCGGCTCGGGCAGTCGCCCGTCCACGTGGGCCTCGAGCTTCGCCGGGACGGAGGAGCGTCGGGCGAGCATCTTCAGCGCCGGGCCCAACCCACCCTCGGCCAGGACGGCGGGATGGATCCCCTGGGCCAGCGTGCGAAGTTCCTCGACGGCGTCGGTTACTCCGACTGCGGCGCGCCCGAACTCCGCCGCGAGATCTCCGAGCTCGGGCGGCACCGCGGCCTGCGCGGCACGCAGCTGCAACGCAAGTGAGACGAGTTGTTGTTGCGCGCCATCGTGGAGGTCGCGCTCGATTCGACGCCTCGTCTCGTCGGCCGTGGCGACGATGCGCGCGCGCGACGCCGTCAACTCGGCTTGCCCCTCCGCATTCGAGATGGCCGTGGCGAGGAGTTCGGTGAACTCGGCGAGGCGACGCTCGGCGTCGGGATGGACGTCCTTCCCTCCCGCGACCGACGAGACGACGACGCCCCAGAGGCGGCCGCCGACCGTGATCGGAACCCCGACTCCGGTGGTGATGTCGCGCGCCTGCGCTTCCGCGATCAAAAGGCCGGACGCGGTCGCGTAGGTGTCGAGGCGCGCGGGCCGGCCGCTCTCATAGACCATCGTTGTGAGGTTGTGTCCACCGAGCGGGAGTGTCGCCTCGTCGCTGACCGCACGCCCGCCGTCCCACGCGCCGACATAGGTGACCGTGCGGTCCTCGTTGTAGCGTCCGATGTAGGCGAACTCGGACGGCAACACCCGTTGGACTTCTTCCGCGACCGCTGCAAAGACCTCCGGAGACGGCGCGCCGCTCGCGGCGAGCGTTGCCACACGGCGCAGCGCCGCCTGCACGTTCGCGACCTCGCGCAGCTCTTCGCGGGCTTCAGTATTGGAAAGCGCCGCCGCGACGAGCTCGGTGAACTCGGCCAGACGCTGCTCCGCTCCCGCCGGGAAGGCGTCCTCGGCGCGGGCGTTGACGACCATGACGCCCCAGAGCCGCCCGGCCAGGCTGATCGGTGCGCCCACCGAGGACCGCATCCCGCTCGTCTGCACCGCCTCCGAGATGTCGCTCGCGTCGGAGTAGCGGTCGATCCGCACCGGCTGTTGCCGCTCGTGGACGAGGGTGCTCGCGTTGTGCCCCCCGAGGCTCAACGTGCGGGGCGCAACGATCTCCCCGCTACGGCTCCACGTTCCGGCGAACGTGACCGTATGGTCGGTGGAGTAGCGTCCGACCGACGCAAGCGCCGCGGCCGGCAGCAGCTGGCCGACCTCTGCGGCGACGGCCGTGAAGACGTCCTCTGGCGGCGCCCCCTCGGCGACGAGTGTCGCCACCCGCCGCAATGCGGCCTGCTCGTCTGCAACCGTACGGAGCTCGTCGCGCGCTTGCGAGTTTGCAATCGCAGTCGAGATCAGCTCGGTGAACGCTGTCAATCGCCTCTCCGTATCAGGCGAAGCCACCTTCCTGCCAGTCGCCGCGGCGATCATGATCCCCCACAACTGGCCGGAGACTGTGATCGGCACGCCGACCGAGGAGCTGACGCCCAACGCGCGCGCTTCTTCCACGTCGTCGCCCATCGCGTCCTCGTAGGTGTCGAGACGCGCAGGCTGACATGTTTCGTGGACGAGGCTTGCGACGTTTCGTCCGCCCAACGCATTCGTCGTTCCCACAACGATGGGAATGCCGGTGGTGGTCGATCCACCGACGTAGGTGACGGCGTCATCCTCTCCATAGCGTCCGATGACGGCAACGTCCGCAGGAAGGAGCCGCGCAGCCTCCTCGGCGACCGCCGTGAACACCTCCTGCGGCGGTGCGGCTTCGGCCACGAGCGTTGCCACGCGCCGCAGGGCCTCCTGTTCGTCGACGAGCGCGGTCACTCGCGCTCCCGACTCCGCGTTGGCAATCGCTGTCGCGACGATCTCGGTAAAGGCGGCCAGCCGATCCTCGACTCTCTCTGGGAGTACCTTCTCGCTCCCAGATGCGGCGACGACCACACCCCAGACCTGACCGGCGACGGTGATCGGCGCGCCGGCCGACGACTGGGCGCCGAAGGCGCGCGCGATGGCGGTTGCCGGAGCGTCGTCGGCGAGGCGATCGACACGAGCGGGTTGCTGCGTCTCGAACACGAGCGTGTGGAGGTTGCGACCGCCGAGGGGGAACCGCTGGCCGGCGGTCGGAGGCTCGCCGGCGCGGCTCCATGTCCCGACGAACTCGGCCGTTTCGTCGCCGTGATAGCGGCTGACGACCGCGAAATCCGCACTGGGGACCACCTTTCCCACCTCCTCGGCGACAATCGCGAACACTGCGCTCGGTGGCTCGCCGCGAGCGACGAGTGTCGCCACACGGCGGAGTGCGGCCTGCTCCTCGGCGAGCACGCGGTGGCGCTGCTCCGCCGCGCGCAGGTCCGCTTCGGCCTGCCGCCGGTCCGTCACGTCGCGTCCGACGGAGTAGATCTGTCGCTCCTGCTGCACGGGAGTCGCCGTCCACTCGATCCACCGATACGAGCCGTCCTTGCAGGCGTAGCGGTTCTCGAACGACGCGGTCGTCGCTCGTTCCTGGAGGCGACTGCTCTCGGCCTCGGTCCGGATGCGGTCGTCGGGGTGGACGAACTCGACGTACGGTCGCGCCAGTGCCTCCTCCTCGCTGTAGCCGAGGAGCTGCTCGAAGGCCGGGTTGACGCGCTTGAAGTAACCGTCGAAGCCGCTAACGGCGATGAGGTCGGGTGTGAGAGTGAAGAGCCGGTCGAGCTCGGCCTTCGCCTTCTCTCGCCGCTCTGCGAACACGCCGAGCATCCGCGCGAGCATGGCGAGCAGCAGCCCGCCGGCCAGGACGATCCAGGGGAGCGCTGCGGTCGCGCCGCTGACGCCGCTGCGAGGTACCGACACCTCGAACGGGATGCCGGCCTCCGTGAACCGGCTGCTCGCCGGCGCCGCCCCATGCAGATCGCCCGCTGACCCACCACCCGCCCTGATCTGGAGCGACGGCAGCGCGGGCGGGTTGACGCCACCGGTATCGGTGACCGCCTCGAGTAGCCACGACGCCGGAACGAAGCCGACCGCGTAACCGGAGTAGACGCCCTGCACGTCAACACGCTCGGCCGACTCCACGAGGAAGAGGCCGGGCGTTCCGTCAGCGAGCTGGAGGAGCGGCGTCGCAGTCACGGCGAACTCCGTCTGCGGGCGGGTGATCGCCTTGACAACAGCCGCGATTGCGCCGAGGTCCACGCCCTCAGTGCTCATCGGCGGGCCACCTGTGGCGAACGTCGCGGGGTAGTACGTCCTCTCCGGCCCGACCGGGCTGAGTGTGCCGGTCGGGGAGGGAGCGACGATCCGGTGTCCGGTACGGCGCTCGTAGGCCGCGCGGGAGGCCGCGGGGACCCGCTCGACCCATCCCGCCGCCAGAAGGCCGCTCGGCGCGAGCCACAGCGCACCGACCTGCACGAACTGGGCCTGCGTGAGCGGCGTCGACTCACTTGCGAAGAGAAGTCGTACCCCGTCGACCAGCGTCATCGCCTGCTCGACGCGGTCCCTCACCCGAACGGCCGCGAGCTCGGCGCGGTGGTCAGAGTCGCGCTGCGCGTTCGAGGCGCCGATCGCTCGCACGACGAAGAAGCCGGCGACGCTCAGAACGAGCAAGACGCCTACCGGGCCGAACTGCCGAAGTCGCATGCTCACTGGCAGCTGGACATTCTCCGCTTCACACGGCGGCTGCGCCAGGGTAGAGTCGGCCGGTCGTCCCGGAGGGCGCATGAAGGTCCTGACGGTCGTTATCGCTATCGCAGGCGCACTGCTCTTCTCGGGAAGCGGTGGGGCCCGGCGTCCGCCGCAACTCGGGGCGGTCCTGAACGGTCTCGACAACCCGTACTTCGTCGCGATGTACCAAGGTGTCAAAGACGAGGCGGCCGGGCTGCATGTGCCGGTGTCCTTCCGGGCGCCGCAAAGCCACGCCGACGTGTCCCGCCAGGTCGCAGAAGTCCGTGCGGTCGTGGCGAGCAAGAAGGAGTGCTACGCGATCTCCCCAATCGATCCGGCACACCTCGTGAGCCCGCTGCACGGGGTGCGCCAACCCGTGGTCTTTCTGGACAGCCCGCTCGATCGCGCCACCGCAGGGAAGGAAGGCCTGCGGATCGCCACGGCGATTGGATCGAGCGACTACGGAGCCGGAAAGCTCGCGGGCGCTGAGATGGTCTCTCTGCTTCACGGCAAGGGGCAGGTGGCGCTGATCGGCGGCTTTCCGACCGGCAACGGCGTGCTCCGCCTGAACGGATTCGAGCGCGCCGTCGCGGGGACGGGCGTGCGGGTCGTTGCCCGGGCGAACGCCAGCTACGTGCGCGTCACGGCCGAGGCCGCCGCCGCCGGGATGCTCCGCAACCATCCCAAGCTCGCCGGCTTCTTCGCCGCGAACGACCTGATGGCCCTCGGGGCCGCAGACGCAGTAAGTGCCGCGGGCAGGACCGGGGAGGTGGCGATCATCGGGATGGACGGCATCACGGAGGCGCTCGCGGCGATACGGGCCGGGACGATGAGCGCGACGGTGTCGCAGTATCCGTATGTCATGGGGAGGATGGCGGTCGAGGCGTGCCTAGCTGCCACGCGCGGGGTCGTCCTTCCGGGCCGCGTCGACGCCCCGCTCGCGGTCATAACGAAGGCGAACGTGGCCCGCGCGTCCGCAGTGTTCCCGCGTCCGTTCCAACACTATTCCGACCCGTTCGCCCGACTGATCCGCTAGAGCCGAGCTCGCCCGCGCGCCGATGTCGGCGAATGTCCGCATTACGCGGCTGCTGCGGAACGCCGGCGGGGCCGCGCCGGCGGTCTTACGAGGCGGGGCTTTTCTCGGCGACCCAGGCGTCGCGCGGTCCTCCTACGGCTGCTAGGACCCAAACGGCACTGCGGTCCGTCGCCGATCTGCAAAAGTCTGCCGGCGTGCCGGGAGCGTGCTCGCTCGACCTCCTCTGTGGTCCATAAGGTCGGAACTCGACCCCTGATCCAGGCCGGTCGTGAACGTGCTGACCGCGCCACTCGGCGTGATACGACCGATCACCGATGCCGTGGTGGCGAGAGAGCCCCACCAGAGTGCACCGTCGGAACCCGCCAC
>Ga0335077_10011512_pt1 | contig 11063 bp, 6 predicted proteins | sample Lox_Sample_31_FD_207151 | JGI IMG/M metagenome (GOLD analysis project Ga0335077, IMG submission 207151) | Soil microbial communities from Loxahatchee National Wildlife Refuge, Florida, United States - Lox_Sample_3.1 | ecosystem: Environmental > Terrestrial > Soil > Wetlands | place: USA: Florida...
GACCCGCCACCGGTAATCGGCAGTTGGGCCGTAATCGAGCCCGCCGCGGGCTTTGGCGCGAGAGGTTGTAGCGCGGCGGCTGTACCGGAGGCGGCCCCGCCCGCGGTAGCCGTAGGCCAATATTGCCGCCCGTCGCTCGTTAGCGTTACGCTGCCGCTTCCGCTCGCGTCTAGCGCGACTAATGCCGCGCCCGCGAGAACCGGCGCTCCGTTCGCGGCGACGACAGTGACCGCGTTCGGCTTCGCGCCGCTGGCGCCGGGGAGGTTCGTTTGCTTAATCGTCAGCGGTCGCTGGCCGACGGCGGGGGTCGGAAGCGCGATGCGGACAGGGCCGCTAGACGCGTCTACGTGGATGACGTCTTCGTTGCCGGCGACCGTATAGTTACTAGTTACGGTAACGACGGTCGGAGCGGACGACGCCGGGATGCGCGCGGCGAGGTCGGCGATATTCTGCTGGACGCGGTCCAGGTTGTCGTCGCCAGTTGGGAGGCGGCTAAACGGCAGTCCCATTGGCAGACCGCGCTTAAGCCGACCAGGACTTGGCGTACAGATATGCGCTAGGCGAGCCCATTCCGCCGGACGGAGTAAACGAGACGCGGATATGGCGGACAGAGCAATGTCCGTCCGGCTGGACAATTTGCGACGTCGCGTCCGAGACGGAAGCGACCGCGGCGGGCTTGTTAAACAACGCCGTAATGTCGCTCCAATGCCCAAGGTTTCCCGGCGAGCCGTAAGCGCCTCCCTGAGCAGGCGACTGCGATGTTTGCGTCGCGAAGTCGTTCGACCCTTCGATCTTCCACGTCCCCGTTGGCGGCGCTTGCGTCATCGAAAGAGAAAGCGCGACGTCGGGGCCGAACGTCTCGTCGACGAACGTATGATGCCCAGCGATCGTCAGCGTGTCGTCCAAAACGCTGTCGACCAAAAAGCTGCCATTATTTTCATCGTTCGCGGCGCCGGAGACTGTAATCGTCGAGCCCTCGAGTCCGGTAAAATCGTTACCTGGCAGCGTAAACGTAGACGTTGCGGCGTCGACGCTCCCGGGGCCGGTCAGCTCAATCGGCGCGGTAAAATAATCCGCGATCAGCTGAAGCGAGAAGCCGTCGTAGTTACGGACGTCGACGGGCGCCGAATAAACCGTGTCATCCCCGCCGGTGAAGCCATTCGCCAGAATTGGCCCGGTAGTAATCCCGTCGGTCGTTACTTTACAGCTTGCCATTTTTGCCTCGTTAAGTTGCGGCTAGCGCGTCGCTTCTGCCGCTTGGGTTTTCGTTTCCAGCTTCGTCGCCAGCTTCGCGTTCGGCTGCGGTTGCTGCTGGTTTTTCGCGCGCTCGTTTGCCGCGGTAACTACTGTCTGCGCGCCGCGAATTCGCGACGCCGCTATTGGCGACTCGCCAAACCACGCACGCAGCCCGTATTCCGCGCGCGGGGTCAGCTCGAACGACTTGCGCGCCGCTTTGGCGTTGATGATTGCGCCGAGGACCGCCGCGTCGATTGCCGCCGACAGCGTCGGGTATGTCGCGCGGACGACTGCGGCTTGCGACCTCAGGAGCGCGCCGGCCTGCGCGAGCGGAAAAACGTTAAGCGGGTCGGCAATCATTTCGAGCCGCGAGATGAATTCGAACAGCTTGTGGTCCGTCGGCGCGAGGTCGACGTCGCCGCTAAGCGTCTGGTACTTCGTTGTCGGGAAGTCGTTGAGTAGTTCGCCGACGACGTCTCGCGCTTTAAGCAACAGCGCGGAGCCCGTCGCCTGGTAGTCGACCGGGAACGCGGAGACCATAGCCGCGACTTGCTCGACGTTCCAGCCGTCCGTCAGCTCCTTGAGCGCGCGGCGCCAATTAAGCTCGGAATACTTCGCTCGCGGGAGCTCGTCGGCGACAAGCCCGCGCGCAAGGCGCTCAACGTCCCGCGGGAGGTCGTCGGCGCGCCGAAGCTGACCGCGGGTAACGCGTTCGACTTCGCGGGACAAGATTGCGCGAATGCCGACGGCGATAAGCGCGCCCTCGACCGGCGCAATCTCGGGCAGCTGGAGCGGCGTCGCCATTATTGGGCCGACCCGTAGTTAGGCGCTCCGCTCTGCCCGCCCATGCTCTCTTGTCCTATGGAACTATCCCCGCTGGCGCCGACGAGCCCCGCTGTAGCCAGCCGCGCCAGCCCCTGTGGAGTCGAACGGAGCAACCGAAGCTGCGCTTGTGCCCACGGGTTGCCGCTTGCTGCTGAAATTGCTACTTGCTTGAGGAGTTCGTCGGCGTGCGCGAGTCCGCGCGTAGCTGTCCTAATAGCGGCCGGCGCCGCCTTGAGCGCGACAGGCGCCGCCGCGGCGGCGACGGCCCCGGGGATATTGCCGTGCATCGCGAGAACGCCGGCGCCGACGAGCGAACCGTGCCCTAGCGTCTGCTCGAGCAACCCGCGCCCGCTCATCCTGCCAGCGGCCTCTTTGTCAGCGCGCTCGGCTAGAACGTCGTCGAGCCGATAGAGCGACGCCATTCGCGCATTAGCGGCCTTAAGCTTTTCGGCGTCGGCTGCGCCAAGCGCGCTTTCGACGTGCTCGTTAACGATATCGCGAACAGTCGACCCGAGATACCGCTTAGCCTGCGTCGCGACCCCAGGGTTTAGCCGGTCAATCGACTCGCTACCGCGCTCTTGCAGCGTCGATGCGAACGCGCGGACGTCTTTCGACGGGACGGCAACGTCTAGCGATTTGAGGATCGCGGCGCGAACCGCTGGGACGCTGGCTTCGTCGGCCTTTAGCGCGGCGGTCAGTTGTGGCGCCCACGACCTAAGGACGTCGGCGCGCGTGTCTTCAAGCGCCTTGACAAACGGCTGGTTACCAGGCGTCGCGCTTAGCTTCGCGATTCGCGCATCCAGGCTGTCAACAATATTGCTAACTCGCATCCCGCCGCTCTTGCCGTCGGTCGCGTCGTAAATCGCGTCCAGCGTACTGCCAATGCGCTCTTTTTGCGCAGCGACGAAAGCGCGAACTTCGTCCGTTGACTTACCCGCGAGCGCGCGTAGCGACGTCTGTTTGCCGCCCAGCTCCCCAGCTTGTGTTAGCTCGCTGCGAATCTGCGGGTCCTTGACTAGAGCCCGCGCTTTCGACCAGCGCGCGGAGCCCGCGCTACTCTCGCTCCCGGCGAGCGCGCGTAGCGCTTGCTCGTCGGCCAATTCCGGCGAGCGCTCAATTGTACCCGCGAGCTTACCGCCTAGTACGTGTAGCGCAGCACCACCGACCCCGCCGACCGCGGCCCCCTCTCCGACATCGCGCGCAATACCGCTGGCGTCGGTCGCCTCGCTCGATCCGGCCGCGCTGAGGGCTCCCAGTCCGGCGCCCTGCAACCCGACCTTAAGCGCGCTCGCGCCCTTCGCGACGCCGAGGCCGGGAACGACGGCCGTTGCCAGCCCAGCGCCAATTTCGCCACCGCCGTAAGCGAGCGGATGCGCGCGCTGCGCGGCCGCGTTCGCCTCCCGCACGGCGTCGCGTTCGGTCGCGTAATCCTTCCCCTGGAGCTTGCCGATTAGACCGGCGATCTCGTCGGCAAAGCCGAAGCTCGCTCCCTGGAGCGCTCCGCGCCCGAGCGCCGACAGCGTCGACGGCTCGGGCGGCGCCGGCTCCTCGTATGGCTGCGCGCCCATCGCTTGCAGCTGCTCAAGCGTTAGCCCGCTAGCCGGCGCCGGTTGTGCAGCCGCGACGGGTTGCGCGCCTAGCGCCTGCAGCTCCTCTAGCGTCGGCATTATTGGTACGTCCCGTCGGCCTGTAAACGATAGACGCGCCCGCCGACCTGCATCGCGGCGGGTTTTTGCGCGACCGGCGCTTCTCGCTGCGGATAGAGCTGCAGCGTTGCCGTCCGCGCGAAGTCCTTGTTGCGCTGGCCGTGCGGAGTAAGCGCGAGGTTCTTCTCTAGATCGCTCGCGTTGCGCTGGTATTCAGCCTCGCGCGCGCGCTTGGCGTCGGCGACCATTCGCAGCGCAGCTGCCCGAAACTCGCGGCCGGCACTACCGTCCCAGTCGTTAGAGACTTTGTCGCTAATCGCTCCGGCCGAGCTGACGAGCTTAGGTACGATACCATGCAGCTGCGACATCGAGACGCCACGCGTCCCCTGTCCGGCGTCGGCAGCAATCGCCTTGTCGATAGCGCCTACGACTTCGCCCGAGCTAGCGCGGACGTTCTTGAGCGTTTCGGCCGCGCTGTCTAGCGCGGATAGACGCAGCTTGAGCGTTTCGGCTGCTTTATTGTGCGGAGCTTGGACGTACGTCCTAAACGCGGCTTCGTCTGCCCTCTCGCTCCCGGCGTCTCGCTCAGCATTCGCAGCAGCGCTAGCGCGAATCGCGCTCGCATAAGCCTCAATCCTCGACGTTCGCGCCTGATAGACACCGAGCAGCTCCTTCGCGGCCTGCGCCTTGAGCTGCGCCTTAAGCTCGTCGGCTTGCGCAGCGTTAAAACGCCCCTTGTATTGTGCCGCGACGGCGTCAACGCGGTCGGCGGCGGCCTGAATCGTATACGCGTGCTGTTGGACGAGATCGGTCAGCGACTGCTGCAGCTGCGCGCGGGTTGCGTCGTTAGCTTTGCCGGTTTGCTCAGCGTAGCGAAACAGCGTTAGCTGCTTTTCTTTTTGCGCGTCGTAATATGCGTCGATATTGTGCTGGATCGCGTTTAGCGCCGGGTTTGCGGACGACCCCAGGAGCGCGCTCGCCGCGCCAGACAGCCCGACGGTAATCGCGGCGCCGACAAGCGAGCCGGGGCGCGACTGCCAAAAATCTGGGATGACGTAATCGCGTGCGCGCTCAAAGTTGGCTCGGTCTTGCTGCGCCAACTTCTGCTGCTGCTCGCGGACGTACAGCTGCTGCGCTGCCAAATCCGCCGCGGCGTTTGCACGCGCGCCGCTAACGTCCGAGTGCGCCGCACTAGCGGCATCGCCTCCCGCGCGCTGTTCGGCCGCCGATTCGCCAAGCGCCGTCGCCGACTCACTTGCGCCCTGGCGAATTTGTTGCTCGATGCCGCGCAGGTCGCCGCCGGCGCCGCTACCGGCCGAACTGGGCTGCCTAACGGGAGACGCGTTAGGTAGCGTCTCAGTAGGCCTCGGCGCGGGCGACAATGCGGGAGCAGTAGTAGTCGACGCCGCAGGGGTAGGAGTAAGCGGCGGGTCGTCTAGCGACGGCGGGCCGACATAGCGCGCGGCCGGCGGCGCGAGCGGCGAGACGGGAGCGGCTGCGACTTGCTGCTGCCACGCTAGCTGCCCGCCGAGAACGGGGGCGTCCTCGCCTGGCAGCGGCTGGGCTGGGTCGAGGTTAGGCATTAGCGCCAGCGGCGATGGGGTCCATGGGACAAGAGAGCATAGGCGAGCAGATCGGAGCCGCTACCCGCCATACGCGCCCCACGCGGCGTTGCTGACCGCTGGGTTGCTACTACCGAGCAGCGAGTCGGGAACGCCACCGGCAGCAGCCGGCGCCGCCGCGCCGCCGGAAACCGGCGCGCGGCCGAACAGCATCGACCCGGCGCCGGTCAGCAGCGACAATCCAGCGGCTTCGGCTTGCTGGCGACGAGCAGCATTCGCCTGGTCGTTCGCTTGTGCGAGGTGCGCGTAATCGTATCCCATCGACGCGTTACTATTTTGCAGCCCGGCGCTCTCAGCGGCCTGCTGCGCGTAAATTTGCGCGAGCTGCTGGCGCGCCTGCGCTTGCTCCTGCGCGCGTAGGAGCGCGGCAGACTGCGCGTATTGAGCGCCCTGTGCCCCGGCCTGCTGTGCGGCGAGATACCGCGCGAGCACGCTAGACGCGCCGTTACTGCCCGCGCCTGCGGCGAGTCCGGCACGCATATTCTGATCGAGCGCCTGTCCGAGCTGGAGTTGCGCGACCGACGGTACGGTACCGTTAACGGCTCCCCACAGGTTGTCCGCCGTTCGCGTCTGGTTGGCGTAGTCGCCTTGCTCGCGGCCCGCATACTTCTGCGCGTTGGCGTCGGCGCTTGCGGCGCTATCGCGATACGGCGCGCTAGATACGTCGCCGACGCCAAAGAGCGCGTTGCCGAAGTCGCTAAAAAAGCTCATCGTCTGAAGTTTGCGTTTACGCGGCCGGCGCGGGGCGCGTCTGGTCTGGCGTAATAGCCTATATATAGGTTATTATCCCCTATTAGGACGCGTACATGGAACCTAGCGCCGCTAGCGCTAACTGCCCTTGGGGATCGTCCCGCTGCTCGGCCGCTTGTTCAAGCCGACGCCGACATCCATGCCGACTTGGAGCGACAACAATTCGAGCGCGAACGATCGCCCGGGAGGGTCAACGCCCGGAAAGCTCGCCCGTACTCTAATCGCGTACGATGACGCTTCTTCTTGCGACGGGTTGAACGCGTAGACGTATGGGTGCGCCGGGTCGGCCGCAAACGGCCCGAACGTATCGGCGTCGGCGTCGTCGCCGGGATAGCTGAGGTCGATCGTCAAGCTGTGCGGCCCGAGGTACGTCCCGACGAGCTGCATTTCCCAAACGCGTTTGAGCCCGCGAACATTGCCCGGCTGAAGCGACGCGATTAAAACGTCGGGCGCGATTGCCGCTGTAGCGCCGTTAATGTCGTCGGCTGCCGCGCCGGGGGCGATCGCGACGACCCGAGAATCGTCCTGGTACGCAAACTCTCCGTCGATTGTCGCGAGCAGCAGCCCGGCCGTCGGCAGGCGCCACTGGTACCAGGCGTTCGGGGCTGAGTCGAAAACGTGTAGCTGATATCCGCTGGAGTCACTTTGCAGGACCGCGAGGCGCTGGTGCTTATCGACAGCGAGGCCGACTACGTCCGACGTAAGCGTGTCGACGACGGGCTGTGAAAGCCAAACGTTTTGCAGCGCGCGGGTAATTAGCCAAACGCCACCGGCGGTCGAATCGTACGCGACGCCGTCCCGGACCGTCCTCGCCCAGCCGTTGCGCGATCCGTTCGGGAACGGCAGGCGTACCGGGTCCGGGAGCGCGCCGTTCCTGCCGGTCGCGTCCGGGAGCTGCGCGGCTGGGATATACCAGACGGAGCGCTCGCAAAAGACCAGCATGTAGTTGTCCATTGGCGCGAGCGCGAGCGGGCGGTCGTCCGCGCTAAACGCGAATCGAAACGCGGGCGAGAACCACGTCGCATCGCCGTCGCTAAGCGGGCCGCTCATCCAGACCGCGGCGTCGTCGGCGATAACCCAGCTGCGGTCATTCCAGTTTCCGACGCCGCTAAAGAACGGCGGCGCGGGGTAGCGCGCGAGATACGACCGGTCGGTATAGAGCGTCTCGTTAGCCGCGATATCCGCGTCGGCGTTCGAATCCGTATACTGCCAGGTAAACGAATCGGGGAACGCGAATCCGCTGGCGTTCGCTGCCGACAGCGGCGCGAGGGCGTTTGGGTCTAGGTCGCTCGTACATTTGTACCGAACCGTCGTCGGCTGGCCGTTGACGAACGCCGTCCGGTATACGTTGATCGCGACGTCGCGGACGAGCGGCCCGAACGTATCGACGATTGGCTCTCCGAGGCTGTTAAGCGGAAACGCGACCGTCCCGCCAAGCGTAACGACGTTGTTTGTGCTGCTCAAATGGACGACGAGCGACGGCGACGGCGGGCTATAGATGCGCCGGCCGTTAACCGTCGCTTCGAACGTGACCGAATAAACGTATACCCCGTTTGGCGTCAGCGCTAGCTGCCCGTCGGGCGCGACCGACTCGGAAACAAGCGACGGCTGTTCGGGGGCGAGGCCGACGCCGTTCTCGCCGAACGAGCCAGCGCTAAGCGCGCCAGCCATCGGACCTGGTAGCAAGAGCGTATCGCTTGTCGTAAACGATTCGCCGAGGCCGGGCTCGAGCGTGAACGCCTTCAGCCCAACCGTACTGACGTAGCCAGGCTGCCCGAGGTCAACGATACCCTGGCTCGTTACCTCGAGCGTCGCCGACGTGACGTTCTCGGCCCGATACGGGACGAGCAGCCGGACGCGCCCGTCAGCGCTGACCGCGGGAGAAAAGAGTGCGAACGGGAAGAGCGACGGGCCCGGCGTCGATCCTTCGGTTCGCCAGTCGGCGTAAGCGAGTCCGTAGTCCAGGCGCCCGACGACCGCTTGTCCTCCAGTCAGCGGGACGATGAACCAAGTCGGCTGAAACGCGACTTGCGCCTGGCCGACAAAAACGCTGACCGTTTGGTCGACGCCGAGCAGCTCGTTTACCTGGTTGCTCAGGCCGTTGGTCGGCGTCGCGATAAAGCTACCGTCGGCGTTAACTTGGACGATCCGGTAGCTCCCGTTATTCGCGGCGTACGCGCCCTCGAGCAGGACGGTCGCGCCGTAATACGAATAATCCGCGGTAATACCGCCGATGCTAAACGTATACGGAACCTGCGTCGTCAGCGCGACCGCGATCGTAGCCCCACTCGCCGTAAAGACCTGCGGTAATACGCCGGTCGCGCCGGCCGTCGTTACCGTCGTCGGGGACTGGACCGACGTAATCGTCAGCGTCTGGACGTTTGCGGGGACCGCCGGGTCGGCGCTAATAACGAGCTGCGCGCCAACCGACGTCGCGTCGAACTCGCCGGCGGCGAACGTAAACTGGTTAGGCGCCCGAGGGGATAGCGTTCCCGTAAACGCATGGTTGCCGCCGGTTTGCGAAACGCGCTCGACCCAAACGACGCTGGCGGCGGGGTTGCCGCCGCCAGGCCCCCAGCCGTAGTTCGCCCCGCTCCCGGAGTAAACGCGCGCTACGCTAAATGTCCCGTCGGCGATCGTCGAACCGCTAATCGTAACGCTTCCGCCTGCAGTATATAGCCCGCGAACGTCGTCGTTAATCGTCCCGCTGAGGTCTTGGACGAGGTAGCCGATCATCGCGGTCAACGATGTCGTTCCGGTCGCGGTAAAAACGCCACCGCCGAACGCGGGCGCAATGCCGGTTACGGAGACGAGCGGCGTATAAAAGACCCCCGTCGTCTCGTTGACCGCGATGACGTCCCACGTGCTATTAGCTCCGGGGATGCTCGACCCGCTTACGACGAGGCGCGACCCTAGACACCCGCTGCTAGCCGGATTGTTCGCGAAGCTCCACTTCCAGCATAGCGTGCCGTCGGGGATGCCAAACACGGCGGCGCCGTAGACGTTGACTTGTTCGACGTAGTCGCCAGCGGCGATGTTGTCGGCGGCAATCGTCCCCAGCGTTTGCGCGATATTCGGATTGCGCGACGAAGACAAGAGCGCGATCGGCGAGCCCATCGCGACGTCGCCAGCACTAACCGCAAGCGGCTGGCTCGCGGCGCCGACAAACGTATCGCCGATCGCGCAAGTAACGCTGACGACGTCAGGCTGCCACTGCTTCCGCGACCCGCTCTGGTAGTACGCCAGCGCGTAATACTCCCCGTCGACCGGGAACGCGCGCGACGACTGGACAAGAGACTGCGTCGTCCGCAACGGCGCCGTCGCGCCGGTCCAGGCGGTCGTAAACGAATGCATCTGACGAAGCTGCGGGCTCCATGGCGTCCCGCCCGCGAGCTGCGAATAGCTAACTAGGACGTCGCGATTACCGGATTCCGGGAACGCGTACCCGGTAATCGAGTCGATTACGCCACCAGCGACGCTGACCGTCGTATCGTACGTATGGGTTATCCCCTGGTTCGTTATTTCGTAGACCCAAATGCGCGACGCTTCGCCGTTGACGACGGTCGCGAGGTACGAGCGCGTCGGGCCGAAGTAGTCGTTGCGCAAAAAGGCGAGATTCTCACTACCGTGGATCGCGAAATGGACCTCGTTGATCGCGACGACGTTGCCGTCGTAATACATCGCGTACGATTGCACGCCGACGTCAGCGTTGGTCTGGCTAAGCGCGCAAACGAGAACGGTATTACTCCCGTTCGTCGTCGCAGTTATGTCCCACGGGCCAGGGTAGACGATTGGCGCGGGTAGCGGGATCGAATTGTCGCCAGCGACGAGAGCGCCGGTCGTATCGTACGCCGCAACGAGGATGTTGGAGTCGTCGTTATACGCGATCCAAAAAAAGTTGTCGCTCGCTGCGACGACCTTAACGACCGGCGTAATAGACGCTGACGTCGGCGTATATAGGACCGTAGGCCGGCGAACCCAGGCGCCAGTCGCCGCGTTTCGAAACGCGATATATGCTACGGTCAGCGGCCCGTCAGTCGTAACGGTCGTCTCAGTCCACGCGAGACAAGCGACGTCGCCGATTTCGGCGTAGTCTGGCGCTTGGATTGTATGGCCGCTCGTATAGAGCGCCTCCTGTGTCGTCTTGCGCGTTAATACGCGCTGGTCGGCGTAGTAGCTCCAGTCGGCGCCGTTCCAGACGCGCGGCGTTCCGTGCGCGACGCTGACCGTCTGCTGCCCATATTCTGCGAGCAGCAGCGGCGTATCCCATTCGCCGTCGACCGGCGTCCCGTCGACGATACTGCGGCAGGTCGTCGGCCTACTAGCGAACGCGTCGCGCGGCTCGATCCTGCCTCGAAACGGTACGTCGGCAGTAGCCTCGGCGTAGCGGCGGATTTGGGCGTCTACGAGCCCCTGCAAGCGGCCGGCGGGTCCGGCCGTCGTTGGCGGAACCTGGTTGAGCGCGCCAAGCGGGACGTCGACTACGTTCGGCGTGAGCGCCATTATTACCAGTCCCAGCCGCCGCCAAACCAGCCAAAGCCGCTAGAGCGCGTCAGCGGTGGCTGCGTCGGCTCCTCTTGGCGCTCTTGCAGAATCGTCTCGATTCGATCGCGCAGCTTGGCTAGCCGGCGCTCGAACGCCGTCGTCTCCTGGCCGCGCTTGTTGCGGATCGTAATCGACGCGAACGTTTTGAGGTACTCGACCCAAGGGTTGAGCGCGGTCGGTAAATCGCTACGCGTTCCTGCCGGCTGGAGCTGCACCGTGGGGCCGCTGAATTCGTCGGCGAGCGTCGCGGCAACGTAGATATTAGAGCTGTCGAGGACGTCGGAAATCGTATACGTTCCGTCGTTACCGGCGCTCGACCCGCTAATAACGAGCGAGTCGCCGACGTTTGCGAGCGTCCACAGCGAATGGCTCGTATTGATCGGCGTCGTCCCGTCGACCGCCGGTCCGATACTGTTGACGACTACTGTGTTGCCGTCGT
>Ga0335077_10011513_pt1 | contig 11062 bp, 11 predicted proteins | sample Lox_Sample_31_FD_207151 | JGI IMG/M metagenome (GOLD analysis project Ga0335077, IMG submission 207151) | Soil microbial communities from Loxahatchee National Wildlife Refuge, Florida, United States - Lox_Sample_3.1 | ecosystem: Environmental > Terrestrial > Soil > Wetlands | place: USA...
GCGCTGTCCAATCATGCCGTGCGCGCCTTGCGTGGTCGACGCGCCTGTCTGCTGGCCAATCATGGACTGATCGCCCTGGGGGACGGCCTGCCGTCCGCCTTGGCGCTGGCGGTGGAAGTGGAATTTCTTGCCCGCCAGTACTGTCTCAGTCTACAAGTGGGTGATCCCGTGATGCTCGGCAAACGGGAGATGCGCGTGGTGTTGGAGAAGTTCAAGACCTACGGCAGTCAAGACTGACTGAGGTGGCCATGATGCGCAAACCAGCGGCTGGATGGCTTTTGTTTTTAATGGCGATGTGCGGTCTGGCGGCCTGCGCGTTGAGTCCGCAGACGGTGGACATCGCGCCATCGATCTCCGTCAATCCCGAAACCATTGGACATGAGCGCCGCGTGGCTCTCTCCGTCATCGATGCGCGCGTGCGTCCGGTACTCGGGACGCGCGGCGGCGTTTATGGGGATACCGCCACTCTTTCCCCGAGCGGTGATATCACCGCGGGGGTCAGAAAAGCAGTGGCGGAAGCGCTGGTGACCAAAGGTTTCAAGATTGCAGATGCGCCACCCGCGGATCTGAGTATGCGGATTGAGGTGAACGATGTGGGTTATGCCGGCAAGGGCGCGCCCGTGGTGCGCAAGGTGGGAACAGCCGCGAAGGTGAGCGTGATCGCAAGCCGCGAAGGCAGGGAATATACGAGCCATGCCGCTGTCACCCAGTCCAAGGAAGTGCTGGAGGCGCCGGATGTGGCCGAAAACCAGACCCTCATCAACACCACCCTTTCCAAGGCACTGGAAAAACTGCTCAATGATCCGGGTTTGATGGATTTTCTGCGTTGATGGGCATGCCCCATAGCCGCATGCTTGGGCCTGTTCTACGGAACCTTTCAAAATGAATCAGGACAGAATGACTGCCAAGAGGCGGGAGATGGGCATGCGCTGGATATTCTTATGTATGGGTTTGCTTGCAGGCGCCGGCGGTCTGGCCGCCGACAATCAGGTGCCGTGGACGGAAGCGGTGAAGGCGGCGGATACTGATGGCGACCACCAGATCAGCATGAGCGAAGTCAGTGGATTTTCCCGGCAAAAGGAGTTCAAGGGGTTCCAGGCATTCATGGCCGATCATTTTGTTGATTTCGACACCGATGGCGATGGCAAGGTCAGCGAACAGGAACTGAAGCTCGGCATAGCGAGGCTTGGGATCAGCGAACCGCAATTATCGCAGGGCTTCCGGGAGGGTTTCGCCTTTATGCCCAAGGATTAAAGGGCCTCGCTGCAGAATAGTTACGCCCGCTTTTGTGCCGATTGTCCGTAGTCAGTTCTATATTCAAATACCGCCGCAGAATTTGGTGGCGCCACGAAGGTCGGTGGCCCCACTCGTGACGAACAGTACCGTCAGACGCCCTCAATAATTTGTTAACCCGATGATCTTGATACATTTTGGTGTAAACGAATACAATTGGCATGGGGTTTGTAATAGGGCTGTTAACGGTGGAAGTAACTGCTAAAATGACGAAGTTGTGAAACCCCTGTAAGTTTTACGGCATCGAATTTGGCAGACCGGAAGATGCTTTGGATGGAGAATGACGACGGTAACAAGGGTGGGCCAGTACCGGCGCATTCAGTCACAACCACGGCCCTCGATAGTTTAGGAGAATGAAAATGAAGAAGACTTTGCTTGCAGTCAGCTTGGCCGTGGCGATGTGTGCAATGGGCACGGCGTCGGCCGCGGGTGGTTTCATGCCGTGGTCGAACATGATGAAGGACATTTGGAAGGCCTATGACAAAAATGGCGACGGCAAACTCAGCATGGAGGAGATGGAGGAGATGGATCATGTGCTGGGCCAGGACGTTCCGGGCTTCGCCCCATGGTTCAAGGATCACTTTTCCGACCTCGATGCCAACCACGATGGCGTGGTCGACAAGAAAGAACTTCACAATATGATGGTGAAGATGAGCTGGACGGACAAGGACATGGTCAACGGCTGGTACAAAAACACCGGCTTTATGCCGCTCAATCCCGCCAACAAGCAATAATTTGACAGTAGCGGAAGCCGTTTCCCCGCTTGGTAAAAAGCCCATCCCTACGGATGGGCTTTTTGCTTTTTAAGGCGCGGGATCAATACCAGGCGCCGCTGGCGGCATCAAACATGTCGTGCCTTATCTTTTTGCGCGTTTTGATCAAATCCTGAATCGTCGGCTCACCCTTCATGGCCCGCCGCACGGCGAGTTTCATGGCCTCGTAGTTGTTGCGATAGAGTTCATCCTTGTCCATGTTCTTGTCTTTGGGCGCCCGCGGATCGATCCACACCAGGCACAAAATGCAAAGATCATTCACCTGCTTCTTCGGCAACACCCCCCCGGCGACGCAATCGACCACGGCGTCGGCGATGGCCGACTGTACAACGCCGCCAAACAGGTTGACGTAGGCCTCATCCTGAATGGTCACCTTGGTGGCCATCATGGTGGCGGGGCGGACCTGATGGTTGCAGGCCCGCACGGCGAACATGCAGGTGTGCCCCTTGCTTTGTGCCATCATGTTGGCGAAGGCATGACCGACCGGTCCGCTGACATCACCGATCAGCACCTCCGGCATGGCATCCGTATATTGACCTTCCGAGGCGAACACGGTCGCCTCGCCGCTTTTGAAGATGATCTTTTTGGGCATGGTTCTCTCCGGAATGAGGGATGACAGGTAATTTTGGAGCGCACATTATACCGGGTGACCCCGCCGCCGGTTTCCTGTCGCGCTGGCTTTCGCGCCCCGCATCCGTATAATGGCGGGCCTTTTGCTGATGCCTGTTCCGGGTTTACCTCATGATTGAGAATCTACGCAATATCGCCATCATCGCCCACGTCGATCATGGCAAGACCACGCTGGTCGACAAGCTGCTGCAACAGTCCGGCACGCTCGGCGCGCGCGCCGCCGCGCCGGAGCGCATCATGGACAGCAATGATCTGGAGCGCGAGCGCGGCATCACCATCCTGGCCAAGAACACCACCCTGCAGTGGCGCGATTTCCGCATCAATGTCGTCGATACGCCGGGTCACGCCGATTTCGGCGGCGAGGTGGAACGCATCCTGTCCATGGTGGACTCGGTACTGCTGCTGGTGGACGCCGTCGACGGGCCCATGCCGCAGACCCGCTTCGTGACGCAGAAGGCCTTTGCGCAGGGACTGCGCCCCATCGTGGTGGTCAACAAGGTGGATCGCCCCGGCGCGCGCCCCCACTGGGTGGTGGATCAGACCTTCGATTTGTTCGATCGTCTCGGGGCCAGCGAGGCGCAACTGGATTTTCCCATTGTGTACGCCTCGGCGCTGGAAGGCTGGGCGGTCAAATCGCTCGAGGGCGAACCGCGGACCGACATGACGCCGTTGTTCGAGACGATTATCGAGCATGTGCCGCCACCGCGGGTGCAGATCGACGGGCCGTTCCAGATGCAGATCAGCGCGCTGGATTATTCGAGCTATGTCGGCGCCATCGGCATCGGCCGGGTGACGCGCGGCGCCATCCAGCCGAACACCGCCATTGTGCGGCTCGGAGCCGCCGGCGAACAGCAATCCGGACGCATATTGCAGGTGCTGGGTTTCAGCGGATTGCAACGCGTCGAACGCGCCATCGCCCAGGCGGGCGACATCATCGCCGTCACCGGCATCGAAGGCATACGCATCTCGGACACTCTGTGCGATCCAAAATGCGTGGAGGCGCTGCCGCGGCTGACTGTCGATGAACCGACGGTCGGCATGACATTCCAGGTCAACGATTCGCCTTTCGCCGGCCGTGATGGCAAATATGTCACCAGCCGCCAGATCAGGGAACGGCTGGATCGTGAATTAATTCACAACGTCGCGTTGCGCGTCGAGGACACCGGCGATCCCAGTTCGTTTCTGGTCTCCGGCCGTGGTGAACTGCACCTCGCCATTTTGATCGAGAACATGCGCCGCGAGGGCTATGAACTGGCGGTCGGCCGCCCGCGCGTGATCGTCAAGACCATTGATGGAGTGGTGCACGAGCCCTTTGAACAGCTCGCCATCGATGTGGAACAGCAGCACCAGGGCGCGATCATGGAGCAACTGGGCGCGCGCCGCGGCGATTTCCTCAATATGACACCGGACAGCCGCGGCCGGGTGCGTCTGGAGTATTCCATCCCGGCGCGTGGGCTGATTGGGTTCCGCACCGAGTTCATGACGCTCACCTCCGGCACGGGGTTGATGTATCACTCCTTCGACAGCTACAAACCCGCCAAGGCCGGCGCCATTGGCCAGCGCATAAACGGCGTGCTGATCGCCATCGATCAGGGCCAGGCGCTGGGCTATGCGTTGTTCAATCTCCAGGACCGGGGACGTCTGTTCATCGGCCATGGCGAGGAAGTTTACGAAGGCATGATCATAGGCCAGCATTCGCGTGACAACGATCTGATTGTAAATCCACTCAAGGGCAAGAAGCTGACCAACATCCGCGCCGCGGGGTCGGACGAAAACATCATCCTGACGCCGCCCATCCGCATGGAACTGGAGCAGGCGCTGGAATTCATCGATGACGACGAACTGGTCGAGGTGACTCCCAAGGCCATCCGCCTGCGCAAGAAGAAGCTCAAGGGACACGAGCGCAAGCGCGCCGACCGCGTCGCCGCCGCCTAGCGGGCACGCATGATCGGCCTGTTGCAGCGCGTGACCGAAGCCCGTGTGACCGTCGATGGGCGGACGGCGGGTGAAATCAATTCCGGACTCTTGGTGCTCATCGGCGTGGAGCGCGAGGACACGGAGGTTGATGCCGATCGCCTGCTCGAAAGATTGCTCGGCTATCGCATTTTCCCGGATGCGGAAGGCAAAATGAATCTGAGCGTGCAGGATACGCGCGGCGGCCTGTTGTTGGTGCCACAGTTCACCCTGCCGGCGGACACCCGGAAGGGCATGCGCCCCAGCTTCACGCCCGCCGCGCCACCCGAAGAAGGCAAAAAGCTGTTCGATTATCTGGTGGCGAAGGCCCGCACCGCACATTCGCCGGTGGAAACTGGCGCCTTCGGCACGCACATGCAAATCTCGCTCATCAACGACGGCCCCGTCACTTTCTGGCTGCAAACCAAATAAAAACCCCGCCGGAGCGGGGTTTTTGTTCTTGTCATTAGAATGCGTCTGTTACGACGCCCAATGGCGACGATTGCCGCTGGAGCGACCGCCGGCCGCCCCGCTGTTCCTGTGGGCGCGGTGTTTCTTCTGCGCCTGATGGTTGTGCCGGCGATGTGCGGCAGGCTGTGGCTGCGCCGGCCGCTGCACAATTGCCGGCGGCGAAAAGTCCTCCACCACCGATGACGGTATGGATCGCTTCAACAGGCGCTCGATGTCCTTGAGTTGCTGCCGTTCCTCGGGGCAAACCAGCGACACGGCCACGCCGCTGGCGCTGGCGCGTCCGGTGCGGCCGATGCGGTGGATGTAGTCCTCCGGCACGTGCGGCAACTCGTAGTTGACCACCTGCGGCAACTGCTCGATGTCGATGCCGCGCGCGGCGATATCGGTCGCCACCAATACGCGCACCCGGCCGGCCTTGAATTCAGACAGCGCCCGCGTGCGCGCACCCTGCGATTTGTCGCCATGGATGGCGGCGGTGCTGATGCCGTCCTGCTCGAGCTGACGGGCCAGTCGATCGGCCCCATGCTTGGTGCGTGTAAACACCAATGTCTGGCCCCAGTTGCGGGAACTGACGAGATGCGACAGCAGCGCCCGCTTGTATTCCCTGCTGACCGGATGAACATGCTGGGTCACGCGTTCGGCTGTCGCGTTGCGCGGCGCCACTTCAATGACTTCGGGATTGTGCATGAAGGAAGCCGCCAGTGTTCGCACCTCCGTCGGGAAGGTGGCGGAGAACAGCAGGTTTTGCCGGCGTTGTGGCAACACGGAAAGAATCCGGCGGACGGCGGGAATGAAGCCCATGTCCAGCATGCGATCGGCCTCATCCAGCACCAGGACTTCGATGCCGGAAAGCCGCACGGTTTTCTGCTCGAGATGATCGATCAATCGTCCCGGAGTGGCGACCAGAATATCCACGCCACCACGGAGCGCCCTGATCTGTGGATGTATGCCGACGCCGCCAAAGACGGCCTCGATTTTGAGCGACAGGTGTCGACTGTAGGCGCGCAGGCTTGCGGCCACCTGCGCCGCGAGTTCGCGCGTCGGGGTGAGGATCAACGCACGCGGCAGGCCGCTGGACGCGCGTCCGGATTTCAGTCGCTCCAAGAGCGGCACGCCGAACGCGCCGGTCTTGCCAGTGCCGGTCTGTGCCGCCGCGAGTACGTCGCGGCCGGCAAGGATGACCGGAATGGCCTTGGATTGTATGGGTGTAGGCGTGCCATGGCCTTGATCGGCAATGGCGCGCAATAAGGCCTCCGAGAGGCCAAGTGATGCAAATGACATTATGTAACTCCAATATTATTTGGCCTCTGGCGAGGCCGAGTGGCTGTCTGCCGGTGCGCAATGTACGACGCACAGGACCGGTCCAGACAGCGGTATTGATAAATCGGGGAACAGCCGATGAAGGCGATAACCGCGACAGGTTTGCGGGAGGAAGGACGGACGATGCGCCCGTTTATTGGCAATTTGCCCGGAACTGCAAGGGATGGATTTGCCGGAACCTCAAGGCATGGACCGGACCATGCCGCTACAAACTCGGGGCGCACTCTACCACATCATTGCGTATTTACCTAATCAAACGATCACCGTCATCCCGTCTTGCGTAATTTGAACAGGACATAGCGCCACGAACCTTCCAGATAATGACGATACCGCGCACGCCAGGTTGCCGCGACTCCTGCAATGATCATGCGGGCGAGACGCTCGTCGGCGAGCCAATGAGCCCGCTCGCGCTCGAGCAGTTCCGCAGCCAGTGTCGCCCCCCCGGAAGATTTCCCCCGCGCGGCCGTCAGATATCCGATGATCGCGCAAAAGGCCGCCAGTTCTTCGTCCGACACGGCCGCCCTGTCGGCCGGCGAGAGCTGATCAAATTCCCGGAATGCGATGAGCAGCCCATCCAACAGCGTGGCACGAGCCAGTTCCCGGGCCAGACGCGGGCCGTGACGGTCGATCAATTCGATCAAATGCGCGCAGGAATCGCACGCCTGGCGCGTGAGGTCCGTGAGTTCTTCTGCAACCAGCCCCGTGTCCGGTAGAATTTCGCGCAGCCGCTTCAATTTGGTCAGCGGGAACTCATCCATACCCGCAACTGTCCCGTGCGGCGCCAGGTGGCGCGCAGAATCCAGCAGCAACCTTTCTGCGGGCTGTATGTATTGCGCAGATTCCTGGAACAGAACGACATCGAACGATGGGGATGCCGCCTCCATGTCCTCAAAGCGCGTACAGATCAGACGACCGGCGCCCCCGGCACGATTTTGCACCGCCTTGATTTGCTGGTGATCGGGAGTGACCCCGGTAACCTCGTATCCCGATCGCGAAAGGCGCTCAAAGGTCTTACCCAAGCCAATACCGACCTCCAGTACGCGACAGGGGGGCGGCGGCAGCAGTGCCAGCAATCGCTCGGTTGCCCGCGCCTGTGCGCGCGCCAGCGAGGCATCCCCCGACTCCATGAGCCCCAGGTGCAGGCTGTCGACCGCACCATATTCCAGCCGCAGGGCTTCGGCGTATACATTGAGCGGAAAGACCAATGTGGTCAGCGGAGTTTCCATCATCCGTGTCCCACCCGTCAGAGCCAATCACGGACACGGAGGAATTTTTCATAGAGCGCGGCCTCGGGCGTGCCGGGGGCCGGACGCCAGTCATAGCGCCAATGCACCTGCGGCGGCAACGACATCAATATAGATTCGGTGCGGCCGCCGGATTGCAGACCGAACAACGTGCCGCGATCGTAGACCAGATTGAACTCGACATAGCGACCACGGCGGTATAGTTGAAAATCGCGTTCGCGCTCGCCATAGGGTGTCGCCTTGCGCCGCTGGACAATGGGCAGGTAGGCCTTGAGGTAACCTTCGCCCACGCCGCGCAAAAAGGCGAGGCAACGCTCGAATCCCCATTCGTTCAAGTCGTCGAAGAACAGACCGCCGATGCCGCGCGGTTCCCGGCGGTGCTTGAGGAAGAAATATTCGTCGCACCATTTTTTGAAGCGCGGATAGATATCATCGCCATACGGCGCGCAGGTGTCACGGGCAACGGCGTGCCAGTGACGCGCGTCATCCTCGAAGCCATAGTACGGCGTGAGATCGAAACCGCCGCCAAACCACCAGATCGGCGGTTCGGTGGAATGATGGGCGATGAAGAATCGCACATTGGCATGTGAGGTGGGCACATAAGGGTTGCACGGATGAACAACAATGGACACACCCATCGCTTCAAAGGCCCGGCCGGCGAGTTGAGGGCGCTGGACGGTCGCCGAGGCCGGCAGGCTCGGGCCGCTGACGTGTGAAAATCCCACTCCCGCCTGTTCGAAGACCGCGCCGTCGCTCAAGACAGAGGTGCGGCCACCGCCGCCTTCGGGGCGTTGCCAGACATCGGTCTGGAAACTTTGCCGCCCATCTTCCCGGGTGAACGCGGTCACTACCTGATCCTGATATCCCCACAGGTGGTCACGCACTGATTGGACATCCATTTTGGTCGTCATTTTTTTAATTTGATCGTGTAAAGGTCTGAGTATGACAATAACACGAAGCGTGGGATTTTTGAGATGGGCCCTGATTAAGGTAAAGTAACGGCCCCATAAACTCGTCCCGGCAATCTGTCATGAAAGCACGCAAGGCGCAGATCCAGCGCGACACCAAGGAAACGCAAATCCGCATTGCCGTCAATCTCGACGGCAGCGGTAAATCCAGGCTCAGTCTCGGCGTGCCGTTTCTGGAGCACATGCTGGATCAGGTCGCCCGCCACGGCATGATCGATCTCGAGATCACGGCCAGGGGCGATCTCCAGATCGACGCGCATCACACCGTGGAGGACGTCGGCATCACCCTGGGCCAGGCCTTCAATCAGGCGCTGGGCGGCAAGAAGGACATCCGCCGCTACGGCCATGCCTACGTGCCGCTGGACGAGGCGCTGTCGCGCGTGGTCGTGGACTGCTCCGGGCGGCCCGGCCTGGAATACCACATTCAGTTCCCGCGCGCGCAGGTGGGCGATTTCGACGTGGATTTGTTCTACGAATTTTTCCAGGGTTTCGTGAACCATGCCCTGGTGACGCTGCACATCGACAACGTGCGTGGCCGCAACGCGCACCACATCGTCGAAACCGTGTTCAAGGCTTTTGGCCGGGCGCTGCGCATGGCGGTCGAGATCGATCCGCGCAGTACCGGCAAGGTGCCGTCCACCAAGGGTTCGCTGTAGCCGCCGACATCCGCAGGCCGCACGCATGCAAACGGTCGCCGTCATCGACTACGGCATGAGCAATCTGCGCTCCGTGGCCAAGGCCCTGGAGTTTGCAGCCGTGGGCGAACATCGCATCGTCGTCAGCAATGAGGCCGATGCCATTCTTAACGCGGATCGCGTGGTGTTTCCGGGGCAGGGGGCCATGGGTACTTGCATGCGCAATCTGCGCGAACAGGCCCTGCTGGAGGTGGTCAGCGAGGCGATCTGCGCCAAGCCCTTCCTCGGCATCTGTCTTGGATTGCAATCACTGATGGAAACGAGCGATGAGGACAGTGGACAGCAGGGCCTGGGCGTGCTGCGCGGCCGCGTGGTGCGTTTCTCACAGGCGATGACCGATGCGCGGGGTGAACGGCTCAAGGTGCCGCACATGGGCTGGAACCAGGTGACGCAGGCGAAAAAGCATCCACTCTGGACCGGCATTCCCTCGGGCGCCTATTTTTATTTCGTGCACAGCTATTATGTCCAGCCGCAGGATGGGAATGTTGTCACAGGTACGACGGACTACGGCGTGAACTTTGTTTCCGCGGTCGCCCGCAGCAACTATTTCGCGACTCAATTCCATCCCGAGAAAAGCCAGAAGGCCGGCATCGCACTGCTCAAGAATTTTCTCGCCTGGGACGGCGGATAATTTAGCAAGCTCCGAATAAGTCCATCTTGGACTTTTCAGAGCCGGGAAACAAAAAAGTGGTTTTTGTTTCCCTCTACTTTTTCAGAGGTTCCTTATTATTTCGTGTTTGCTCGCTCGCGGGCGATGGCGCGGTAGCCGATGTCCCGCCGGTATTGCATGCCGGGCCAGCGGATTTCAGCGATCTGTTCGTAAGCGCGTTGCCCGGCCAGCCGCACGTTCTCACCCAACGCGCTGACGCAAAGCACGCGGCCGCCGGCGGTGACAACGGCACCATCCTTTAATGCCGTGCCGGCATGAAAAACCTTGACGTGTTTATGTGTGGTGCCCAGACCCCCGATCACGTCACCCTGGCGCACCGTGCCGGGATAACCTTCGGCGGCGAGCACAACCCCCAGCGCCGCACGCGGGTCCCAATCGCATTTCACAGTATCTAATTTTTTATCGAGCGCGGCTTCGCACAGTGTCACCAGATCGGTGCGCAGGCGCATCAGGATCGGCTGCGTCTCTGGATCGCCAAAGCGGCAGTTGAACTCCAGTACCTTGGGTTCTCCTTCGGGAGAAAGCATGAGACCGGCATATAGGAAACCGGTGAAGGGGCAGCCCTCGGTGGCCATGCCGCGCAGCGTCGGTTCTATCACCTCGCGCAGCACGCGCTCGTGCACGGCGGGCGTCACCACCGGCGCGGGTGAGTAGGCGCCCATGCCGCCGGTGTTGGGTCCGCGATCACCGTCCAGCAGCGCCTTGTGATCCTGCGACGACGCCAGCGGCAGGTAATGCTCGCCGTCGGCCATGACGATGAAGCTCGCCTCCTCACCGCGCAGGAATTCCTCAATGACCACGTGTGATCCGGCCTGACCGAAGATATGGGCGTCCAGCATGTCACGCACCGCCTGCTCCGCCTGCGTCGTCGTCTCCGCAAGGATGACGCCCTTGCCGGAGGCAAGCCCATCGGCCTTGATTACCATGGGCGGCGTCCGCTGCCGCAAATAGGCGCAGGCCGCGTGCAGATCGGTGAAGGTCTCGTATCGCGCCGTGGGGATGCGATGACGCGACAAAAAGTTCTTGGCGTGCACCTTCGATCCCT